>Ga0190275_10002049_pt1 | contig 14656 bp, 11 predicted proteins | sample Popmic550T_FD_133745 | JGI IMG/M metagenome (GOLD analysis project Ga0190275, IMG submission 133745) | Populus adjacent soil microbial communities from riparian zone of Yellowstone River, Montana, USA - 550 T | ecosystem: Environmental > Terrestrial > Soil > Riparian zone > Trees stand | place... | reverse complement strand
CGATCATCACCCATGTCACCGTCGAGACGACTGGCACGATGCTGCTGGGGTCGGAGATCGGGGCCGCGCTGGCCGCCCTTGAACCGCTGGGCATCGACCTGATCGGCCTCAACTGCGCCACCGGCCCGGCCGAGATGAGCGAACATCTGCGGCACCTGTCGCGCAACGCCCTGATCGACATATCCTGCATGCCGAACGCCGGTCTCCCCCAGCTCGGTCCACACGGGGCCGTGTATCCGCTGACCGAGGACGAACTTGCCGCCGCGCTGTCCGGGTTCGTCACCGAGTTCGGGGCCCGATTGGTCGGCGGTTGCTGCGGCACGACACCTGGACATATTCGCGCTGTTGTCGCAGCGGTCAAGGACCTCACTCCGGGCGTACGGCGCCCACGCAGCGAGCCCAGCGTGTCTTCGCTGTACGCGGCCGTCCCGTTCGAACAGGACGCGAGTGTCCTGGTCATCGGCGAACGGACGAATGCCAACGGCTCGCGGGCCTTCCGCGACGCGATGCTGGAGGAGCGCTACGACGACTGCATCGAGATCGCCCGGGGCCAGATTCGCGACGGTGCGCACCTCCTCGACCTGTGTATCGACTATGTCGGACGCGACGGGGCTGAGGACATGCGACGGCTGGCCAGCCGCCTGGCCACCGCGTCCACACTGCCGATCGTTCTCGACTCGACGGAGTCGGCGGTCATCGAAGCCGGGTTGGAGATGCTCGGCGGCCGGTGCGTGGTCAACTCGGTGAACTTCGAGGACGGCGAGGGCCCGGACTCCCGGTTCGCCAAGGTCATGCCGATCATCAAGGAGCACGGTGCGGCGGTCGTCGTCATGTGCATCGACGAGGACGGCCAGGCGCGTACCGCCGATTGGAAGGTCCGGGTCGCCGCGCGCACGATCGACACCCTGGTGCAGGACTGGGGCCTGAAGGTCAGCGACATCATGGTCGACACCCTCACCTTCCCGATCGCCACCGGCCAGGAGGAGACCCGCCGCGACGGCATCGAGACGATCGAGGCGATCAAGGCGCTCAAGCGCCGCTATCCCGAGGTGCAGACCACTCTGGGCGTGTCCAACGTGTCCTTCGGATTGAACCCTGCTGCCCGCCAGGTGCTCAACTCGGTGTTCTTGAACGAGGCACAGAACGCTGGGCTGGATTCGGCGATCGTGCACGCCTCGAAGATCCTGCCGATGAACAAGATCCCGGAAGAGCAGCGCAATGTAGCTCTCGATCTGGTCTACGACCGCAGGCGCGAGGGCTACGACCCGTTGTCGCGCTACCTTGACCTGTTCGAAGGCGTCGACATGGCTGCCGCCCGCCAATCCCGGGCGGAGGAACTTGCCGGTCTGCCCCTGGGGGAGCGACTTCAGCGCCGCATCGTCGACGGGGAACGCAAGGGCCTCGAGGCAGACCTGGACGAAGCACTGACCACCAAACCGGCCCTGGAGATCGTCAACGACGATCTTCTCAACGGGATGAAGACCGTTGGCGAACTCTTCGGATCCGGCCAGATGCAGCTGCCGTTCGTGCTCCAGTCCGCTGAGGTCATGAAGTCCTCGGTCGCCTACCTCGAACCGCACATGGAGGCCTCCGACGACACCGGGGGCAAGGGCAAGATCGTGCTTGCGACGGTCAAGGGCGACGTGCACGACATAGGCAAGAACCTGGTCGACATCATCCTGTCGAACAACGGCTACACCGTGGTCAACCTGGGCATCAAGCAACCCATCTCGACCATCATCGACGCCGCCCAAGAACATCGCGCCGATGTGATCGGGATGTCGGGGCTGTTGGTGAAATCGACGGTCATCATGAAGGAGAACCTCGAGGAGCTGAACTCCCGGGGGATCTCCGAGAACTACCCGGTGCTGCTCGGCGGAGCGGCGCTCACCCGCGCCTACGTGGAACACGACCTTGCCGAGATGTATCACGGCGACGTGCACTACGCACGCGATGCCTTCGAGGGCCTGCGGATGATGGACACCATCCTGGCCAGGCGGCGCGGCACTGTCCCGGACTCGGCGATGCCCAGCGATCCGAAGGAGGACTTGGCCGAGCAGCGCAAGGCCGAACGCAAAGCCCGCCGGGAGAGGTCCTTGCGGATCGCCGCGGAACGCGCCGCCAATGCCGAGCCCGAGGTGCCGTTCGTCGGTCGCTCGGATGTGGCCGTCGACAATCCGATTCCGGAGCCGCCGTTCTGGGGACCCCGGGTGGTCAAGGGCATCGCCCTGGCTGAGTACGCGTCGATGATCGACGAACGGGCCACCTTCCTGGGGCAATGGGGCCTTCGGGCGGCGCGCACCGGAGGCGGACCGTCCTATGAGGAACTGGTCGAGACCGAGGGCCGGCCCCGGCTGCGGTACTGGCTGGATCGGTTCGCCACCGAGAGTGTCCTCGAGGCGGCGGTGGTCTATGGCTACTACCCGTGCGTGAGCAGTGGCGACGACCTGATCATCCTGGACGACTCGGGTGCCGAGCGGACTCGATTCACCTTTCCCCGGCAACGCCGTGAACGGCGGCTGTGCATGTCGGACTTCTTCCACAGCTCGGACTCCGGCGAGGTCGACGTCATCGCCTTCGACATCGTCACCATGGGCAACCGGGTCAGTGAGTACGCCAACGAACTGCTGGCCAAGAACGCATATCGCGACTACCTCGAGGTGCACGGGTTGTCCGTCCAGCTCACCGAAGCCCTGGCCGAACGGTGGCACCAGCGGGTCCGCACCGAGCTGAGATTCGCCGACGGAACGAACGCCGCGGCGCAGGACCCGGCCGAGCTCGAGGAGTTCTTCCAGCTCGGTTACCGGGGAGCGCGATTCGCGTTCGGTTACCCCGCCTGCCCGAATCTGGAGGACCAGCAACAGCTCGTCGGACTGCTGGAACCGAGCAAGATCGGGGTGGAGTTGTCCGAGGAGTTCCAGCTGCATCCCGAGCAGTCCACCTCGGCGATGATCGTGCACCACCCCGAGGCCAAGTACTTCAACGCGCGATGACGTCTGCTTCCCGGCTGGCGGCGGTGCTCTTCGATCTCGACGGGACGTTGATCGACAGTGAGCCGTTGTGGTTCGAGGCCGAGCGACTGCTGGTCGGCGAATACGGACAGGAATGGGGACCGGAGCAGGCCGCGCACCTGGTCGGCTGGTCGTTGTGGGATTCCGCGACGTACTTGCGGGAGCAGATCGGCGTCGACCTGCCCTCGACCGACATCATCGAGCGGATGGAATCGCATGTGGTCGCGGGGGTGGTCGAAACGCCGAGGTGGCGTCCCGGCGCCCTGCGCCTCCTGGCCGAGGTGCGGGCTGCTGACATCCCGGCGGCGTTGGTGACCATGTCCCATCGACGGTTGACCCAGGCGATAGTCGGCGCGCTTCCGGCGGACACTTTTCAAGCCGTTGTCAGCGGTGATCAGGTGAGCAGAGGCAAGCCGCATCCTGATCCGTACCTCATCGCGGCGCAGCGCCTCGGGGTCAGGGCGACTGACTGCGTGGCCATCGAGGACTCGATCACCGGGTCGAGGTCAGCCCTTGCGGCGGGCTGCGCTGTCCTCGTCGTGCCCGCCGTAGGTGCTCCCGGCGTGATCGATGGAGTCATCGTCCGGGACAGCCTGGTCGGGGTGAGCCTGACCACGCTCTCCGAGCTCAGACGCGGTCAGTCGGGCTCGCCGGCCGGCTCGTCCACTGGGGCTGCTGCCATCGGATAGGGCGGCGGTGTGCCGCCCCAGGCTGGGCACAGCGCTTGGTAGTCACACCAGGAGCAGAGCCGCCCCGGGCTCGGCCGGAAGTCCTGCCGGTCGATGCTGGTCTGGATGGCCGCCCAGATTGCCCGCAAAGTGCGCTCGAAACGATCTAGTTCGTCTGCATCGGGGGCATATCTGAGCATGTCCCTGTCTCCGAGGTAGAGCAACCGAAGTTGCCGCGGTACGACGCCGCGAGTGCGATAGAGGACCAAGGCGTAGAACTTCATCTGGAACAGCGCCTTCGCCTCGAATGCCTCGCGCGGGGTCACCCCGGTCTTGTAGTCGACCACTCGCAGATCGCCGTCTGCGGTTGCATCGAGTCGGTCGATGATCCCGCGTAGCACGGGTCCATCACCCAGGTCGAACTCGACCATCAGTTCGCGTCCGACGGGCTGGATGCGAGTCGGATCCTCCAGGGTGAAGTAGGAATCCAGCAGGCCCCCGGCCGTGGCCAACCATCGGCTGATGACCTCTGCATCAGTCGTGACGTCTGACGCGACAGCACTCGCCAAGTGAGGGGAATGATCCGGGGCCGGATCCAGAAGGGGCCCGGCTGCGGGAGACCGGTTACGAAGCTCGGTCACGATCTGCTGAATGTCTGGGTCGGCCTCCAGCAGCTTGGCCCATTCGGCAGCGAGCATCGATGTTGCCGCATCAGGTGTCCGGCTGGCCGCCGGAAGGTCGTAGAGCCGCTCCAGGACGGCGTGGACCAACGTTCCTCGTGCGGCGGCCGCCGAAGGACGCTGGGGAAGCCGGTCGATCGTGCGCAGGCGATAGAGCAGTGGGCAGGACTTGAAGTCCGCGGCACGGGATGGGGACAGCGACCGGGTCCGCGATTGCACGCTGGACGGGGCTGTCTGGCTGGTCACGTTGGCAGGGTAGGCGCGCCCACCGACGTTGCCCGGGAGGGAAGCACCGCGACCCCAAAGCATCGCGCCAAAGAGCGGGCGGGCACTGTGCTCGTACCATCTCCCCGGTGTCAGAAACCCAGGACGACCAGCGCAACGAGCCGCCCCTTGATCGTCGGCACTTCGCCGTGGGGGATCGCGTTCAGCTCACAGATCCGAAAGGGCGTTTGCACACCGTCGTCCTCGAGCCCGGCAAGTCCTTCCATACACATCGGGGGGCCATCTCTCACGATGACCTGATCGGGCACGACGAAGGTCGCGTGGTGCTGTCGACATCGGGCACCGGATACCTTGCTCTGCGGCCGCTGCTGGCCGATTACGTCATGTCCATGCCACGCGGCGCCCAGGTCATCTATCCCAAGGACAGCGCGCAGATCCTCATGATGGGGGACATCCATCCTGGTGCGCGGGTGCTCGAGGCCGGCGCTGGCTCCGGTGCGCTGACCTGCTCCCTCCTTCGTGCCGTTGGCCCCACCGGCCGGGTGATTTCCTACGAGCGGCGTCCGGAGTTCGCCGAGGTGGCTCGCGAGAACGTGACCAGATTCTTCGGAGCGCTGCCCGCCTCCTGGGACCTGCGCGATGGTGACCTGCTCGAGGTCGCTGACGTCGACGAGCCGGACGTGGACCGGGTCATCCTGGACATGCTCGAACCGTGGCAGATGTTGGCAGCCGTCGGGGGTGTCCTCCGGCCCGGAGGGGTGTTGATCGGATACGTCGCCACGGTCACCCAACTCTCGACGCTGGTCGAGGCGATCCGGGCTGAGGGCTCCTACGCCGAGCCGACGGCTACAGAGACCCTGCTGCGGCCATGGCACGTCGTCGGGCTGGCCGTGCGACCAGAGCACCGGATGGTGGGCCACACCGCGTTCCTGGTGATCGCCCGTCGTCTGGCCGCGGGCACGGTGCTGCCGACACGGCAGCGCCGCGCGACCGGCGCGAACCGTCAGCGGCCCGAATAGGCCCCGCAAGTGATGATCATGAGCGTCACTGGTGCATCGTCGCTGAACCTGGAGAGCTCACGATCTCCCATGAACCACGTCAGCGGCTGATCTTGGGCAGCACGTCTCGGCCGAATGTCTCGATCCACTCCTTCTGGTTGCGCCCGACGTTGTGCAGGTAGACCCGGTCGAAGCCGAGGTCGACGAACTTCTGTATGTAGGCACGGTGCTCGTCCGGATCGGCCGAGATGACCATTCGTCCCTCGAAGTCCTCGGCGCGTACCAGCTTCGCCATCTGTTCGAAGTCCAGCGGTGACCGGATGTCGGCTTTGGGGAACTTCATCCCACCGTTCGGCCACTCGGTCATCGCGTTGGCGAGGGCCTGCTCGTCGGTGTCGGCCCAACTCAGATGCAGCTGGAGAACTTTCGGCATTGAGTCGGCGTCTTTGCCGACCTCCTTGGCCCCTTCGGCGAACTTTGCGAACAAACCCTCGATCTTCTCCAACGGGGCCCCGACGGTGATGATCCCGTCGGCGAACTTGCCGGTCTTCTTCGCATTGATGGGTCCGGCGGTGGCGACCAGGATCTGCGGCGCCTTGTCCGGCATGGTCCACAGCCGGGCGGTCTCCAGCTTGAAGAACTCGCCGTCGTGTTTGACGTCCTTGCCCGCAGCGGATGCAGTGAACAGTTTGTTGATCACCTCGATGGCCTCGAACATCCGGCGGGATCGTTCCCCCGCCTCGGGCCAGTAGCCGGCGATCACATGCTCGTTGAGTGCCTCGCCCGAGCCGACGCCGAGCCACGTCCGGCCGGGATACATCGACTCGAGGGTGGCCGCCGCCTGGGCGACGAGTGCGGGATGAAAACGAAACGATGGACACGTCACGCCTGGGCCGAAGTCACCGGTAGTGCGCTCACCGATCGCTGCCAGCACCGACCACACGAAGGAGGCCTGGCCCTGCTGGGGCACCCAGGGCTGGAAGTGGTCGGCGGCCATGCAACCGGAGAATCCGTTCTCCTCGGCGAGTGCGGTGAGCGCCACCGCGTCACCCGGCGAGAACTGCTCCAACATCGCCGCGTACCCGAACGTCAGTCCTGCTGCCATGAGAGTCAGCCACCTCCAGTGCAAGCTCATTCCTCGCGCGCGTCACGATGCCGCGACACAAAGCGTGTATACCCTGACTTCTCGGCAAGCCAATTCTCGACCGCCGAGCCGGGACGTGTGGGTGGAGGTGACGGCCATGACCAACAGCGACGAGACACCAGCCTCGCGAGCGCGTCGTGAGCACGACGTGGCCAGCCTGGTCAGCCAGGTCTCCTTCCTGGAGGAAGAGGTGAGTTCGCTCCGCCGTCGGGTGACCGACGGACCCCGGCAGACCAGAGCGCTGGAGGAACGCCTTGCCGAGGCCGAAGGCCGCGCGAGTTTCCTGTCCGAGCGCAACGACCGGCTCGCCGAGACCCTGCGCGAGGCACGCGAGCAGTTGATCAGCTTGCGCGAGGAGGTCGACCGCTTGGCACAACCGCCGAGCGGTTACGGCATCTTCCTCAATCGGCACGACGACGAGACCGTCGACATCTTCACCGGCGGCCGCAAGCTGCGGGTCTCGGTTTCGCCCAACGTGGACATGGAAGGCCTCCTGCACGGGCAGGAGGTGATGCTCAACGAGGCCATGAACATCGTCGCGGCCACCGGGTTCGAGCGAGCCGGCGACGTGGTGATGCTCAAGGAGATCCTGCAGCCGGTGGAGGGGATCCCGGCCCGCGCGCTGGTGATCGGTCACACCGACGAGGAGCGCGTTGTCTACCTCGCCGAGACACTGCGGGAGGCACCGCTGCGGATTGGCGACTCCCTGCTGTTGGAATCGCGGTCGGGCTATGCCTACGAACGGATACCCAAGAGCGAGGTCGAAGAACTCATCCTCGAAGAGGTTCCGGACATCGATTACGGCGACATCGGCGGACTGGCACGCCAGATCGAGCAGATCCGCGACGCCGTGGAGTTGCCGTTCCTGCATTCCGAGCTCTTCCGCGAGTACGAACTGCGCCCGCCGAAGGGCATCCTGCTCTACGGCCCACCCGGCTGCGGGAAGACGCTGATCGCCAAGGCCGTCGCCAACTCGCTGGCCAAACAGATCGCTGCCGAGCGCGGTGAGGGCGAGGGCCGATCGTTCTTCCTGAACATCAAGGGTCCGGAGCTGCTCAACAAGTACGTCGGTGAGACCGAGCGGCACATCCGGTTGGTCTTTCAGCGAGCTCGGGAGAAGGCCAGCGAGGGCACGCCAGTGATCGTGTTCTTCGACGAGATGGACTCGATCTTCCGTACTCGCGGCTCCGGTGTGTCCTCTGACGTCGAGAACACCATCGTCCCCCAGTTGCTCTCCGAGATCGACGGCGTCGAGGGGCTGGAGAATGTCATCGTGATCGGCGCCTCCAACCGAGAGGACATGATCGACCCGGCCATCCTGCGACCGGGCCGCCTGGACGTCAAGATCAAGATCGAGCGCCCGGACGCGGAGGCGGCGAGGGACATCTTCACCAAGTACCTCACCACGACCGTGCCGATCCACGACGACGACCTCGGCGAGCACGGCGGCAACCCGGACGAAACCGTGGCGGCGATGATCCAGGGGGCCGTCGAGCGGATGTACTCCGAGCTCGAGGAGAACCGCTTCCTCGAGGTCACCTATGCCAACGGGGACAAGGAGGTCCTCTACTTCAAGGACTTCAACTCCGGGGCCATGATCCAGAACATCGTCGACCGGGCGAAGAAGATGGCGATCAAGGACCATCTCGACTCAGGAGCCCGGGGTGTGCGCATCGGACATCTCTTGGCAGCGTGTATCGACGAGTTCAAGGAGAACGAGGACCTGCCCAACACCACGAACCCCGACGACTGGGCTCGGATCTCTGGGAAGAAGGGGGAGCGGATCGTCTATATCCGCACCCTCATCTCCGGCAAGGGCAGTGAGTCCGGCCGGGCGATCGACACAGCCACCAACACCGGGCAGTACCTGTAGCCGCCGTGTTCTCGGCGGTGGGGCGGGTGGCAACCAGTCTGCAGGCGTTGGCGGTCCTCACCACCGGCGCCGTCGTGCTGAGCGGGTGCGTTGCCGAGATCAGCGGCCGCCCCAATCCTGTGGTGACTGGCGGAGGTCCATCTGCTCAGGTCTTCGAGCAGGTGGAACCGCCGCAGCTGGGCACTTGCCTGGACACCAAGAACGGAGGCGCCGGGCCGCTGGGTCCGCCGACCACCCTGCCCTGCTCCGAGCCCCACGGCGGCGAGATCGCCAAGGTGGTCGACGTACCGGATCAGGTGGACGGCGCGTATCCGACCCAATCCAGCCTGGACTCCGATGTCTGGTCCAACCTGTTGTACGGAGACGAGGGCTGCGGTGCCTCTCAGCTGGTCAGCGCCTATCTCGGGGCTCGCGAGCAGGACAACCTGTTGGTCGACTACTACTCATACCTGCCCAAGCGGGTGGCATGGGAGGCCGGTGCTCGGTGGGTTGCGTGCGTGGTGGAGTACAGCCTGGGCTCGTTCGGGGGGGCCAACGCCCCGGGTCTGATGGCCTTGGCGATGCGCGGCCCGGATTCAGCCGCCTACCGGGAATGTTGGTTCGGTCCGGAGACGGTGTACGACGTTGTGCCGTGCAGTCAGCCGCACGAGGCTGAACCCAGCGGTGATTATGCCGTCGTCGATGACGAAGCACCCTTTCCCGTTGACGCGCTCGACCGTCAGCCACTCGTTGACCAGTGCCGGGACAGGGTGGTCGACTATCTGGAAGGCGATGTCCCGAGTGGCTACCTGGCCGGGATCTACCTGCCCACCGAGCAGGAATGGTCTGACTTCCCGATCGTGGAATGCGTCATTCTGGACAGTCGCGGTCGTAGAACGACCGGAAGTGCAGCTGATGCCTGATAGTCCCCTGGACATGTCCACAACCGCCAACCATCGGACCCTCACGGGGGCCGGCATCGCGGTACTTGCGCTGCTTGCCGGGTGCACGAGTGTGATTCCGGGCGAGGCAGCCTCCGCCGATCCCGTGCCGGACGCCCCGGCGGTAGGGACCTGCCTGGCATTGGACAACAGCGACGTCGACAAGCTGACGATCTTCGTCGATCGTGTCGCTTGCGATGACCCCGAATACACCGCGCAGGTGTTTGCCACGCCGGACCTGACCGATCTCGGGGACAACCCCATCAGCACCTACAACCGCAGCGACGTCGAAGCCGTCATCGGCTCGACCTGCAGTGAACAGGCGCGCGATGAGTTCCTCAGCGCTGAGTCGGTCGAGAGCCCGTTCGTGCAGACCACGTTCTTCACCCCGACCGATACTCAGTGGGCGCTCGGAGCCCGTTGGGCCTACTGCGTGGTCAGCTATGGCCTTGACGCAGTGCTGCCTGCTCCCGCCGTCCTCGAGGGGGCCTTTTCGCGGACTCCGGCTGCTGATTATCGGACCTGCTTGTTGCTGAGCGGTTTCGCGATGGTGCCGTGTTCGCAGCCGCATGATGCGGAATACGTCGGCGTCGAGATCGACTTCGGACCGGACCCGGTGAATCCGCTGGATGACCCGATCCGGCTCGCGAGCGCGCTGGACATCTGTCTGGATGCTTTCAACGCCTATGTCCCGCAGCCCGCGGATCCAGGACTCGACTACAGCGTGACGGCACCGCCGCCTGAGGCCTACGACCCCTCCGTCGGCGTCCAGGTGCGGTGCGCGGCCTACTACCTCGATCGCAGCGTGGTCAGTACCAGCGTCCGCGACTGAGTAACCGCTCGCCAGGCCGGCCTGAGTGTCGGTGAGAACTACGCTGGCTGCATGACAGTTCATCGGGTGATCGGCACCGAGGTGGAGTACGGCATCTCGGTCCCAGGTGACCCCGTCGCCAACCCGACGCTGCTGTCCGGGCAGATCGTGAACGCCTGGGCGGTAGCCGATGCTCCCACCATGCGCCGCCCACGGTGGGACTTCGAGGAGGAATCCCCGCTGCGGGATGCGCGTGGATTCGATCTGTCTCCCGCCTTGGCGCTGGATCACAACGAGCTCGAGGAGGACCCGGGGCTGGCAAATGTGATTCTCACCAATGGCGCTCGGCTCTACGTGGACCACGCTCATCCGGAGTATGCGACGCCCGAGGTGACCAATCCCCGGGACGGAGTGCTCTGGGACAAGGCGGGGGAGTTGGTCATGGCCGAGGCGGCACGCCGTGTCTCGACGATCCCGGGGCACCCACGGATCGGGCTGTACAAGAACAACACCGATGGGAAGGGGGCCTCGTACGGCTCGCACGAGAACTACCTGATGCGCCGCCAGACTCCGTTCGCCGAGATCGTCACCCACCTCATTCCCTTCTTCGTCAGCCGTCAGGTGATCTGTGGCCAGGGTCGGATCGGACTCGGTCAGGACGGACGCCGATCCGGGTTCCAGATCTCACAGCGCGCAGACTTCTTCGAGGTCGAGGTCGGCCTGGAGACAACTCTGAAGCGCCCGATCATCAACACTCGTGACGAACCGCATGCCGACGCAGAGAAGTACCGCCGGCTGCACGTGATCATCGGAGATGCCAACCTCGCCGAGTTGGCCACCTATCTCAAACTTGGCACGACGTCAATGGTGCTGGCCATGATCGAGGACGGCGAGATAGGGGCAGACCTTCGACTAGAAGAATCGGTGAGCACCCTGCATGCCGTCAGCCACGACCCCACCTTGCAGTTCCGGATCCGGCTGTGCGACGGGCGGAGGATGACTGCGGTGCAGTTGCAGTGGCTCTACCACGAACTCGCCACGACCTACGTGCACCGGATGGGCGTCGAGGACCCGGAGACCAAAGACGTACTGGAACGCTGGGCCGAAGTCCTGACCGACCTGGAACGAGACCCGGCCTCGTGCGCCGACCGGCTGGACTGGGTGGCCAAGCTGCGGCTCCTGGAGGGCTACCGGGACCGCGACGGCCTGGCCTGGGACGACTCACGGTTGGCATTGGTCGACCTCCAGTACAGCGACATACGTCCCGAGCGCGGTCTCTATCACCGACTGCTCGCCCGAGGTGCCATGCAGCGGCTGGTCACCGACGCCGAGGTTGCCTCGGCTGCCCACCGGCCGCCGACCGACACACGCGCCTACTTCCGGGGAGAATGCGTGCGCCGCTATCCGAGGAACGTCGCCGCCGCGTCCTGGGATTCGGTCATCTTCGACCTCGGCGCGGAGAACCTGGTGCGCATCCCGACACTTGAGCCGCGTCGTGGGACCCGGGAACACGTCGGGGACCTGCTCGAGGCCTGCACCGATGCTCGCGACCTCGTCGATCGTCTGACCGGCGCTCACTGACGCCTCAGCGCGGATTCAGCTGGGCTGCGGCATTCGCTCGTTCGGGACGCAGTGGGTCATCACCCGGCCGGCGACATCCCGTGGACCGTTCTTGCCGAGGTTCTCCAGCCGTTGCAGCTCGGCCTCATCGAGGGTCTGAGTGGGAAGCGGCGGCAGGCCGCGGACGTCGTCGGCGGAGATGCTCAGCCCGTCGCCCACCCTCTGACCGAGTTCGTCCTCGACCATGAACAGGTGCCAGACCATGCGTTCCTGGATGGGCCGGTCGCACTGGCTCAACGCATCGACCAGGTTGGCGACGAGGTCATCGCGCTCCCACTCCTCGGACAGCAGGTAGCGCTCCCCAGCCTGCTGATAGTCGTTGGTGCGGGAGATCCGCTTCCGGGTCAGCCGCCCCCGGATCTCCGGGCCCTGCTCGTCATGACTGGGACCATCGGCCTCGCGAAGACCGCCGGTGATCGATGGCTCATAGTTGGCATGCGGGTTGGCACCTTCGGCGAGATCAACGCCGTAGGCCATCTGGCCGTCTCGCTGGTTGGTCGCCACCCGGACCTTGGGTGCGTTGACCGGCAGCTGGAGGTAGTTCGGACCGACCCGATAGCGCTGGGTATCGCTGTAGGAGAACGTCCGACCAACGAGCATCTTGTCGTCAGAGAAGTCCAGACCGTCCACGAGCACTCCGGTCCCGAATGCGATCTGCTCATTTTGGGTGAAGAAGTTGTCCGGGGCCCGGTCGAGCACCATCCGACCAACTGCGTGGCGTGGGAAGAGCTCCTCGGGCCAGGTCTTGGTGTCGTCCAACGGGTCGAAGTCGAGTTCGGGATGCTCGTGGTCGTCCATCAACTGGACGTTCAGCTCCCACTCCGGGTAGTCGCCCCGCTCGATGGCCTCGTAGAGGTCCTTGGTGTGAGACCCGAGCTCCCTAGCCTGGATCGCCGCGGCGTCCTGCGCGGTCAGCGACTTGACCCCAAGCTTTGGCAGCCAGTGGTACTTGACCAGCTTGGTCTCGCCGTGGCTGTTGACCCACTTGTAGGTGTTGACGCCAAAGCCCTGCATGGTCCGGTAGGAGGCCGGAATGCCGCGCGGGCTGAACACCATCATGACCATGTGCAGCGCCTCGGGCGTCTGACTGAGGAAGTCGAATGCCCGATTCGGAGGTTGCCGTTCGAAGGTCACCGGGTCGGGCTTCTGCGAGTGGATGAAATCCGGGAACTTGATCGCGTCGCGCAGGAAGAACACGGCCAGGTTGTTCCCGACGATGTCCCAGTTGCCATCCTCGGTGTACATCTTCACCGCGAAACCACGTGGGTCACGGGCGACCTCGCTGGAGTCGCGGCCGCCGGCGACGGTCGAGAAGCGGATCGCCAGCTCGGTGCGCTTGCCCTTCTCCTGGAACAGTTTGGCCCGAGTGAATGTGGAGATGGGCTCGTCCCCGCATGTGCCGTACGCCTCGAAGTACCCGAACGCGGTGGCACCTCGGGCATGCACAACCCGCTCGGGGATGCGCTCACGGTCGAAGTGGCTGATCTTCTCCAGGAACTGGTAGTTCTCCAAGGTGGCGGGCCCACGCTCACCCACGGTTCGCTGGTTCTGATTGTCATGGACTGGGTGTCCCTGACGGTTGGTCAGGGTCGGCTGGCTCGGCTCGGTCATGCTGTGCGGTCCTCTCATCGTCTCGTCCTGACCACGGTCAGGACGACGTTTTGGTCAAGTCCTTCTCCATGCACGCTGCGCAGTGACCCCAGAAGGTCACCTCCGCCTCGTCGATAACGAATGCACCTGCTGTCGACGGCTTCATGCAGGGGGCAGCGCCGACCACGCAGTCCACGTCCTGCGTTGCTCCGCAGGTCCGGCAGATCACGTGGTGGTGGTTGTCACCCACGCGTCCCTCGTACCTGGCCGGATGCCCAGGCAGTTCGATCCGACGCGCCAACCCGGCACCGGTCAGCACACCGAGGCAGTCATAGGTTGCCTGTGTCGAGAGGGATCCGAGCACGGTTCGCGCCCGTTGGGCGACCTCAGCTACTGCCACGTGCTCAGCCCGTCGTGCGGCGTCGTCCAGCACGGCCAGGACGGCCAGCCGTGGGCGGGTGACCCGCAATCCACGCTCTCGAAGCCGCAACGCTGCGGCCGACTCTGGCACCAGCTCACTCCATCAGAAGAACTGGAATGAGTCAAGAGAACCGATGCGTGGGTGGGCGTGGTGAGCGTGCGTTTCGGTCACACCCCGCGGGTACTGTCAGATTTATCGGACATTCCGACCGCCGCGGCGGGTTGGCGCGATGAAGGAGAACCGATGGCGACACGGGACACCGGCGGGCAACAGCAGCGCAGCCGGGCCAAGGAAGACGATGTTGACACCGAGGCCAGCGTGGACACCACGGCGGGCGAGCGGCACGAGAAGATGTCCGGCGACATCGACGCCATCCTGGACGACATCGACGAGGTCTTGGAAGAGAACTCGGAGGAATTCGTAAGGCAGTACGTTCAAAAGGGGGGAGAGTGACCCGCCTCATCGCGGCCATGGCATCGAAGTGACGTGGTGGCAGCATCCGATCGGTGCCTGACCCGACCGTGATCGCCCGGACCGCAGCCGAATCGGCTCGCAGGTAGGGTTTCTCCGGAGGGATCGGCGCGCTGAAACGCCGGACCAGAGATACGCGATGAGCAGTGCGGAAGGCGGTTTCGTGGCCGAGCGAGGCGCGGGTTCCTCGGGGATGCCGCCGGGCTATCTCAGTGCGGCAGGGT
>Ga0190275_10002048_pt1 | contig 14673 bp, 10 predicted proteins | sample Popmic550T_FD_133745 | JGI IMG/M metagenome (GOLD analysis project Ga0190275, IMG submission 133745) | Populus adjacent soil microbial communities from riparian zone of Yellowstone River, Montana, USA - 550 T | ecosystem: Environmental > Terrestrial > Soil > Riparian zone > Trees stand | place... | reverse complement strand
GGCACCATCGTCACCACCGTCGGCATGGCCAACAAGCTGCTCAAGCGCGAGGAGAAGCGCGCCAACCCGGATGATGGCGACTATGTCGCCCCCATGGCCGTCCTCGTCAACGCCGGCTCTGCCTCCGCCTCCGAGATTGTCGCTGGCGCACTCAAGAACCAGAACCGGGCCGTCATTATCGGCCGGCAGACCTTTGGCATGGGCTCGGTGCAGGTGATGTACGACTTCCCAGACGACGCGGCGCTGAAGCTGACCATCGCCAGGTTCCTGACGCCGGGCGACGTCTCCATCCAGGGAGTCGGCATCGCTCCGGACATCGAGCTGGAGCCCACCCGCGTCACGAAGGACCACGTGGACGTCTTCGCGCCGCACAAGCCATCGAGCGAGGCGGCCCAGGAGCGGTCCTTGAGCGAGGCCGCGGAGGACGTGCGGGGCCGCGAGCAGCCGGTGGAGCGGTTGAAGTACCTCGAGAAGGAGGGCAAGAGCTCCGAGGCCGAAGGGGAGCTGGACGCCGAGAGCCTGGAGGAACTCGAGGAGGATTTCGAGGTCCGCTTCGCACGAGACTTCGTGCTGAAGGCGCCCTCCGTCGAGCGCAGCGAGATGCTGCGGCAGGGCAAGCGCTATGTGGAGCAGAAGCGGGGCGAGGAGGAGGAACGTCTCCGCGCCGCCATCGCCGCCCTCGGCGTTGACTGGAGCCCGGGCCCTACCCCGAAGCCACCCCACCTGGCCGTCACGCTCGGGCCGGGCCCAGAGCAGAGGCTGCGGGCCGGGGACAGGATGGAGCTCGAGCTGACAGTGGGCAACCAGGGCGCGGAGCCGGTGAAGCGGCTGCGCGCGTGGACGGACAGCACGGACAGCCGCTTTCTGGACGGGCGGGAGTTCCTGCTCGGCGCGGTAAACCCGGGCGAGGAGAAATCCTGGAAGGTACCCATCCTGGTGCCCTGGAACCTGACCTCACGTCGCGAAGCGGTGACGGTGAAGCTGCAGGACGACTCGGGGATGCTGTCCGAGACTGTCACGGCCGAGCTCACCTTCCTTGAGCAGCCTCGCCCGGTCTTCTCCTTCAACTGGCAGGTGCTGGACAGCTGCGAACCCTGCAACGGCGACGGCCTGCTGCAGCGCGGCGAGACGGTGGACGTGTGGGTGGACATCACCAACACCGGCACTGGGGAGGCCGCGGAGGCGTTCGCGCAAATACAGAACCGTTCGGGTCCGAGCATCTTCATCACCCAGGGCCACGCCAGGCTGGGCAGGCTGGCTCCGGGCGAGACGGCGACGGCGCGCTTCCAGCTGGAAGTGAGGCAGGGCTACACGCCGGACACCTTCGAGCTGAAGCTGGCCATCATCGACGAGCCGCTGGAGGAGATGACCACTGGGAAGCTGATCCTGCCAGTGCGGGGGGAGGCTCTACAGGTGGAGGCGCGCAAGGCGGTGGTGCGGCTCCGGGAGGAGACAGAGCTCTTCGTGGAGCCCGAGGAGGGCGCCCGGCAGCTGGCCCGGTTGCGCAAGGGCGTGGTGGTGCGGCAGGTGGCGAAAGTGGGCGAGTTCGCCAAGGTGGAGCTGGACCGGGAGCGCTTCGCCTTCGTGAAGGCTCAGGATGCGAAGGCCGGAGCGAGGCTGAAGCCCGCCCCGGTGACGAGGAACGCTCTGGAGCCCGCGCCCGTCTACAGCCCGCCGCGCATCCTGCTCGAGGGGCTGGATCCGTCCCAGGGTGGGCTCGTCACGAGCGAGAAGCGCTTCACTCTCTCGGGCACCATCGCCTCGGAGCACAGCCCGCTGGACCTGTACGTGCTGGTGAACGATCGGAAGGTGTTCTTCCAGACGCGCGCCAGACACAGCGGTGGGCCGACGCAGCTTCCGTTCTCCACGGTCCTCGAGCTGGAGCAGGGCCTCAATCAGGTGCTGGTGGTGGCGTATGAGGGCCCAGACACCTACAGCAGGAGGACGCTGGTCATCCGTCGCGGCCCGGTTTCCCCGGGCGGCGTCAGCCCTTCGGCCGGTGACGCAGGATGAACTCGCACACCTCGCGCGCCGCGCCGAACCCCGCCGGCTTCTGCGCCACGTAGTGCACCTGTGCACGCACCTCGTCCGGGGACTCGGGCGGCGCCGCGGAGAACCCCACCGCCTTCAGCAGTGGCAAGTCCACCACCTCGTCCCCCATGTAGCCACACCGCTCTGCTGGCACCTTCAACAGCTCCAGCAGCTTCTCGAAGTGCGCCACCTTGTCCTGGCTGCCGAAGTGCACGTGTCTCAGCCCCAGCGACTGCATCCGCATCTGCGCGGACAGGCTGTCTCCGCCGGAGATGGCCGCGACTTCAATGCCCACCTCCTGCAGCCGCTTGATGCCCATGCCGTCGCGCACGCTGTACATCTGCGTCCAGCCGGAGTTGGGCACCCAGAAGATGCGCCCGTCGGTCAGCGTCCCGTCGATGTCGAAGATCATCACCGACAGGTGGCGTACCCGGGTCTTGAGCGACTCGAGGTCCTGGTTCATCCCCCGCCGCCTACTTGGGCACGGCCTTCAGCGTGGCCTTGCCATCCTTGATGACGACTTTGAACTCCACCGACTTGGCGCCGTGCTGCTTGAGCAGCTCCGGCACCTGCTTGCGCAGGTTGGTCGCCACCGACTCGAAGCTCATCTTCGAGGTGTCCTCCTGGTTGCGCCGCTTGGCGGTGACGTAGGCGTCGTAGACGGCCTTGAGCTTCTCGTCGCTGAGCCCACCGGAGCCCCCAGTCCCCGCGGGCTTGGGCGGCGAGGAGGGCGACGAACCCGGTCTCGAGGCGGCAGGCATTCCGGGCTTGGAGCCCGCGGAAGAAGCCGTCCCCGGGCGCGCCACCGAGGAAGGAGGACGCGAGGGACTCTGCGCCGCCGGAGCCGAGGGCTTGCTCAGCGGCTCATCCGCGAGGCTCTCCAGCGCCGCGGCGATCCCGGACGTGCTCTGCGAGGGCGATCCGAACGCGGGCACTCCGCGCACAGGCGGGCTCGAGATGCCCGAGGTGCCTCGTCCCGGCGTGCCACCAGGAGGCACCGGGCCCGTGCCCCTGGACGGAGTACCGCCCGGAGGAATCGTCGCTGTGCCCCTGGACGGAGTGCCGCCCGGAGGAATCGTGGGCGTGCCCTTGGACGGCGTGCCGCCCGGAGGAATCGTGGGCGTGCCCTTGGACGGAGTGCCGCCTGGAGGAATCGTCGCCGCGCCCTTCGACACAGCACCGCCCGGAGGAACCGCGGCCGAGCCTCGCACGGGAGTGCCCACCGCGGGGACGACCGGCGCCACCGTGGGCGTGCCTCGGAACGGCGTGCCTCCCGCTGGGGCCACGGGCGCCACCTTGGGCGCCACCGTAGGCACCACGGGTACCACGGGCACCGCCGGTACGGCGGCCACCGGGCGGAACGACACAGCGGCGGGCTCGGGCTCCACCGGCCGCGGGATGAACCGAGGCTGCGAGGCCGGCGCTGCCGCAGGCTTCGGCTCGTTGGGGATGATGTCGGCGACCTCCACCAGCTCCTCGTCGGAGATCTCCTCCGTGAGCTCGAAGGCCTCGCCCTTGCGACGCTCACCCTCGGGGGACTTCTGCGAGCGGCGCTTGGCCTTGAACAGGTCGCGCTTGTACGTGCCCGACTCGATCTCCTGGAGGGTGCGCTGCCACAGCCGCTCGTAGGTGAGGAACTTGTTGTAGAGCGAGGAGATGCGGAACTTCGCCGCGGTGTTGCGCACCATGCTCGTCTTCAGCCGGTTCAACCGCTTCTTGAGATCCTCATGGGCGCGCACGGGCGGCAGGCGCTCGTTGCCCAGGAAGTACTGCTCGTACGTCACCTTCAGCGCCAGGAGCTCCTCCTCGAGCTCCTCGCACTCCTGTTGCGCCCTCTCACTGGTGGACTTCTTCAGCGACGAGTCTTCATCCCCCAACACCTTCACGTTGGAGGAGGACTTGCCGGGTGAGGACTTGGCGGCAGATGTAGGCTTTCCGGGCTCCTGCGGCATGCAACCTCAGAGTGTCCCCAAGACGCGGTCCAGGATCAACCTCCCGCCGGGGTAGGAGTAGGCCCCAGGCTCGCTTCCCCGCTCAGCCGGCGGGTGCGCTGGTACATGAGCGTGGCACCAAAGGTGAACATACACAGGGAGATGAACTGGCTGGTGGAGATGTTGTACCAGGCCTCCAGCGGCACCCAGCGCGCCAGCGCGGGCACGCTGTCGGACAGCAGCCCATGCAGCGTACCGCGCTCGGTGTCCCCTCGGAACAGCTCCACCGTGGAGCGCAGCACCGCGTAGGCCATCAACCACAGGGAGAAGATCTGTCCGTGGAAGCGCCGGTGGCGGCGCAGGAAGAGCAGGCCCACGAAGAGGGTGGCCTGGCCCACGGACTCGAAGAGCTGCGTGGGGTGCACCGGCAGGGTGGTGCCGTGCTGCGCCACCCACTCGGAGATGCGCACCGCGCCCGGAGCCGCCTGTGGGAGGATCTCCCCCGTGGCCTCGATGACGTAGCGCGGGTCTGCCGCCTGGGAGTGGAAGGCGGTGCTGCCCGAGCCGGTGAGCCGGCCGAAGAGATCCTTCGCCACCCCTGAGCCCGGGAAGCGCACGGCCAGGTGCGTGTGGCTCCCGGCGGGGCCGCCCCAGCAGCAGCCCGCGGAGAAGCAGCCCAGCCGCCCCAGCGCCTGGCCCAGCGACACCGTGGGGATGGCCAGATCCGCCAGCCGCAGGAAGTCCATGCCATTCACCCGCGAGAAGGCGTACGCGGCCCCCGCCGCGCCAATGAGGCCGCCGTAGAAGACCAGGCCGCCGCCCAGCGAGAAGATGCTCGACAGATCCTTCGCGTAGTCCTTCCAGTTGACGAGGATGAAGAGGACGCGGCTGCCCACCAGCCCGCCGACGAGCACCCAGAAGCCCAGATCCAGCACCTGCTCGCGGCGGAGAGGGCCCTCTGTGTCCACGAAGCCCTTGCCGTCCACCCACTCCACCTTGCGCCACTCGTCCCGAGCCAGCCGCGCGGCCACGCTCGCCGCACAGAAGAAGCCGGTGGCCAGCAGCACGCCGTAGGTGTGGATGGGGATGCCCTCGCCCTTGCCGCCCGGGAAGGCGCTGGCCGGCAGCGCGTACTTGAGGCCGAACCACGCCAGCGCCGCGCCGATGCCCCCGAAGAGGAGCGCGCGCTGCACCCGGTCCCCCCGCTTCACCTCGGCCTGTGGGCCCTTCTCCGTCACCAGGCCCTGCGCTCCCTTCCAGCCGTTGCGAGCAATGGAGCCCACCACTCCCAGCGCCACGGCATACAGGAGCAGCTGCGACCAGAGAGAGCCGAAGGTGAGGTGGACGAGGATGGGGAGCATGAGGCCTTGTCAGGAGAGGACGGCTGCGCCAAGCCTACCTGCTGGCGCGGCCTGGAACGCCAGGGGCTCGGCGGGTGTTCCCGGCCGCTCCCCGAGGAACCACTCGGGCGTCCGGGCGGCGGCCTAGGCCGGCTTCTCCTTCCGCACGAAGGCGTCGAGGATGAGCATGCCCACGCCCACGCAGATGGCCATGTCCGCCACGTTGAAGGAGGGCCAGTAGGCCTGGTCCTTCCAGTGCGCCTGGAGGAAGTCCACGACGAAGCCGCGGGCCAGCCTGTCAATGTAGTTGCCCAGCGCGCCGCCGAGCACCAGGGACAGGCCCCACAGCGCCCACTTCTCCGCGGGGTTCGTCCCGGAGAGCTGGCGGAAGTAGTAGCCGATGAGGATCACCGCCCCCAGGCTGACCAGGTGGAACAGGGGGCCGCGTACATTCGGAGAGAGGTTGCGGAACAGGCCCCAGGCAGCGCCGGGGTTCTCCTCGTAGCGCAGGCGCAGGAAGCGCTCCAGAATCTCCACGGAGCGCTTGGACCGGAAGTGGCGGCCGTCCACGCCCAGGGGAGGAGGCTCGCCGTACATCGCCTTCAGGCGCTCGCCCGTGGACTCCAGGCCATCGAAGCGCGTGGTGAGGCTGCCCACGACGTCGTACTTGGTCCACTGGTCGAGCGCGACAATGCCCACCGTGATGACGAGGAGGAGGATGTATTTGCGCGGCACGGGGGGCGGCTTACACCACATTCCCCCCACACGTCACGGATTGGGACTCTCGGCGAGAGGCTGGGCGGCGGGCTCGGTCCGGCGCACCCGCAGCGAGTCCACCAGCATCAACGCCACTCCTACGCAGATGGCGGCGTCCGCCACGTTGAAGGTGGGCCAGCGCATGCCGGGCTGGTTGCGCCAATGCCAGTCGATGAAGTCGATGACGTAGCCGCGCACGAGCCGGTCCATGAAGTTGCCCAGCGCTCCACCCGCCACGAGCGCCAGGGCCCCGCGCACCAGGTGCTGCCCAGGCTCCAGCCGCACGTACATGGCGAAGATGAAGGCCAGGGCCGCCAGGCTCACCACATGGAAGAAGACACGGCGCACCCCGTCCGGCAGGTTGGCGAACAGGCCCCAGGCGGCACCCGGGTTCTCCACGTAGCGGAAGTGCCAGTAGTCCTCGATGAAGCGGTAGGGCCGGGTGGCGCGGTACCGGCTGCCCTCGGTTGCCGGGTGGTTGTCCAGGTTCTGCTCGGAGAAGTAGCCCGCCACGCGGGCCAGCCCGGCGCGCCCATCCAGGGCCTCCGTGAGGTTCGCCACCGCCAGGTACTTGGTTACCTGATCGACAGCCAGGGTGCTGAGGGCCACGAGGACGAGGAGGCGCAGGTTCTTCATCTCGCCCTGTCCTAACTCGCTCCCCCGAGCCCTGACAACCCAGGTTGCATGCCGGCACCATGCCCGCTTGCCTTCATTTCCCGCCAGTGGGCATTTCGGGCATGGTGGGGCCATGCCGCCTGTTGAACCCCCCGTGCAAAAGCCCACCTCGACCGACACCGCCTCTCCTCCAGCCGCGGACCGGCCCTCCGTGAAGGAGCGGTTCAAGCGGCTCATGAAGGACTACGGCCCGGTGGCCCTCCTGGTCTACCTGAGCACCTTCTTGGTGAGCATGACGGTGTTCACGATCGTCATCCAGGTCGGGTTCGACCTGAAGGCGCTGGGCGAGCGGTTTGGCGTCCAGCTGGATGGCACGAGCGGCCTGATGGGGACGCTGGGGGCGGCGTGGGTGCTGAGCAAGGTCATCCAGGTGCCGCGCATCTTCGCCACGCTCGCGCTCACCCCCATCGTCGGACGCATCCCCGTCGTGACGCGCCTCCTCCGCCGCTTGCAGGAGCAGCAGGAGGAGGCTCCCAAGGCTTAGAAGGCGGTCCCGTCCGCCCTCACCCCTGGCGAGGACGGGCTGCTCGACAGGCTGTTGTGCAGGACGAAGGGGGCGCCGCTGGTGCCATCCGGGCTCCGGTTGGCCGACACCCCATCTGTCCCGGTGAGGGTTGAGTGGATGGCAGCGGTGTCCACCGCCGTCCCCCCCGCGTTCTTCACCGTCACGGTCTCGCTGCTGTTATTGCTGAAGCCGAGCGCTCCAGTCGAAGCGGCCACCGCGTTGGGCAGCCCCACCGGAATCCCCGCGGCTCCGCCGAAGACCACGATCGCTCGGCCCGCTTCCAGGGTCGTGCCGCTGGCGAAGGTGTGCCGCTCGCTCGCGGCGTCCGAGAGCGTCCACCCGGAGAGATTCACCGCCGCGCTTCCCGCGTTCACCAGCTCCACGAACTCGCCGCTCACGTCCCCGCCCGGCTCGTTGACGAGCACCTCGTTGATGAACACGCCGCCGACACCGCCGTCGCCGACACCGCCGTCGTCGCCGCCTCCCGATACGGTGATGGTGAAGGCCGCGTTGCTCGTGTCGCTGAGGGCGGAGTTGGACACGTCGCTCACCCGCACCTTGGCATCATGGGTGGCGATGTTCGGTACCGTCCACGTGTAGCTGCCTGCGAAGGCGGGCGTGCTCGAGCTGATCGTCGTCCAGGAGCTGCCGGCCAGCGCGTACTCCAGCTTCACGCTCGCCACGCCCTGGGCCGTCCAGGTGATGCTGTGGGCGCTGCCACCCACCCAGCTCTCGCCGCCGTTGGGCGAGCCCACCGTGACGCTCGCGGGGCCGGAGCCTCCTCCGGGGATGAGGAAGTCCTTGATGACGGCCATGTGCTGCATGCTGGGGGCACCGCTGTCCCCGCTCAGCGCGGGAGCGATCTCCGAGATGGGCGAGTACACGCGAGTGTCCACCACCAAGCCCGCGGGGAAGGTGCTGCCGCCTATCACCGTGGCCACCTGGTACTGGCGCAGATCGCCGTCCACGAGCACGTGATCGTACGGCTTGGAGCGGCCCGCGTTGGTGCCGTCGTCGCCGTTGCGGTCCGCCGGGTACGGGCTGCCCGTCGCCACCACCTGGGAGAAGGTGCTGAAGCAGGGCTCGCTGCGGGTGTCCGTGTTGAGGTCACCGCCGATGGCCAGGTAGTCGCCCGAGGGGACGTTGGCGTTGATGAAGTTGACCAGGTTGTTGGCCTCCGTGTTGCGCACGCCGCTGCCGCTGGTGAGTAGGTGCACGCTCACCACCCAGAGATCCCTGGGGCCCGGTACGTCGATGCGCGCCCACGCGAAGTCGCGGTCGCCAACCTGGGTGTCATCCCATTCGCCCGCGGCGAGGATGGGCCAGCGGCTGATCACCCCGTTGGGGATGCTCGCGCCCGTCTCGCGGTAATAGAAGAAGTTCGGGCCGAACGCGGTGTCGACGAGCTGCCGGATGTCAGCGGGCGAGTCGCTCAAGTAGTTGAACTCCTGGATCATCACCACGTCCGGGCGGGTACCCTGGAAGATGCGGATGCCGTGCCCAGGGTCGTAGCTCTGGAGGTTGCCGCTGGTGATGTTGGCTGCCATGAGGCGGATGAGCGTGGGAGCTGGAGTGCCTCCATCGGTGCCGCCGTCCGTGCCACCGTCCAGGCTCGTTCCCCCGTCCATTCCGGCATCATCCGGGAACCCCGCGTCCGTGCCCGCATCTACGACCGGACCTGCGTCCACGACAGGACCGGCATCGACTTCAGGACCCGCGTCCATGATCGGACCGGCATCCACAATCGGACCGGCATCCACCTCAGTGCCCGCGTCCACTGCAGGGCCCGCGTCTACGATCGGGCCTGCATCCATGTCGGGGCCTGCGTCGACGATCGGACCGGCATCGATCTCGGGACCCGCGTCTACGGTCGGACCGGCATCCACCGTCGGACCGGCATCGACCGTGGGACCCGCATCCACCTTCGGGCCCGCGTCCACGCCTGGCCCGCCGTCAACCTCCGGCTCCGGGCCTGCGTCCGTGCCGGTGTCCGGCCCCGCATCCACGCCGGCATCCACTCCACCACCCGCATCCACGGGACCCGCATCCGCGCCACTCCCCGCGTCCGGGCCCGCATCGCTCGAGCCCGCCCCTCCGTCGTTTCCTGTCCCGCCATCCTGCCCTATGCCGCCGTCGCCCGGACCTGCATCCGAGCTCAGCCAGTCACACTGATCCTTGGGCTGGCAGTACCCCGCTGGACCGCCGTCCTCACCGCCCCCGCAGCACTCGACTCCCAGGTCTTCGCACGCCACCGAGGACTCGCAGGGACGCAGGCAGAGGTAGCGCTCGTAGACGTCCACATACCGGCACTGCTCGCCGGGAGCACACGCGCCCGCATCCAGCTTGGCACACTCGACCCAGGCGCCACCATCCAGGAGGGGAGGCACCTGCGGGATCGGCTCGGAACCGCAAGCCTGCATCACCAGCACGAGCGCAAGCCCCGCTCCCACGAGGCCAAAGAACGTCCTCTTCATGAACCTACCGAATCCTTGCTGCCGGGGGAGCGGGCGTCGGTCAGAGCCGGCATGTGAACGACCGGTCGATTATACGAGGAACAACCCCTCGGTGGCTCCCACCTGGAGACGAAAGTGCGGTCGCCTGCTTTCTGCGACAGGGGGTGAAGCGGCGCCATTCTCCTCCCGGTCCTTCGGGGGAGGTGGACAACCTCCGGGGGCGGGAGCGTAGCGTGCACCTCGTGAGACCTCAGGCGGGTGTAGGAGCCCAGCAGCCATGAAGCAGAAGCACGTGCGGGTGCGCCTCTATGGCGCGCTGAACGACTTCCTCCCGCCCGAGCGCCGTGGAGCCGAGTTCCTCCACACCTTCGCCGGAACTCCCTCCGTGAAGGACCTGATCGAGTCGCTCGGCCCACCTCACCCCGAGGTGGATGTCATCCTCGTGGACGGCGAGGCGGTTGGCTTCGCGCACCGAGTGGAGGACGGAACACGCGTGGCGGCCTACCCCGTCTTCCACTCGCTTGACGTGGCCCCTGTGACTCGCGTGGGGCTCCCGCTGCCTCCGGAGCCGTGCTTCGCGCTCGATGTCGGGCTGGGGCGGCTGGCGGGCTTCCTGCGGATGCTCGGGTTCGACACGCTGTGGCGGAATGACTTCGCGGACGACGAGCTCGCGCGCCTGTCCCGAGACGAGGAGCGCGTCGTCCTCACGCGCGATCTCGGGCTGCTCAAGCGCGCCGAGGTGCGGCACGGCTATTACCCGCGCAGCTCGGATCCCGCGCACCAGCTCGTCGAGGTGGTGCGGCGCTACCAGCTCACTGCCCGCATGCGTCCCTTCACCCGCTGCCTGGCGTGTAACGCAACGCTCGCCGCGGCTGGGAAGGACGAGGTGCTCGACCGCATCCCCGAGGGTGTGGCCGCCACACACTCCCGTTTCCAGCAGTGCCCCGCATGTCGGCGCGTCTTCTGGCCCGGCACGCATCACCAGCGCATGCAGGCCCTGGTGGACAAGCTGCGCGAGCTGGAGCACGAGGCCTGAGGCACCTCACCGCACCTGTGGGTTGAAGCGCTGTCCTCCGACACCACGGGTCGAGAGCGCTTCACGATGACCTGGCTTGTGAGCAGAGACGGCAGGATGCCCGCCGGGGGCGCATGGCACGAACCTGTCTGGTTGTCTGACAGGTTTTGAGAGCTGCGTCGGGGAGGCGCCGCCGAGAGAGGATCAGCTCAAGGCTTCGCGGCACTTGGGGCACACCGCGCTCCCCTGCCCCACCTCCTCCGCGTAGGCCCCACAGCGCGGGCACTTCGCGCCCCTGGCCGGCAGCACCTCGGCCGTCACCTCCCCCCCACCAAGCGCCTGTGCCCCCTCGAGCGGCCGCGCCTTGGGCCCCGGCTGCTCTGCCAGCTCCACCTGGCTCACCTTGAAGAGCGTTGGCAGCTCTCGCGGGTTCGCCTGGAGGAGCTCCCGTGCCGCGCCGCTTGCCGACAGCACCACCCGCGCCTCCAGCGAGGCGCCGATCCGCTTCTCCCGCTGCGCCTGCTCCAGCACGCCCTGCACAGCGCTCCGCACCGCGAAGAGCTTCGAGTACCGCTCCGCCAGCGCCGGCTCCATCTCTCCCTCAGGTTGAGGAAGGCCCGCCAGGAAGACGCTCTCCACCGGCCGCCCCGGAAGCTGCTGCCATGCCTCCTCCGCCGTGAAGCTCAGCACCGGCGCCAGCAACCGAAGCAGCGAGGAGACCCCCTCGAACAGCACCGTCTGCGCGCTGCGCCGCGCCTTCCCCGCCGCCTTCGCCGTGGAGAGCCGGTCCTCGAGGAAGGCGAAGTACACCGCCGACAGGTCCGCCGCACAGAAGTCCACCACCGTCGCGTACACGCGGTGGAACTCCTGAGCCTCGTACGCCCGGAGCGCCCGTGCCGTCACCTCCGCCAGCCGACCTCGCGCCCACACGTCCAGCGGGAGCAGCTCCGCGGCGGGTACCGCGTCCCGTGCCGGGTCGAAGTCGTAGAGGTGTCCCAGCGCGTACCACAGCGTGTGGCGGAGCTTCGCGTAGCCCTCGCTCAGCCCCTGAAGGATCGGGTCCGACAGACGCACGTCGTTCCGGGAGTCGCTGGCGGCCACCCACAGCCGCAGCACCTCCGCGCCGTACTGCTGGGTGATCTTCTGCGGGGCGACGGCGTTGCCCTGGCTCCTGGACATCTTCTCGCCCTGCCCGTCGAGCACGAAGCCGTGCGTGAGGCAGGCCTGGAAGGGCGACACGTCCCGAGTGCCCACGGACACCATCATCGACGCGGAGAGCCAATCGCGCTGCTGATCACTCCCCTCCAGGCACAGGTCCGCTGGGAGGCGCTGCCGCCGCTCGAGCACCGCCGAGAACATGCACGCCGAGTCGAACCCCTTCTCCAGGATGTCCGTCTCGCGCCGGAACCTGCTCCCGCCGCAGGAGGCACACCGGAAGTCCGCTCCCAGGAACTCCTCCACCGGCGCTCGGTGCCACACGCCCGCGCCGTCCCTCTCCACCGCCGCCGCCACGCGCTCCATCACCTCCGGAGACACGACGGCCTCTCCGCAGCCCTCGCAGTAGCCGATGGGAAGAGGTACCCCCCAGCTCCGCTGCCGGCTGATGCACCAGTCCCCCCGTCCTTCCAGGATGTCTCGAATGCGGCTGCGCCCCTGCTCGGGCATCCACTTCACCTGCTCCACCTCTTCCAGCACCTGCTGGCGGACCGTCCTCTCCCCGGTGAGCGGCTTGTCCAGGCCGATAAACCACTGGGAAGTCGCCGAGAGGATGACCGGGTGGTGGCAATGCCGGCAGTGCGGCTGGCTGTGCTCCACCGTGTCCTGCTTCGCGTTCAGCAGCGCGCCCCGCTGAGCCAGCAGCTCGACGATGGCTGGGTTGGCCTCGAACACCGCCAGCCCCTGGAGCGGCTCGCCCACTGTGTGCACCAGTCCCGTGCCCGCCTCCAACGTCACGGGCCCGCCCAGCACCACCCGCCCCGTCCTCTCCAGGAACGGGTGCTGGTAGCTGAGGTGCTCCAGCTCCTCGCCGCTCGCGTACACGAGGATCTTCCGCAGATCGTCGAACGCCACCGTCTCCACATCCCCACCCGGCAGCCGCGCGTTCTTCATCACGAGCTCGTCCGCCTTGACCTCGGAGAGCACCTTGGCCAGCAGCACCTTGGCCACGCAGAGGACGCGCTCGCCCGCTTCATAGAAGACGTACTCGGAGTCCGCATGCACCGTGATGACCAGGTTGGCTGGCAGTGTCCACGGAGTCGGAGTCCAGATGACGAAGAAGACCTCGCGCCCCTTCAGAGAGGAGAACCTCTCCGCCACCTCCGGCCCCGCGCGGAAGGCCACGTAGGCCGAGGGGCTCGTGCGCGGCGCATGCTCCACCTCCGCCTCCTCCAGCACCGTCTGATCATGCGGACACCAGAACACCGGCTCCTTCCGCCGGTAGAGCAACCCGCGCCGCGTGAGCGTGGCCAGCTCGCGCAGCTCCTGCGCCGCGTATGCGGGATCGAGCGTCCGGTATGCCGCCTCCCAGCTCCCGAACACACCCAGCCGCTGGAGCTCCGCCTTCTGGAGTTCGATGATCTCCAGCGCGTACGCCTGGCAGTGCTCCAGGAACGCCTCCCGGGACAGCATGCGCTTGTCGATCTTCCGCTCCTTCAGCCGCTCCTCCACGGCCCGCTCGATCGACAGGCCGTGCGTGTCCCAGCCAGGGATGAAGTCGCACCGCCGCCCGCTCAGGTTGCGGTACTTCACCACGATGTCCTTGAGCACCTTGTTGAGCGCGTGCCCCAAGTGGAGGGGGCCCACGGCCTCCAGCGGCCCATCTGGCAGCACGAAGGGCTCGGCGCCCGCGTTCTTCTCCAGCATCCGCGCCCAGATGCGTCGCTCATGCCACCACGCCAGCAACCGAGGCTCCAGCCGTGCCGGGTCACCGTGGAGGGGAAACTCCGTCCGCGGGAGGTTCAGGGTGTCCTGGAAGTCCTTCGGAGGCGCGCCGGCGTCGCTCATGAAGGGCGGGCCGTAGCATGCCCCTCCAGGCCCATCAATGCGCGCCGGGCTGGCAGTGTCAGTCGCAGTTGGTGGGCACGGGGGCGGGCTGGAGCTGAGCCGCACGTGCCTCGCCCTGCTGCCCCGCGTAGGTGATGCGGTAGCGGCCCTTGCCGGCCGTCCCATCCACCCGGACCCGAGCCCCCGCGGGCACCTTCACCAGCGCACCGCGCCCGGGCCGCAGCACCAGCCCTGCCGCGTCCTTCACCTGGGCATAGGAGCCAGCTGCCCAGGGCGTGCCCGGCTCGGCGCGAACCCCGTCCTCCGCCCGGGCCTCCTCGAGCAGCACCAGGTGTCCCAGCAGGCCCAGGAGCGCCCACAACCCCACTGCCATGCGAGGCTTCCGGGGCCTCCGGGAGCGCAGCGCCTCAGCGTGTCTCGTCGAGGAGATCGTCATCAGAACCGTTGCGGCCCATGACGATGACCGACAGCCCACCGCCCTCGCGGGGGCGGCTCAGCACCTCCACCGCCTCGTTGCCCTTGCGGAAGAGCCCCGGCTTCTTCTCCGTGTAACCCTTCTTCGGCATCGCCTCACGGTAGAAGTCCTGCAGTTCCTGCTGCGTGGCCTTCGTGATGTACGAGAGCGACTTGCCCACCTCGACGTTGACGGTGACGAGGTTCTCGGCCCCCGGGTACACCGGCAGGAAGGCCGAGTCCTCGGGCTTGCGGATCTGCCCCACGTTGGCCGTGCCCAGCAGCACCTTCGTCGTCTTGCCGTCCGGGTTGGGCCGCATGATGACGGAGTAGGCCAGCAGCCGGTCCACATCCAGCGCGGTCAGCGAGATCGCCCCGTGCACCGCGGTCTGCCCGCTGGGGGGGGGAATGAAGAAGCCAGCCTTCTTGAACTGCTCGACGAAGTGCGCGAAGAGGGCGTCCGGCTTCCAGCTGGACGTGACCGCGTGCAGCTTCATGGGGATGCCGAGCG
>Ga0190275_10002047_pt1 | contig 14674 bp, 13 predicted proteins | sample Popmic550T_FD_133745 | JGI IMG/M metagenome (GOLD analysis project Ga0190275, IMG submission 133745) | Populus adjacent soil microbial communities from riparian zone of Yellowstone River, Montana, USA - 550 T | ecosystem: Environmental > Terrestrial > Soil > Riparian zone > Trees stand | place... | reverse complement strand
GCGCGCGCGTGGCCTCGCCGACGAAGCGCGCCGACGCGTCGGCGACCTCGACGAGCCCGCCGCCGGCCATCTCGAACACGCCGGCCTCGTTGGTCGAGCCGAAGCGGTTCTTGAGCGCCCGCAGCGTGCGGTAGGTGCGCTCGCGCTCGCCCTCGAACTGCAGCACGCAGTCGACAAGGTGCTCGAGCACGCGCGGGCCGGCGAGCGCGCCCTCCTTGGTCACGTGGCCGACGAGCAGCACGGCGATCCCGCGCGCCTTCGCGAGCCGCGTGATGCGGTCGGCCACCTCGCGCACTTGGCCGACCGAGCCGGCGGCGCCGGTCAGCTCGGCGGCGTGCAGCGTCTGCACGGAGTCGATCACGCACACCTCCGGGCGCTCGGCCTCGAGCGTGGCGAGCACGTTGTCGAGGTCGGTCTCGGCCACCACTGGCACCTGCAGCGCGGCGCCGGGGAGGCGCTCGGCGCGCAGCTTGATCTGGGCCGCGGACTCCTCGCCGGACACGTAGAGCGTGCGCCGCCCGGCGCCGGCGAGGTTGCCGAGCGCCATCGAGGTCAGCGTCGACTTGCCGATGCCCGGCGAGCCGCCGAGCAGCACGAGCGAGCCGGGGACGAGGCCGCCCCCGAGCACCCGGTCGAGCTCCCCGATGCCGGTCTTCAGCCGCGGGATCTTCGGCGCCTGCACCTCGGCGAGCGTGACGGGCTTGACCGCGACGCCCCGCGCGGCGCCGCCGCCACGGCCGCGCGCCACCGGGGCGGGCGCCGCCTCCTCGGCGAGCGAGTTCCACTCCCCGCAGCCCGGGCACTGGCCGTGCCACTTGGCGGCGGAGTGGCCGCAGGCCGAGCAGACGAAGTGGGATGCGGCGCGGGCCATCGGACGAATCTAGGCCCGCGCGCGGACGGCTTCGCCCCGAGGGATAGGGCACGTTCATCCCATGGGTGCCTGGTTGTGGCCGGGGCGGCGACGGACGATGGCTCGGCACCGTCCACCCGTCCCCGGAGGTCACCAATGCCCCGCATCAAGTTGCAGCACGAGGGCCGCAGCCGCTTCGCCCCATTCCACCTGGCCGTCGCCCACGGCGGCCGGATCCCCCGCTCAGTGGCGTCCTCGCGGCGCTTCGCGGCTCCCGACGCCGGACACCGCGGCCCCGCGCCCGAGGCCGGCATCAAGGGAGGCGGGCTCGCTCCCGAGGCCGGCATCCGCCCCGGCGCGCCCGTCGCGGGCGGCAAGTTCCCAGCACCGTCGGCCGGCTACCGACCCGGCGTGCCCGTCGCCGCTGCCACGTATGTGACGGTGATCTGAAGCCGGAATCCACCCGCCGGGCCGCCACGGCCCGGCGGCGCCCTCGTCGTGCGTCCGCCGTCCCTCACCCCGCTCAAGCTGCCGGCCTACCGCCGGCTGCTGAGCGCCTACTCGATCAACAACCTCGGCGACTGGCTCGGCGAGATCGCGCTGTCGCTGCTGATCCTGCACGAGACGGGGAGCGTGCTGGCCGTCACCGCGCTGTGGGTGCTCGGGCGCTTCGTCCCCGGGCTGCTGGCGCCCCTCACCGTCGCCGCGCTCGACCGCTTCGCCACGCCGCGCCTGCTGCCCGCGCTGCACCTCGCGGAGGCGGCGCTGTTCGGGGCGCTCGCCGCGGCCGCCGTGACGGGAGCGCCCGTTGGGCTGATCCTCGGGCTGGCGGTCGCTGACGGGATCCTCGCCGTCTCCGGGCGGGCGCTCGTGAAGACCGCCGTGGTCGCCGTGACCCGTCCGGAGGGCCTCCTGCGCGAGGGCAACGCGCTGCTCGGCGTCGCCTTCACCGCGACGATCGCGATCGGGCCGCTGATCGGCGGCGCCGTCGTCGCGCTGTTCGGCGTTCCGGCCGCCCTCATCCTCAACGCCGCCTCCTTCGCGCTCGCCGCCGCGCTCCTCGGACCCGGCGCCCGGCTGCCCGCCGCCGAGGCGAAGGCGACGCGGGCCGCGCGCCGCCTGCGCGCCGGGTTCGCCCACCTGCGCCGCCACCGTGAGCTCCGCACCCTCGTGCTCGCCGAAGGGGCTGCCACCGTGTTCCTGGCGGCGATCATCCCGGTCGAGCTCGTGTTCGTGACGGAGACGCTCGGCGGCACGGAGGCCGACTTCGGCGTCGTGCTGGCCGCCTGGGGCGGCGGAGCGGTCCTCGGCAGCGCGCTCTCCTCTGCGCTCCCGCAGCTGAGCGCGCGTGCGCTGCTGCCGCCCGCGGTCGGCCTGATGATCGTCTCCTACCTCGGCATGGGCACGGCCGGCAGCGTCGGTGCCGTCGTGGCCTTCTCCTTCTTCGGTGGCGTGGGCAACGGCCTCGAGAGCGTCGTGATCACCACCTTCATCCAGGAGCGCACGCCCGACGCCCTGCAGGCCCGCGTGAACGGCGTGCTGGAGGCGCTGCACACCGCCGCACCCGGCGCGGGATTCCTTCTCGGCGGGATCGTCGCCGCAACCGCCTCGCCGCGCGCGGCCTACTGGGTGGCGGGCCTCGGCGCGCTCGCGGTCGCCCTCGCCGCGGTCGCCGCCCTGCGCAGGAGCACGGACGGCCGCATCGCGCGACCGGCCCTGCCGCGCGGGCCGGCCGTCGCAGCCGGCTAGGCGCGAGTGCGGACGGGCTCGCCGCCCGCCACGAGCGCGCGGGCGCGCTCGGCCACCGCCACCATCCCGAGCGCGTCGGCGATCACGATCGCCTCGGCCAGCCGCTCGCGGGCAGCCGGGTCGTCCCCCGGCTCGCCGCGCGCGAGCAGCATCTCCGCCCACGCGAGCTCAGTCCGCGCCAACCACGGCTGCGCACCCATCTGCACGTGCATCTCGCGCGCCTCGAGGAACCGCCGCTCGGCCTCCTCCCACTCGCCGAGCACCCCGGCGAGGATGCCGAGCAGCCGCGACGCGGACCCGTTGCAGCTCGCGGCCCGCCCGACGATCACGTTGCGCCCGCCGTGCGGGGCGAGCAGGTCGTAGAGCTCGCGCGCGCGGTCCGCGTCACCGAGCGCGCCGCAGACCTCGGCGAGCAGCGTCAGGGCGATCAGCCAGTTGGCGTCGCGCGGCAGCGCGTCGAAGCCCGGGCCCGCGACCGCCTCGAACACCTCGCGCGCCCGCTCCGGCCGGCCGAGCTCGACGTGCATCAGCGCCTGCGTGCAGCGCCAGGCGGGGATCGCGGGGTACATCTCGATGAAGCCCGCGACCGCATCCTCGACCTCGCCGAGCCGACCCTGCTCGCGCCGGATGTTGAACATCGCCATCGCGTAGTAGTGCATGGCGTTCTCGGCATGGCCGCGCTGACCGATCGCGAGCGTCTCGCCGGCCAGCCGCTCGGCCTCGGCGAACTCTCCGGAGAGCTGCGCGCGAGCACAGCGGAACAGCGACGTCCACCACAGGTACAGCGGGCTGTGCACGACGGCGGCGAGCGCGGCCGCGGCCTCGATCTGCACGTCGGCGCCGGCGACGTCGCCGAGCTCGAGCAGGTCCACGACGGTCCAGCCGGCGCCCTCCAGCTCGAGCTCGAGGTCGCCCACCTCCTCGGCGATCCGCCGCAGCTCCGCGGCGACCTCCAGGCGCTCCTCGACGTTCTCGGGCCGCCACAGCACGTAGTGGCGCGCGTCGAGCGCGGAGGCCAGCGTCGCCGGATCGCCGATGCGGCGCGCGAGCGCGACCGCCTCCTCGCTGAGCGCCATCCTCCGCTCGGGCTGGCCCGCGTAGTAGAGCTCGAGCGACAGGCGGGCGAGCAGCCGCGCGCGCAGCGGCAAGTCCTCCTCGCCGAGCGCGACGAGCGACTCCTCGAGCACCGCCACGACGGCAGGGTCCTCGCGGCCCAGCGTCGACCACGGCCCGGCGACGCCGAGCGCCGCGCGGGCGAGCAGCAGCGGGTCGCCGAGCTCGCGCGCGACGTCGATCGCGGTGGCGAACGTCGCGCGCGCCTGCTCGAACCCCGCGCGTGCCTCGGAGGCGCCGAGCGCGAGCAGCAGCTCGCCGCCCGTGCGGTCGCGCGCCGCGCTCGTCGCCTGGCGCGCCCGCAGCGCGCCGCGGTAGTGCTGGGCCGCCTCCTCCCACGCGAGCCGGCGATCGGCCTGGCGCCCCGCGGCGAGCGCGTAGTCGATCGCGCGCGCGGGCCCGTCGACCGGCGCCGCGCGGGCGAAGTGGCGCGCGAGCTGCGGCAGCCACGGACCGAGGTCGTCCTCGTGGCGCAGGAGGATCGTCTCGCCGACGCGCGAGTGCAGCCGCGCGCGCCGCAGGCTCGAGAGGCCGTCGTAGAGCGTCGCGCGGACCAGCGCGTGCGCGAACGCGTAGCGCCCGACGCGGCCGTCGACCTCGCGCAGCACCCGCGCCACGACCGCCGCGTCGAGCGCCGCGACCAGCTCGTCGCCCGTCAGCGGCCCGAGCGCCTCGAGCAGCCCGAAGTCGAACTCGCGGCCGATCACGCACGCGACCTGCATCGCCTCGCGGGCCGAGGTGGGCAGACGGGCGATCCGCCGTGACGTGACCTCGCGCACGCCGTCGGGCACGCCCGCGTCCTCGAAGTCGGCGTCGAGGCCGCCGGCGCTGTCGCGCAGGTGCCGCACGACCTCCTCGACGAAGAACGGGTTGCCCTCCGTCTCCCCGTGCAGCGCCGAGACGAAGTCCGGCGACGGGGCCTCGGCGCCGAGCGCCGCCACGAGCTCGCCGACTTCGGCGGGCGCGAGCCCGTCGAGCGGCACCGGGGTCAGCATCCCGTCGCGGCGCAGGGAGGCGATCAGATCGGGCAGCGGATGGCCCTCGCCGAGCTCGGCGTCGCGGTAGGTGCCGAGGAACATCGCGCGGCGCGGCTGCGGGGCGCGCATCAGGTGGCTGAGGAGCTGGAGCGTCGGGCTGTCGGCCCAGTGGAGGTCGTCGAAGACGAGCAGCAGCGGGGCGCCTGCGGCGAGCTCGGCCAGCAGCGCCGCGAGCGCGTCGAACAGCCGCCGGCGCTCCGTCCCGGCGTCGATGCGGATCGCGGACGAGGGGTCCGCGGGCGTGCCGAGCTCGGGGAGCAGGGCAGCGAGGTCGGCGGCGCGCGGGCCGAGACGCTGCGCCGGGCCTGTGAGCGGGGCGCCGCCCGACCAGCCGCGCAGCATCTCGAGCACCGGCTGGTAGGCGCCGAGCCCGGACTCGTCGAAGCGTCCGTAGAGCACGACGGCGCCGTCTCGGTGCGCGGCGCGCGTGAACTCCGCCGCCAGCCGCGACTTGCCGATCCCCGCCTCGCCCGCGAGCAGGACGAGTCGCCGGTCGTCGCCGACCGCGGCCTCCCACGCGGTGTGCAGCGTGGCCAGCGCGTCCTCGCGCCCGACGAACGCGTGGCGTGAGGTCGCCGCCGCGAGCGGCGCGGGCAGCGGGCCGGGGGCGACCACGAGCCGCGAGGGCGCCTCCAGCGGCGGGCCGTCACCGCGCAGCAGCCGCTCGTAGACCGCCATCACTGCCGGCCCGGGCGCCGTGCCGAGCTCGTCGCGCAGCAGCTGGCGCAGCTCGTCGAAGGCCCGCAGCGCCTCGGCCGGGTTGCCGGCGGCCTCGTGGATCTCCATCAGCAGCCGGTGCGCGGACTCGCGGAACGGCGCAAGGCCGAGCGCCGTCCGCGCGGCGTGCTCGGCGGCGTCGAGCTCGCGCCCGCCGATGCGCAGGCCCGCCTCGCCGAGCGCCTCGAGCGCGCGCAGCCGCAGCCCCTCGACCTCGCGGCGGCGCTCCTGCACCCACGGCCCGTCGCACTCGGCCAGGAACGGCTCGGCGCCGAACGCCAGCGCGGCGCGGGCCTGCACGGCGGCGTCGTTCCAACGGCGGTCGTCGAGCGCCTGGGCGGTGACCTCGACCGCGTCCGCGAGCGCCTCCGTGTCGACCCACAGCGGCTCGGGCAGCGAAAGTCGCAGCTCCGCGCGGCCAGTGAGCGCGTCCGGGCCGAGCGCGCGCCGGAGCTTGGAGAGCAGCGAGGAGAGCGCGGAATCCGACGACGCCGGCGCGCTCGCCTTCGGCCACAGGACGTCCTCGAGCTCGTAGCGCGGGCAGGCGCGGGTCCGATGGCAGACCAGGTAGGCGAGCAGCAGCTGGCCCTGGCGACCCGGCAGGGCTCCGCCGGCCAGCCCGTCGGCGGTGCTGACCGCGACACGACCGCAGAGCCGGATCTCCCACCGGACGTCCCGAGCCACCGTGCGGGCCACGCTACCGCTCCGCCAACCTTTCGCCAAGGTCGGACCAAGGCGTGATCCTCATTTCCCCGGGCTCTGCGGTACCGTCGGCCTCGTGAACGCTCCAGCGCCGGGCACGGAGCTCGTCGGCGGCTATCGGCTCGGCCCGCCCGTGGCGCAGGGGGCGATGGGCAGCATCTACGAGGCCGTCGACCCCGACGGCCGCCGCGTCGCCGCCAAGCGCCTGCTCGACGAGCGCCACGCCGCGCGCTTCGAGATCGAGGGCCGGCTGCTGAGCCGCCTGCACCACCCGCGCGTCGTCGAGGTGCTCGGCATGGTCGAGGACGCGAGCGGGCGCTACCTGATGATGGAGTGGGTCGAGGGCGACGACCTCGCCCACGTCCTGCGCCGCGACGGCAGCCCCGGGCTGCCCGAGGACCAGGTCATCAAGATCACGCTCGAGGCGGCCGAGGCGCTGCGCTACGTCCACGAGCAGCAGACGATCCACCGCGACGTCAAGCCGCAGAACCTGATGCTCTCGCCCGAGCGCGGGATCGTGCTCGTCGACTTCGGGATCGCGCGCGACCTCGCCGCCGACAGCGCGACCGAGGGCATCGGCACCCCCGGCTACATGGCGCCCGAGGCGTTCACGGGCGGCCCGCTCTCCCCGCGCACGGACGTCTACGGCCTCGCGATGACGGCGTGGACGCTGCTGACCAGCGTGCCCGCCCGCTACGCGAGCGTGCAGCCGCCCGAGGGCACGAGCCAGGCGCTGCTCGGCACGATCGACGCCGCACTGGCGGTCGACCCGGAGCGCCGGCTGCCGTCGATGCAGGCGTGGGCCGACGGCCTCGGCGGCCAGCTGCCGACCGAGCGCGGGCGCGACATCGGCGTCTCCGCCGCCGTCGGCGAGGCGACCGCCAAGGTGCTCTCCGCCGTCGTCAAGACCGCGGCCGGCGTGTTCGACGCCGCCGCCACATCGATCGCGCTGCGCCGACCCGACGGCGGCCTCGACTACCAAGCGGCCTGGGGCGCCGGCGCCGACGAGGTCGTCGGCATGCGGCTGCTGCCCGGCCAGGGCATCGCCGGCCGCGTGCTCGCGACCGGCGTCGGCGAGGTGATCCAGGACTGCCGCAACGACCCGGACTTCGCAGCCGCGACCGCCCGCCGGACCGGCTACGTGCCCTACACGATGATCGTCGCGCCGCTGATCCCCGACGACGTCGCGGTGGGCGTGCTGACCGTGCTGGACAAGCGCGACGGCGGCGCCTACGACGTCGCCGACCTCGCGCGCAGCGCCATGTTCGCCGATCTCGCTTTGGCCGCGATGGACGCGGAGCCGGGCGCTCGAGCCGCGTTGACGACTGCGGTCGGGCGCGGGCTTTGAGCCAACTTCGTCATTGAGGAGTGAAGTGAGAGGCGGGACGACCCGCGCCGGTCTCCGTCAGCGTCACTCTGCGAGGGGTGTGTGCCGAAACCCATCACATAGAGCGGTTTCGGCACACACCGGCCGATCTCGCCGTCGCGGCTCTGGCGGCGCGGCACCTGGCAACCAACGACCCCGACATCACCCGCAGCGAGCTCGAGGAGCGGTTCCTCACCCTCGTCCTCGATGCGGGGTTCCCGCGGCCACGCACAAACGCCACCGTCGGTCCCTACGTAGTCGACTTCCTCTGGCCCGACCGCCGCCTCATCGTCGAGACCGACGGAGCCGCCACGCACGCCACACCAACCGGCTTTCACGCCGACCGAAGGCGCGACGCGGAGCTGGCAGGCCGGGAATATCGCGTCCTCCGCTTCACCTGGCGGCAGGTGCTCTACGAGCCACATTCGGTGCTCCGAGCCATGCGCGGGTAGCCTGCGCTCGTGGACGCCGAGATCGCCCTGCATATCAACGGCGAGGAGCATCGCCTCACCGTCGACGTGCGCACCACGCTGCTCGACCTCCTGCGCGAGCACGTAGGGCTGACCGGGGCGAAGAAGGGATGTGACCACGGCCAGTGCGGCGCCTGCACGATCCTGCTCGACGGCCGGCGCGCCAACGCCTGTCTCGCGCTCGCGGTCGCGCATGACGGCGCCCGGCTGACCACCGTGGAAGGCCTCGCCGGCGACGCGCTGCACCCGCTGCAGGCGGCGTTCATCGAGCGCGACGCCTTCCAGTGCGGCTACTGCACCCCCGGCCAGCTGTGCTCCGCCGTCGGCATGCTCGCCGAGGCCGAGGCGGAGGGGACGGCGCTCGATGCGCACGAGATCCGCGAGCGCATGAGCGGCAACCTCTGCCGTTGCGGCGCCTACCCGAACATCGTCGCCGCGATCGCGGACATCGCCACGTGAAGGCGTTCGCCTACGAGCGGGCCGGCGACGCGGCCGCCGCGGTCGAGGCCGCCGCCGTGGACGGCGCGACCTACCTCGCCGGCGGCACCAACCTCGTCGACCTGATGAAGCTCGGCGTGGTGGAGCCGCAACGGCTCGTCGACGTCTCGCGGCTCCCCCACGACGGGATCGAGGACACCGCCGGCGGCGGCCTGCGCATCGGCGCCGCCGTGCGCAACGCCGATCTCGCCGTCCACGAGGCGGTGATCGAGCGCTACCCCGTGCTCTCCCAGGCGCTGCTCGCCGGCGCGTCCGGCCAGCTGCGCAACCTCGCCACCGTCGGCGGCAACCTGCTCCAGCGCACGCGCTGCTCCTACTTCCAGGACGTCTCCAAGCCCTGCAACAAGCGCCGCCCCGGCTCCGGCTGCCCGGCGCGCGAGGGCGACCACCGCAACCTCGCGATCCTCGGGCACTCCGAGCACTGCGTCGCCACGCACCCGTCCGACATGGCGGTCGCGCTCGCGGCGATCGGGGCGAGCGTGCACGTCCTCGGCGCGAACGGCGAGCGCACGATCCCGCTCCCCGGCCTGCACCGCCTGCCCGGCGACAAGCCACAGCACGACACGGTGCTCAACCGCGGCGACCTGATCACCGCGGTCGAGCTCGGCGCGCCCGCGCCGCGTTCCGTCTACCGCAAGGTCCGCGACCGCGCGTCCTTCTCGTTCGCGGTGTTCTCCGTCGCGGCGATCGCCGACGTCGATGACGACGGCACGATCCGCGAGGCCCGGATCGCCCTCGGCGGAGTCGCGCACGTGCCCTGGCGAGCCGAGCGCGCAGAGGCCGCACTGCGCGGCGCGCCCGCCACCGCCGCGAGCTTCGCCGTGGCCGCCGCCGCCGAGCTCGACCCCGCGCAGCCGCTGCGCGACAACGCGTTCAAGGTGCCGCTCGCGCGCAGCGTCCTCGTCCGCACGCTCGCGGAGCTGTGCGCGTGACCGGCGTCGCCGGCCGTGCGATCGGCGCCGCGCTCAGCCGCGTCGAGGGCCGCGAGAAGGTCACCGGGGAGGCGCGCTACGCGTTCGAGCAGCCGATCGAGGGCGTCGCCTACGCCGCTGCGGTGACCGCGACGATCGCCGCCGGCGAGATCGACGCGATCAACCCCGCCAGGGCGCTCGCGCTGCCCGGGGTGCTCGCGGTCATCTCCCACGACAACGCCCCACAGCTCGGCGAGACCGCCGACGGCGAGCTGCTGCTCTTCCAGTCCGACACCGTCCACTACCGCGGCCAGATCGTCGCGGCGGTGGTCGCCGAGACGCTCGAGGCCGCCCGCGAGGGCGCCGACGCGGTGCACATCGACTACGCGCCGCGCGAGCACGACGTCGAGCTGCGCCTCGACCACCCGCGCTACTACAAGCCCGAGAAGGTCAACCCGTCGTTCCCCACCGACACGGCGCAGGGCGACGCCGAGGCCGCGGTCGGGCGCGCCGAGGTCGTCGTCGACGAGACCTACGCCACCCAGCCGATCCACAACAACCCGATGGAGCCCCACGCCAGCCTCGCGCTGTGGGAGGGCGCCGGCCTGCTGCTCTACGACTCGATCCAGGGCACCTGGGGCGCGCGCAGGACGCTTGCGGAGGTCTTCGATCTGCCGCCCGAGCGGGTGCGCGTCGTCTCCCAGCACGTCGGGGGCGGCTTCGGCTGCAAGGGCACGCCGCGCCCGCAGTCGGTGCTCGCCGCGATCGCCGCCAAGGTCGTCGAACGCCCGGTCAGGGTCGCGCTCAGCCGCCAGCAGATGTTCGCCACGGTCGGCTATCGCACGCCGACGATCCAGCGCGTGCGCCTCGGCGCGACCCGCGACGGACGGCTGACCGCGATCGCCCACGACGCCTTCGAGCAGACCTCGACGGTGCGCGAGTTCGCCGAGCAGACCACCACACCCACCCGCATGATGTACGCGGCGCCCGACCGCCTGACGACGCACCGCCTCGTCGCACTCGACGTCCCCACCCCGTCGTGGATGCGCGCGCCCGGCGAGTGCCCCGGCATGTACGCGCTGGAGTCGGCGATCGACGAGCTGGCGGTCGCGTGCGGCATCGACCCGATCGAGCTGCGGATCCGCAACGAGCCCGACCTCGACCCGGAGAAGGGCATCCCGTTCTCCTCGCGCAACCTCGTCGCCTGCCTGCGCGAGGGCGCCGAGCGCTTCGGCTGGGCCGACCGCGACCCGACCCCCGGCGCGCGCGAGGACGGGCGCTGGCTCATCGGCACCGGCGTGGCCGCCTCGACCTACCCGGTCTACCGCGCCCCCTCCACCGCCACCGCCCGCTTCGAGGCCGACGGGAGCGTCACGGTCCAGATCGCCGCCGCCGACATCGGCACCGGCGCGCGCACCGTGCTGACGCAGATCGCCGCCGACGCCCTCGGCACCGACCCTGCGCAGGTGCGGCTCGAGATCGGCGACTCCGACTTCGGCTCGGCCGCGATCGCCGGCGGCTCGATGGGCACCGCCTCCTGGGGCACCGCCGTGGTGCGCGCGTGCGAGGCGCTGCGCGCCCAGGGCGAGGGCGAGGCGACCGTCAACACGCGCGACGAGATCAAGGCGCAGTCGGAGCTCTCCCGCCACGCGTTCGGCGCCCAGTTCGTCGAGGTCCGCGTCGACGCCGACAGCGGCGAGATCCGCGTCCCGCGCGTCCTCGGCGTGTTCGGCGTCGGCCGCGTCATCAACCCGAAGACCGCGCGCTCGCAGTTCATCGGCGCCATGACCCAGGGCCTCTCGATGGCGCTGCAGGAGGAGAGCGTCATGGACCGCGAGTTCGGCGACTACCTCAACCACGACCTCGCGCAGTACCACGTCCCAGTCTGCGCCGACATCGAGGACATCGAGGCGGTGTGGGTCGACGAGGACGACGGCGAGCTCAACCCAATGGGCTCCAAGGGCATCGGCGAGATCGGCATCGTGGGGACCGCGGCGGCCGTCGCCAACGCCGTCTACCACGCCACCGGCCGGCGCGTGCGCGAGCTCCCAATCCGGCTCGACCGGATCCTCGTCTAGTCCAGGAGCGCGGCCACCGCCGCGTGCTGGGCGCGCCAGTCGTCCCAGACGGTGCGGGCCCAGTGCTCGACCGCCGCGATGTGCGCGTCGGCCGAGCCCGCGTTCGCGACGTCGAGGATCGTCACCTGCGGTACGCGGCTCGGTGCGGGCCGCTCGAAGACGGGCCACCTCCGCCGTCGCAGCGCGAGGCGCTGGTGCGCGTCGCGTACCTCGATGCCCGAGCGTCCCTCGTCGAGCGCGAGATGCAGGCCGATGAGCGCGAACGCGGTGTTGACGACGGGCACCTCCTCGCCCACGTGCTGGGCGGCGTAGGTGTCCACCCTGAGCTGGTGGAGCGGGCCGAGCACCGTGTCGGTCATCGCGTTGCCGCTGACCTCCCCGTACAGGAGCCAGCACTCGGCGGAGGCGTTCAGGCCAGGCCTGGGCGGATAGTGCTCGACGGGGAGCTCGAGCCCACAGCCGGGGCAGGTGCTAGCCGACCGGCGCGTCGAGCACGACCTCCACGTCGTCGCGCACCTTCAGCGCGCCCATGAACCCGCGGTAGGGCTTGATCCCCCACTTGCTCTGCACGACCGGGACGGTGGCGCGGAGGCGGCCGCCCTCGCGCTGCAGCGTGAACTGAACGGGCCGCGTAGTGCCCGCCATCGTCAGGTCGCCCTCGACCGCGTCGCCGTCGACGCGCGTGGAGCGGAAGGAGATCGGCTGCCCACCGAGCACCTTGGCGTCGATCGTCTTGCGGATCTCGCGGCGGTCCTTGTCGGTCAGCGGCTTGACCCCGCGGTGGCCCTCGCGCACCTGCAGCGAGCGCGGGTCGGCGGTCAGCTCGAGCGCACCGCCGTCGTCGCTCCCTTCCCAGCTGGTGACCTCGATGATGAGGTCGTGGCCGACCTTCGCGGCCACGCCCTCGCGGTAGGTGTGCACCTGGAGGGAGCCGCTGTCGGGGCCAAAACGCGCCATGCCCGTCAAGCTATCCGACATGGCAATCGACGTGTGGATGCAGCACCCGACCCTGCGCTTTCTCGGACACGACATGTTCGACTCTTTGCGCCGCTGGACGGGCGGCGCGATCCCCGACGAGCCGCCGCCGATCGACGTCACGGTCGCGGCGATGGACGCCGCCGGCGTCGAGTTCGGGCTGCTGAGCGCCTGGCACGGGCCGGGCGGGCCGCTGATCGCCAACGACGAGGTGGCGGGCTGGGTCGAGGAGCATCCCGACCGCTTCGCGGCGCTCGCCGCGGTCGATCTCGGGCGGCCGATGGAGGCGGTGCGCGAGCTGCGCCGCTGCGTCTCCGACCTCGGCTTCAAGGGCCTGCGCGTGATCCCCTGGCTGTGGGAGGCGCCCCCGACCGACCGCCGCTACTACCCGCTGTTCGCCGCCTGCGTCGAGCTCGAGGTGCCGTTCTGCACCCAGGTCGGCCACACCGGCCCGCTGCGCCCGTCGCAGACCGGGCGTCCGATTCCCTACATCGACCAGGTCGCCATCGACTTCCCCGAGCTCGTGATCGTCTGCGGCCACATCGGCTACCCGTGGACGGAGGAGATGGTCGCCGTCGCGCGCAAGCACGAGAACGTCTACATCGACACCTCGGCCTACACCGCGCGCCGCTACCCGCCCGAGCTGGTGTCCTACCTGCGCAGCCGCGGCGGCCGGCACAAGGTCATGTTCGGCTCCAACCACCCGATGATCCCGCCGCAGCAGGCGCTCGCCGACCTCGACGCGCACGCGCTCGACGAGGAGACGCGCGAGCTGTTCCTGCGCGGCACCGCCGAGAGGGTGTTCGCGCTGTGAGCGAGCGCCGGATCGCGCTCCTGCGCGGCATCAACCTCGGCGCCACCAACCGCGTCAAGATGCCCGAGCTGCGCGCCCTGCTCGAGGACCTCGGCTACGAGGACGTCGCCACGCTCGTGCAGAGCGGCAACGTCGTCTTCACGAGCCGCGCCGCGCCCTCCACGCTCGAGCCCGAGCTCGAGCGGGCGATCGAGGAGCAGCTCGGCGTCGCCGCCAAGGTGGTCGTGCGCACGCGCGACGAGCTCGCCGCCGCGATCGAGGCGAACCCGTTCCCGGTCCCCGAGGACCCGAAGATGCTGCACGTGACCTTCCTCTCCGGCGAGCCCGACGCCGGCGCCGTGAAGCAGCTCGAGGAGGCCGACGTCGGCGACGACCGGATCGCGTTCGAAGGCCGCGAGGTCTACATCGCCTACGCGAACGGGATGGGGCGCTCGGAGCTCGCCAAGCAGCTCGGCAAGGCGAAGCTCGGCGTCGCCGCGACCGACCGCAACTGGAACACGGTCACGAAGCTGCTGGAGCTGGCCGACCAGTAGAGGCGTGCAGCACGCGCGCGGCGACGACGCCTCCGACGGCGCCGAACAGGTGCCCCTGCCACGACACGCCCGGCGTCGGGACGAAGCCGAACAGCAGCGTCGTGCCGTAGACCGCGAGCACGGCGAGCCCGACCCCGATGTGCAGCGCGCGGTGGCTGAACACGCCGCGCGCGACGAGGTAGGCGGCGAAGCCGAACACCAGCCCGCTGGCGCCGATGTGGTTCGTGTTCCCGGGCGCGAGCAGCCACGTGCCGAGGCCCGCGACGAGCGCGACGATCCCGGTCACCGCGGCGGTGCGCGCGAGCCCGCTGAGCGCGATCGTCGCCCCCAGGATCAGGAACGGGACCGTGTTGCCGATCAGGTGGCCCCAGCCGGCGTGCAGGAACGGCGCCAGCGCGATCCCCGTGAGCCCGTCGACGTCGCGGGGATGGATCCCGTCGGAGTCGAGGCTGCCGCCGACGAGGTCGACGACCTCGAGCGCCCACATCACGACGACCATCGCCACGATGAAGATGAGCCCGCGGACGCGGTCGTCGGCCGCTACGGAGCGGCGCGCGGGATGAGCGGCGGTGGCCATGGACCAAGCCTATGCGACCGGCTTCAAGCGCCCCTCAACGAGCGAGGGCGCCCCGTGGGGCGCCCTCGGCAGTTGGCTACTCCGACTCGGCGGGTGGGACCGCGGGCTGGTCGAGGACTCCGCCCTCTTCCGCACCCTCGACGGCGTCGCCCTCCTCCTTGCCGCCCTCCGCGCCCACGCCGACCGGGGTCGGCTTCGGCTCGGGCTGGACGATCGAGAGCTTGACGTCCTGGTTCTCGTCGCCCTCGGCGGCCGGCTCCACGAGCACGGTGCCGCCCGGTGTC
>Ga0190275_10002046_pt1 | contig 14683 bp, 6 predicted proteins | sample Popmic550T_FD_133745 | JGI IMG/M metagenome (GOLD analysis project Ga0190275, IMG submission 133745) | Populus adjacent soil microbial communities from riparian zone of Yellowstone River, Montana, USA - 550 T | ecosystem: Environmental > Terrestrial > Soil > Riparian zone > Trees stand | place... | reverse complement strand
GGCGGGCCAGTGGACGACGAGCGCGCCCATCACCGTGGAGGTGAACAACCCGGGCAACGCGCGCTACGATCCCGTCTTGGGGGCACCTCGGTGCGACACCCTGGCGGCCCGCTGCGACAGCCTGGGGCTGGTCTGGGGACGAGGGTCCAGCTACGAACGGAACGCGCCCAACACCCTGGACGGATGCCATGACGGCAGCTTCGGGGGGAGTGGCAACGGCGAGCATGAGGCCATCAATGGGATCCGCGTGATGCGGGAGGATGGCAAGCCCCTGGCTGCCGGGGCACGGGTTCGGATCGAGGTCGACGTCTGGGCCTACACCCGCGGTCACATGGCGGACTCCCTGGACCTGTACTCCGCGGCGGACGCGACCCAGCCCTCGTGGACGCACATCACCACGCTCAGGCCGTCGTCCCCCGATCGCCAGACGCTCTCGGCGTACTACACCCTGCCTGCAGGCACCCTGCAGGCCCTGCGCGCGAACTTCCGCTTCTGGGGGAGCACCTCCCCGTGCACTCCGGGCGAGTTTGACGATCGCGACGACCTGGTCTTCCCGGTCTTCGTGGACACCGCCCCACCGACGGTGGCCATCACCAGTCCCACCGCCGGAGCGGCGTTGAGCCATTCCGTCTGGCTGAAGGCCTCGGCGAGCGACGACTTCGGCGTGGTGGCTGTGGACTTCTATGACGGGGAGACACTGATCAAGACGGATACCTACGAGCCCTTCCAGGTGGAGTGGCACACCTGGGGTCTGCCGAACGGCAGCCGCACGCTGACGGCCCGAGCTCGCGACGAGGCCGGCTTCGTGGGGAGCTCGCAGCCCGTGACGGTGGTGTTGGACAATGACTACACGCCACCGGAGGTCTCCGTGAGTGCGCCCGCCCAGGGCACGGCCGTGATGGGGGCGGTGGCGATCTCCGCGAACGCCACGGACAACAGGGCTGTCAACTCGGTGGCTTTCTTCAGCGGCACCCGGTGGCTCGGCACCGACTCCTCGCCGCCCTTCAGCTACACGTGGAATACGGTGAGCGAGCCGCTCGGAGAGCACGCCCTGACTGCCAGGGCCTACGACTCCTCCGGCAACTCGGCGATCTCGGCGCAGGTGGTGGTGACCGTTGCGCGCGATACCACGCCACCGTCCGTCTCGATCACGACGCCCACCGGCAGTGCGACGCTCGCCGGGTCCGTGACGGTCCTGGCAAGCGCCACCGACGATGCCGCGGTGACGAAGGTCGAGTTCTTCCAGGACGGCACCCTGCTAGGGACCGCTACCTCCTCTCCCTACAGCGTCTACTGGGACACGAGGACCGCGGCGAACGGCAGCCACGTGCTGAGCGCGCGGGTCACGGACTCCAGCGGCAATGTCGCCACCTCCCAGGAGGTGAGCGTGACGATCGACAATGACTTCACCGCGCCGACGGTCTCCATTACCTCTCCCGCGAGTGGTGCGACGATCTCTGGGACGCTGTCCATCCAGGTGAGCGCGACGGATGACAGGGGCGTGTCCCGGGTGAGCTTCCTCGTGGATGGGTTCATGTGGGGCACGAGCTACAGCGCGCCGTACAGCTACAACCTGAACAGCAAGACCTTCTCCAATGGTCCGCACACCCTCACGGTCAAGGCCTACGACGCGGCGGGGAACGTGGGGACCTCGGCTCCGATCGCCGTGACGGTGGACAACGACTCCACGGCCCCCACCGTGGCCATCACCTCCCCGGCCAGCGGGGCGACCCTGGCGGGGTGGGTCTCCCTCCAGGCGGACGCCACGGACAACAGGGCAGTGACGCGGGTCGAGTTCTTCGTGAACGGTGCGGTGCTCGTGAGCGACACGACGGCGCCCTTCAGTGTGGACTGGGACATCACCACGCGGGCGAACGGGAACTACAGCCTGCACGCCAAGGCCTATGACGCGGCGGGCAACACGGCCACGAGCGCCGTCGTCGCCGTGACGCTGTACCAGCCTGGCAGCGCCACGTACGATCCCGTGCTCCGCGCGCCGAAGTGCGCCACGGTGGACGCCGTCTGCGACACCTTGACCCTCGTGCAGGGTCGGAGCAATGGAGAACTCAACCCGCCCAACACGCTCGACGGATGCGTCGACGGCTCGCTCTATTACGCTCTCTACGGGAAGAGCCAGCGGATCAAGCTGTCGCGCGTCCATGGAGAGGCCTTCGCGGAGGGGCGGCGCGCCCGGATCGAGGTCCACGCCTTCGTCCACAACTTCTCCACGGATGTGATCGACGTGTTCTACGCGAGCAACGCCACCCAGCCCTCGTGGACGTACCTGACCACGCTCCGGGCGAGTGTGGGTGGGACCCAGATCCTCTCGACGGAGTACATCCTGCCCGCGGGCAGCCTGCAGGCCGTGCGCGCCCAGTACCGGGTGGGCGGCAACAGCGGCTCGGCGTGCAGCGGCGGGGCCTATGACGATCGCGACGACCTGGCCTTCGCGGTGGGCCAGCCGACGGATCCCTATCCGCCGACGGTGGAGCTCACCGCCCCCTCCAGCAATGCGCTGGTGGGCGGCAGGGTCTCGGTGACCGCGACGGCCGAGGACGACCTGGCGGTGACGAGGGTCGAGTTCTTCGCGGATGGGATGCTGATCGGCACCGACACCAGCGCTCCCTATGAAGTGAGCTGGAACAACTCCGGCGTCGCGGAAGGTGTCCACACGCTCACGGCAAAGGCCTACGACAACGGGGGCCGCGTCGGCACCTCTCCGGCGGTTGAGGTGAACCTCGACAGCACCCCGCCAGAGGCGGCACTCGCTTCACCCGAGCAGGGAGTGCTCCTCCGGGGCAGTGCCGTGCTCGAGGCCACCGCCAGCGATACGCACGCCGTCTCGAAGGTCGAGTTCTACGACGGCGCGACGCTGATCGGCACGTCCTTCGCCACGCCCTATGCGCTGAGCTGGAACACGGTGGGCGTGACGGACGGTGCCCACACGCTCACGGTGAAGGCCTATGACAGCGTCGGAAACGTCCGCACCTCCGCCGGGGTGGGGGTGACCATCGACAACACTGCGCCGACAACGGCCGTCAGCGCTCCGGCGCAGAACGCCCTGGTCCGGGGCACTGTCCAGGTCACTGCGACTGCCAGCGACAACCAGGCCGTGGCGAGCGTCGAGTTCTATGCGGGCGGGACGCTGCTCGGCACGGACACCACGGCGCCTTACGCGGTGAGCTGGGACACAACGACCGGAGCCACTGGCAGCGTGACGCTGACGACGCGGGCCTACGACATGGTGGGGAACGTGACTCAGTCCACCGGCCGCGCGGTCTCGGTGGACAACACCGCTCCCACGGTGGCCATCACCTCTCCGGCGAACGGGGGCTCGGTGTTCCTGATCGCCACGATCTCGGCGAGCGCTGGCGACAACGTGGGTGTCACGCAGGTGGTGTTCTACGATGGCGGCACGGTCATCGGCACGGACACCACGGCGCCCTACAGCGTGAGCTGGGGCCTGCTGAGCGTACCGAAGGGCTGGCACACGCTGACGGCGAAGGCGTATGACGGGGCGGGAAACCTCACGACGTCGGCGCCCATCTCCGTGAAGGTGAACTGACCCACAAGGAAATGGTGCCAGGCCTCTGGACGTAATGGCGCTACGCTGGGCCCGGGGTCGAGAAGGTGACGGCGCCGGCCTGGATCACCCTGCATGGGCTCCCCACGGGCGAGGTGGCCATTGTAGGAAGCACCATCGTCATCTCTCTGCCTGCCACGTCAGCCCAGGACATGGAAGGAGGAGCCGCAGCCGGAGCCAGTTGCCTTTGCGGTCGGAGCTTCGTGGCGCTCTTCTGACTTGGTGACTCCAGTCACCAGTGGTGACTGTTGTCATGAGACACGCAGACTCCAGGTGTCCGAAGCGACCGCCGCGCGCCGGCAACGCCTCCGCGCTCCTTTCCCCTGTCATCACAAGAGGTTGACTCCCCCAGGGGCCTCACCGGCGCCACCTCCCGCATGTGTGGCACTGGAGATGCATATGCCACAAGGAAAGCCCGCATTCTAAAAGAGAGACCCGTCATGGCCTGGGATACAAGAATTCGTCACTCCTTCAAGCGCCCGGCGACGGAGCCGAGCCCCCCCCCCTCCGAGGCGAGCAGCCCCGCCAAGAAGAACACCGCGGCCCCCCAGCCGAGCACCCACGCTCCGCAGGCCGCGACGGCGGATACCTTCGATTCGTCCACGCCGAAGTCCGGTCCGAACCTCACCGGACAGGCGGAGGCCTCGGCGACGGTGGGGGCGGATGGCGTCACCGCGAGCGCCAGCGGCTCGGTGGAGGCCAAGGGCCTCAAGATCAACTTCGGTACGGAGATCAGCAGCAAGACCAACGTCGAGAGCGAGGACGGCTTCACGACGGTCACCGCCGAAGGGAGCCTCTCGGTCAACCTCGGTGGCGAGGTGGACCTGAAGACCGTCGGCTTCGGCGCGAACTACACGGAGGGCGTCAAGACGAAGTTCCAGGTCCGCATGTCGGACGAGGACTACGCCAAGGTGGAGGCGGGTGAGGCGGAGCTGCCGGATCCGTACAACCCGGACTCCATGCCGGAGGGCAGCTCGGTGCTGATGAACAGCACCGACTTCCAGGGCACTGACTTCGAGGCGAGCTATCGCAACCTCAAGCTGGAGACGAACGTCACCCAGGAGGAGGGCGTCTCCGTGGCGGTGGAGAAGACGGGCCAGAACACGGTGCGCGTGACGGCGGGGCCGACCGAGGCGGTGGAGAACAGCTTCAAGCTCGGCCTGGAGCTGGGCCCCGCAAGCGCCCACATCGGCAACAGCACGCGGCTGGATGAGTTCAAGCTGAAGACGGCGGAGTTCGATCTCTCCACGGATACGGGCCGCGCCGCCTACAACACCTTCCTCGCCACCGGGAAGCTCCCCGAGGACAACGGTACGGGGATCTCGAACGTCGCGACGGTGGAGAAGCTCCAGTACGACTCGACGACCAGCGCTGGCGTCTCGCTCGGGCCCTTGAGCGGCTCGGTCGATCTGGCGAACAGCAACCTGAACGTGGTGAAGACGACCTACCCGGACGGGTCCGTGGACCAGGTGACGGACGCGAGGCTCCACGCGGGGACGCCGGTGCACCTCGAGCAGCACTTCAACCCGGACGGCACCGAGGATCCCCGCAAGACGGAGATCTCGATGTTCATGGTCGGCGCGGACGGCGGAGCCGAGTCGGAGTTCGCCAACGCCTATGGCGTGGACCAGCATGACTTCGACAAGGACATGGACATCTACCTGTCCTTCACTCCGGAGCAGGCCAGGGATCTGTCCGAGCGCGCCCGCAACTACAAGGCGCAGTGGGAGGAGGAGACCGGGTACAAGTGGGAAGAGTCCTCGCACCTGCAAGACGAGCGTCTGATCGACGAGCTGGCCAAGGCGGAGAGCCCCTCCGAGGTGGCGCGCGCGCTCATCAACGCCTATGGCGGGCCGAACTGGATGGGAGCGGCGTTCGAGAAGATGTCGATCGTCGGCGACGAGCACGTGCCGCTGCCAGGGGACATCGAGGCGCGGGACCGGAACGGGTAGCGCGGGAACGGTAGGGCCCTGACTGGGCCCATCGGTCATCCGAGGAGGGCCTGGAACCGCGGGTCCTCCCGCAGGGAGCTCCAGGCCAGGTCCCCCTTGGCCCAGTGGATGACGTGAGGGTCCAGCGCGCACGCCTCTCTCAGGAACTCGAAGGCTCGAGCCGCGCTGCCCGTCAGCGCTTCGATGCCCCCCAGCCGTACCAGCGCCTCGGACCGGTTCGTCGAGAGGAGGGCCTGGAGGCGACGCTGGGCCTCTGCCAGCTCCTCTCCCACCGCTGCGGGCTCCTCCAAGCGTGCTCGGGTGACGGCGAGGTTGTAGGCAGCGCTCCAGGACTCCGGATCCTTCGCGAGGACCTGCCGGTAGACCGCCAGCGCCTCGTCGTACTTGCCGAGGCGAGAGAGCAACTCCCCTCGCAGGTTCGGCCAGTCCTGGATGAAGGCACTGTTACGAGCAGCGATCGCCTCCATGTCCTCCAGCGCTTCCGCATGGCGCTCGTGAATCAAGTACAAGGTGCCGCGGATGAAGCGAACCTGGAGAGACTCCGGGTCTTGCACGAGGGCACGCGAGATCTCGTCCAGTGCCTCGCTGTATCGGGCCCCGTTCATCAAGGCCACGCTCCGCGTCACCCGGGCTGCGGTCATCTCCGGCTCGAGTGCCAGCACCTGGTCCAGCGATGCCAGCCCCTCCTCGAGCCGGTTCATCTGCAGGTACACATTGGCGCAGGCGAATTGGACATGAGCAGAATCAGGCTGGAGTGCCCGGGCCTGCCCCAGGTCCGAGAGTGCGTCTTCAGTGCGTCCCATCAGATGGTAGATCTGGGCTCGCTCCAACCAGTGGAGGGGGTGACGAGGATCCAGCGCCACGGCCTGGTTCACGGCAGCCAGCGCGTCCTCGAGCTCCGCCTTCTGGCGGTGGATCGATGCCTGGATGCTGGCGGAATCTGACTGGACTGCTCGAGCCCCGGCATCCCCCTCCATCCGCACGATGGTGGCCAATCGCTCCGTCAAGCCTGGAGCGGCAGCAGGCGCGAGGCCTGTGGACAAGAGCCATCTCTGGATGTTGTCCAGGTGCTTCTCAGGGTCGGGGCCCGCGACAGAGTCCTTGAGCTGCTGGACGAAGAGGGAGGCCTGCGCTGCAAGCCGTGCGTAGGTCTCTCCGACGCCCTCCATGTTGTTCAGGAGTGCCTGGAGGGGAAGCCGGGAGAACACCAGCAGCAGGTTGTCGGGCTGCAGCTCCATGGCACGCTCCACCTCCGCGAGCGCCTCCGGAATGCGGCCTTCTCTCAGGAGGAGGAAGCTGCGTAACCGGAGCTCTGCTCTGATCTGGTGTTCTGCCTGTGCCAGGAGCGCCAACAGCGCGGGCAGGCCCTGGGTCTTGCGGTAGATGTCCGTGGCCACCTGGGCGTCTATCAACCCTCGCTTCGCGAGGAAGGCGCGCGTCTCTTCCTCCGTGAAGGGCTCCAGGGGCATGCGCGAGATGAAGGGCTCGTACTGACGCCAGGCGTCCCGCGACAGCTCCAGCTGCCCGGCGATAACGAAGAGCAGGTTGAGGGACGTCTCTCCGTACTTGCCCTGAGCGATGTCGCGCAGCCACCCGTCGAGGTACTCGGAGGTGTGCTCATAGGCATCGAAGAAGAGGACGACCGAGTGCTGCTCGCACGCATCGCGCAGCTCGCTCAGCCAGAGCGGAGTCAGGATCGTGATGGGACCCTGCTCCAGCTCGGCGCGCTTCTGCTTGTAGGTCCGAAGGCGATCCTCGAAGGACTTCAGCGGTACACCCTGGGACCGCAGATCCTCCGAGAGCCGCGCCATCACCTCGACGATGTTGCGCTGACCCTCGTTGCTCCAGGCCCTGAGCACTTTCTGCTCATCGGCGATCTGCCGGAAGCGCTCGAGCAGGAACGTCTTGCCGACGCCTCCCAGCCCGGACACATTGAAGAAGAACAGCTGGCGCTCCTCGGCAGGCTGGGCGAGCCACTCTCGGAAGCGTGCGATCTCCTCCCCGCGCCCGAAGAAAGTGTCTCGCGACTCCTCCTTCTGGCGCTCCTTCAAGCGGTCCTGGAAACTCGTGGGCTTCTGAGGACTCATGCCCGGTACTTAGCGGGTTGGAAGCAGGACGCAAGCCGGTGCGCTCACGGCGAGCGAGCGGCGCTACTCCCGCGCAGTGGTGATGGCGCGTGCCACCGCTCGGATGGCCGGGCTTGAATGCTCTCGGAGGGCTCGCAGCCGCTTCGCCGCATCCTCTCGCCAGTGCACGCGGTCTCCCGCCGCGCGAACGAGCGCCGCCGAGACGAGCGGAGCCTCTCTCGCCACGCGGTCAGCGATCTCCAGCAGCGTCTCGGGTGCCCACTCGGCGCTGGGGTGGCTCACTGCCGCGGACACCTCGCCCGCCAGCGCGGGGGCGAAGAGAGGCTCCTCCTGTATCTCCTGGGCAAGCCCGAGGATTGCCTGGCCCACCGTCTCCGCGTCCTTCCACTCCCAGGAGCCCAGCCGGAGGCTCGCACTCTCTGGCCAGAGCGACGCATCCGTGGCAATGACACCTGCCACCTCCTGCAGCCGGGCGCGCAGCCGCAGGCGCACCGGGCGGGGGAGGTTCAACAGCGCTCCGCACAGCCCCTTCAGGCGCTGCCGGCCCGGCAGATCCCGCTCGGCAGAGGCGTTCTGTGCCTCGGTCACGGGCAGCGTGACGAGCGCCGCCACCGTCGACACCAGCCGCTCCACGGCGATGCCGTCCCGGACCGACTCCACCAGCGCTTGCGTGGCCTCACTCCACTCGGAGCCTCCCGCGAGATCCAGGATGCGCTCCGATGCCGCGCGCGCCACCAGCTCCTCGGAGCCGGGAGACCACGCCGGGAGCGCGAGCCAGGCCTCACGGCGGACGCTCAGCTCCGGGTGCCCGGCCACCTGCAGCACCAGGGCCGCGTAGCGCGGGCGCACCTCGGGACGCAGCCCCAAGGGGCTCTGATCCAGGAGGCTCAAGGCCACATACGCGTCCGGGCTCCGGGCCATGGAGTCGAGGATCTCCCAGGCCTCCTCCGCGTCCAGCAGCCGGCGCGCTGCATGGCCCACGGCGATGCGCACGTCCCGGTGGAGCTGGGGACGCTCGCCCTGCTGGCGGAGCAGCGGCAGGCTGCGCGCCGAGCGGAACATGCCCAGCAGGCGCACCGCCTCCTTGTGCACCGTCACCTTCAGCTTCTCGCGCCCGAACAGCTCCGCCAGCGCGGCCGACAGCGTCTCACCGCTCACCTGGCTCGCCACCCGAGGCACCGCGTACATGGCCACGCGGGCCCGGTCACCATCGAGGTTCTCCAGCAGGAGAGGCAGCGCCGTCGCCGGCCGGTCGAGCCAGGCGAGCGCGCCCAGGGCCGCCTCCACCGTGGGCACGTCCTTCGACTGAAGGAACGGGGTGAACGTGTCCACCGTGACGACGGGCATCAGGGGCAAGGCGAGCAGCACGGACATCCGCTCCCACGCGCTGCGCTCCCCATCCTGAGCGATGTGCACCAGCAGCGAGGCGAGCTGCTGCTGCTGCCGGGGCAGCCAGCGGTGGAAGCCTTCCCGAGCCGGGGGCACCCAGCCCGTCTTGGCCGTGAGGAAGCGCCCTCGCAGTCGCCGGCCCAGGAGGAACGGGTCCAGCCAGTCCTGCCGGCGCCGGTGGAGGTGGTCGAAGACCGGGGGGATGGTCACCGTCGTCTCGTCCCGGTCCAGCAGCTTGCGGACCCGGATCTCTCGCGTGCGCGGCGGCGCGAGCCACAGCGTGATGGCCATCCGCGCCGCCCCGTCGAGAGCAGCGTCCGTCGCCGGCTCGAGCAGCGCCTGCAGCATGTCCACGTTCCACGCGCGCCGGCCGAGCGCCTGCGCCAGCGTGAGGATCAGCGCGTGGCTGTCCCGCGCGTCGGCGGCGCGGATCATGGGCAGCAGCGTCGCGACGATGCGCAGCTCGGCGCCCCGCGGCAGATCCCGCTCCAGGGGGGGCAGCGCCAGCGTGCCCCGCTGGCCCGCAAGCCGCTTGAGTGTGTCCAGCGCGAACTGGAACAGCGGACCGTTCGGCTCTTCGGCATGGCCTTTCATCAGCCGGAAGGCCAGCCGCTGGAGCGCGGCGCGGGTGGTGGGGGAGGAGTCGCGCGCCTCCACGACGAAGCCCACCAGCTCCGCGAGCGAGGGGATGTGCTCGGCGGAGAAGGTGGTGAGCGGCACGTCCGCCAGCGCGCCGAGCACCGCCATGCGCACGGGATCCTGCTCGTTGCGCAGGCGCATGAGGTGCGTGAGCGTCTCCGTCATCCCCCGCCGGGACAGGCCGGTGGCGCGCACGAGGTAGACGAGCGCCTGGGCCCGGTCCTCCGCCTTGGCGGCGAAGGCGGCCTTCGACAGCGGCTCGCGCGCGTGCTCGATGAGGCGCAGGGAGTGGGTGGCCAGCAACTTGTTCCGATCCTCCCGTACCTCCCGGAACGAGAGCCGCCGCTCTGCCTCCGCGTCCCGCAGGGCGTGGGGCAGCACGGCGAGCAGCGTCTCGGGCAGCTCGTGCGCGGGGATGCCCTCGAAGGCGTGGGTAAAGAGCTCGGCGCGGCGTGACGGCGCCAGGGCCTCCAGGAAGGGAGCGAGGTGGTGCGGCATCTCCCCGAGGATCCGCGCCAGAGCGCGCTGCTGCTCCGGCGAGAAGGCGTCCGCCTCCACCAGCACCCCCGAAGGCAGCCCTTGGTTCTTCAGCCAGCCGCGAAGCGAGGGCCGCGTCAGCAGGGCGAAGATCTGATCGGGATGGCGCCGGGTGAGGCGCCGGATCCCGTTCAGCACGGGAGGCGGCATCACGTCCAGGGGCGCGAAGTCGCGCACCAGGGCGAGCACCTCCGCGCTGCGCAGGCAGGTGAGCTCCGTCAGCGACTCGCTGTACAGGAAGAAGAGCCGAGAGCGCTCCCGCTCTGGAACGGCGGCGAAGCGGGCCTGGAGGTAGCCGAGGACCGCGTCCGGGTAGCGCCAGGTCAGCGTGTGCCAGCTCTTCAGCGAGTGGCCGAGCTCTGGCAGGAGGCGCCGCACCGACGCTTCGTCCAAGGCGGGGATTAGGAGCGCGGCCTCCGTGGAGCCATGCCGGGCAAGGATCTGCGGCAGGAGCCGGGACGCCAGCGCGCTCCTGCGGGCCAGCGCCACGCCCTTGAGCACGCGGCGCCGCATTGCCGGCGCCAGCTCTGGCAGGACGCGCTCCAGCGAGGCATCATCCCGGATGCAGGGGCCTGCCAGCGAGGAGGCCAGGGCGCAGACCGTCAAGGAAGGGTGGGTAAGGCCGCGCAGCAGAGGAGCCTCGTCCCGCGAGGCGCGCGCCATCTGCAGGGCGACGCTCGCCTCATACGCACCCCCCGCGAGCAGCTCATCCATCAGCCGCGTGAGCGGGGCCGTGCCGCGTGCCTCCTTCCCCAGCGTCGCGACGCGCTCCATGCGGGCCCCGTAGGGGAGGGGATCCAGCTGTTGGAGCAGCGCTTCGCGTGACGGGAGCTTCATGGGGCCTCCTGGAGCCGAGCCGAGAGGCTTGTCCGCCTGTGCGTCCTCCGTCAATCTGGACCCGTGCCCATGAATCCACGCGCGCGCTCTACCTTCTCCCTGCTCATGAAGGCTCTCTGCGTCGCGCTCAGCACGGGCTGTGCGTCCATGGGCGCGATGCAGCGTGCGGACACGCTCCCACCCGGGAAGTACCAGGTGCTCGTGGAGACCTCGGTCCAGAACGCGGTGGGGCGCGATCTCGGAGACGGCGAGCGCATCAGCTGGCCCTACCTCGCCGTCCACTACCGGCGTGGGCTGAGCGAGCGTGTGGAGTGGAGTGTGGGTGCCTCACTCCTGTCCTTGAAGGCTGGCCTCAAGGTGCGCCTGAATGATCCGCTCGATGAGGGCTTCGCCCTCTCGGTGGCCCCCGAGCTCGGGGGCGCCATCTTCGGTGAAGGGGAGAACCGCGACGGCGTCCTCGCCGCGACGCTCCCCCTGCTCCTGGGGTGGCGGGTAGGCCAGCGTGGGCAGTGGGTGCTGGGGCCCCGCGTGCAGTACCTCCGCACTTTTCCTGCAGCGACTAGCTTCGCCAGGCCCTTCGAGCTCTTCGCCGCGGGCGCTTCGTTCGGGGTGGTGGTTCCCCTGGGTAGGGACTTCGGTGTGATGCCGGAGGTCAGCGTGCTGACTCCCTTTGGGCGCGACCGCTTCGAGCTGTACGAGCGTCTCTCCCCGAAGATTGGCGGCACGGACGGCGTGCTCTTCCAGGTGGGGCTGGGCTTTCTCTTCGGGGGGTTCCCCAGCCCCGAAGCCGAGGCGCCAGCGCGCTGACCTCGGGGCAGGGAGCAGGGGGGCAGCCGCCAGGAGGCCCGCGCCTCGTTGCCTACAGGCAGCGCCCTTCGTCTGATCAGCCCGCTGTCGACATCCTTCTCTCCACCGCTCGGCGCTTTCGGTTTAGGCTCGTTTTCGTCTTGCGGCCACCCCCGTCTTTCACCCACCCCCGATGAAGCTCAGCCTCGCCGCCCGGGTTACCGCGGCCTTCCTGCTCATTGTCCTCGTCCTCACCTTCGGGAGCGTGGCGCTCGTGGCCATGAACCTGCGGACGAGCCTCGAGGAGCGGCTCACGCTCAGCCTGGACCAGGACCTCGCCAGCTGGCGCAGCTTGCTGGAGCAGGAGGGGCGGGTGCTCGCGGTCGCGGCCCACGGAGCCGTGAGCGGGCCCACCCTGCGCGCGGTGCTCGCCAGCGAGGGCATGGACCGGGAGACCCTGGAGGGCATCGCCGCCGAGCAGCGCGCGTTGATGGGCGTGGATCTGCTGTTGCTCACCGGGCCGAGCGGAAAGGTCCGCGCGGGCAGCCTCACCGGTGCTCCTCCCGAGGACGTCTCCTCGCTGCTCGATCGCAATCAGTCCGGGCTGCTCCTGGTGCAGGACGTCCCCTACTGGAGCGTCATGCAGGCCGTGGAGGCGAACGGGCGGGTCGTCGGGCGCCTGGTGCTGGGCGTCCAGCTGGGAGAGGGCCTGATGAAGCGCCTGCGGGATCAGAGCGGCGCGGAGGCCCTCCTGCTGCTGGGCAATGAGGTGAGCGCCAGCGGTCTGCACACGGCCAGCCCCGAGGAGGTGCTCAAGGCCCTGCCCGCCGTCGGAGAGTCGCAGCACTTCCTCGAGCGGGGGGGCTCGCGCATCCTGGTGACCCAGATGGACATGGGCGAGGGCATGCGGCTGGTCCTCACGCGCAGCGCGGACGAGGAGCTCTCCGGCTTCCGCTCCACGCTGCTCTCGCTCATCGGGCTGGGCGGCGCGGCAGCCCTCATCGCCGCGCTCCTGGGCTTCATCATCGTTCAGCGGGTGACGGGGCCCCTGCGGCAGCTCACCGCCGCGACGGCGCGCGTGGTGGCCGAGGGCGACTTCCGCGGGACGCTGGAGGTGACCTCGGGGGACGAGATCGGCGAGCTGGCCACCTCGTTCGGACGGATGATGGACCAGCTGCGGGAGATCCTCCTCGTGCTGGATGCCTCCGCGGCGGAGCTGGAGCACGCCGCCTCCCAGCTCTCCGCGGACGCTGCGGTGCAGAACCGCACCGCCACACGCCAGGCCTCCGCGCTCTATGAGACGCAGGTGACGGCGCAGGAGCTGCAGCGCAGCTCGCAGCTGGCCGCCCAGCGCGCGCAGACGATCCTCAAGGGGGCCGAGCGCGCGGACTCGCTGGGCCGCGCCGGAGAGCGTGCCATCGAGAGCAGCGTGGGCGGGCTGACATTCATTCGCGATCAGGTGGACCAGATCGCCCACACCAGCCACGAGCTCCAGCAGCGCACGCTGCAGATCGGCGGCATCACCCAGACGGTGAAGGATCTGGCGGACCAGTCCAACATGCTGGCGCTCAACGCCGCCATCGAGGCGGTGCGCAGCGGCGAGCACGGCAAGGGCTTCGCGGTGGTGGCGCGGGAGATCCGCACCCTGGCGGATCAGTCCGTGGGGGCCACGGCGCGGGTGCAGGAGATCCTGGAGGACATCCGGGTGGCCATCTCCAACACCGTGGAGACGAGCGAGAACGGCGCGCGCGAGGTGGAGGGAGGGCTGTCGCAGGTGAAGGCCACGGGCGAGAGCCTGCGGGCGCTGGCCAGCCTGGTGCATGAGAACGGGGTGGCCGTCCGGGAGATCGCCGAGACGGTGAGCCGTCAGGACGTGGGCATCGCCCAGCTCTTCGACGCGCTGAAGGATCTGTCCTCGCTCTCCCAGGAGACCGTCACCCGCCTGCAGGCCACCGAGCAGGCCGCCTCGCGGCTCTCGGCGGCCTCCGGCGAGGTGCGCGCCATGGTGCGCCGGTACAAGCTCTAGGCGCGGCGGTGCTGGCCCTCAGAGGTTGACTTCGACGGGGGGACCCTTGGCGGGGACCTTCACGGAGAGGGGGCCTTTCTCCAGGCCTGGCCGGTACACGCGCAGCTTCCACTCGCCCGCGGGCACGTTCGGCAGGGTGAAGCTCCCGTCCGCCGAGGGCTTGGTGAAGTACGGGTTCTGGAGGACCAGGATGACGCCGTTCATCCGCGGGTGAATGGAGCAGAAGATCTCCACCCGGCCAGGCTGATCGAACTTCACCACCTTCTCCTGCTCCTTGCCGTAGAGCCCCAGGTCGAACGGCTTCACCTTGGACTTGGAGAAGACGTTGTGGGTGACCCAGTCGTCATTGGTGAAGTCCACCGAGGTGCCCTTGAACAGGGGCACCACCCCCGGCGAGAAGCGGGCGCCGCGCTGGGAGAGCTTGATGGGCGTGGCGGGTGGGGCGGGGAGGCTCCCCTCGGGGACCTCCTCGATGTAGATGACCGTTCGCTCCGCCTCCTGGGCGCCGGCGACCGGGATCGTGCCCTTCACGGTTCCCGCCGTGGCAGGCAGCCCGAGGAGGGAGACGAGGAGGGCGGAGGTGAACGGGGAGACATGAGGACGCCTCCCGAGACCCGGCATGGCGCGAGCAGCGGACGCATGAGACATAGGTAACCCCCTGGTGTAGCTGAGCCCTATCTTCGCGCATGGACGCCTTCCGCGCCCATTTCAGTTGCAGCGGATGGGACGGAGGCGCTGTCAGCTGCCGAAGTCGCCGCCGTTCATCGGGATCGCCGCGCCGGTGATGCCCGCTGCCGCGTCCGAGGCCAGGAAGAGGACCGCCGCCGCCACCTCCTCCGGCTGGATG
>Ga0190275_10002045_pt1 | contig 14683 bp, 6 predicted proteins | sample Popmic550T_FD_133745 | JGI IMG/M metagenome (GOLD analysis project Ga0190275, IMG submission 133745) | Populus adjacent soil microbial communities from riparian zone of Yellowstone River, Montana, USA - 550 T | ecosystem: Environmental > Terrestrial > Soil > Riparian zone > Trees stand | place... | reverse complement strand
CGGTGTTCAACTGCCACCCAGCGGTCTCGGTCGTCCATACCGCCGGCGGGTTCTGGTACTCGTTCCCGTCCGAAGGCAGCTTGTACAGCCACATCCGGCCACCAGCACCGGAGCGGAAGACCGCCATATCAGTCCGGCCGTCAGCGTCGAAGTCGCCCTGGACGGGTTTGATCTTCGCCAGCGAGAACCCGGTGCCTTCACCCGTGTCCCACGCCATCTGGCCGGCGTAGAACGTTGATCCAGCGGAGACGACGTTCCAGATGCCCGTTCGGCCGAATCCGTGGTCCAGCACCGCAGTGACGTCGGCGCGGCCATCGCCGTTGCTGTCGCCACGCACGGCCGAAGCCGGAGTGGTCGGGGACTTCGCCGTCAGCTCCCACGCTTCGCGCGTACCGCTGCTGTTGCCGGCCCGGTCCACCGCGCGCACATAGAGCCGTGACGCCGGTACGCCGGTGACCGGATCGGGATGGACAGTGAGCGGGATCGTCGCGGAGCCGTCCGCAACCGCCTTCACCCTGCTGATCAGCGCATCGGCCTGGAACCCGTACACGTACTCGTCGATGTCGGTCTCACCAGCAGCGGGCTTGAAGGTCACCTTCCCGGCCTTGCGCGCCTCGGTCACCGGCTCACCGGCATCCGGGAAGTCGGTCGACTCGATCCGCGGTACGGCCGGTGCCGACGTATCGATCACGAAGTAGCAGGCCGGCGTCGTCGGGCTGGTCGCGTTCGCCGCGTCCTTCGTGAAGGCGGTGTAGCTGTAGACAACCCCGCTGGTCAGCTTGCCGACCGGCGTCTCAGGCCAGGCGAAGGCGGCACCACTGACAGTCGGGCCTACCGCACTCTCGTGGACGACCGCACCGGCCGGATCCTTGATCTGCAAGGTGGTTGTGACGTTGTCACCGAGGTCCGGGTCGTCCGCGACCGAGGCCCACTGCGGCTGCGCGGTCAGCACCGGCGTCGGCGCGGCCGCCGTACCGCAGGGACGCGGTCGGGTCAGGCTGAGTCCCTTCGGCGTCTTCGGCGCAGTGTTGTACTTGACCGCGAGCACCGCGGAGCTGGGGATGAACTTCTTCCAGTGGTACTGCGCTTCCGTGCTGGTGCCCTCGTTCGGCGACCGCAGCCCGAGTGACAGGGTCGGCTTCCGCGCGTTGGCCACGTTCTGCACCACTGTGCGCAGCGCGCTGGCGGTATCGAGCTCGCCGAATTCCATCGGCAGGGTCTTCTCCTCCGGCCACGCCGCACCGCTGCGGGTGTCCAGCAAGCTCTTCCAGTACGACGGGGTGGTGGTTCCCCAGTTGAGGTTCTTGTTCGCGGTGTCCAGGTCGGTCAGGTTCCACAGCTGGACCGGCTTGGCGGTTCCCGACGAACTCCAGTCCAGCGTGATCCGGAACTGCGCGCTCAGGATCGTGCTGCCCGCGATCGCTTGGGCGCCGCTGGTGGTCCGGATCAGGAACATCGACCGGTAGACGTTGGCCGGTTCGCCGTAGCGCGGTCCGACTTTCGCCCGAAGAGGGTCGCTGGTGCTGCTGGCCCGGTCGTACGTCCAGCCGTCGGCCTGGCTGGATTCCTTGTTCACGTGCAGCCAGTTGATCGACGTACCGGAGATCGACGGGTCGATGAACAGCGGGTACTTCGCCGTCGGATCGGTGAGCATCTTGCGGTCCGGCGTCACGATGAACCGGCCGCGTTCGGGCCGGCTGGACTCCAATCGCATGCCCAGTTTGGCGATCCGCGGCTTCTCGACACTCGACGCGTCCCACATCGTCGGCCGATCGGCCGTGTAGACGAGCTTGCCGGTCCGATCCGTGCCGGAAGTGGAGCCGTCCGGATTGACCTTCAGCGTCAGCCCGTCAGCGCTGATCGGAAAGCTCAACGTGGCAAGGGCGGGGTTGGCAGCTGCCTCAGGGGTATGCACCACGAGCAGCTGTGAAAACCTGTCCACCTCAGCGGTGACCTGCAGGTCCACACCCGGCAACACCGATCGGTATGTCGCTACGTTCCCGTTCAGAACGGGCTTGGGGAGCGTGGCGGGCCAGCCCAGCCGGATCTGCGTGCCGGGTTTGCCGATCGACACCAGGAACTGATCGCCACCGTTGGACAGGACCAGCGGCGCGATCGTGGCGACGGGCCGGATCAGCCCGTCGGCCTCCAGCCGCAACGACGGGTCGGGCGCAACCCAGTCGCGGCCCTTGCGGACCCGGACCGGCAGGCTGTGCTGCTCCATGGTCTTGGTGCCGTCGGGGTTCGCGTACACCTGGCCGGTCTCGGTGCGCTGGTCGGTCAGCTCGACCGGCTGTCCGGTGCGCAGCGCCGTGGCCATCGCCCGCGCCTCCGGTGACGCCAGCTCCGGATCCATCATCGTCGGAGCCTCGACGGCCGCCGCTTGCACTGGTTCAGCCGGACCAGGAACCAGCAAAGCAGCCACTGCAACCGCTACAAGACCCAAGGACAAGCGTCGCCGACGCATTACCCCCACCGCCCTCACCTCAGAGTTCTCCGCCGGACGAGGACGACCCTGTCATGTTTGTCGTTGACGCGCGACGGGTTCCCGCGCGTTAGGTATTGGCCAGTTCCGGAAGTTGTCCACTTCTTACCTGGTGACGGTGCGTGCGCACTTGGCAAGGTGTTCGCGTCTACCCAGGAGGCCCGCCCATGCCCTCTCGATGGTTCCGCTCGAGACTCGCCGCAACGATCAAAGCCAGCAGTGCGGCGATCGCCGCCGGCCTGACTGTCACGCTGATCCTGTCCGCCCAGCAGCAAGGTCTGACCGCGGCGGCCGCAACCCGGCCCGATCCCGCGTTCAATTCCACCGAGTACAAATCCATCGACGGCCGGACCGCCAAGGCCGTTCCCCGCCCGGCGGCCAAGACCGCCGCCTATGAGTTCCACGGTACGACGGCCACCCGCTGGCCAACCGCCGGTTCCGCCGAGGTCGTCGTACCGGCGCCGGCTGCGAACGGTGCCTGGCAGCTCGCGCTGAACGGCGGCCGTGTCGACGAGCGCGCCAAAGCCGGTCAGCTGCCGGTCTGGGTCGCTCCGACCGCCGCGACCGCGCGCGAAGTCCTGGCCAAGGGTGCAACCAGCGCACCGGCCAAGGTCAGGGTCGACCTGGTCGGCCGGCGCGGTGACGCGCTCGAGCTGAAGGTCACCCGCACCGACGGCGCGGCGAAGTCCGGCCAGGTCACGGTCGGCGTCGACTACCGCGAGTTCCGCGACACGTACGGCGGCGACTGGGCGACCCGGTTGCGCTTCACCACCCAGCAGGACGGCAAGACCGTGGTCCTGCCGAGCCGGAACAACGGCAACGGTGACGTGATCGCCGACGTGCCGGTCGGTGCGCAGTCACAGCCCCTGATGGTCGCGGCCGGCGAGTCCAGCGGTGCGGGCGACTACAAGAAGTCCAACGGTGAGGGCAGTTCGACCTGGAGTATCGGCGGCTCGTCCGGTGACTTCCAGTGGCAGATGCCGTTCGACGCCCCGCCGGCGACGGGTGGTCCGGAGCCGTCGATCGGCCTGAACTACACCTCCGGCGCACTCGACGGGTTGTCGTCCGCGACGAACAACCAGTCCTCGCACATCGGCCAGGGGTTCACGACGACCGGTGGCGGCTCGATCGAGCGCAAGTACCGGAGTTGCGGTAAGGACCTGAAGGGCAACAACGGCACCCGCAAGACCGGGGATCTCTGCTTCGCCGGCGACAGCATGAACATCTCCGTCAACGGCAAGTCCGGTGACCTGGTGCTGGCCAAGAAGGACGCCAGCGGCGAGGTCTGGCGGATGCGCGGCGACGACGGAGCGATCATCGAGCGGCTCAGCGGCGCGGTGAACGGCGACGACGGTGTGGCCACCGCCGACAAGGGCGAGTACTGGCGGATGACGTCGTCCAACGGGACGAAGTACTACTTCGGCCTGAACCGGCTGCCGGGCTGGGCCGCCGGCAAGGAGGAGACCAAGTCGGCTTTCACGGTGCCGGTCTTCGGCAACCACAGTGGCGAGCAGTGCAACAAGACCGCGTTCGCGGACTCGTGGTGCCAGCAGGCCTACGAGTGGAACCTCGACTACGTGGTCGACCCCAACGGCAACACGATGAGCCTGTTCTACAACACCGAGATCGACCGGTACGCCCGGAACCTCACCAAGGCTTCCGTCAGCACCTACGTCCGCGCCGGCAACATCAAACGGATCGAGTACGGCCAGACCGACGGGCAGGTGTTCGCCCAGAAGCCGGTGGCCCAGGTCTTGTTCACCACGGCCGAGCGCTGTACGCCGTTGCCGTGTGGGCCGACCCAGAAGACGTCGTACCCGGACACTCCGTGGGACCTGACCTGCGCGAGTACCACCAACTGCGAGAACCACTTCACCCCGACGTTCTGGACCCAGCTCCGGTTGGACAAGGTCACCACCCAGGTGTGGCGGGCCGCGAGCAGCAAGCACGAGGACGTGCAGTCGTGGTCGCTGCGGCAGGAGTATCTGCGCGGTGACAACAGCAGCCCGTCCCTGTGGCTGAAGGAGATCAGCCCGACCGGTCTGGTCGGTACGCCGGTCCAGATGCCGTCGACCAGCTTCGACGGTGTGCCGCTGGCCAACCGGGTCGACACCGGCAGCGACACCGTTCCGCCGCTCGAGTGGTTCCGGATCAACGCCGTCCATGGTGGAACCGGTGGCGACGTCTCGGTGAACTACGGCCCGATCGACTGTCTGCCAACAGGTCTGCCGGCACCGGACACCAACGACCGGCGCTGCCGTCCGCAGAAGTGGTCGTTGCTGGACACCTCACCCGACCGCACGGACTGGTTCCACAAGTACGTCGTCACCTCCGTGCTGGAGACCGACCGGACCGTTGCGGCCGACGACCCGTGGCAGGCGCCGGTTCCGGTCGTCACGAGCGTCCAGTACCTCGACAAGCCGGCCTGGCGCTTCGAGGAGCAGGACGCCGGTACGGATCTGAAGGAGTCCACCTGGTCGCAGTGGCGTGGTTTTGGCCGCGTGAAGGTGATCAAGGGCCGTGCGGACGAGCCGCAGTCGGTCAACGAGACGCTGTACTTCCGTGGTCTCGACGGTGACAAGACCGCCGCCGGCGGCACCAAGGACGTCAAGATCACCGACTCCACCGGTACCGCGGTGGACGACATCGACGAGTACGCCGGTCAGGCGCGCGAGCAGATCGTCTACAAGGGCACCGCGGTACTCAGCAAGAGCATCGCCGACTACTACCTCTCGGCGCCGACCGCGACGATGACGCGACCGTGGGGCACGCTGACCTCGCGGTACTCGGGGCAGAAGCAACTCACGCAGTACCAGCCGACCGACACCGGCACGCTGAAGATCGACACCCAGAACAGCTACGACACGGGTGGCCGGCTGATCAGCAAGGACCAGGCCGGCGACCTGGCCGACACGACCGACGACAGCTGCACGCGGTACACCTACGTCGAGAACCCGGCGAAGAACCTGCGCGAGCTGCCGGCCCGGTTGCAGCAGGTCGGGAAGCGCTGCGACCAGACCTTCACCAACTCCGACGTCCTGACCGACGAGCGGTTGTTCTACGACGACGCCACGTCGGTGACCGCGGTCCCCACCAAGGGGCGGATCACCCGGGCCGAGCGGCTCTCCGGGTTCGACACCGCCGGGCAGCCGAAGTACGAGCTGGTCTACACGGCCAAGTACGACACCCAGGGCCGCCAGACCGAGTCCGTTGACGCGCTGAACCGGCCGACGCGCCGCACGTACGACCCGGCGTACGGGCCGATCAGCAAGATCATCGATACCGCCCCGAACGGTCAGCAGATGGTGACCGAGCTCGAGCCGGCGTTCGGTACCGAGACCGCGGTGCAGATGGCCGACGGCCGGCGCGGTGCCCGGCAGCTCGACGCGGTCGGCCGGGTCACCAAGACCTGGGACGCCGGGCACGCGACGACCGGTCCGGCTGACCTGGAACTCGAGTACAAACTGCGGGACGACGGCCCGTCGATGGTCACCACGAAGCGCCGGGTCAAGAATGGCGTCTACGACATCAGCTACGACCTGTACGACGGTCTGGGCCGGATCCGGCAGACGCACGAGCAGTCGCCGCGCGGTGGCTGGCTGGTGACCGACAACCGGTACGACTCGCGGGGACTCGAGTCCAAGGTCAACGGTCCGTACTACACCGCCACGCTGGCCGAGGGTGAGCTGAAGGTCGTCGACGAGGCGACGCTGCCCAAGCAGGAAGTGACTGTCTGGGACGAGGCCGAGCTGCCGAAGAGCCAGACGTTCCGGTCGATGGGTGTGCAGAAGTGGTCGGTCGAGCACGACATCAAGACCAACAAGCAGACCATCGACCCGCCGACCGGACAGACGCCGACGACCCGGATCCTGGATGTCGACGGCAACCTGACCGAGCTTCGCCAGTACAAGGGTGACAGCGCGACCGGGGAGTACGACAGCACCAAGTACACCTACTGGCCGACCGGTGCGCTGAAGAGTGTGACCGACCCGGCCGGCAGTGTCTGGAGCTATAAGTACGACGTCCAGGGCCGCAAGATCGAGGAGAACGACCCCGACAAGGGCATCAGCAAGTTCGAGTACGACGCGGCCGACCAACTGGTGTCGACCACGGACTCTCGTGGGGTCAAGCTGTTCCACAGCTACGACGGCAACGGCCGGAAGACCGCAGTGCGTCTGAACGGCCCGGACGGACCGCTGCAGAGCGAGTGGAAGTACGACTCGATCGCAGCCGGGCGCGCGACCTCCTCGACCCGGTACGTCACCAAGGACGGCAAGACCGAGGCCTACACGACCGCGATCACCGGGTACGACGGCTCCGGCCGGGCGACCGGGACCACGATCACCCTGCCGGCCTCCGAAGGGAAGCTGGCCGGTAGCTACACGGTCGGCCAGACCTACACCGACGACGGCAAGGTGGCCACGCGGTCGCTTCCGGCCGCCGGGGGAATGGCAGCGGAGACGCTGACGCTCGGGTACAACAACCAGGGTCTGCCGATTTCGATGGCCGGTCAGGACACCTACGTCCGGCAGTTGACCTACACGCCGTTCGAGGATGCCGACGTCCTGACGCTGGGCACGGCGTCCGGTCCGTTCGTGCAGCAGAAGTTCGAGTACGACCAGATCACCCGTCGGGTGAGCCGGGTGGTGGTCGACAAGGAGCTGTCGCCGAAACGCGTCTCCGACACCCGGTACGAGTACGACCCCGGTGGCAACATCAAGAAGATCACCGACCTCGCCCCGGCGGAGTCGGCCGAGGCCACTGACACGCAGTGCTTCGACTACGACTACCTGAGCCGGCTGACCAAGGCCTGGACCCCGAAACCGGCTGCTGACAACACCGGTGGCGACTGCACCGTCGCACAGGACCTCGGCGGACCGGCGCCGTACGCACAGGAGTGGACGTTCGACAAGTCGGGCAACCGCAAGACGGAGAAGACGACCACACCGGCCGGCACCACGACGAGCACGTACGAATACGGCAGTGCGAAACCGCATGCGCTGACCAGCGTCACCACCACCGGCCCAGCCGGGACGAACACGAAGACCTTCGGGTACGACGAGGTCGGCAACACCACCCGGCGGACGGCCAACGGGGTGGACGAGGTCCTCGCGTGGGATGCCGAGAACCAGCTCAGCGGTACGACGAAGGGCACCACCTCGACCAGCGCGGTGTACGACGCGGACGGTGGGCGGCTGATTCGCCGGGACGCCTCCGGAACCACGCTGTACGTCGGTGAAACCGAGCTGCGCCTCGACAAGGCCGGTCAGAACGTGACCGGCACCCGGTACTACGGGTTCGGTGACCGGGTGGTCGCCGTACGGTCCGGCGACAAGTTGAGCTGGCTGCTCGGTGACCTGCAAGGGACACCGCTGACAGCGATCGATTCGGTCACGCAGGTCGTGCAGAAGCGCCGGGTGATGCCGTACGGCGACACCCGCGGTCCGGCGCCGGCGAACTGGCCGGGGCAGCGCGACTTCCACGGCGGGACCAGCGATCCCGATACCGGGCTCGTGCAGATGGGTGCGCGGCAGTACGACAAGAGCACCGGGCGCTTCCTCTCGGTCGACTCGGTCATCGATCTGTCCGATCCGCGGCAGATGAACGGGTACGCCTACGCGAACCAGAACCCGGTCAGCTACAGCGACGCCGACGGAAACCTGGCGGTCGTGATCGTGATCCCGGTGCTGATCGTCGTGCTGTTCCTCGTCCTGGTGCTTCAGCAGATGCTGCAGTCGTACCAGCAGGAGGTCACGACGATCAGCTGGGAGGAGAAGGTCCAGAACATCTGGGACGTGCTGAAATGGGCCTGGCACACGACCGTCAAGCTGGTCAAGGTCGTCACCACCGTGATCGTCACACTCTGGCGGGTGATCACCGTCGTCGTGATGCACATCGTCGCGAAGACCATCGTGATCTACAAGACGATCATCAAGCACATCGCGGACAAGAAAAAACCCAGGAACAACCACAAAGCCCAACGCAACAACGGCAAGAGCAACAGTCAGGGCCGGGGCAACAGTCAGGGCCGGGGCAACCAGGGCAACAAGGGCAAAGCCCAGGAAGGCAACCCCGGCAAGCAGCCGCCGCGGCAGCAGCCACGCCAGCAGCAGCCGCGCAAGCCCAAGAACCAGCAGCCTCAGCAGTCGCGGCTCGGTCGCGAAGCCAGGCCGGACGAGCCCATCCACCGCGGCACCAAACCGGACGGCCCGGCCAAGCCGTGGGAACTGCGCAAGAACGTCGACTACAAGGTCGACACCGAGGGGTTCGTGAAGACCAACGGCGGGATGTCCGTCAACACCAATCCTGCGGCGCTGCCCAAGGGATTCGAGCCTCTGCGCGTCGATGCGTCCAAGCTCGATCCCAGACTGGCGATTCGGCAGACTGGTAACCCAGAGACGAGTACGCACTTCGAGATCGTGGTCCGGGAGGGCCTCAAGGTCACCGAAGCCGACTATCTCCAGGCGCTCAAGGCGCTCTTTCACTAACTGAGGAGTACAGATGACCCAAGCAGGCTGGCGGCTCGAGGGACCGGACGGTTTCGACGATGCCGACTGGGAGCTGATCGAGAGCCGCGGCCTGCTCATGGGTGGACACCTGGTGCACGGGGAGCGGAAGTTCCCCGTCATCATCTACGACCCCTACCGGCTGACCCAGGACATCGAGGCGGAGACCAAGGGCGGCGGCATCTTCTACGAGGCCAACGTCATCGCGGTCGAGGACCTCAGTCGCGTGACTGCCGAGGCGACCGTCAGCCGGCTGGCTGCGGCCGGCTTCCTCGACTGGATGCTCGCCTAGCTCAGCCGGTTTCCTGGACTGGCTACCTCGGCCGGCCGGGCACCGAGCGGCTGCCCGAATCAACATCTCACCCTCGTCACCGAGCCTCCTCAGCTCGGCCATTGATAAAGTAACACGCATGGTTTAACTTACTCGGAACTTGGGCTTCTGTGGCCCGGGAACGGAAACCTGAGGAGTTCCGATGACGAGAACGGCACGGTTTGTCGTGACCCTGACTTCGGCGGCGGTGCTGCTGACGGCGGCAGCCTGCGCGGACGGTAGTACGCCGGCGGCGACCGGCGGCGAGGCGATCGACCAGAACGCACCCGTCACCATCACGGTCGGGAACAAGCCCAAGCCGGACAAGCCGGCCGACGTCGCAGCCTTCGAGCGCAACGTCCAGAAGTTCATGGCCGAACACAAGAACATCACCGTCAAGGCGACCGAGACGGAATGGGACGCGCAGACCTTCCAGGCCCAGGTGGCCGGTGGCTCGCTGCCGACGGTGATGAGCATCAGCTTCACCGAGCCGCTGAACATGATCCCGAACAAGCAGTTGCCGGACATCACCGACGAGCTCAAGCTGGTCGACCTGACCAAGGACCTCAACCCCGAGACGCTGAAGATGGTCCAGGACGACAAGGGCCGGATCTACGGCGTGCCGTTCGAGGCCTTCTCTGTCGGGCTCGCCTACAACCGCGCGCTGTTCAAGCAGGCCGGCCTCGACCCGGACAAGCCGCCGGTGAACTGGGACGAGGTCCGCCAGTTCGCCAAGCAGATCACCGAGAAGACCGGCAAGGCCGGCTACGCGCAACTGACCAAGGACAACACCGGTGGCTGGATGCTCACCACGATGACCTACAGCATGGGCGGCACCGTGCAGAGCGCCGACGGCAAGAAGAGCACCTTCAATGACGCGCCGGCCAAGAAGGCGCTGCAGTTGCTGAAGGACATGCGCTGGACCGACAACACGATGGGCACGAACTTCCTCTACAACCAGGAGGAGGCCCGGCAGGACTTCGCGGCCGGCAAGATCGGCATGATCATGCAGGCTCCGGATGCCTACGACATGGCGGTGAAGAACTTCGCGATGTTGCCGGCCGCCTACGGTCACGGCGCGCTACCGCAGGACGGTGGCCCGCACGGCACGCTGACCGGCGGCTCGATCAAGATGATCAACCCGAAATCGACCAAGAACGAGATCGTCGCCGCGCTCAAGTGGATCAAGTCCCAGGAGTTCGACAAGTACACCACCGAGACGCTGGCGGTCCAGAACGCCAAGGACACCATCGCCGACAAGGGCTTCGTCGGCCGGCCGGGCATCACCCCGCTGAGTCAGCAGACCTACGACCAGTACAACAAGTGGCGTGAGCCCTACAACAACGTGCCGGTGGAGCAGTTCAAGGGCTACCTCGAGTCCACCAAGACGCTCAAGCTGCTGCCCGAGCCGGTGAAGAAGGGGCAGGAGGTCTACGCGCTGCTCGACCCGGTCGTCCAGCAGGTGCTGACCAAGAAGGACGCGGACATCGACAAGTTACTCGCCGACGCCGCTTCGAAGATCGACGCGCGCCTGGCGCGGTAGCCCGATGGCTGTCCTGACCCGCACCCCGACCGCAATCGCCGCCACTCGGTCCCGCCGGAGCCCAGTCACCTGGTACCGCTCCGGCGGACTGAGCAGCATTGTCTTCGTCCTGCCGCTGGTACTGATTTTCCTGTACTTCTCCTGGGGCCCGATCGTGCGCGGGCTGGTGCTGTCCTTCCAGAAGAACAACCTGGTCACCACGCCGGAGTGGGTCGGGCTGGCCAACTTCAGCTACGTGCTGACCGACCCACAGTTGCCGCAGGCAACACTCAACACCCTGTACTTCGCGCTGCTCGCGCTGATCTTCGGCTTCCCGGTGCCACTGTTCCTGGCGGTCTTCATCAGTGAGTTGCGCAAGACAGGCTGGCTCTACAACGTGTTCTCGTACCTGCCGGCGGTCGTCCCGCCGGTGGCGGCGATCCTGTTGTGGAAGTTCTTCTACGACCCGAGCACGTCGGGGGTCTTCAACGCGGTGCTCGGCTGGTTCGGGATCGGCCCGTTCGCGTGGCTGAACTCGCCGGACCTGGCGATGCCGGCGATCGTGATCGAGGCGACCTGGGCCGGTGCGGGGGCGACCTCGATCATCTACCTGGCCGCGCTGACCGGAGTACGGACCGAGCTGTACGAAGCGGCCGAGCTGGACGGCGCGGGGATCTGGCGGCGGGTCTGGCACGTCACGTTGCCGCAGATCCGCGGAATCATCCTGATCATGATGCTGCTGCAGCTGATCGGGACGTTCCAGGTCTTCACCGAACCGTTCCTGTTCACCGGTGGCGGTCCGGACAACGCGACCACGACGATCCTGTTGCTGATCTACCGCTATGCCTTCATCAACGGCGACTTCGGTGCCGCCACCGCGCTCAGCGTGCTGCTCGCGCTGGTGCTGTGTGTGCTGTCGGTCGTCTATCACTTCATGACCAGACGCTGGAGCACCTCATGACGGCCGACGAGCGCGGGATCATCTCCGCGGCAGACCGGCGACGGCCGCTGATCCAGTACGGCTTGCCCGCGATCCAGGTGCTGTTGTTCATCGGCGTGGTGATCGCTGGAGTCGGTCCCTTGGTGTGGCTGCTCAAGTCCGGGCTGTCGACCAGCCAGGACATCCTGCAGGGGCCGATGCAATTGTGGCCGAGCGGCATCCAGTGGCAGAACATGCCGGACGCGTGGACGCGGGTACAGATCGGTTCGTACCTCGGCAACACGGCGATCATCGCGATCGGGTCGCTGCTGTCCACCCTGTTCGTCTGTACGACGGGCGCGTTCGTACTGAGCGTGCTGCGGCCGAAGTGGGGGCCGATCATCACCGGCGCCGTGCTCGCGACGCTGTTCCTGCCCGGCGTGATCTCGCTCGTGCCGCTCTACCTGACCATCCTCAAGATGCCGGTTCTGGGCGTGAACCTGCAGAACACGTTCTGGGCGGTCTGGCTGCCGCAGGCGGCGGGTGCCTTCAACATCTTGGTGATGAAGCGGTACTTCGACGCGATCCCGCGCGAGCTGATCGAGGCGGCGCGGATCGACGGCGCGAGCAACCTGCGGCTGTTCACGTCGCTGATATTGCCGCTGTCCAAGCCCATTCTCGGAGTCGTCGCGCTGCTCACCGTGATCGGTTCGTGGAAGGACTACCTGTGGCCGCTGCTCGTCCTGCCCGACCCGAAGCTGCAACCGATCTCAGTCGCGCTGCCCAGAGTGGCGGAAACCACTGAAATCTCCCTGCAGATGAGCGCTTTATTCCTGGCAGTCCTCATCCCGGTCGTGCTGTTCTTGATCTTCCAGAAGCAGTTCCTGCGCGGGGTTGGTATGTCAGGAGGGATCAAGGAGTGACTTCATCACTGATCGGGCAGCGGGTGCTGGTGACGGGTGCGGCCGGGCGGATCGGTTCGGTCACCACTCGGCACCTGTCCGAGCTCGGTGCGCTGGTGACTGCGTTGACCAATGTCGAGGACGACGCGCTGAAGGCGGACCGGGTCGTGGTCGGGGATGCCAGGTCGGAGGATGACGTCGCGAGCGCGCTCGAGGGCGTCGACGCAGTAGTCCACCTGGCTGCATTGCCGCACCCTTCGTCCGGTACGCCGTACGAGGTCTACACCACCAACGTCGTGTCGACCTTCAACGTGCTCGCGCAGGCCGGTGCCCTCGGCATCAAACGGGCGGTGATCGCCAGCAGCATCAATGCCTTCGGGGTGCCGTTCAATCCCGACGACATCCGGCCGGCCTACTACCCGCTGGACGAAAGGATCCCGGCCGACGTCGCCGACCCGTACTCGCTGTCGAAGCAGAATGACGAGAACACGGCCCGCATGGTCTGGCGCCGGTGGGGCATGGACGTGGTGTGCTTCCGGTTCCCACACGTGAACTCACCTGACGTGATCGAGCAGGTCGCCGCCGGCGATCCGGCGGACGGCGTCCGGGAGGGCTGGTCCTACCTGGACACGCGTGATGCGGCATACGCGATCGAGTTGGGGCTGACGGCAACGTTGTCCGGGGCCCATACCTTCTTCGTTGCCGCCGGCACCACTCATGCGCCGTACGAGACCGAAGCTCTGCTCGACGCCTTCGCGCCCGGCGTACCGCGGCTGCGCCGGTTCGTCGGGCGGGAGGTACCGATCGACTTGACCGCCGCGCGGACCGTGCTCGGCTTCCGGGCGCGCCACGAGCTCGACCTACCCATCAACCCTCTGGAGCTGTGATGCCGCAGGAGACCCCCGCCAACTTCGCCCAGCCGTGGCCGGTCCGCGACGACATCCGGATCCGCGCGGTCAAGACGATCGTCACGGCACCGCAGGGCATCCCGCTCGTGGTGGTGAAGATCGACACCACCGAGCCAGGGCTGTACGGACTCGGCTGCGCGACCTTCACCCAGCGCTGGAAGGCCGTGCAGACCTTCGTCGACGAGCACCTCGCGCGCTTGCTGATCGGCCGGTACCCGGGTGACATCGGCGATCTGGTCCGGCTGGCCGGCTTCTCTGGGTACTGGCGTGGTGGACCGGTGACGAACAACGCCATCTCTGGGATCGACCAAGCGCTCTGGGACATCGCGGGCAAGCGCGCCGGCATGCCGGTCTACGAGTTGCTCGGTGGCAAGGTCCGGGCGGCGGCCGACACCTACATCCATGCGGGTGGAATCACGATCGCGGACACCATCGATCAGGCGAAGGAGTTCGTCGCGCAGGGCTGGCGCCACATCCGTCTCCAGGTCTCGACTCCCGGCGGCGGTGGCTACGGCGCGCCGCAGCTGTCCACGCTCTACCCGGACGCGCCGTACCGGAATGGCTGGAGTGCCCGCGACTACCTCCGTACTACGCCTGACCTGTTCGCCGCAGCCCGGGAGTCGCTGCCCGACAACATCGAGTTGCTGCACGATGTGCACTCGAGACTGACTCCGAAAGAAGCGGTCCTGCTGGCTCGTTCGCTCGAGCCCTACCGTCTCTTCTTCCTGGAGGATGTCCTGGCTCCGGAGCTTTGGGACCGGCTGCCGGAGGTACGGGCGGCTTCGCCGGTACCGCTGGCTGTGGGCGAGTTGACCACCTCGCTGGCCGATGCCGTCCGGCTGGTGCGCGACGGCGGGGTCGACTTCATCCGCTCGCACATCTCCGACATCGGCGGACTCACAGCAGCCCGCAAGGTCGCTGATCTGGCCGAGCTGTGCGGGGTCCGTACTGCGTGGCACGGGCCGGGCGACACGTCACCGATCGGAGCCGCGGCCAACGTCGCGCTCGATGTCAGCTCGGTTGCCTTCGGCATCCAGGAAGGCCATATCTACAACGAGGCGACACATGAGGTCTTCCCTGGCACGCTGCGGATCGTCGATGGCTGGCTGACGCCCAACGAGACTCCCGGCT
>Ga0190275_10002044_pt1 | contig 14699 bp, 14 predicted proteins | sample Popmic550T_FD_133745 | JGI IMG/M metagenome (GOLD analysis project Ga0190275, IMG submission 133745) | Populus adjacent soil microbial communities from riparian zone of Yellowstone River, Montana, USA - 550 T | ecosystem: Environmental > Terrestrial > Soil > Riparian zone > Trees stand | place... | reverse complement strand
TGCAAGAAGCTGAAGGGCAAGAAGAGGAAGAGGTGCCTCGCAAAGGCGCGAAAGATCGGGGTCAAGAAAAAGCAGCTCCCGCCGGTACAGCCGCCGAAGACCCTGCCGCCGGTCCAGCCGCCGGTCCAGCCGCCGGCAAACCGAACACCATTTTGGCCAAGCCCATTCCAGTCTCAAGCATCAACCCAATTTCAGTACGACCCCACAACGGGTTTCCTGATCGGAGCCACGACGACGATCAACGCGCTGACCCCTGCCGTTGACCCGGACGGCGATCCGCTGACGTACACGTGGACCGTGTCCAACGGAAGCATCACGGCCAACGGCCTCAGCGCGACCTGGACGAGGGTTATCGAGCTCGGCCGGCCGAAGTCTGGAACAGCCACGGTCACGGCGAGTGACGGCAAAGGCGGAGCTGTGCCATTCGAGTTCAGGTTCCTGTAATGCTGGCGGTCAGACCACGAGCCCGTGCCGGACCGTGTCCTCGGTCACGACCTGCGGGTCGGTGAACTGCAACACGTAGTCGGGGCCGCCGGCCTTGAAGCCCGTGCCCGACAGCCGGTTGCCACCGAACGGCTGGCGGCCGACCATCGCGCCCGTGATCTGGCGGTTGACGTACAGGTTGCCCACGGGAGTGCGTGACACCACGTAGTCGACGGTCTCAGGGTTGCGCGAGAACAGCCCACCGGTGAGCGCGTAGTCGAGGCCGTCCACGACGTCGCACGCCTCCGCGACACCGGCCACGCGCTCGACGGCGAGCAGCGGCCCGAAGATCTCGTCGCCGAGCACCGAGGAGGCGCGGGGCAGATCCACCGCCAGGGCCGGCGGGACGAACCACCCCGGGCTCGATACCGGGCCCGGCTGGCGCAGCAGTCGCCCCTCGTGCTCGGCGCGCTCCTGATAGTCGAGCACCCGCTCCTGCGCGGCGCGTTCGATCAGTGGGGGCACCTGTGTGGCGAAGTCGTCTGCCTGGCCGACCTGCAGCAGATCAACGGCCCCCCGCATGCGCTTGATCAACTCGTCCGCGATCGCGTCGTGCACGAGCACGCGCGCGGCGGCCGAGCACTTCTGCCCGCCGTAGGTGAACGCGGACGTCACGATTGCCGGAACGGCGTCGTCGAGATCGGCGTCCGAGTCCACGATCACGCAGTTCTTGCCGCCCATCTCGGATACGACTCGCTTCACGTGTCGCTGCCCCGCAGGCGTGCGGGCCGCGGTCACCACGATCTCCAGACCGACTGGGCGGGAGCCCGTGAAGGCGATCGTCGCCACTCCGCGGTCCTGCACGAGCGCTGCTCCGACGTCGCCCTCACCGGGGAGGAGCTGGACGGCGGCGGGGGGCACCCCGCCCTCGCGCAGCGCTTCGACGCATGCCAGCCCCGACGCCGGGGACTGCTCGGCCGGCTTCAGGATCACCGCGTTGCCGCCCGCGAGCGCGCCGGCCACCATCCCGGTCGGGATCGCCAGGGGGAAGTTCCAGGGCGAGATCACGGCGCACACCCCGCGCGGGCGGTAGCGCATCGTGTTGCGCTCGCCCGGTGCCTGCACCAGCGATTTGCCCTGCTCCAGCTCGATCGCCTGGTGCGCGTAGTACTCGAGGAAGTCGATCGCCTCGCAGACGTCCGCATCGGCCTCGGCCCACGGCTTGGCACACTCCCGGACCTGAAGCGCCGCCAGTTCGTGCCGCCGCCTGCGCATGACGTTCGCGGCTCCGGTGAGCGCGGCGCCGCGGTCGGGCGCCGGGCGCGTGCCCCACTCACGGGCACCGGCCTGCGCCACCTCCACGGCTGCGGGAACGTCCTGTGGGGTCGCGCGGGCACATCGCGCGACCAGCCGTTCCGGATTCCCGGGATCGCTCGAGAGGAGATCGTCGCCGGACCGCCGCTCGTCGCCGATCCACAGAGGCACGCTCCACGGCAATGTCGCCTCGAGGCCGCGCAACGCCGCAAGCAGGCTCTCGCGTACGGCGGCGCGGCGCAGCTCGGCATGAGGTTCGTTCACGAACGGCTTCACGGTGCGGCGAGCAGCTCCTCGACACTCGCGTCATGCATGCGCGCGGCCAGGAACGACTCGTTGCTCGTGTTCTCGAGCAGCCTGCGCACCAGGTACGCCATCCCGGCCACGAGGTCGCCGACCGGGCAGTACGTCCGCACGCGCAGGCCTTGCCGGGCGAGCGCATGCTGCAGGTCGTCGCCGAGGCCGCGCAGCACCTGGAGCTCGAAGTCGCCGTCCGACGTGCCCAGCGCGCGGTTGCAGGCGATCGCGTGCGCGACCGAGCGCAGATTGTGAGAGGCGACGGCAACACGCACGAGCGGGCGCGCCTCCAGCAAGCGGCCGGTGAGCGCCTCGAAGTTGCGATCGCTCTGGGCTTTCTCCTCGAACACCGGGGCCGGCCATCCGTGCCGGCGCGCTTCGATGATCTCCTGGTCCCAGTAGGCGCCCTTCACGAGCCGGACCACCAGCGGCTGCGCGCGCGTGTGCTCCCGCGTCCAGTCGAGCATCTGCTCGACCGTCTCGGAAGAGTCACGCAGGTAGGCCTGCACTACGAGTCCGGCGGACGGTCCCTGTGCAAACTCGTCCTCCGCCAGCAGCTCGAGCACCAGTCCGAGCACGATCTCTCGCGAGTCGAGTGTCTCCATGTCCACGTGCAGGTGTGCGCCCAGGTCGCGCGCAAGCTGCATCAGCCCGCGCAGGCGCACGGCGGCGTCGCGCTTGCCGACCTCCGGCGCCTCGGGGCGCAGGAGCGGGGTGAGCGCCGACACCTTCACGCTCAGGTTCGCACGCGGGATCGCCCCCACCGAATCGCTCTCCAGCGCCGGCCGTTGTGGCCACCCCGCGGATTCCTCGTGGAGGGCCACCAGCGCCGCCCGGCACCGGTCCGCGTAGCGGTCGGCCTCCTCCACCGTGATCGTCGCCTCTCCAAGCAGGTCCACGGAGGTGGCGACGCCGCGCTGCCAGAGGTCGGCCAGCAGCCGCAGCGCGTCGTGGGGCGTCTCCCCGACGATGAACCGATGGGCCATGTGACGGACTCCGGCGGTGGCGGCGAGGCCGAGCGCCCGGGCGCCGGCCTTCGAGTCCGCCATCCGGATGGCCGCGTCGAGCGAGGGCGGCCGCTCGTCGACCTCGCGGAGGAACGCGCTGAGGTGACGGGCGAGGTCCTCGAGCGAGCGGCACGCCGGCACCACGTCGACAAAGCGGAACAGCGCCGCGCGCAGCTCGGCGTCGCGCGAGGCGAGCTCCATCGCCTTGTCGTCCAGCGCCTTGACCGGGTGGCGCGCCATGGAGGGGAACGAATCCGCAAGCTCGCGACCAATGCGCAGGATCTCGCCTTCGAGCGCGGCGGTCATGGTAGGAAGATACGCCGCGCATTCGCCAGTTCGCGTGCGCTGGTTTGCTGGCGATCTCGCGGCACCGTCCTGCCCAGGTGTCGCCCTGCGACATCTACCCAGGACGGTGGCCCGTTTTTCTCGGAACGCGGTGACGTCCTCTACTACTACGAGCAGGCGCTACTTCTTCATCGACGGTGCGGATGGTGGCTACGTCGTGGTGCCGCGCAGCTTCCTGCCCACGGCGACCGCCCATGTGATCAAACCGTCCGCGCAGAGCTCGAACCCGCGCCCGGGCCCCAGCATCTCGGTGCGGATGGCGACCGGAGCCCAGTGGCGCGACGTCACCCTGCGGATCGTGATGGCGCCTGCGCGGAGCGCCGAGGAGGCCGCGGCGGTGGCGGCGCGGCTGGGCGCCGTCTGAGTGGCGCCACGAAGTCTCAGAGAACGTTCACGGGCCTCACAGAGAACCCACAAGCACGGGTCCGAAGCTAGCCCTCGAGCCGGTGAGCAGATCGCCGGGAAGCAAACGCGAAGGAGCTTCGATGAGACCAGGATGGAAGTGGATGGCGGCGATGTCGGTGCTGGTGCTCGGCATCGTCGTGTCCGTGTCCGGCGCGGCGACGTCGGGCAACAAGCGCGACGGCGGTAGTGGCAGTAGCTCGCAGAGCGAGAAACGGCTGCGTGCGCTGGGTCCGCCCGGTGAGCATCTCTCCACGCTCGCCGACGAGCTCGGCGTGGCGCAGGACAAGCTGCGCGACGCGCTCGAAGCGGTTCGCCAGGACCTCGCACCGCCGCAGCGCCCGCGCCGGGGCCAGCGCCCGACGCGGGCGCAGATGCAGAAGCGCTGCAACGAGTTCACCGACGCGCTCGCGAAGGAGCTCGGCAAGAGCGGTGACGACGTGCGCGCCGCCATGAAGGCAGCCGCCAAGAAGAAGATCGAGGAAGCGGTCGACGCCGACCGCCTGACCCGCAGTCAGGCCGACCGGATCCTGTCTCGCATGGATGACGCGGCGTGCGTGCCCGCGTTCGGCGGACCCGGCGGACCGGGTGGCTGCGGCGGCCCGCACGGCGGGCCCGGCGGCCCGGGTGAGCGCATGGCGCCTCGGCCCGGTTCCGGGTTGGAGGGCAGCTCGAGCGTGGCCCCCGCTCCGATGGGGGCACCCGCCTGAGGTCGCAGTAGGGTCGGTGTCGTGACGACGGAACCACTGGTCCTCGTCGTCGACGACGACGAGGAGATCCGCAAGGCCCTCGAGCGCGCGCTGCGGCTCGAGGGCTTTGCGGTGCGCGTGGCCGACGGCGGCCACGCGGCGCTCGAGCTGGTCGAGCAGGAGCGCCCGGGCGTGATGGTGCTGGACGTGGTGATGCCGGACCTCTCCGGCATCAGCGTGGTCTCGCGCATGCGCGCGCGCGGTGATGACACCCCGATCTGCATCCTGTCCGCGCGCGACGAGGTCGAGGACCGGGTCGCGGGCCTCGAGGCGGGCGCCGACGACTACGTGGTGAAGCCGTTCGACATCGGCGAGCTGGCGGCGCGCCTGCGGGCGCTGCTGCGGAGGATGCCGGCGGGAGACGGGGCGCCGATACGCGTCGGCGATCTGCTGGTGGATCCCGCGCGGCGGAGCGTTCAGCGCGCCGGGCGGCATGTCCAGCTCACCCGCCGGGAGTTCGACCTGCTCGAGGAGCTTGCCCGGCATCGCAACGTCGTGCTGAGCCGGGGGCAGCTGCTGGAGGGGGTGTGGGGCTACGACTTCGAGGTGGACGGCAACGTGGTGGACGTCTTCGTCGGCTACCTGCGCCGTAAGCTCGAAGCGGATGGCGAGACTCGGATGATCCACACGGTGCGGGGCGTGGGCTTCGTCCTGCGCGCGTGAGCAGACTCAGCATCAGGGCCCGCGTGACGGCTGCGGCGACGGCCGCGGTTGCGCTCGTGCTGATCGCCGGGGGCCTGCTGACGGTGGCCACGTTCGCGGACCGGGAGCGGTCCAGCCTCGACCGCGAGCTGGAGCGCCGCGCACAGGGACCGGCCGGCCGGGCAGTGCGGCCGGCGCCCGAGCCCGGGAGCCTGGAGGTGGCGCCGGGGCCGGACGGTCCGGGCGGCGGCGGTCCGGGACCGCGCGACCTCCTGGCGGAGAGCGGCTCTTTCGTCCGCGTGGTCAGTGATGGTCAGGTGCTGCGGGCTGCGGGCGACGTGCCCGACGAGGGCCTGCCGACGCGCAGCGACCCGGGTTTCGCGACGGTCGACGCAGGTGGCGGCCGGTGGCGCATCCTCACGATCGCGCTGGAGCTGCCGCCCGGCTTCGGGAGCCTTTCCGAGCCAATGATCCAGTTCGGCGCCGACGCCGGGCCCCTCGAGTCTCGCATCGACTCCATGCAGCGCCGGGTGGCGCTGATCTCGGGCCTCGGCATCGGCCTGACCGTGATCCTCGCCAGCCTGCTCGCCGGCCCGGCGCTCGCGCCCCTCTCCCGGCTGCGGCGGTCGGTCGCGGGCGTGAGCACCACGCGGGACCTTTCCCGCCGGCTGCCGGAGGGCGACGCCGGCCGTGAGGTGGACGAGCTGGCGCACGGAGTGAACGAGATGCTGGCCCGCCTGGAGAGCTCGTCCTCGGAGACCGAGCGGGCGCTCGAGGCGACGCGCCGGTTCGCGGGTGACGTGGGCCACGAGGTCCGCACGCCGCTCACCTCGATGCGCGCAAATCTCGACGCCGTGCGGCGCAACCCCTCGATGCCCGAGGCGGAGCGGCGGGCGGTCCTCGACGACGTCGCGCGCGAGCAGGAGGACCTCGTCGCGGTGCTCGACGCGCTGCAGGCGCTCGCTCGCGGCGATTCGGCCGCCGCCCTTCCGCGTGAGCCGGTCGACATGGCGGAGGTGATCGACTCCGCCGTCGAGGCGGCCCGGCGGCGACACCCTGGGGCGCACGTCGAGCTGACCGCCGCCGAGGGCGAGCACATGATCACCGGCTGGCCCGACGGTCTGCGGCTGCTGATCGACAACCTGATCGAGAACGCGATCCGGCACGGTGGCGAGCGGGTAACCGTCGGCCTCGAACGCGACCACGGGACGCTCCTGCTGACGGTCGGCGACGACGGCCCCGGCGTCCCGGCGCGTGAGCGCGAGCATATCTTCGAGCGCTTCACGCGCGGCGCGCAGGCCGGTAGCTCACCGGGCTCGGGGCTGGGCCTGGCCCTCGTGGCGCAGCAGGCCCAGATGCAGGGCGGCGACGTGACCGTCGGCGACTCGCCCGCCGGTGGCGCCCTGTTCACCGTCCGGCTGCCGGGTGCCTAGGCACCCGCGCCTACTCCGACGACCAGGGCTCCCGGAAGCTCGGATAGAGCGTCAGGCCGCCGTCGACGAAGATGGTCTGGCCGGTGATGTAGGCCGCGTCGTCGCTGGCGAGGAATGCAGCCACGCCGCCCATCTCGTCCGCCGTGCCGGCCCGCGCGAGCGGGATGTGGCTCTCGACCTGCTCCTTCTTCACCGGGTCGTCGATCCAGGCCCGGTTGATCGGCGTCACGGTGGCGCCTGGGCCGATGCCGTTCACGCGAATGTTGTTGCCTGCGTACTCGAGCGCGAGGGTGCGGGTCAGGTTCTGCATCCCGCCCTTGCTGACCGAATAGCCGAGATATTCCGGCTTCGGGATCACCTGGTGGACGCTCGACACGTTGATGATCGAACCCGGCGTGCCGGTGTCGAGGAAGAGCTTCAGCGCCTCGCGCGCGCACAGGAACGCGCCGCGCAGGTTGACGGCCAGCACCTTCTCGAAATCGGCCTGCGAAAGCTCGTGGGACGGCCGCGAGATCTGGATGCCGGCGTTGTTGACGAGCACGTCGATCTCGCCCAGTCCGTCGACGGTCTCCTGCACCATGCGCACGACGTCGTCCTCCTTGGAGACGTCGCCCTGGACGAGCACATCCTGCACGCCGTGGTTGCGCACCTTGTGGATGCAGGCGTGCACCTGCTCCTCGGTGTCGGCGGCCTCGTCGGGCGAGGTCAGGTAGTTGATCGCGACGTTGGCGCCGTGCTCGGCAAAGCGCACGGCGATCGCCTGGCCGATGCCGGAGCTGCCGCCGGTCACGAGCACGTTCTTGCCTTTCAATCCACGCATGGTTTCCTCTCGGGTGACGGCTGGGGCGACGGTCATTGTTCCTCCTCCCCGGTGCGCAGTGCCTCTGCACCGAAACCGCGCCCGTGCAGCTCCGCCGACAGGAAGATGTCCAGGCTCACATGCCGGTACGGCCGGGTCGTTGACAAGGCGCAGCAGCGCCGGGAGGTCGGCGCGATCGTATGGCCGCAGCGTCACCGCGTCGCCCACCAGCTCGCCCGCCATGTCCTGCGGTCCCGCCACGATGGGGCGATGTTACGTCTGGCGATCTGGCAGGGCATCGACGAGTGGCGCGCCGAGGCCGCACGCGTGGATCTCGGGCCGCGCGGCCTGGGGGCGACCGGCACGCAGATCGGGGCCGACCCTGCGCCCTACCGGCTCGACTACGAGCTGGAGGTCGGCAGCGGTTGGATCACGAACCGGTTGTCGGTGCGGGTGACGAGCGCCGTCGGGGAGCGTGGGCTGCTGCTCGAGCACGATGCCAGGGGCGGCTGGCGCCGCGATGGCGCAACGGCGCCCGAGCTCGACGGCGCCCTCGACTGCGACCTCGGTCTCTCGCCGCTCACCAACGTCATGCCGGTTCGCCGTCACGCGCTCCACGAGCGCGCAGGGGCTGCCGAGATCCTCGCCACGTGGGTATCGGTCCCGGACCTCTCGCTGCATGCCTCACGGCAGCGCTACGAGCACGTGCGCCCGGGCGTCGTGCGATTCACCGATCTGGGTGTACACGAGGGGTTCAGCGCCGAGCTGGAACTGGACGCCGACGGGCTGGTGCTGCTCTATCCGGAGCTCGCCCGCCGGCTGTGAGGACGGCAGTCACTCGAGCTCCATCGCACGCCCGACGATCTCCTTCATGATCTCGTTCGACCCGCCGTAGATGCGCGTCACCCGGGCGTCGGCGTAGGCGCGGGCGATCGGGTACTCGAGCATGTAGCCGTAGCCGCCGTGCAGCTGCAGGCAGCGGTCGACGACACGACCCTGCAGCTCGGTGCACCACCATTTCGCCCCGGCGGCGTCCTCGGCGGTCAGCTCGCCGGCATTCAGCGCCTCGAGGCAGCGGTCGACGTAGGCCTGCCCGACGTCGACCTCGGTGCGCATCTCGGCCAGCTCGAAGCGCGTGTTCTGGAACGAGCCGATCGGCGCCCCGAAGGCCTTGCGGTCGCGCACGTACTCGACCGTCCATCCGAGCGCGGCCTCGGCAGCCGCAACCGCCGCGACCGCGATCGACAGCCGCTCCTGCGGCAGGTTCGAGACCAGGTAGGCAAAGCCCTCACCCTCGTTGCCGAGCAGGTTCTCGGCCGGGACATGCGCGTCGTCGAAGAACAGCTCCGCGGTGTCCTGCGCGTGCGTCCCGATCTTCTCGAGGTTGCGCCCGCGCTCGAAGCCCGGAGTATCGCGCTCCACCACCAGCAGGCTCAGGCCGCGATGGCGCTCGCTGCGGTCGGTGCGGACGGCCGTGATCACGAGGTCTGCGTTGATGCCGTTCGTGATGAAGGTCTTGGCGCCGTTGACGACGTATTCGCCGCCCCTGCGGGCGGCGGTCGCCGAGATTCCGGCGAGATCGGAGCCGGTGCCCGGCTCCGTCATCGCGATCGCGGCGATCAGCTCTCCGTTCACGAGCCCGGGCAGCCAGCGCTCCTTCTGCTCGCCGGTCGCGTAGCGCAGGAAGTACGGCAGGCAGATGTCGCTGTGCACGGACATGCCGATGTGGACGGACCCCAGTCCCGCGCGCTGCGCCTCCTCGCTCAGCACCGCGTTGAAGCGAAAGTCGTCGACCCCCGCGCCGCCGTGCTCATCCGGGACGGCCATGCCGAGGAAGCCGTGCCCGCCGGCCTTCGCGAACACCTCGCGCGGGACGAGGCGCTCGCGCTCCCACTGGTCATAGTGAGGAGCGACCTCGCGCTCGAGGAACGTGCGCCAGCTCGCGCGAAAGTCCTCGTGCTCGTCGTCGAAGAGAGTGCGGCGCATGGCGCCAGCAGGGTAGCTTGCGGCGACTGCGATGCACGAGCACCCCTCCCAGTCCTCCTTCCGCCCGATCGCCGACTACGGCCTCCTGTCCGATTGCAACTCGGCGGCCCTGGTCGACAGGTACGGGTCGATCGACTGGCTTTGCCTGCCGCGCTTCGACAGCCCGGCCCTGTTCTCCCGGATCCTCGATCCGGATGCCGGGCACTGGTCGATCCGGCCGATCGAGCCGTTCACGACCGAGCGGCGCTACCTGCCGGGAACGCTCGTGATCGAGACCACCTTCACGACCGGCTCCGGTGTCGTCCGGCTGACGGATGCGATGGCCTTCGGCGAGGGCCGGCGCGAGCACGACCTCGGAGTCGACACCCCGCACGAGCTGCTGCGCTCCGTCGAGTGCGTGTCCGGGGCAGTCGAGCTGCTGTTCGAGCTCGCCCCGCGACCCGAGTACGGGCTCGTTCGTCCGCTGTTCCGGCGCACGAAGGACGGTGGCCGTACGTTCGGCGGCCCGTCCCAGGTGGCCGTCACGGCCGGCGTGCCGGTGACCGTCGGCGGTTCGGCCATGCGCGCCGCCTTCAGGCTCGCGGCGGGCGAGCGGGTGGGGTTCGCCCTGCGGTGGGCGCCGGTGGAGGCGTCGACCGTGGAGCCCGCGCCGCCTGAGGCGGTCGCGGGCCAGATCACCGAGACCGCCGAGGCGTGGCGCTCGTGGGAGGCCACGCACGACATCTACCAGGGCCCGCACAGCGAGTTGGTGCGGCTCAGCTCGCGGGTGCTCCAGGGACTCACCTACCAGCCCACCGGCGCAATGGTCGCGGCGCCCACGACATCCCTGCCCGAGGACGAGGGAGGCGAGCGCAACTGGGACTACCGGTTTGCCTGGATCCGGGACGCGAGCCTCACCCTCGAGGCCCTCTACGTCGGCACGTGCCCGGACGAGGCGGGGAACTTCGTCTCGTTCATGACCAGCTGCGCCGGCGGTCGGGTGAAGGGCGGCTCCCTCCAGATCATGTACGGGATAGGCGGGGAGCACGACCTCTCCGAGCGTGAGCTGCCGCACCTGCGCGGGTGGCGTGACTCGAGCCCGGTGCGCGTCGGCAACGGCGCCTGGGACCAGACGCAGCTCGACGTGTACGGCGAGCTACTGAACACGCTTCACCTCTACCGGGAGCGCCTCGGCGATCTGCATCCCGAGATCCAGGAGTTCGTGGCGGACCTGGCTGACGCCGCCGCGGAGGGCTGGCGCGGCAAGGATGCCGGCATGTGGGAGATGCGCGGGGAGCCGCAGCATCACCTCTCATCCAAGGTCCTGTGCTGGACGGCGCTCGACCGGGCGGTGAAGCTGGCGCCCGCGCTTGGGAGCTACCCCAGGACGGAGGCCTGGGCGGAGGAGCGCGACCGCATCCGCGCCGCGATCCTCGACCGTGGCTGGAGCGAGAAGCGCCAGGCCTATGCGCAGTCGTTCGACTCCGACGAGCTGGACGCCGCCGCCCTGCTGATGCCGATCCTCGGCTTCCTCCCCGCCGACGACGAGCGCATGCGCTCCACGATCGAGGCGATCGCGGGCGATCTGACCGAGGACGGGTTGGTGCTGCGCTACCGCAACGAGGCCGAGGGCGTGAACCCTGACGGGCTGACCGGCGAGGAGGGCACCTTCGTGATCTGCTCCTTCTGGCTCGTGTCGTGCCTTGCGAAAGCGGGCGAGGTCGAGCGTGCCGAGGTGCTGTTCGACCGGCTCGCGGGCTACGCGAACGACCTCGGCCTGCTGGCCGAGGAGATCGACACCGGTCGTGGCGAGCTGCTCGGCAACTTCCCGCAGGCGTTCAGCCACGTCGGCCTGATCACGGCCGCGGCCCAGATTGACGGGGCCAGGGAGAGAGCAAGGTAGCGCCATGGCCCGCTACGACGTGACAGCCCTTCCCGACCTTCTCCGCGGTCTACCTGCACGCGATGCAGGAGCTGACCGCGGCCGCGCAGGCGTAGACCCGGTCGCGGCCTTGGCCGCGGCGGCTATTTCTCTTCCAGGTCCAGCGAGACCGAGTTGATGCAGTAGCGCTGACCGGTCGGGTTCGGTCCGTCGTCGAACACGTGGCCGAGGTGGCTGCCGCAACGGGCGCACACGACCTCGGTCCGCACCATGCCGTGCCCCGCGTCAGGGCGCAGCTCGACTGCCTCGGCGGTGGCCGGCTCGTAGAAGCTGGGCCAGCCCGTCCCGGAGTCGAACTTCGTGTCGGAGCTGAACAGCTCGTTGCCGCACGCGGCGCAGCGGTACACGCCGTCTTCCTTGCTGTAGTTGTACTTGCCGGTGAATGGTGGCTCGGTCCCCTGCCGGCGCAGGATCTCGTACTGCTCCGGCGTCAGCTCCCGCTGCCACTCCTCGTCGGTCTTGGTGATCTTCGTGGTCACGCGATCGAACCTCCCGTGTCGGGTCTCATAGGGCACTGTAGCCCCGCGAGGCGATCAGCCGAAGCGATACTTACGCGCGCTCAATCCGAACCCCGTAGGCTCGGTCGGTCTTGGCCCTCCCGCGCGTGTTCCTCCCATTTGCCTTGCTCGTTGTGCTGATGCTGACGGTCGGCCGCCTCGGGCCCTGCGAGTCGCGGGCGGAGCAGACCGAGGTGCTGGACACGCACCAGATCGAGCGCACGCAGGCGCTGAACCGGGGCGGCGATCCCGCGCCCGAGCCGATCCGTTGGCGCAAGTCGGCGGCAGTCGGACTCCCCTACGCCGGCCGTCTGAAGCGTGGCGTGCGGCTACCCTCCGAGGATGCCGGGTACTTCACCTGGGATCCGGTCCGCAAGACGACGCCGAACCGCTGGTGGCGGCGCTACGGGACCGACCGGCTGGTGCGGACGCTGCTCGACGTGCTGGGTGAGTTCCAGGACGCGCATCCGGATGCGCCCAGGGTAGGCATCGGCGACCTGAGCCGGCCGGGGGGCGGCGACTTCGGCGCGCGCTTCGGCCCGCCCGGCCATGCCTCTCATCAGAACGGTCTCGACGTCGACGTCTACTACCCGCGTCTGGACCGGCGCGAGCGCGCGCCGCTGCGGTCGGCGCAGATCGATCGCCCCCTCGCGCAGGAACTCGTCGACCGGTTTGTCGACGTCGGGGCGCAGTTCGTGTTCGTGGGACCGCGGACCGGCCTGCGCGGACCGCGGCGCTTGGTGCAGGCGATTCCCTACCACGACAATCACCTCCACGTGCGCCTGCGGCCCTAATGCCGACGCCGCGTGCGCCCGCGCCCATGACCAACTCTTGGACCACCCGCCCAGAAACCGCCGACGACGTCAGCGCGATCCGCGAGGTCAATCTCGCTGCTTTCCCGACCGCCGCCGAGGCCGACCTGGTTGAGGCGCTGCGCGCCAGCGACGCCTGGATTGAGGGCCTGTCGATCGTGACCGAAGACCCTGACGGCACCGTCGTCGGACACGCGCTGCTGACCCGGTGCCGCGTCGATGGCGCACCGGCGTTGGCTCTGGCTCCCTGCGCGGTACTGCCGCGTGTCCAAGAGAGCGGGGTCGGCTCGGCGGCGATCCGCGCCGGTCTGGAGGCCGCTCGCGCCAATGGCGAGAACCTCGTCCTGGTCCTGGGACACGCCGAGTACTATCCGCGCTTCGGTTTCACCCCGGCCTCTGGGTTTGGGGTCCGGGCGAGCTTCGATGTGCCGGACGAGGCGATGATGGCGCTCGCCCTGGACCCCGACGCCGAAACCCCGCGTGGCACCATCGCCTACCCCGCGCCGTTCGGGCGCGTGGGGTGACCTTGGGGCCTAGTCCCCCGAGCGAGATACGTACTGAACCCCATTGCCATCTCTCCGTCGCTACTTCACCAGGTCTTCGCCCGCCAGCGCACGCAGCACGCTCGTGCCGACGTTGCCCGAGGCGCCTGTCACGACGATACGCATGTCACCCCCTCTACCCCGGCGCGGATGGGCCAAACACGGCCAGAGCAGCCGTCAGGACCACCGGAGATTCACAGCTCCACCAGCTCCATTTCGATCCGCCCGTCCTGCACGTGCGCCATGCCCATTGAATGTGACGGTGCCCGCCGCCGCTCGGTCGGGCTGCCGGGATTGAAGATCTGAAAGTCACCGTCGCGCTCGTGCAACGGGATGTGCGAGTGGCCGAACACGACCGCGGCCGCGCGGGGGAAGCGGCGCCGCATCCGCCCCAGCCGCCCCGCGGCCGGGCCGGCATCGTGCAGAACGGCCAGCGTCGTGCCCTCCAAGTCGATCTCGTCCGTGTCGGGTAGGCGCCGGCGCAGGTCCCAGCCGTCCATGTTGCCCGCCACGGCGCGTACCGGCGGGCCGATCGCCTCGATCTCGGCCAGCGCCTCGAGCGTCATCACGTCGCCCGCGTGCACGAGCAGATCGCTGCCGGCGATCAGCTCCTCGCACCGACCGGGCAGCCGATGGCGCCGGCCGGGCCCCATGTGGGTGTCCGAGATGATCGCCAGGCGCATGCCCGCCTGAAAGCTAGTCGGTCACCGGCAGCCTCAGGCTCATCTTCGCGCCGCCCCCGTTGGCACGCTCGGCGACCACCGCCCCGCCGTGGGACTCCGCAACCTGACGCACGATCGCAAGGCCGAGCCCCGAGCCCGGCAGGCCCCTTGCGGCCGGCGCGCGGTAGAAGCGGTCGAACACGTATGGCAGGTCGGAGTCCGCGATGCCCGGGCCGTGGTCGCGCACGCTGACCTCGCCGTTGCGCACACTGACCTCGATCTGACCGCCGTCCGGGCTCCACTTGGCGGCATTGTCGAGCAGGTTCGTCACGGCCCGGTCGAGACGGCCCGGCACGCCCGCGACCAGGCACGGCTCGAGCTCCGTGAAGAACACCTTGTCGGACGCGTGGCGGCGCGCACGCTCGACCGCCTCCTCCACCAGCGTGTCGAGTCGCACGTCTTCCACGCCGGGGCTGGACTCATCGCCACGGGCGAGGTCGACGAGGTCTGCGACCAGCACCGTGAGCTCGTCGAGCTGCACGACCAGATCTCGCAGCAGACGCTCGTGGTCCTGTTGCGGGAGCATGCCTCCGGCGAGCACCTCGATGTTCGTGCGCAGGCTCGTGAGCGGAGTGCGCAGCTCGTGCGACGCGTCGGCAACGAGCTGGCGTTGCGAGCGCTCCGCTTCGGCGAGCGCCTCCAGCATCATGTTGAAGCTCGCACCGAGGCGGCTCAGCTCATCGGTCCCGTCGGCTCGGATTCGCCTGCTCAGGTCCCTGGTGCGGGCGACGTGCTCGGTCGTCTCGGTCAGCTGCTTCACCGGCGTGAGCGCCGCGCGCGCAACGAGGCGCCCGAGCCACACCGCGAG
>Ga0190275_10002043_pt1 | contig 14702 bp, 11 predicted proteins | sample Popmic550T_FD_133745 | JGI IMG/M metagenome (GOLD analysis project Ga0190275, IMG submission 133745) | Populus adjacent soil microbial communities from riparian zone of Yellowstone River, Montana, USA - 550 T | ecosystem: Environmental > Terrestrial > Soil > Riparian zone > Trees stand | place... | reverse complement strand
GGTGGAGGGCACCGAGGCCTTCATCACCTTCACCCTCACCACCCCCGGCTGCCCGATCGGCCCGCAGGTCACCGAGCAGATGCAGGAGTTCGTCGGCGACCTCCCCGGCATCACCGACGTCCACCCGAAGCTCGTCTTCACACCCGCCTGGACCCCGGACCTGATGTCCGAGGAGGCCAAGTTCGCCCTGGGTTACTGATACCGGCGCGCTCAGTAACCCAGGCTGCGGTGCTCCGGCGCCAGCCGCCGCGCTAGCGCCAGCGTCTCGTCGTCGAGCTCGGCCGGCTCCAGCTCGTACAGCTCCGCGTACTCCGCCTCGAGAGCATCGCGCGTCATCTCCCAGGTGACCCCGGAAGCCTCGTCGGCCAGGCTGCCGGTCGTCTCAGGCTGCCAGTCGAGCGCCAGCGCGTCGTAGACGGGCACGAGCACGTCGCGAACGCGATCCGCGCCCGCAACGACCACGACGCCGCCCACATACGCCCCATCCTTGATCACTCGCTGACCAAGCCCCATCAACTTCGTCTCGCCGCGCGCGTTGACGCTGTGCTCACCAGGGCAATACTCGCCCTCGATCTCGCCGACCCGGGCGTCCACGCCCAGCCGCATGAGCGCACGGGCGACCAGCTGCGCCGTCGCTTCGAACCGCTCGGTGACCTTCAGCCGCGGCTCCGCGTCGCGGATCGCGTGCCCGAAGTGCAGCGTGGCGTCGTGGAAGACCGCCGCCCGCCCGCCCGCCAACCGCTCGACCGCCTCGAATCCGGAGGCCCGCGCCGCCGCGACGGCCGTCGCGTAGCCGTCGCTGACCACGTCGCGCTTCCCGAACGCCACCGCCGCTCCCGGGCGCGAGATCCGCAACGTCTCCGGCAGCTCGCCGTCGGCGACCCTCAGCATCAGCGCCCGCGACACGGCCGCGTCGAGGGCCGGGTCGACGATCTCGGGATCGGCGACGAGCCGCAACGCGACTAGTCGCCGTCGATCAACCGCGGCCGCTGCGCCTTGCCGCGGATGGCCGAGCGCTTGGCGCCGGCCCCCTTGCCGTTGCTGCTCGCCGCGCCGTTCGCGCTCGCGGCTCGCTTCGGCTTGGCCTTGGGCTTCGCCTTTGCCTTGGCGCGCGGCTTCGCCTCGACCGCCTTCGGCTTGGGCTTCGCCTCCTTGGCGCCGCCCTTGCGCCGCGACTTCTCGGCCGCCTTCAGCAGCTCCTCCAACGACTCCTCGAAGAATCCCGCCAGCTTCTCCAGGTCAGGGATCGCGTCGTAGTCGCCGAGCAGGCCGAAGTCGAGCTTGCCGTTGTAGCTCATCGCGGCGATCGCGAGCGCGTGGTTCTCGGGCAGGAACGCCACCGGAACGATCTCCCGCATCTCGCGACCCATCATGTAGAGCGGGAACTGCGGTCCCGGAACGTTGGTGACGATCAGGTTGAACAGCCGCGTCGAGAAGTTGATCCGCGACGCCTGGGCGAGCAGCGTGGGGGGCGCGAAGTCCTCGAGCCCGGAGATCACCTCGGCGCCGAGCGCCTGCTTCGACTCCTTGACGCCCTGCATCGACTCGCGCACGATCCGCAGCCGCTCGACCGGGTCCTTGGCGTAGACCGGCAGCGGCCCGCGCAGCGCGGCGATCCGGTTGCCGAGCGCGTGGTGCTCGTCGGTAGCGCGGATCGAGACGGGGACCAGGCCGCGCAGCTCGAGGCCCTCGGTCCGCACGCCACGGGTCCGCAGCCACTTGCCCAGCCCGCCGGCGACGACGGCGAGGAAGGCGTCGTTGACGGTTCCGCCGAGACCGTCCTTGATCGCCTTGAAGTCGGCCAGCTCGCACTGCTGCCAGAAGATCCGCCGGTGCGGCCCGATCGGGACGTTGAGCGGCACGTCGGGCGCCGGGTTGAGCCCGGCCCAGGCGATCTCGCTGACGCCCTCGATCGCCTCGCGGGCGCGCTCGACGGTCGTCGCGGGATCGCGCACGACCTTGGCCGCCTCGCCGGCGACCAACCCGGGCGCGCGCAGCAGGTCCTTGATCCCCTCGGCGACCAGCTCGGCCTGTGACGGCTCCTGCTCCGGCACCCACGCCGGCAGCTCCTCGCGCGGCGGCTGGTCGGGCGAGAGGTCGAACAGCACGGTCGCGATGTCGACGCCCGACACGCCGTCGACGAGGGCGTGGTGGGTCTTCGACACGAGCGCGAAGCCGCCGTCGGCGAGTCCCTGGACGAGCCAGATCTCCCAGAGCGGCTTCGAGCGGTCGAGCCGCTGCGAGAAGATCCGCCCGGCGATTCCGCGCAGCTGCTCCATCGACCCAGGCGACGGCAGCGCGGTGTGGCGGACGTGGTAGTCGATGTTGAAGCGCGGGTCGTCGACCCAGAACGGACGGCCCATCTCGAAGCGCGGGAACGCCAGCTTCTGGCGGTAGCGCGGCACCAGATGGAGGCGCGACTCGATGTGACGCGTGAACTCCTCGCGCGTCGGCACGGGGCCGTCCATCAAGACGATTGCGCCGACGTGCATGTGCGACGCGCGGCGCTCCTGGTGGAGGAACGACGCGTCGATCGCGCTCAATCGGTCTCGGTGGCCCTGCGCCATCCGATGGAGCCTACGCCACAATCATCGGAATGGGACGCCAGTTCGATCCGTGGAGGACGGTCGCGACGCTAGCTGCGCTCGCCTGCGGCGTCGTGTTCGCCATCGGCTGTGGCGACGACGACGGCTCTGCCGCCGCGGCCGAACGGGTGCCGTCGCCCAAGGTCGACCGCTTCGACGCGCGGGCGGCGTACGAGCTCGTGCGGGAGCAGGTCGAGCTTGGCCCGCGCCCCGCGGGCTCCGAGCCGTCGCGCGCGCTCGCCGGCCGACTCCGCCGGATCCTCCCCAACGGCCGCTTCCAGCCGATCGGCGGCGGCCTGCGCAACGTAGTCGGACGGATACCGGGTCGCGACCCGAAACGCGTGGTGATCGTCGGCGCGCACTACGACACCAAGGAGATCCCCGGCTTCCTCGGCGCGGTCGACGGCGCCTCGGGGACCGCGGTCGTCGCGCAGCTGGCGCGGTCGATCGAGGCGCGCGAGCTGCGCCCGACGGTCGTCTTCCTGATGTTCGACGGGGAGGAGGCGCCGGCCGGCAAGCCTGACGATCAGTTCGTCCGCTACGGGATTCGCGGCAGCAAGGCGGTCGCCCCGCGCTACAAGGACGCCGAGGCGATGATCCTGCTCGACTTCGTCGGCGAGAAGGGGCTGCGGATTCCGCGCGAGGACTACTCGAACGCGGGGCTCTGGCAGCGGCTGCGCAACGCTGCCCGCACGGTCGGCGTCGGCAAGGTCTTCCCGGCCACCGATCTGGGCGGCGGCATCCAGGACGACCACCTGCCGTTCATCGAGCAGGGAGTGCCCGCGATCGATCTGATCGACTTCGACTTTCCCTGCTGGCATCGGACCTGCGACGACCTGTCGAAGATCTCCCAGCGCAGCCTCGACGCCAGCGGTGAGACCGTCTATGAGCTCCTACGTAGACTCTGACGCGATGGCCAACGCCCCAGAGAAGCTGCTGCTGGCCGCGCCGCGCGGTTATTGCGCCGGCGTCGACCGCGCGGTCCAGACGGTCGAGCGCGCGCTCGAGCTGTACGGGCCTCCCGTCTACGTGCGCAAGGAGATCGTCCACAACAAGCACGTGGTCGAGCAGCTGCGCGGCCGCGGGGCGATCTTCGTCGATCAGGAGAGCGAGGTCCCAGAGGGCGAGACGGTCGTCTTCTCGGCGCACGGCGTCTCGCCGGCAGTCCACGCCAACGCCGAGGCCCGCGAGCTGAAGACGATCGACGCGACCTGCCCACTGGTCACCAAGGTCCACGTCGAGGCGAAGAAGTTCGCAGCCGAGGGCTACACGATCGTCCTGGTCGGCCATGCCGGCCACGAGGAGGTCGAGGGCACGATGGGCGAGGCGCCCGACCACATCGTCCTGATCGAGACCGAGGCCGACGTCGACGCGCTCGAGGTCGAGGATCCGGACCGCGTCGCGTTCATCTCCCAGACCACCCTGTCGGTGGACGAGACGCGCACGATCATCAACAAGCTGCGGGAGAAGTTCCCGAACATCACCGGCCCGCGCACCGACGACATCTGTTACGCCACCACCAACCGCCAGATGGCCGTCCGTCAGATGGCCGGCGAGTGCGATCTGGTCCTGGTGATCGGCTCCTCGAACTCGTCGAACTCGAACCGCCTGGTCGAGGTCGCGCGTGTGCACGGCGCCGAATCCCACCTCATCGACAACGAGACCCAGGTCCAGGAGGAGTGGCTCGTGGACAAGCGCGTCGTCGGCATCAGCTCCGGCGCCAGCGCCCCCGAGGAGCTCGTCCAGCGTCTCGTCGACTTCTTCCGCGCTCGGGGCACCGACGACGTGTCCGAGTTCGAGGTCGTGCAGGAGGACGTCCGGTTCATGCTTCCCAAGGAGATCCGCAAGGCGCTCGCCGCCCAAGTGTGAGATTTGCCACAGCCGGGCATCAGGTACTCGATGCTGGCTCGCGGGAGACGCAAGCAGTACGGGACGGGCATGCTCACGCTGCTCGCGGGCGTGGCGCTGCTGGCGGCCGCGCCCGGGGCACAGGCCCAGTTCGGCGTCGACCCCGACGATTGGATCGCCCAGGTCTACGGCACCGACGCGGAGACGGAGACCCAGGCGACCCAGGAGTACGGCTCAGTCGGGATCTATGACCAGGCCGGCGGTCATCCCTGGAAGGGAATAACCGACTTCAGCGTCCGGCTCGACGGATCGGGGAACCCGCAGGGCGGCAACGCCTCGAACATCCGCGTCGACGTTCCGGTCGGGCTGGTCCCGAACCCGACGATCTTCCCGCGCTGTCCGAGGTTGATGTTCGATGCAGGCACCTGCCTGCCCGACACGCAGATCGGCATCGAGGAGTTGACGGTCAAGGAGGGCCCGGTCGTGGCACGCGTACGCGTGCCGCTCTACAACGTCGAGATCGCGCCCGACCAGGTCTCGCTGTTCGGCTTCCGCCCGGCCGACGCTCCGGCGGTGGTGGGCCTCGCTTCGCTCGCCGGCGTCCATCCGGTCTACATCGTCGGCGGCGTGCGCGACCAGCCGAGCCAGTTCGGCCCCCACGACGAGGGTCTCTACTTCACGATCGACGATGCTCCGGAGACGCCTGCCGTGCTGCGCTCCAAGCTCACCTTCTGGGGCGTCCCGGGCGACCCGGTCCACAACGCACAGCGCGGCCAGTCCTGCGTCACCGTGCTGGCGCCGGTCGCGGTGCCCGAGACCTGCGCACAGCCAACGGGACCGCCGAGCACCGTTCCCGACATCCCCTTCCTCAACAACCCGACCAAGTGCGGCGGACTGTCGCTGATCACGAGGCTGAGCCTGTGGTCGCACGGCGGAGCGTTCGCCACCGTCGACGACCCGACCCCGACGATCGACGGCAAGAACGGTCCCCAGCGCTGCGACCGCGTGCCCTTCGGCGCGGGGATCGAGGTAGTCCCGGACACGGCTCAGCCGGACGCGCCGGCTGGTCCGCGGGTTCGCCTCTCGACGCCGCAGCAGGGTCTCCAGGACAAGGACGTCATCGCGACTTCGCACGTCAAGGACGTGTCCGTGACGCTGCCGCCCGGCATGACGATCAATCCGTCGGCCGCCAACGGGCTCGCGGCATGCACCGACGCCCAGCTCGCCGCGAACCCCGGCGCCGTGGGCGGCGACGAGTGCCCCGAGGCTTCGAAGGTCGGCACGGTCGACGTCAAGTCGCCGCTCCTGCCCGACTCGTTGACCGGCTCCGCGTTCGTCGGGCAGCCGCTGACCGGTGACATGTATCGGCTGTTCGTGACGATCGAGGGCCGCGGCGTGTCGGTCCGGCTCAAGGGGTCCGTCAAGCCCGACCCCAGCACCGGACAGCTCACCGCCACCTTTGCCAACAATCCCGAGCAGCCCGTCGACACCTTCGACGTCGACTTCGAGGACGGGCCACGGGCGCCGCTGGCGACTCCGCTCGACTGCGGCGAGAAGACCGCGACGGGTGTCTTCACGCCCTACTCCGGCACCGCCCCGGTCGGGGCGGCTGACAGCTTCACCATCGCCGGCGCCTGTCCGGCGCCGTTCGCGCTCGGCTTCGGGGCGCGTACCGGCTCGTCCACAGCGGGCGCCTTCACGTCAGTCACGGCCAGCATCTCGCGTGGCGATCGTCAGCAGTTCCTGTCGGGCGTCAGGGTCGACACGCCCCCCGGGTTGGGGGCGATCATCAAGAATATGCCGCAGTGCTCCAGCGCTCTGGCGGCGCGCGGCGCCTGCCCCGAGTCGACGCGGATCGGCACGGCGCGCACACGCTCCGGAGCGGGGGAGGAGCCGTTCCCGCTCAGCGGCCCCGTCTACTTCACCGAGGGCTACAAGGGCGCTCCGTTCGGAATGGTCGTCGTGGTCCGCGCAATCGCGGGGCCATATGACCTCGGGACGGTCGTCGTCCGGCAGTCGATCTTCGTCCATCCCGACGATGCCCATGTCACGGTGGCCAGCGACCCGTTGCCGCGGATTCTCGAGGGGGTCCCGATTCGCCTGCGTGCGGTCGACGTGACGCTCGACAGGGCGAAGTTCGCCTACAACCCGACCTCCTGTGGGACGAAGCCGGTCGGCGCCACCCTCCACTCGACCCAAGGGGCCGTTGACAGGCCGAGCGCCGACATCGCGACCGACCGCTGCCAGGCGCTCGGGTTCCGCCCACGGATATCGATGCGGCTGACCGGGCGGCGTCAGATCACGCTGGGCAAGCACCCAGGGCTTCGTGTCCGGGTGACCCAGGCACGCGGTCAGGCGAACATCGGCCGCGCGCGGGTCGTCCTGCCGCTGAGCCTCGCGCTCGATCCCGCCAACGCCCAGGCCGTCTGCGGCTTCGAGGCGGGGTTGAGAGCCCAGTGTCCCCGGAAGACGCGGATCGGCCGCGCCAGCGCAATCTCGCCGGCCCTCAACCGCCCGCTCAAGGGCCCGGTCTACTTCGTCCAGGGAATCCGCATCGATCCCACGAGCGGCAACCGCATCCGGACGCTGCCCACCTTGCTGGTCAAGCTCAACGGCGAGGTTCGCATCAATCTCCGTGGCGCTACGAGCGTCGTCCGGCGCCGGCTCGTCAGCACCTTCGCCCAGGTCCCGGACGCCCCGGTGTCTCGCTTCAACATGCGTCTCAAGGGCGGCAGAGGCGGCATCCTGGCGGTGGCCACGCGGGCGCGTAAGGGTCTTTGCGCCCGCCGTAGGCAGATCAGCCAGGCGACGTTCACAGGTCAGAACGCCAAGCGGACGACGCTGCGGGTGAAGATGGCCAAGCCGTGCGCTCGTCGCCGCTCCTGATACGCCGCAGCGTACAAGTGGTCAGACCAAGCTTGGCCACATGAAGCGCCCGCCTTGGTGTGAGGCGGCCTCCATAAGGGCATGTCCATATCCAGATGGGTGGACTCGAGCGATTGGGAAGGTTGCGTATGCGGGGATTCGGAATCTGCTGTGCGGTGCTGGGAGTGCTCGCTGTGTTGCCTTCCGCGGCGCAAGCCCAGGTCGACATCAGCAACTGGCGCGCTCAGGTCTACGACAGCGATGCGGTCACCGAGGCACAGGAGATCGACTCCAACGTCTTCACACAGGCGGGCGGTCATCCGTACATCGGCGTGACCGATTTCTCGCTCACCGGCGCGACGGCAGCCGACAACGCCGCCACGATCCGCGTCGACGTGCCGCCTGGGCTCGTGCCCAACCCCACCATCTACCCGAGATGCTCGCTGGTCCAGTTGCAGCTGGGCAACAGCTGTCCGACCAACTCGCAGATCGGGACCGAGCAGCTCACCATCTCCACGCCGGCGATCCCCGTCCCGGTGACGATCAAGGTGCCGCTCTACAACGTCGAGATCGAGGAGGACCAGGTCTCGCGGTTCGGCTTCAATCCGGCGGATGCCGGGATCGTGCCCGGACTCGGCCCGGCACTCGCGGCTCTCGGCCTCCACGAGGTGGAGATCATCGGCGGCGTGCGCGATTCGCTGGCCGATGCCAACCCGGTTGGCAGCGACGCCAACCCACTGCCCGCCGACAACGGCCTCTTCTTCCGCATCGACGTCTCGCCGACCACTCCGCCGCTGCTGCGCTCCAAGCTGACCTTCTGGGGAACCCCCGGCGATCCGGCCCACGCGGCCGAGCTCGGCCAGTCCTGCATCATCGCGCCGCCGGTGACGCCCCCGACGGGAGTCTGTGCGACGGACCCGACACCGAGCGCGGCGCCGGATCCGGCCACCCCCTTCCTCGCCAATCCTACGGCCTGCACCGGAAACAAGCTCTCGACGCGCCTGATCATCACCTCGGAGGGCGGCGGCGCGGACAGCGCGATCACGCAGACGCCGACGATCGACGGGCAGGAGGGCGCGAGTGGATGCGAGCTCGTGCCATTCGCGGCGGACTTCGCGCTGCTGCCGGACACGACCCAACCCGATGCGCCGACTGGCCCGACGGCGACCATCAGCGTGCCGCAGGAGGGCCTGTTCGACACCGGCACGCTTGCGACCTCGCACGTCAAGGGCATCTCGGTGACGCTTCCGCCCGGCATGACGATCAACCCGTCGGTGGCGAACGGCCTCGAGGCCTGCACCGATGCGCAGCTCGCGGCGAACGCCGGAGTGCCCGGCGGCAACGCCTGTCCCGCCGCGTCGCAGATCGGGACGGTTCGGGTGGGAACGCCGCTGCTCCCGCCGCTGCCCGGCGAGCCAGCTGACGGACCCGACCAGATCGGGGCCGCCTACGTCGGCCAGCCGCTCGCCGGCGACATGTATCGCCTGTTCGTGACGATCGAGGGGCGCGGCGTCTCGATCCGGCTCAAGGGGTCGGTCAAGCCCGACCCCGGCACCGGCCAGATCACGGCGACCTTCCCCGACAATCCTCAGCTCCCGGCGGACGAGCTGACCGTCGACTTCCGTGACGGGCCGCTCGCGCCGCTCGCGACGCCGCTCGACTGCGGGCCGAAGACTGGCAGCGCGGTCCTCACGCCGTGGTCGGGCACGGCCCCGGTCGGTGCGACCAGCGACCCGTTTGCGATCGGTGGGCCCACCTGCCCGGCCGGTTTCCGGACGAGCTTCGACGCGTCGGTCGCCTCGTCCCTCGCCGGCGCGTTCTCACCGCTGTCGGTGCGGATCGGGCGTGACGACCGCAACCAGTTCCTGTCCACGGTGCGGGTCGATGCTCCTCCCGGCCTCGGGGCGAAGATCAAGGGCGTCGAGCAGTGCGACGACGCGGCGGCCAACGCGGGCGCCTGTCCCGCGGCCAGCCGGGTCGGCACCGCCACGGCTAGCGCCGGCGCCGGCAGTCAGCCCTACGCGGTGAGCGGCCCCGTCTACTTCACCGAGGGCTACAGGGGCGCGCCGTTCGGGATGGTCGCGGTGATCCGCGTGATCGCCGGTCCGTACGACCTCGGCACGGTGGTCGTCCGCCAGCAGCTGCACGTCAACCCCGAGGACGCGAGCGTGAGCGTCATCAGCGATCCGCTGCCGCAGATTCTCGAGGGCGTGCCGGTCCGCCTACGCGGCGTCCAGGTGTCCGTCGACAAGCCGAGCTTCACCTACAACCCGACGTCGTGTGGGGTCAAGACCGTCGGCGGTCGGATGCATTCGATCCAGGGCACGGTCGGCGACCATCCCAACGCGCAGATCGAGGTGGTCGACTGCGCACGGCTCGGCTTCTCGCCGAAGGTGCGGATGCAGCTGACGGGCGTGAGGCAACTGACGCAGGGCAAGCACCCGGGCCTGAAGACCCGTGTCACCCAGCCCGGCAGCCAGGCGAACATCGCCAGCGCCGTCGTCAAGCTGCCGAAGAGCCTTGCCCTCGACCCGCGCAACTCCCAGGTGGTGTGCGGCTTCGAGGCTGGCAAGCGGGCAGACTGCCCGAAGCGGACGCGGATCGGCAACGCGACCGCGATCTCGCCGGTGCTCAACCGCAAACTGACCGGACCGGTCTACTTGGTCCAGGGAATCAGGGTCGACCCGACGACAGGCAACACGATCAGGACGCTGCCGAGCCTGCTCGCCAAGCTGAACGGCGAGGTCAGGATCAACCTGCGTGGCGTGACCAGCGTCGAGAAGGGCAAGCTGGTCACCACCTTCGGCGCCGTTCCCGACGCGCCGATCGCCAAGTTCGCCCTCAACGTCAAGGGCGGCAAGCGCGGCATCCTGGCGGCGACCGGCCGTCCGGGGATCTGCAGCCGGCGTCAGGTGACCATCAGCAAGACGGTCGGCCACAACGGCAAGCGGGCCGCCCAGCGGCGGATCAAGATGGCCACTCCGTGCAAGAAGTTCAAGCGGATGCAGGCGAAGGCCAAGAAGCGCAAGGCCGCTCAGCGCAAGCGTGCCGCTAGTCGTCGAGCCGCGTCCTGAACCCCTCGGCCGGCTCGACGACGGCGCCGGCGTCGCGAGCGGCGTCGGCGAGCCAGTGGTCCGAGGTGACGACGTGGAGTGTCGTCGGGGCGGGGTGGGCCCTGACCAGCTCGAGGATCTTGTAGTCGGCGGCGTCGGGCTTCGGCTTCGGCGCGTGCTCGATCGCTATCACGGTCGACCGCAGGGGCGGTCGCGGAGCTCTTTCGAAGACGACCGTCACGTCGTCGCCGCTCGCAGCCGAGAAGCGCTCGAGCTCGTCGACGAGCTTCGCCATCGCGGCGTCGCGGTCCCTCCACCAGCCGTCCGGCCTGGTCCCGATGACATTCATGCCATCGACGACGAAGTGCATGGCTGTAAGCCTACGTCTTGGGAGTGAACTGGTAGCCGTAGAGGCGCAATCCGGCCTCCGCGGCCTCGACGAGGCCGTCGGTCGCGTGAAGCCCGGGCTCGTCGACTCCGGCGCCGGCGAGAACCGCGTAGGCGGCGCCGGCGCTGAACGACTCGGGGCGGGCGGTCGCGCCAGCGGACACCGCCTCCAGATAGTCCTCGCCCTCGCTCCACTCACCGTCGAGGACGAGACGGTCGCGACCGGCAGGCAGCGCGATGTCGGCGGTCTGGGCCTCGAGCAGCACGTCCTCGGCGTCCTCGGGCCGCACGGGGGCCATCGGCTCCGGCAGGTCGAGCGAGCCGTCGATCTCGAGCAGAACCTCCTGGATCGCTCGCTCGCAGTCGAGGTAGTCGCCCTCGCCGTAGTGGATCGAGCGCAACTTGCCCTCGACGTCGAACAGGTAGCGACCCGGCCAGCCCTTGTTGGCGTACTCGCGCCAGACCTCGAAGCCCGGGTCGAGCAGCACGGCGTACTCGATGCCCATCCGCTCGACTGCGCGCTCGACGATGTCGCGGTCGGTTCCGAACGAATAGCCGGGACAGTGCACGCCGATCACCCGCAGGCCCTCGTCGGCGTAGCGCGCGTGCCATTCGCGCAGGTAGGGGAGGGTGCGGTGGGAGTTGATCCGGGCGAAGTCGAAGAACTCGATCAGCGTCGCCTCGTGGCGGACCAGCTTCGCCATCCGCAGGAAGGCGACGTTCAGCCACTCCATCTTCGGCGGGAACTCGGGCGCGCGGATGTCGGATCCCTCGGGGGCTCTCATGACCGCCGAAGCATGCCGGACTCGGCGTCCTTCCGCCGCTTCGCCGCATCCGCACCCTGTGGGCGAAACACGGGCGTACCCATTGGACGGTATGTACAAAGATCGATCCCTCCTCCGCAACCATGCCTTGTGGGAAGCGTTGTGACGCTTGTACAGTGAGGTGAAGCAACCCCGCTGCCACCCCCGAATCTCCAGGAGGAGCAAGTGCGCAAAATGCACCTCATCGGCGTCTTGGTGGGCGCCCTGGCGTTGGCGATTTCCGCGGTTGCGGTAGCCAGCCCCCAGTTCAAGCAGACGGTCAAGGCCAAGTACACGACCAGCAAGGCTCAGAAGCCGGCTGGACTTTCGGTCAATCTGAGCGCCACCGATCCAGGCGCTGTTCCTCCGGGCGCCCAGCCCGGCGTGAAGACGGTGAAGATCACCTTCTCCGGCGCGAAGATCAATCACAAGGCCGCGAAGCTCTGCAAGCTGCCGAAGGACCAGGCGGAGAGCTGTCCTGGCAACACGAAGGTTGGTTCGGGCACCGCGAAGGCGAACCTCGTCGGGACCAACACCACCACCGGCCAGAAGACCGTGGTGCCGAACCTCGCGCAGACGGTGAGCGCCTTCGCGATCAGCGGTGGCCTGTATCTCGTCGTCAAGGGCACGACGTTGCCGACGACCGCGATCCTGAAGGCCACGCTCAGCAAGAAGGGCGTTCTCGGCGTCAACGTCGAGCGTGACCTTCCGGTGCTCCCGGGTGGCAACAAGATCGTCCTGACCGACTTCGCGGTGAAGATCAAGAAGGTCACCAAGGGCTCGGGCAAGAAGCTCAAGGCGTTCATCACCACGCCGAAGTGCGGCAAGTCGAAGAAGTTCAAGATCAAGTCGAACTTCAACTACGAGGACGGCACCAAGAAGAACATCACCACGACGCAGAAGTGCAAGAAGTAGCTTTGCGCAACCCGCCCTCCTGACAGGGATGCAGCAAGCGACGGCCCCGCTCCGGCGGGGTCGTCGTCCTTTCTAGGACATCCCGGCGAGTGCTCTCAGCAGCTCCGGCGAGACCCAGAGCTCGACGGCGGCCGCTGCCAGCAGCACCGGCACGGCGATCGCGACGGTCACGAACGTCGCGGCGAGCAGGTCCTCCCAGCGGCCCTGACGGCTGGCGATCATCCAGGCCGCCAGCGGAAGGAACAGCGCGGTCAGCTCTGGCAGGGCGTGGGGCAGCAGACCGACGATCAGCGTCCCGGGACCGATCTGCAGCAGTCCCGACACGTCGGCGGCCACCAGGCCGATGCCGTAGGCCTGGGTGCAGAGCGAGAAGATCGTCGCGCAGAGGACGAACGCGATCGCCAACGGGCCCGCCTTCTCGTGGATCCAGCGGTCGACGCCGCTGCGGTTCGCCGCCGACAGCGGCAGCGAGCTGCCGGCGATGAAGCCCGCGACGCAGGCCATCGCGTGCAGAGCCAGGACCAGTCCGTTGCGGTAGAGGATGTGTAGGTAGTCCCCGAGGTCGGGTGGGTGCGTGAGACCGGCGAAATGCAGGATCGCCGGCTGTGGCGTCGCCGTTTTCGCGACGACGAAGACGGCGAGCAGCAGCCCGCACGCCACCAGGAAGCTCAGGGCGACCCACGGCCAGAGCACCCGTCCGGGATCGCCATTCCACTCGCGCAGCGCCGTCCGCGTGTGGGCCATGCCCTGCACGAGGACCATGTCGTCGACGCTGCTCATCGAAGCCCCATCGGCGGGGCGGACGCGGAAGTTGAGGCGGTCAGGCGGCGCTGGCGGGGTGCTGCTTCGCCCAGGCCTCGATCTTGCGGGAGTCCGAGACGACCTCGCCGTCGTCGGTCACCAGCACCGGGACCGCGTAGCTGCCGGTCAGCTCCTTCGCCTTCTTGCGACCGGCTGTCTGGTTGACGAAGTCGGGCAGGACGGCGAGCCCGTAGGACTTGATCAGCTCCGGGTCGTAGCCGGCGTCGCGCAGCGCGTGGTAGGCACGGCGGCAGGGGTGGCCACCGGGACGCGGCGTCTGGAAGGTTCCGTAACAGATGTAGAGCTCCATCGGCCGACCGTACTTCACTCCCGCCCGCGCCGTGGCGTTCGGGTCCCCTTACGGTCTCGGTACACTGGAGGCCGTACCTCCCCTAGCGGACTGCCCCCGAGCACAGGATCCGATGGCCACTAACGACAAGACCCGCATCGCCAAGCCCAGCCCGATCGTCGAGGACGAGCAGGGACAGCTGGTCGCGAAGAAGGGCGTGTCGCGCGAGGTCATCCAGGAGCTCTCGAAGATCAAGGACGAGCCGCAGTGGATGCGGGATCTGCGCCTGAAGTCCTACGACATCTTCGAGCGCAAGCCGGTCCCGACCTGGGGCGTCGATCTCTCCGGGCTGAACCTCGACGAGCTGGTGCTCTACAGCCCACCCGAGGCCGGCCGCTTCGACTCCTGGGACGACGTCCCGGAGGAGATGAAGAAGACCTACGAGGACCTCGGCATCCCGCAGGCCGAGCGCGAGCACCTCGCCGGCGTCGTCGGCGTCTGGCGCCAGGAGCCGGTCTACGAGGGGCTGAAGAAGGAGTACGCCGACCTCGGGATCCTCTTCTGCTCGATGGACACGGCGATCACCGAGTACCCCGAGCTGGTGCAGGAGTACTTCATGAAGAAGTGCGTCCCGCCGCAGGACAACAAGTTCTCGGCGCTGCACGGCGCGGTCTGGTCCGGTGGCTCGTTCCTCTACGTCCCGAAGGGCGTCAAGGTCGACCTGCCGCTGCAGGCCTACTTCCGCATGGAGGGCGCCAACGAGGGCACCTTCGAGCACACGCTGATCATCGCCGACGAGGGCTCCGAGGTGAACTACATCGAGGGCTGCACCGCGCAGACCTACAGCGTCAACTCGATGCACTCAGCCGTCGTCGAGATCTTCGTCAAGGAGGGCGCGAAGGCGCGCTACACGACCGTCCAGAACTGGTCGAAGGACGTCTTCAACCTCAACACCAAGCGCGCGATCGTGGAGGCCCACGGCACCGTCGAGTGGGTCGGAGGGTCGATGGGCGCCAAGAAGGTCATGCTCTACCCCGGCTCGTTCCTGATCGGAGAGGGCGCTCGCGCCGACCACCTGAACGTGGGCGTGGCGAGCGGCAACGTGTGGAAGGACACCGGTGCCAAGGTCGTCCACCTCGCCCCCAACACGAACTCG
>Ga0190275_10002042_pt1 | contig 14710 bp, 10 predicted proteins | sample Popmic550T_FD_133745 | JGI IMG/M metagenome (GOLD analysis project Ga0190275, IMG submission 133745) | Populus adjacent soil microbial communities from riparian zone of Yellowstone River, Montana, USA - 550 T | ecosystem: Environmental > Terrestrial > Soil > Riparian zone > Trees stand | place... | reverse complement strand
TCTATAAGATGTCGCTGGCCTCCGCGCGCAGCAGCAGCACGGTTTCCGACGTGCGCGGCCAGATGATGTTCGAATGGGCCGACGCCTGCGACGGCTGGACCATTGAGCAGCGCTTCCAGCTCCGCTTCCTGTATACCGAGGGCGATCAGGTCGACATGACGACCAATTACGCCACGTGGGAGGCAAAGGACGGCCAGTCGTACCGGTTCAACGTCCGCAAGCTGGTCAATGGCGAGGTCGACGAGGAACTGCGCGGCACCGCCGAGTCCCGTGAAGGACGACCCGGCGTCGCCCGCTACCTCAAGCCGGAAACGCAGGAGATCGAGTTGCCGGGCGGGACCATGTTTCCGACGATGCACACGATCCAGCTTCTGCGCCATGCCATGGCGGGCGACAAGGTGTTCGGAACGACGGTGTTCGACGGCTCCGACACGGAGGGCGCCACGGAGATCAACACCGTGCTCGGCCTCAAGAAGGAGCTGGCGCGCGACGACCGCTTCGATGCCAAGCTGTTCCACGGTTCCACCTGGCCGGTCCGCATGGCCTTCTTCCCGCTTGCCAGCGAGGAAGCGGCGCCCGAGTACGAAATGAGCCTGAGCCTGCTGGAGAACGGCGTCGCGCAATCGATGCTGATCGACTACGGCGACTTCACCGTGACTGCCGTGCTGGAAAAACTGGAGTCGATGCCCCGGCCGCGCTGCTGAGGCGGGATGGAAGGAGCCGGCGGCTACTTGCGCTTCCTGCGCCTGAGGAGCCGTTCGAACCCCGGCAGCATGGGGCTGGGATTGCGGGACGCGATGAAGCTGCGCTGCTCCGCCGTCGGCGTGGTGTTACCTGCGCTGGGGACAAGGGCATCCGGATCTGGCGGGGCCTCGTTTCGCGGGCGGAGCAGGAATTCGGGGTCGAGAAGGTCGGGCATGTCGGTCCGGTCCGTGGGCGTCAGGTCGGCGCAGCCGACTCCGATCAGGCGGTAGGCGGCGCCGGTCGCCTCGCGTTCCAGCAGCGGTGCTACCGCGTCGAAGATCGCGTCCGGGGCCTGGACGGACGCGCCGGTCTTTCGGCTGCGCGTAATCAGCCGGAAATCGCCGGTCTTGAGCTTCAGCACGACTGAGCCGCCGGTCAGGCCTGCCGCCTTCATCCGGCGGGCCACCGTCTCGCATAGCGGCTGGAGCCGGTTTTGCAGGTCGCCCAGGTCCGATATGTCGCGGCTGAAGGTCGTTTCTGCAGAAATGCTCTTGGTTTCCTCATCCGGATCGACCGTCCGCAGGTCCTCGCCACGGGCGAAACGGAACAACCGGCGGCCCATGACGCCGTAGCGCTTCATCAGCCAGACTTCGTCGCGGTCGCGCAGCTCGCCGATGGTCGTGATGCCGTCGTGCTCCAGTTTGGACTGGAGCGCAGCACCCACGCCCCAGATCAGGCCGACCGGCCGGGGACCCAGGAAGTCGAGCGCTTCCGCCCGGCCGATCGCTTTAAAACCGCGCGGCTTGTCGAGGTCGCTCGCCACCTTGGCCAGGAACTTGTTGTAGCTGAGCCCGATCGACGCGGTGATGCCGATCTCCGTCTCCAGCCGGCGGACCAGCAGGATCAGCGAGCGCGCCGGACTGGCCCCGGTGTGCCGTTCGGTGCCCGTCAGGTCCAGGAAGGCCTCGTCGATCGACAGGGGCTGCACCAGCGGCGTCAGCTCCAGCATACTGGCCCGCACCTGACGGCCGACCGTCTGATACTTCTTCATGTCGGGCGGCAGAACCACGGCATGGGGGCACAGCGTCAGCGCCTTGAACATCGGCATCGCGGACCGTACGCCGTAGAGGCGGGCGACATAGCAGCAGGCCGCCACCACGCCGCGATGGCCACCTCCGACGATCACCGGCAGGTCGGCGAGGGCCGGATTGTCGCGCTTCTCCACGCTGGCGTAAAAGGCGTCGCAGTCGATATGGGCGATCGAGAGCGAGTTCAGCTCGGCATGGCGGGTGATGCGGCGGGAGGCGCAATCCGGGCAGCGCGACTGGTGCTGCGCCACATGTCCGCCGCAATCACGGCAGAGGCCGGGTTCCGGCGTGGGTTCGGGCGCGGGCGCCGGCGCAGGCTCCGGCAACCGGGCGGCGCCGCCTCTTTCCGTCCGTACGTTTTCGGGTTCCTCAACCTTTTCGCTCATATTGCGCTATCATAACCATTTCAGTGCCTTGCCTGCTCGACTGTACGTGGACTGACAAGGGGTAGCCGTGTAAGGTGTCATTGTGCCTCAGGCGTGGACATCGCGCCACGCTATTGCCCATTGATGGTCTCGTTTGTCGTATGTCTTTCGTGAACGCGAAATCCCTGCAACATCTGCGTGGTAACTACACCTTAACCTTCGCCTTATAGAAGTGGGTGTAGGTGTGCGGCCGTCGGTACACTCGGGCATTCCTGGCAGAACGCCGTGGCAGTGCTGGTTGTAAGGGTTCATGGAGAGTTATAATGTCGGTCGGTCAAGTTTGGGGCGGCGTCGAATCCTCAGGCTCCGCGAATGCGAAGCGGGTGCTGATCGTGGAAGACAACGAACTTAACATGAAGCTTTTCCATGATCTGCTGGAGGCACATGGCTATGCCACCTTGCAGACCAAAGACGGGATGGAAGCGCTCAAGCTGGCGCGTCTCCATCGGCCGGACCTGATCCTGATGGACATCCAGTTGCCGGAGGTTTCCGGGCTGGAAGTCACGAAATGGATCAAGGAAGACGATGACCTGAAGGCGATTCCCATCATCGCGGTAACCGCGTTCGCCATGAAAGGTGATGAGGAGAAGATTCGGGAGGGAGGCTGCGAGGATTACATCGCGAAGCCGATCTCCGTAGCGAAATTTCTCGAAACCGTTCAACGCTTCCTGAGCTGACGGGGCTCGGATGGAAGCGGCCGGAAACTGAGGGGCCATGTCGGCGCGCGTTCTCGTAGTTGACGACGTCCTGCCCAACGTAAAGTTGCTGGCGGCGAAGCTCACCCGCGAATATTTCGATGTGATTACGGCCTTCAATGGACCGGAAGCGCTCGAACGCATCAAAAAAGAAGCACCTGACATCATCCTTTTGGACGTCATGATGCCAGGAATGGACGGATTCGAGGTGTGTGCGCGCATCCGGGCCGATCCAACCACGATGCATATTCCGATCGTCATGATCACCGCCTTGTCGGATGCAGCCGACCGTGTCAGGGGGCTTGAGGCGGGGGCCGACGATTTCCTGACCAAGCCGGTCAACGACATCGCCCTGTTCGCCCGCGTCCGGTCGCTCGTGCGGCTGAAGATGATGATGGACGAATGGCGCCTGCGTGAAACGACGTCCGGGCAGTTCGGCATCCTCGACCAGACCATGACCGTCAAGAACGAGACGGCGGCGAATGCCCGCGTCCTGGTGATCGAGGACAGCCCGATCGATCTCGACAAGATCGCCGAAACGCTGCGCCGCGATACCGACAGCGTCGTCGCTGCCGATACGTCCGCCAAGGCGCTCGAGCTTGGCATGTCCGAGGATTTCGAGCTGATCATCGTCAGCCTGACCCTGCTTCACGAGGACGGCCTTCGTCTCTGTTCACAGCTTCGCAGCCACGAACGGACGCGTCAGGCGCCGATCCTTTTGATCGCGGACGAAGGCGATCTCAGCCGCGTCGCCAAGGGCCTCGAGCTTGGCGCCAACGATTACCTGCTGAAGCCGATCGACCGGAACGAACTTCTGGCCCGCGTACGCACGCAGGTCCGGCGCAAGCGCTATCACGAAAAGCTCCGGCACAATTACGAGCAGAGCTTGTCGATGGCTCTGACCGACAGCCTGACCGGCGTCTTCAATCGCCGCTATGTCAGCGCTCACCTGCCGCGCCTGATGGAGCGGAGCTGGGAAAGCCAGAAGCCGGTTGCGATCCTGATGTTCGACATCGATCACTTCAAGACCGTCAACGATACCTACGGCCACGGCGTGGGCGACGAAGTCCTGCGGGAGGTCGCCAACCGGACGAACCGCAACCTCCGGAACTTCGATCTGGTGGCGCGCTATGGCGGTGAGGAATTCATCGTCGTCATGCCCGATACCGATCGGGACGCCGCCTATGCGGTCGCGGAGCGTCTGCGCCGCCGCGTCGGGGAAGAAACCTTTGCGGTATCGACCCAGGCAGCCGAGATCACCGTCACGATCAGCATCGGCGTTGCCGTTGTCGATGGGGTTGGCGATACTGCCGACGCGATCCTGAAGCGCGCCGACGATGCGCTCTATCAGGCGAAGCGTTCGGGACGGAACCGCACGGTCGCGTCGGGAGTGGCCGAAGCGCCGGTGGGGTGAAGCCTTGCCGCTGTTTTACGTCCTGCCCGGACTGATGGTCTGGGCGGGATGAACTTAAAGGCTTGAAGCAACAATCCAAAAGCGAAAAGGCCGTCCCGAGGGACGGCCTTTCGTTCGTCTGCGCCTAATGTCGGCTGCGACTTACTTGATCTTCGCTTCCTTGAAAGCGACGTGCTGACGCACGACCGGATCGTACTTCCGGAACTCAAGCTTTTCGGTGGTCTTGCGGGGGTTCTTTTTCTTCACATAGAAGTAGCCGGTGCCAGCCGTGCTGACAAGCCGGATGAGAACGGTGTTCTGCTTCGCCATAACTCTACAATCCCGTGTTCGTCCGCGATGCCCCAGGATCGCGTTGACCCGGTAGCACGACAAAGTGATTGCGGAAGATAGCCGCCAAGGGGCTCATGTCAAGTCCCTGCGCCATCCCAGGGTCAAGTTGTCCTCAGCGTTCGGCCAGAAGGGTGGTCGAAAGCTGCAAGGCACGCTGGTAAAGGCCCTTGTCGGCCAGCAGCAGCCGCGCCACCCGCAGGTCCAGGTTGGCTTCGTGGGTCTTCCAGGGGCAGGAGGCGCGCAACTGGCTGAGCGCCGATTCGTCGTCGGGGGCGGCGGCGCGCCAGCTTGCCAGCGTTCCCGGCATGCCGAGCTGGCCTGCCTTCAACTGGCTGATGACGGTGTCGGGGTCGCTCAGGTCCTTGCTGGTGCAGATCGTCGGCGTGACGCCCTGGCGGTGCAGCGTGTAGCCGGACGGTGCATAGATCCTCGACCATGTCAGGAACAGCTCGCCGTCGTTGGGCAGCCGCGTGACGGTCTGGACGCTACCCTTGCCGAACGACGATGCTCCCACCACCACAGCCCGTCCGCTGTCCTGGAGCGCCGCCGCGACGATCTCCGACGCGGAGGCGGAGCGGCCGTCCACCAGCACGATCAGCGGCAGCCCTTCCAGCTGGTCGTCCAGGGTCGCTTCGAACCGCTGGATGCTGTCGGGGTGGCGTCCGGCGGTCGAGATGATCTGGCCCTGCGGGATGAACAGGTCGGCGACCGCGACGGCCTGATCCAGCAGCCCGCCGGGGTTGCCGCGCAAGTCGAGCACGAACCCGATCGCCTTCTTGCCCATCTGGGTGCGGGCGACGTCGATCGCCTCGCGCAGGTTGAGCGATGTCGCGGCGTTGAACCGCTCGATCGACAGCACGGCGATGCCGTTTTCGATCGACATGGCCACCGTGTTGGGGATCACCCGCTCGCGGCGCAGCGCCACGCGGCGGCTCTGCGCGCCGTTTTCCGTCGCGACCGTAACCAGCACCAGGGTGCCCGACGGGCCGCGCAGCCGGTCGCGCACCTCTTGCAGGGGCATGTAGGACGTAAGGTCGCCGTCGATGGCGACGACTGTCTCGCCGGTCTTCAGACCGGCGCGGGCGGCCGGCGCGTGGCCGACCAGTTCCGTGATGAAGAACTTGCCGTCGCGCTCGTCCACGCCGATGCCGATCCCGCCGTAGCCCTCGCGCTGAGCCCGCTCGTTGCCGGCGCGCTTGGCGCTGGTGTAGCGGGAATAGGCGTCGAGGTCGGCCATGATGGCGTCGAAGACGGTCTGGTAGATGTCTTCCGGCGACGCCTGACGGAGCGGGGTAGAGGACAGGCGGGCGCGTTCGATCGCCTGTGCCGTGACGGCGGCCCAGCCGCCGGCGTCGTTGGCCGGCGGCGCCGTGAATTCACCGATCTGATGGCCGTTGCTGGTCAGCCTGACCATGCTGGGCGACCGGTCCACCGAAATGGACTGGTCCATCCGGGTCAGGCCGCGCAGGCCGTCGGTCGTGATCTGTCCCATGTCCACGGGGTTCAGGTAGATTTCGGCGATCCTGCCGTATCCCACCGCGAAGACCTGTTCGCCCACCAGCGGACTGGGAGGCTGCGCCGCCAGCGAAGTTGGGTCCGCCGTGCATCCCGCTATCAGCAGGACGCTCATCAGCAGGCCGGATAACCCCCGCCGCGACCTCAGCTTTTCATCCGAAGTGCCCATTGCGCTCCGATTACGGCCCCCTTGATCGGGGGCAACAAGGCCAAGGTCAGCAGCAGCGTGACCGGCACCCAGGTTACCATATGCACCCAGGACGGCGGATGCACGTTCTGCTCCAGCAGCAGCATGCCGGGGACGACGATATGTCCCACGACGAAGATCGTGAAGTAGGGCGGCGCGTCGTCGGCCCGGTAGGCGCCGGTCTCCAGTCCGCACTGCGGACATTCCGGGACTACCGTCACGTAGCTTGAGAACAGGTGGCTTTCCCCGCAGCGCGGGCAGACCTTGCGAAGGCCGCGCAGCAGCCCTTTCCAGAACGAACCCGGTGGCGGAACGATGTCCAGCCGGTCGGGCACGGTTTCAGGTTGCTGGACGGGCGTTATGTTCATGGATGTAACTTTTAACACGAATCGGCGATTTGGGTAGAGGAGCCGACGGTACTTTCCTATCTGCCACGCGGATGAGTGCGCGACCCTTTGGCGCGCCCCTTCCGCGCCATTTGCCCGCCGCCGCCTTTGCGCAGCCATTCCGGAGTCGAGTCGTCAGGTTCCAGCAGGGCGAACAGCGTGCTTCCCAGGACCGGGTCAGCCTCCGTCAGCTTGACCTTCACCGAGGCTCCCAGGCGATAGCTCTTGCCCAGGCGGCGACCGACCAGCGCGTGCTCCTTCTCCCGGTGCTCATACTGGTCGTCGGGCAGGGTGCTGACGGGGACCAGCCCATCGGCCCCGGTCTCGTCCAGTTCGACGAACAGGCCGAAGCGGGTGACGCCGGTGATCCGTCCGCTGAAGGTGGCGCCGACCCTGTCGGCCAGGAAGGCCGCCGTGAAGCGATCCACGGCGTCCCGTTCCGCCAGCGCCGCCCGCCGCTCGGTCGAGGAGATGTGGTCGCCGATCTCCGTCATCCGCGCCATCTCGTTGTCGTCCAGCCCGCCCGGACCCAGGCCGAAAGCGCGGATCAGCGCCCGATGCACGATCAGGTCGGCATAGCGGCGAATGGGGGAGGTGAAATGGGCGTAGCGGCGTAGCGCCAGCCCGAAATGACCGATGTTCTCCGGGCTATACGCCGCTTGAGCCTGGGAGCGCAGGACGACTTCGCTGATCAGCGAAGCCTCGTCGGTGCCGCGCGCCCGTTCCAGGATGCGGGTGAAGTCCACCGGCTTCAGCGTTCCCTTGTTCAGGCTGTAGCCGAGCCCTTGCAGGAAGCCCCGGAGCGTCTCCAGTTTGTCCATCGATGGCTGGTCGTGGACCCTATAGAGGCAGGGCATGCTGCGCGCCTCCAGTGCTTCTGCCGCCGCCACGTTGGCGCAGATCATGAACTCCTCGATCAGCCGGTGGCTGTCGAGCCGCTTGCGCGGCGTGATTTCAACAACGCCGCCGGCCTCGTCCAGCCTGACCTGACGTTCCGGCAGATCGAGTTCCAGCGTGCCGCGCCGGGCACGCGCGGCGTTCAGGACCTCGTAAGCCGCGTAGAGCGGAGCTATGACAGTGTCGAGCAGCGGGCCGGTGGTGTCGTCAGGACGGTCCTCCCGCGCGTCCTGGACCTGCTCATAGGTCAGGCGAGCCGCCGACCGCATCAGGCCCCTGACGAACTGGTGACGCGTCAGTTCACCCTGCGCGTCGATCCACATATGGACCGCCATGCACGCCCTGTCCTCGCCCGGACGGAGCGAGCAGAGGTCGTTCGACAGCGCTTCCGGCAGCATCGGAACGACGCGGTCGGGGAAATAGGCCGAGTTGCCGCGCTTGAAGGCGTCCCGGTCCAGCGGCTTGCCCGGCCTGACATAGAAGGCGACATCGGCGATGGCGACCACGATATGCCAGCCGCCTTCCACGATGGGATCGGGCTCCGCCCAGACCGCATCGTCGAAGTCGCGGGCATCGGCGCCGTCGATGGTCACCAGAGGGATGTCGCGCAGGTCGGTGCGGCCTTCCAGCGTCGGCTTCTCCGCGCGTTCCGCCTCTTCCAGCGCCGCTTCGGAGAAGACCGTCGGGAGGTCCTGGCTATGGATGGCGATCAGGCTGATGGAACGCGGGTTGGCGATGTCGCCCAGCCGCTCCACCACCTTCGCCTGCTTCATGCCGAAGCGGCTGGACGGCAGTACCTCCGCCACCACCAGCTCGCCGGATACCGCGTCGCCGGAGTGAGCGGGAGTGACCAGGAACTCCGCCCGCTGGCGCTTGTCGGTCGGGCGCAGGCGGGCGCCGTCCGGGGTCATCTCGTAGATGCCCAGCACCCGCGCTGATCCGGTCTTCTCCAGCTTGCGGATTGTCCGCCCGGTATAGGTGCGGTCGTTCTGCCGCTGAAGCTGAGCCAGCACGCGGTCGCCGGGCAGCAGGGCGGGGTGCCCGCGCCGCTCCGGCTGCATGAAGATCTTCGGCGGCGGTTCGTCCGATGTCCAGGTGATCGGCCGGGCCAGCACTTCGCCGTCGGTATCGATCTCGACCACCTCGAGCACGCTGACGGCGGGCAGGGCTGCCGGCGGGGCCAGCCGGCGAGCACGGTCACGCTCGACGCTGCCGTCGCTTTCCAGCTCCTTCAGCAGCGCCTTGAGCGCGATCCGGTCGTCGCCACGCAGGCGAAATTCGCGCGCGATCTCACGCTTTCCCACCGGTACGGGGCTATTCCGTATGAAGGAAAGAACCTCCTCCCGGCTTGGGAAGGAGGCTGCATTCCTGTCGTCTTTTTCTTCAGTCAACTTATCGTCGGTCAATGCGGTAACGATTTCTCCGGGCGGTAACGATTTCTCCAGACGGGATCAGCCGGCCGCACGAGCCTTCGGCTTGGCGACGGCGGTCTCGGTCGTCTTGGCCGCTGTCTTGGTGGTCGTCTTTGCAGCGGCGGCCTTCTTGGGAGCAGCAGCCTTCTTTGGTGCCGCCGCTTTCTTCTCCGCCTTCGGCTCGGCTCCGGCGTCCTCGACCGCCGCCTCGGGCTTCGCGGCCTTGCCCTTGGCGGTTTTGGCCGCCGGAGCCTTCCCGCTGTCCTTGGCGATCTTTGCGTCCAGCAGCTCGACAGCCTGCTGCATGGTCAACTCGTCGGCATTCGCCGCCATCGCCTTGGGCAGCGAGGCCATCACCTTGCCGTGCTTCACATAGGGACCGAAGCGCCCATTGTTGAGGCTGACCGGCTTGCCGTCGCGCGGGTGGTCGCCGACGACGCGGCCGGGCACCTGCGCCGGTCCCTTCTTGGCTTCCGCCAGGAGGACCACCGCCCGGTTCAGGCCGATGCTCAGCACGTCGTCATCGGCCGCCAGCGACTTGTAGGTCGGTCCCAGCTTCAGATACGGGCCGAACCGGCCAATGCCGGCCGAGATCATCTCGCCCGTTTCCGGATGCGGACCGACATCGCGCGGCAAAGCCAGCAGCTTGAGCGCGGTCTCCAGGTCGATTTCAGCCGGCGGCATGCCCTTGGGCAGCGAGACCCGCTTCGGCTTAGGGGCGTCCTTCGGCTTGGCCTTGGCCTTCGCCTTGCCCTTACCTTTCTTCGCCTCCGGCTCTGGTTCGGGAACGACGACCTCGACCGGCGCCGCCGCTTCGCGCGGCGGACCCAACTGGACATAGGCGCCATAAGGACCGCGCCGGACACTGACCGGCAGGCCGGTCTCCGGATCGTCGCCCAGTTCGCGCGGGCCGTCGGCCAGCGCGTCGGCTTCCTCGTCGCCGGTCGCCACGGCGAGCGATCGGGTATAGCGGCACTCCGGATAGTTGGCACAGCCGATGAAGGCGCCATTCCTGCTCAGCTTCAGGCCCAGACGGCCGTTGTGGCACGACGGGCAGATGCGCGGGTCGTGGCCGTCGCGGGTATTGCTGGGGAAGAAGTGCGGACCGAGATCCTTGTCCAGCTCGTCGATGACCTGGGTGATCGTCAGGTCCTTCGTTCCCTCGACCGCTGCCGAAAAGGCCGTCCAGAAGTCCCGCAGCACGGTCTTCCAGTCCAGCTTTCCATCGGACACGTCGTCCAGCTTCGCTTCCAGGTCGGCGGTGAAGTTGTACTCGACATAGCGTTCGAAGAAGCTGGACAGGAACGCCGTCACCAGCCGGCCACGGTCGTGCGGCACGAAGCGGCGCTTGTCGATCTCGACATAGTCGCGGTCCTGAAGCACCTGCATGATGCTGGCATAGGTCGAAGGCCGGCCGATGCCCAGCTCTTCCAGCTTCTTGACCAGACTGGCTTCGGTATAGCGCGGCGGCGGCTGGGTGAAGTGCTGCTCGGCGTCGATGGCGTCCCGGTTCATCGGGTCGCCTTCCTTAACCGGCGGCAGGCGTGCCTCGGCGTCTTCCTCGGCGGCGGTCTTGTCGTCCACCGAGTCGTCGCGCTCTTCCTGATAGACGCGGAGGAAGCCGTCGAACATCACGACCGAACCAGTTGCCCGCAGCACGGCTTTGCCGTCGCCGGACGCGATATCGACCGCGACCTGATCCAGCACAGCGCTTTCCATCTGGGAGGCGACGGTCCGCTTCCAGATCAGTTCGTAGAGCCTCAGTTCGTCCTTCTCGAGCTGGGCCGCCACCTCTTCCGGCCGGCGGTTCAGGTCGGTCGGTCGGATCGCCTCGTGCGCCTCCTGGGCGTTCTTGGCGGTGCTCTTATAGATGCGCGGGGCGCCGGGCAGGTAGTCGGGGCCGTAATGCGACCCGATCAGGTCGCGCACCTGTCCGATGGCGTCGTTGGAAAGCTGCACGCCGTCGGTACGCATATAGGTGATCAGGCCGACCGTCTCACCGCCGATATCGACGCCCTCGTACAGCTTCTGCGCCACCCGCATCGTCCGGGTAGCGCCCATGCCGAGCTTGCGCGAGGCTTCCTGCTGAAGCGTCGATGTCGTAAACGGCGGGTAGGGGTTGCGCCGGACCTGCTTGTGCTCGACCGAGTGGACGGCGTAGCTGAGCGGCTTCAGCCGCTCGACCACCGCTTCGGCGGCACCCTTTTCGCCGAGAGCGAACTTGTCCAGCCGCTTGCCGTCGAGCTGCGTCAGCCTGGACTTGACCAGTGCGCCTTCCGCAGTCCGGAACACGACCTCGATCGACCAGTATTCCTGGGGACGGAAGACCTCGATCTCCGCTTCGCGTTCGCAAATCAGGCGGAGCGCCACCGACTGGACCCGGCCGGCGGATCGCGATCCCGGCAGCTTGCGCCAGAGCACCGGCGACAGCGTGAACCCCACCAGATAGTCGAGCGCGCGGCGGGCCAGATAGGCTTCGATCAGTTCCTTGTTGAGGTCGCGAGGATGCGCCATCGCATCCAGCACCGCGCCCTTGGTGATCTCGTTGAAGGTGACGCGGCGGACATCGACCTTGTCCAGCAGCTTCGCCTCCCGCAGCACCTCCTGAACGTGCCAGGCAATCGCCTCTCCCTCGCGATCCGGGTCGGTTGCGAGGAAGACGTGGTCGACGCCACGGATGGCGCGTGAGATTTCATCCACGTGACGCTTGGACCGGTCGCCCAGTTCCCAGGACATGGCGAAGTCTTCCTCCGGACGGACCGAGCCGTCCTTGGGAGGAAGATCCCGAATATGGCCGAAACTGGCCAAAACCGTGAAGTCCGGACCAAGATACTTATTGATCGTCTTCGCTTTGGCCGGGGATTCGACGATGACTAGATTGCTGCCAGACAAGCGAATTCCGCCTCTTGTTTGCGTTCGGTCTCTTTTTCAGTTTATTGCTGAATCAGGACGACCTGATTTCCGGATAGCTCCTGAACCCGACCCGCGAGGGCGAGTTCGGTCAGCACGATCCGTACTACCGACGCAGACAATTGGCACCCTCTGATCAGTTCGTCAACGGGGACTGGTGTGTGACTGAGGCTTTCGAGCAATCGTTCGCCGATTTCCCGTACAGTCGCTTCATCCACTTGAATGCCCCTGTCGGCGGAGAAAAGGTCGCTGGCCGGCTCCCGTAGCGGCGGCGGTTCGGTGTTCGCCAGGACCCGGACGATATCTTCCACGCTCTCGGTCAGGATGGCTCCGTCGCGCAGCAACTGGTTGGGTCCCTGCGAGCGCGGGTCCATCGGCCACCCCGGAACCGCGAAGACGTCGCGCCCCTGCTCGCCCGCGACGCGGGCCGTGATCAGCGAGCCGGACTTCAGCGTCGCCTCGACCACCACGACTCCGAGCGCCAGACCCGAGATGATGCGGTTCCGCCTGGGAAAATGGCGGGCCAGCGGCTGGGTGCCGATCTGGCATTCCGCCACCACGACACCTTCTTCCGCGATGCGCTCCTGAAGCGAGCGGTTCTCTTCCGGATATACGACGTCGAGACCGCCGGCCACGACGGCCACGGTGCCGGTTGCCAGCGATCCGGCATGGGCGCTGGTATCGATCCCGCGCGCCAGACCGGATACGACGACGAACCCGGCTTTACCCAGGTCGCGCGCCAGCATTTCCGCGAAGCGCTTGCCGTTGATCGAGGCGTTGCGGGCGCCGACCATGGCGACCGCGCGTTTCCGCAGGAGATGCGGGTGGCCGATGACCGAGATCAATGGCGGCGCGTCGTCGATCGCGGCAAGGGCCTGCGGGTAGTCGGGCTCGCATGTGGCAATCAGCCGCGCCCCGAACTTGGTCAGCGCCGCCACTTCACGCTCAGCCTCCGCCCTGGAGGCTACGCGCAGCGGCGCCCTGCGTCCGCCGCGTTTCGCCAAATCGGGAAGGGCCTGGATCGCTTTTCCAGGCGTATCGAACCGTTCCATCAGACGGGCGAAGGTGACCGGACCGACGTTCTCGGTGCGAATCAGCCGCAGCCAGTCAAGCCGCTCAATGTCGGTCAGTGCGCGTCTCAGTTGAGTCATGCCGCACCATACTGCGGCGTCAGCTGCGGTCAAACATTGCCGCACACGCAAGCATGCGGCAAAGCGTCATCGCAGCCGGTCATCGCAGCCGGCTACTTAAGCTCCACCGCGTAGTCGGCCAGCTTCGGTACCGACGCGATCAGCTCGCGCTGCTTCAGGAACTCGGCGAAACGGGCATAGCGCCGGGAATCGAGAGCCGCCGGGCTATGGGCGAAGCGGGGCAGGGTGTCTCGCCACGCGCGCTTGTTCAGCTCGTCGTCCAGTTCCGGGTTGGCCTTGACGAACAGATTCCACGACTCGTCCGGATGGTTGATCAGGTACAGCGTGCCGCGCTCGACCGCTTCCAGGAAGCGGGGCAGCCGCTTGTCGGCAACCTTCTCGCGGTTGGCGACGATCACCAGCTCGTCATAGGGCGGAACGCCTTCCTCCTCGGGGTAGAAGGCGCGGCCGGGGCGTCCCTCGATCTCCATCTGGTTCAGTTCGAAATTGCGGTAGGCGCCGACCACGGCATCGACCTGACCCGACAGCAGTGCGGGAGACAGGCTGAAGTTGACGTTGACCAGCGACACGTCCGACAGCTTCAGGCCGGATTTTTCCAGCATGGCGCCGAGCAACGCGTCTTCCAGCCCGCCGACCGAGAAGCCGACCTTGCGGCCCTTCAGGTCCTTGATCGACTTGATCGGGCCGTCGGCCAGCACGACCACGGTGTTGAGCGGGGTCGAGATCAGCGTGCCGATCCGGGTCAGCGGCAGCCCTTCCGCCGCCTGCATCTGAAGCTGCGGCTGGTAGGAGATCGCCAGATCGGCCCTGCCGGCCGCCACCAGCTTGGGCGGGTCGTTCGGGTCGGCGGGGGCGACCAGTTCGACCTCCAGCCCGGCGTCGCGGAAATAGCCCATCTCCTTCGCCACGTAGAGCGGCGCGTGGTCGGGGTTGACGAACCAGTCCAGCAGGACGGTGAGCTTGTCTTCAGCGCGGGCAGGCAACGACGTGACGAGTCCCGCCGCCATCACGGCGGCGGCGACACATGCCTTCAGCGCGGTCCTTCGCGATGCTGGTATACGCATGGGTGATCAGTCCCTCTCTTCATTTGGATTTTTGTCAGGTTGCCAGGGCAAGGCGCGCCGCAGCAGCGCGTCCACGGCGAAGTAGAGCGTCACCGAAATGACGGCGAGCGTCAGGAGGGCGGCAAACAGCAGGTCTACCTGCATCCGCCCGTTGGCGTGCAGCATCAGGTAGCCGAGGCCGGCCGACGCCCCCACCCACTCGCCCACGACGGCGCCGATCGGCGCCACCGCCGTCGCGACCCGCAAGCCGGAGGCGAAGGCGGGCAATGCCGCCGGCAGCCTGATATGGAGAAGGGTACTGCGGCGCGACCCGCCCATCGTCTGGGCAAGGTCGAGCCAGCCCGGCTCGGTCCGGCGCAAGCCGTCGAAGAAGGCCGACGTGACGGGGAAGTATATGATGAGCGTCGCCATCGCGATCTTCGACGCCATGCCGTAGCCCATCCACAGCACAAGCAGCGGCGCCAGCGCGAAGACGGGAATCGCTTGGCTGAATACCAGCACCGGCATCAGCCAGCGCCGGGCCGGGCGGAAATAGCTGAGCGTCAGCGCCGT
>Ga0190275_10002041_pt1 | contig 14719 bp, 14 predicted proteins | sample Popmic550T_FD_133745 | JGI IMG/M metagenome (GOLD analysis project Ga0190275, IMG submission 133745) | Populus adjacent soil microbial communities from riparian zone of Yellowstone River, Montana, USA - 550 T | ecosystem: Environmental > Terrestrial > Soil > Riparian zone > Trees stand | place... | reverse complement strand
GGTATCGGACGCCCGGAGATGCTGACCCCCAACCTTCCTACTTTGTCAAATTGTGTGTTCTTTTCAGCATCTTACAATATATTTCTGGCACTCTCAGCGAGAGTGTGCTAAGTCTAGAGAAATGAAGCTTCGTCCATTGTATGACCGCGTTGTCGTTAAGCGCGTGGAAGAAGAATCGGCTATGCAGGGTGGCCTGTATATTCCGGATTCCGCGAAAGAAAAACCGCAGCAGGGTGAGGTTATGGCCGTCGGACAGGGCAAGCGCCTGGAAGATGGGAAGATCGTAGCGCTCGATGTGGCGGTGGGTGACCGGATTTTATTCGGCAAGTACTCCGGTAGCGAATTCACGCTCGATAGCCAGGAGTACATGATCATGCGTGAGGACGAGATCCTCGGCATCCTCGATAAGCAGCCCGGGGCTGCAGGAAAGAAGGGTAAGTAGGCATGGCAAAACAGATTTGTTATTCGGATAATTCCCGGCAGGCGATCCTGCGCGGTGTCAACCAACTCGCAGACGCGGTGAAGGTAACGTTGGGCCCGAAGGGTCGCAACGTCGTCCTCGAGAAGAAGTTCGGGGGCCCCACGATCACCAAAGACGGCGTAACGGTCGCCAAAGAGATCGAACTCAGCAATCCGCTCGAAAACATGGGCGCGCAGATGGTCCGCGAGGTTGCGTCAAAGACATCTGATGTCGCTGGCGACGGTACTACCACGGCGACGATCCTGGCGCAGGCGATCTACCGTGAAGGCGTCAAGGCCGTGACCTCCGGCGCGAACCCTATGGCGTTGAAGCGCGGTATTGACAAAGCAGTGGAGAAGGCTGTGGCAGCGGTCCAGGCCATGTCGAAACCTGTTTCGGGTGACATGATCGCGCAGGTCGGCACGATCTCGGCCAACAGCGACTCAACAATCGGCAACATCATTGCCGAAGCGATGAAGAAAGTCGGCAAGGACGGCGTAATCACGGTGGAAGAGTCGAAGACTCTGGTGACCGAGCTGGTCACTGTCGAAGGAATGCAGTTCGACCGTGGCTACTTGTCCCCGTACTTCGTGTCCGATCCGGACCGCATGGAAGCTGTCCTCGAAGATCCGTACATTCTGATCTACGAGAAGAAGATCAGCAACATGAAAGACATTCTGCCGCTGCTCGAGCAGATTGCGCGTTCTGGTAAGCCGCTGCTGATCATATCCGAAGAAGTCGAAGGCGAAGCTCTGGCAACGCTTGTCGTGAACAAGCTTCGTGGCACGCTGAACACCTGCGCGGTGAAGGCTCCCGGATTTGGCGATCGCCGGAAGGCAATGCTCGAGGACATCGCGACCCTCACCGGTGGCAAGTTGCTAGCCGAAGAGACGGGACTGAAGCTCGAAAGCGTAAAGATCGAGGACCTCGGTCGCGCGCGGCGCATCACCGTTGACAAAGACAACACGACTGTTTTTTACGGCGCGAGCGATAAGAAAGCGATCGAAGGCCGCATAAAGCAGTTGCGTGCCCAGATCGAAGACACGACGTCGGACTACGATCGCGAGAAGCTACAGGAACGTTTGGCCAAGCTCGCAGGCGGTGTGGCGATCATCAAAGTCGGCGCGGCGACCGAGACGGAAATGAAGGAAAAGAAGGCGCGTGTCGAAGACGCGCTGCATGCCACGCGTGCCGCCGTGGAAGAAGGCATCGTTCCCGGCGGCGGCGTTGCGCTGCTTCGTGCGGCAAGCGCCCTCACGGACGAGGATCTCGATGCGGACGAGAAGTTCGGTCTGAATATCGTTCGCCGCGCTTGCGAGGAGCCGCTGCGCCAAATCGTATTGAATGCAGGTCAGGAAGGCGCAGTGGTATTGGCTCAGGTACGTTCGAACGCCAGCGCTAACTATGGCTATAACGCAGCTACGGAAACATACGAAGACCTGATCTCTTCGGGCGTCCTCGACCCGACGAAGGTAACTCGTACGGCACTGCAGAATGCTGCTTCGATCGCGTCTCTGATGCTGACCACCGAGGCTCTCATCTGCGACATTCCGGAAGAAAAGGAAAGCGCTCCGGCGCCTGGTGGTCATGGACCACAAGGTATGGGCGGCTTTTAATTTCGAGTCACTTTCGAGCATGTCGAACGGCGGACCTTCACGGGTCCGCCGTTTTGTTTGCTCGATGGCTTCGAAATCCGGTTGACATCCCTTCCGGGTTCATATATCAATATCCTATGCCTAGGATGCCAATGCCTCGGGGCGCGCTCGCGATGCTCGGCTTGCGTTTCTTACAAAGCAGCCGCTTCCATGGTTACGTGATTGCGCGACGCATCCACAATCTTTCAAACGCTGTACTGGAGGTAGAGGAGGGATCCTTCTATCCGTCATTGCAACGCATGGTTATGGAAGCTGGGTCTCAGCCAGGTGGGGCATCTCCGAGAGGGGGCCGGGTGTGCGCTTCTACACATTAAGGAAGGCTGGCAAGCGACAGCTAAACCGAGAGCTGTCCGAGTACCAGCAGGTGAGTGCCGCGATTCAAGTAATTCTCAGGACGGCCTGACGCTATGCGCAATTGGTTTCGTCGTCTCAACTACCTCATCAACCGCCTGCGTCTCGAGAAAGAACTCGCGGAGGAGATGGCCGCACATCAAGAACTAATGGACCCACTAAGACGGAACGCTTTCGGAAACGCTCTGCGATTTCGTGAACAGACTCGCGATATCTGGGGGTGGAAATGGGTGGATGACTTACGACAGGACCTTCAGCATGGTATTCGAGGACTTGTTCGCGATCATCGCATTGCGGTATCCGCACTGCTGGCGATCGCACTGGCTGTCGGCGCCGCAACCGCTGTGTTCAGTGTGGTCGACCGGAGTCTCTTTCGCCCGTTGCCGTACCAGGAGGGAGATCGCCTTGTCACTGTGGGCTTGATTCTGCCCTCTTGGGGACCCGCGATGTTATGTTTGCCGGCGCTTATCGAGATTGGCAGTTTACGCAAACGGCATTAGACCTCACGTTTTGGGACGGTGTTCGGGCTTGTGATCTCGGTGGCGATTCACCTCAACGAGTGAATTGTGCGAAAGCAGATTCAACTTTTCTCCCGACGCTTGGAGTACAGCCGCTCTTAGGACGCAATTTCACTGCGGAGGAGGACACCTCTGCCGGCGAGCCCGTAACATTGGTTTCCTTCGTCTTCTGGCGAACGCATTTAGGTTCCCATGTGCACGCGCTTAACAAGCATATTCAAGTCGATGGTAAGGCAGCACGGGTCGTCGGAGTTCTACCCGGAACATTTCAAACACCGAGTCTGGAGCCCATCGACGTACTCCTGCCGCGAAAATTGCCCCGGGAACGAACACGCAACGTGGAAATCCAGGTCATCGGCAGACTGCGGCCACACCAGACATTAGAGTCCGCGACAGTGGCGCTTGACCCGCGCTTTCAATCGTTCCGAGCCGACTTCGGCGCGCGCGTAGGAGACAACTTCGCAAAGACGATGCGACTTCGCATCACAAGGCTGCGCGATCAGCAGGTGCAGCATTACCGTATAGCTCTTTGGATGTTGCTGGGCGCAGTGGCGGCGTTTGTATTGGTCGCGTGCGCGAACGTAGGCAATCTGCTTCTGGCTGGTTCGATCGCACGGAAGCAGGAGTTCGCGATTCGGGCAGCACTCGGGGCTTCGAGGCAGAGACTTGTTCGACAGATGCTGACCGAGAGCGGATTGCTGGCGTTGGTCGGAGGCGCCGTAGGCTGTGTTCTTGCCTGGTGGTTCCTTCGCGTGGCTATCGCGCTGGCTCCCGATGGTGTTCTGCGGCTGCGTCAATCGGGACTTGACGCGCGCGTTTTGGCGTTTGCCTTGGCGTTATCGCTCGGTACAGCGATCCTGTTCGGCCTCGGACCTTCGTTACATCGGCTCGGGACAGAAGTTCTGGCCGGCAATCGTGTCGTACGGCAGCGCAGGAGCTGGGTCGGCCAGCTACTCATCATCGGACAAATCGCGGCGTCGGTTGTTCTCCTAACTGCTGCCGGTCTCTTTCTTGTGAGCCTATGGCGGCTGCAAAACGCGCCCCTCGGATTCGAACGCGAACGGGTTGTTACTGCATCGTTTACTTTGCCACAGTACCGGTACGGGGATGATGCTCGCCAAATGGATTTCTTCAGGCAACTTGAAGAGCGATTGAATGGAATGCCAGGAACCGTTGCCGCTGCTATTACCGATTCTCTGCCTCCTGGCGACGAGACCCGAAGATCACCGCTTGCAAATCAGACAGGATCGGAAATCGTCGGTAGCATCCGTCGGCGCTACGTATCCCCCGGCTACTTCGAGGCCCTTGGAATTCCCATAAAATTGGGCAGATCTTTCACGGATGCTGACAGGGATCCTGGTGATTTACCGATCATTCTGAATGAAAGGCTGTGGCGATCAGAATTTGGTCAAGCAAGCCCGATCGGAACACGCACGGGGACGAAGTGGCCAAGGGTCATCGTAGGCGTAGCTGGCGACGTCAGAAATGATGGTCTGGCCAACCGTCCCGATCCCGAATTTTATGTTGTCCGAAAGACGTCACGTCAAGGAATACCAGGAGATTCTGATCCCGCGTGGTGGCGCCGTGCGACAGCAGTGGTTCGGACGACCCTCAATCCGCAAGCCACTTCAGAGTTTCTGAAGTCGGCGATTGAACAGTTGGACCCACATCTACCTGTACAGATCCGATCCATGCAGAATGAAGTCGATCGACTGCTTATTCGACCTCGATTTCAAACCGCACTTCTGAGTCTCTTTGCGCTTACAGGACTTGTTCTAGCAGGAATCGGTCTTTACGGCTTGATCTCGTTTTTGGTTGCTCAGCGGACGCGTGAGATCGGGGTGCGCATCGCACTTGGCGCAACACCAGCAGGCATTGTCAAAATGATCGTTTCCGACATTGGACGATGGACCGTAGCCGGCGTTGTAATTGGAATAATCGCGGCCGCGGGCTCAATGCGGCTGCTTGAAGCTATGCTGTACCAAACGAAGGCGCTGGATCCTCGCACCCTGTTCGGAGCGATAGTAGCTCTCGCAACCGTAGCCCTTGTCTCGGCTTGGATTCCAGCTCGCCGAGCATGCGGCATCGAACCGACTGTCGCGTTGAGACAGGAATAAACCTCAGCTGAAAGCCGCGCGATCGCCAATGCGCGCCGTATCCAACGTCCGACATAAGTTGCATTGGTTTGAGTTGTCTCACTCGACGTTTGGCGAAATCCGAATTTCCGATCGTGATACGAAGGGGCGACTTCTGTTTCCTCACTTGCGACGCGCACTCGAGCCAGCCGTGTGTTTAGTCTTGCTTCGCGCTTCGGAAGCGCGAGACCATCATTATCAACATCAGTGCGAGCTGGACCGTAAGCTGAAGCGTACAATCGGCGTGAGCAGCTCAGTTGGAAAACGGTCAGGAACGCAATGAGCTACATGGAGAGGTGACATAAGAATGGATGAGTGTCCGAAATACCCAATTCCTCCGCCTTTTCCATCTCTCTTGACTGATGTCGATCAATCCGTCACGATAAAACTGCCAGCTCCGCTCGATCCTTTATCGAAACGGATGAGAACACTCTATTTCCTTCAACGGAATCCGCAAGCGTCGCGGAAGTGGGCGCTGTTAAATAAGCTCGCCCTGGAACCCGTTCCGCAGCGGCCGAGTTGGTGGGCACTTGCGAGCACGTCTTCCATCTGTGAGCATGAGAGTAATTTGCTAAGGACTGTCATGGTTAATGTCCGCCGCCGCTCCCTTTTGTGGTGGTTCGGTTATAAGTTTCACTTTATTGGCTTGATCGGAGTTCGGCATCTGTTGCTGGCGTCTAGTTTGGTACTCACGGGTTGCAACACTTTGCAGTCTCTTAGTTCTCAGCCCGATAAACCACAAGCAGCGACACCGAAGTCAACGACCGAGGCGCCTTCTCCCACTGCCTGGTCCGCGCAAGACGACGGGCAGTGGATAATGCCTGCGAAAGATTACGCCAATACAAGGTTTAGCGGACTCACTCAGATTCATCGCGGCAACGTGAAAGGCCTGACGATGGCCTGGAGTCTGGCAACAGGGCTCGAACGCGGTCACGAAGCGGCGCCGCTGGTGGTGAATAACACGCTTTATTACGTTACGCCCTTCCCGAACCTTCTGCTGGCGCTCGATCCTTTAACAGGCGCAAAGAAGTGGCAGTATGATCCCCAGCCGGCCGATGCTGCCAAAGGCGTTGCATGCTGCGATCAGGTGAACCGCGGAGCTGCCTTCTTTAACGGAAAGATCTATTACGCGACCTTAGACAACCACCTGGTGGCCGTGGACGCTAACACCGGCAAGCAGGTATTTAAAACGAAACTAGGCGAAATCAACCTGGGCGAAACCATGACAATGGCGCCTATCGTTGTGAAGGGAAAAGTTTTAGCCGGCAACTCGGGCGGTGAATTTGGCGTGCGAGGCTGGATTTCCGCTGTGGACGCAGAAAGCGGACGCGAGGCTTGGCGCGGCTACAGCACCGGCCCAGATAAGGATGTGCTCATCGGCCCCAACTTCAGGCCTTTCTACAAAGAAGATCAAGGCAAGGATCTTGGAGCGACTACGTGGCCACCCGACCACTGGAAGATCGGAGGGGGGAATGTTTGGGGTTGGGTGCAGTACGATCCCGAACTAGATCTTATCTACTATGGAACGGCCAATCCAGGTCCATGGAATCCCGATATTCGGCCAGGAGATAACAAGTGGACCGCAGCCATGTTCGCGCGCAGGCCAGATACCGGCGAAGCGGTTTGGGCTTATCAGTGGACACCTCACGACGTGTTTGACTACGACGGCGTGAATGAGTCCATTCTGGTTGACCTCCCTTTTAAGGGGCAGACTAGAAAAGTTTTGCTACGGGCGGAGCGCAATGGCTTTTTCTATGTGATGGATCGAGGGACCGGTGAGGTTTTGTCTGCAGAACCCTTTGTATATAGCAATGTCGTGAAGAAGATCGATTTGAAGACTGGCCGCCCTATAGAAGACAAATCGAAGGCCCCGGGATTCGGCCGTGTAGCAAGGAACATCTGTCCCGCAGTGCCGGGCGGCAAGGGCTGGGGACCTATGGCCTACTCTCCTAAAAGTGGTCTCGTCTATATTCCGGCCACCAACTTATGCAATGACATTGAGGGTGTGGAGGCGAACTACATTGCAGGCACACCCTATACGGGCCACAAGACGTTGATGTATGCGGGCCCGGGCGGCCATCGCGGCGAGATGATTGGATGGGACCCGGTACGGAATGCAAAGCGATGGGGGATCAACGAGAAATTTCCTGTGGTCGGTGGAGTCTTAACTACGGCGGGAGATCTGGTGTTTTATGGGACGATGGATCGCTGGTTCAAGGCGGTGGATGCAAATACCGGAGAACTGCTGTGGTCGTTTCAAACTGCTTCGGGTATTATCGCGCCTCCCATGACCTTTAAGGGTGCGGACGGGCAGCAGTATATCGCCGTCGTCGATGGCGTAGGGGGATGGGCGGGCTCGGTTGTGGCCGGTGATCTGGATAGCCGCGATGGGTATGCGGATAAGGGCTTCGTGAATGCGATGAAAGACCTGCCGCAGCATACGGGCAAGGGCGGCAAGATCTACGTTTTCAAGCTACCGTGAAGACGTTTGGGGGAATTATGCTTCTGGGTGTGGTGACGCTGAGTCTGGCTTGGCTAGTCCCGGGAAGTCAGCCGGAGGCCGCGCCTTCGATTAGCAAGCCCTCGTCCCACAAGAAGCTACGGGTATGCGCCGATCCGAACAATCTGCCGTTCTCCAACGAGCGACTGGAAGGCTTTGAGAACAGAATTGCCGAAGTTTTAGCTCGCGATCTTCATGCCGAACTTGAATATTTCTGGTGGGCTCAACGCCGCGGCTTTGTACGAAATACTCTGAAAACCGGAGACTGCGACCTGATCGTGGGTATCGCTACCGGTGTGGAGATGGTGCTGACGACTGCGCCGTATTATCGGTCGACGTATGTGTTCGCCTCGCGCAAGGATCGTGATTTGCAGATACGATCCTTTGACTCTCCGCGGCTGAAGCAGCTAAAGATTGGCGTGCAGATTATCGGGGACGATTACGCGAACACTCCTCCCGTGCACGCGCTTGCACGCCGCGGCATCACCAATGTACACGGGTACAGGGTGCTTGAAGACTACAGGCAGCCGAATCCGCCTGCCCGTATCCTTGATGCTGTTGTTCGGGGAGAGGTGGATGTTGCGGTAGTCTGGGGACCACTGGCCGGTTACTTTGCAGGGAAGCAACACATACCTCTGCAACTGACGCCTGTCGCTCCCCGGATTGATACACCATCACCTCCTTTTGTGTACGACATCAGCATGGGTGTTCGACAAAAAGAAATTGGGCTTAAGCGGGAGATCGAAGCTGCTATTGCAAGAAACCGCGGTGAGATTGATCGAATTCTTGCCGAGTTTCACGTTCCAAGAGTAGATACACGGCGGAGTGCACGATGATCGGCATCCGGACCGTGTTTTTTCGTGAGCGGGTGGTTGCTTGCATTCTTCCGGTCTGCATTCTGCTTGTTTCTTGCAACCGGGAGAAACGTATAGCCGAGGTATCTGCCTCCGCCGCTACGACCACGACGCAGGAGAAAGATATTCCACTTCAGCCAGGCGGTCTTGGCGCAGGCGAAAAGATGGTTCCTCCTTTAAAAGACCGGTCGCGAAATCCATTCGAGGGGAACTACGATGCGATGAACAATGGAAAGCGGCTTTTCTCCTGGTACAACTGCGCTGGATGCCATAGCTCAGGAGGCGGAGGCGCGATTGGACCTCCACTGATTGATGCGAAATGGATATACGGCAACAGCCCTGGCGATATTTATGAAACGCTGATCAAAGGACGAAAGAACGGGATGCCGGCGTTTGGGGGCAAGATTCCGGATTATCAGGTGTGGCAGTTGGTCACGTACGTAAGATCGTTGAGCCATGAGGCTGCTGCCCCGCAGCAGAAGCAACAATGAAATGGATCTCGCCGGCTTTGCTGCTTACGCCGAGGTTAACATTGGCGTCCGCTTTGGGAGGCAATCAATCGGCGTTAAACCCGCATGGGCCATTGGCGAGTCGCATCTCCGAGCTGTGGTGGTATATGTTCGCGGTCCTGACGGCCGGATATGTGGTGACGCTCGTCATCCTGTTTTGGGCTCTCCGGCAGGGACGCCGGGGAAAGCGCCCGGATCTCATAAAGAGTAGAAACGTTGTTCTTATCTGGGGTCTCGCAATTCCAGGAGTCGTGTTTACAAGCGTGCTCTTCTACAGTGTTCTGGTTGGACAAACAATGTCAGTCGACCCGTACAAGAATGCCTTAACGATACACATCACCGGCAAACAATGGTGGTGGCAGGTGCGCTATCTGCACGGCAGTGACGTGATCGCCGATACCGCCAATGAGATCCACGTACCGGTTGGAGTGCCAGTGAAGTTGAAATTGAGCTCGACCGATGTGATTCATAGCTTTTGGGCGCCTAATCTTAGCGGGAAGATGGATCTGATTCCAGGGCGCACGAATGAGACCTGGATTCGAGCGGACAAGGAGGGCGTGTGGCGAGGAGCATGCGCTGAATTCTGCGGCGTGCAGCATGCGCATATGGCTTTTGAAGTTATCGCGGAAAAGTCTGATAAGTACTATCAATGGCTAGATTGGCAGCGGCATCCGGCGATTACACCTACTACCGACCAGCAAAGGCATGGGCTGATGACGTTTGTGACGGGCCCATGCGGGATGTGTCACGCCGTTCGTGGAACTACGGCACATGGTTCTGCAGGCCCTGATCTTACACATCTGGCAGGCCGCCGAACAATCGCGGCCGGCACTCTGCCGAATACCCGCGGCCATCTGGGCGGCTGGATTGTCAATGCTCAAGGGCCGAAACCCGGAAACTACATGCCAAGGCTGAACATGGAACCGGAACAACTCGACAGCCTGCTCTCTTATCTGGAAATCTTGAAATGACGGAACGAGAAGAGACTCAGTTAGAGCTTGCCGACGCAGAACTGGATTGTGTAAAAGCTCAGGCTCTGCGCGCACCCGGCCTCGGCGAGCACGATGCACAGTTACACGAGGTGTGGAAACCGCGGAAGGGATGGGTTGGATGGCTCATGACCGGAGACCACAAGCGGTTGGGAATATTGCAGATCGTCACAGCATTCATATTCTTCTTGCTGGGTGGCCTTGAGGCCATGCTGATGCGTTTGCAATTGATGCGCGCCGAGAACAACCTGCTGAGTGCGGATCTGTATAACCAAATCTTTACCACTCACGGTACAACCATGATGTTCCTGTTCGCGGTCCCGATTATGCAGGGGTTCGGCATTTACCTTGTGCCATTGATGATCGGGACGCGCAGCATCGCTTTTCCACGTCTGGCAGCATTCGCGTATTGGACATATTTAGCCGGCGGCATCATGCTGTACACAGCTTTCTTCCTGGGTATCGGCCCCGATAACGGCTGGTTCAGCTACGTACCGCTGGCCAACTCGGATTTTTCTCCGGGAAAGCGCGCTGACTATTGGGCGCAAATGATTACGCTAACTGAGATCTCGTCCATGGCAACGGCCATACAGTTGATTGCGACTATATTCAAAATGCGCGCTCCAGGCATGTCTTTGAATCGCATGCCGCTATTCGTCTGGTCTATCCTGATTCAATCGTTTGTGGTGGTGTTTGCGATGCCGGCGGTCGCAACGGCGAGCGGCATGCTTGCCAGCGATCGATTGATCCAAACGAAGTTCTTCCAGATCGCGCAGAATGGAGACGCCATTTTGTATCAGCATCTGTTCTGGTACTTCGGACATCCTGAGGTGTACCTGATTTTCATACCTGCATTGGGGATCGTCTCGACGATCATCCAGACCTTCACCGGGCGCTCCATCTTTGGTTATCTTCCGCTAGTTCTTTCAATCGTGTCCACCGGGTTTATAGGCTTTGGCGTTTGGGTACATCATATGTTTGCAACCGGACTGCCTCAGCTTAGCCAAAGCTTCTTCACGGCGGCGAGCCTAGTGATCTCAATTCCCACGACGGTGCAAATCTATTGCTGGATAGTGTCCTTATGGCGGGGCAAACCACGCTTCACGACAGCGTTGCTTTGGGTGCTGGGATTTGTACAGGTGCTGGTGATGGGTGGGCTGACAGGTGTGATGCTGGCTTCCGTGCCGTTCAATACGCAAGTGCATGACACGTACTTCGTTGTCGCGCACTTTCACTATGTCCTGATCGGCGGCGCGGTGTTTCCGCTTTTCGGCGGTATCTATTACTGGTTTCCCAAGATTACGGGTCGCACGTTGGGCGAGACGCTTGGCAAATGGAATTTCTGGCTATTCCTGATCGGGTTCAACGTGACCTTCTTTCCGATGCACATCCTGGGATTCATCGGCATGCCCCGGCGGGTTTATACGTATCTTCCACAAATGGGCTGGGACAACTTGAGTCTGACCGCCACGATTGGCGCCGGCATTCTTTTTACAAGTGTCTGGTTGTTTCTAATCAATGCAGCCAAGGCTTTAAGGAGACCTGTGTTAGCCCTGGACAACCCGTGGCACGCCGATGGCCTCGAATGGGCCACGTCGTCTCCCCCGCCGGTTTACAACTATAAGCGATTGCCGGTTGTTGAGAGCCGGGATCCACTGTGGAAGCGCACTGATCCGATGCCGGTATTGACGGGCTTGGATGAGACCAAGCATGAGGTTGTGATTACCAGCGTGCTGGACGCCATTCCCTCTCATCGCGAACATCTTCCAGGAGCGTCGCCCTGGCCTTTTGTGCTTGCCATTGTTGTTTCCGGTGGTCTATGGGTGCTTGTTTATACCTCGTATGCATGGTGGCCTTCTCTGCTTCTAATCGGGGCGATTATAGTGGCTTGGTATTACCGCAATTCGAAAACCGAAAGATCTGGCGCCGGGGGCTTTTGAACGCATGAGTGGGCCCATGAACGTCCGCACCGCCATTGACGTATCGGGATTGGAGGTTGAGAAGTTCGGATCGGCTGACACACTTTGGTGGGGCAACCTGGGGCTGATCGTTGTGGAGTCGACTTCATTCGCCCTTCTGATCGCAAGCTATTTTTTCTTTCGCATGCGCTATACCCAATGGCCGCCGGACGACGCCGGCGTCCCGTGGTTTACTTTCGGGTTGCCCAATCTGATTCTTATAGTGGCAATCTGCCTTCCGATGAGTCGAGTCAACAAGAACGCTCCAAATGCCAGTCAACCGTGGCTGACAAAGATGCTAGCAGTCTCAGCGGTGTTGATGGCCGGTACCGTGGCACTGCGAGTTTTTGAGTTTCAAACTCTGCATACCGGCTACAGCGAACATTCTTATGGATCGATCACCTGGGCGCTTCTATTTATGCACGGAATTGAGCTTGGATTCGGGGTTGGAGACACGGCAGTGCTTGCTGTTTATTCGGCTACAAGAGAACTGGACCGCAAGCACCGCGCCGATATTCAGACGGTCTGTACTTTCTGGAATTTCCTGGCCATAAGCTGGGTAGTGATCTTTGCTGTGGTTTATCTGGGAGGACGGATGCTGTGACTTCTCGACAGCAAAACAATCCATCAGCGCAGGATCAGAAGGACCTTCTGATCGCCTGGATCGGGATTTTGCTTGCGCCGGTCACCTGGATCGTGAGTTTCGAACTTAACTATGCGCTGGTACCCTTCGCCTGCCAGAGCCGTTCCACATGGCCTTTGCACTCGATTTCCATTTTTGCTCTTGCGATTGCCGGCTTGGGCCTAATCGCCGCCGGCTACACATGGTCGGCCACGGGGAAAGTTGCGCTCACTGACCAGGCGGATACCGTTCATCGAAACGGCTTTCTAGGTATGTTCGGATTGTTGTTTAGTGGCATCTTGATTGTCCTGATCGCCGCGCAGTGGATTCCGGTTTTCTTTGTGGATCCGTGTAATCCGTAATATGCAATCCGCCACGCGATTTCTTTTCCCTGTGGTACTGGTCTCTGCACGAGCGCTTCAGGGCCACGAAGGTGAGCCTTTGCAGCCGCACGACCTCTGGTATGCATGGTCCGCGGACCCGTTCGTTATCGCAATTATGGTTCTATCCGCGCTGCTGTTCGGGCTTGGAGCGCGACAGAAGCAGGGCATTCTGCGGTGGGAGATGACCTGTTACTGGCTAGGGTGGTCTCTGCTCTTAATCGCGCTGATCTCACCGCTTCATGCCGCGGGCGAGGCTTTGTTCTCAGCGCATATGGCGCAACACGAGTTGATGATGGTCGGAGCAGCTCCGCTACTAGTTCTCGGGCGGCCCTTGATTTCCTACTTGTGGGCTCTGCCGCAAGGGGAGCGTCGAACAGTGGGCAAGTGGTTCCAGCAAGGTTGGATAAGAGGCCTGTGGAGTTTTTTGTCCGATCCCTTCCATGCATGGTGGCTGCACTTCATTGTGCTTTGGGGATGGCACGCGCCCATACTGTTTGGGGCCACCCTGAGCAATGATGTTATTCATTCCGCGCAACACCTGAGCTTCTTTCTTTCCGCGCTTTTATTTTGGTGGGCCTTGATCCGCAGGCACGGCAGACGAAAAGAATATGGCGCCGGAGCCTTCTACATTTTCACAACCATGATTCATACTGGGTTGCTGGGAGTCTTGCTTACATTCTCGACAAGCATCTGGTATACGGCCTACAGTGAGACCACGCAGGCATGGGGCCTGACGCCGCTCGAAGACCAGCAACTCGGCGGGTTGATCATGATTGTGCCGCCCATTGCGGTGTATCTGGCAGCCTTTCTGATCCTATTTTGGATTTGGGTGCGTGACTCGGATCAGTCATACCGCGATTCCTTTCATGCGATCCCGAAGGTGGACGAATGAAGGTACTCTTTATTCTGTCAGTAGCGTTGATGCTCTCCTGCGGCCGCAATCCAAAATATCCTGCAAGAGACATGCTATCGAGTGGCAACACAGATCGAGGCCGGGCGTTAATGCAACAGTATGGCTGCCCGTCCTGTCATGTCATCCCCGGCGTAAAGGGGGCATCCGGACATGTAGGTCCGCCTCTGACCGAGATTGCATTACGCACGTACTTGGCCGGACGAATCCTCAATACGCCAGAGGGCCTGATGCGATGGGTCATGCACCCGAAATCAGTTGATGAAAAAACAGCCATGCCGGAAATGAATGTCACCGAACGCGACGCGGCCGATATCGCGAGCTTTCTGCTGACGCTCAGATAAGACGGCTATCTCCAGTCGCGGAGCGGGTCGGCATCTCCAAGTAGGTCCCGGCTACTCGCGTACCGGAGCAACCTCACGCCGAGTCCCTGCTGAATCATCAGCTACTGACAAATTAGCGTTTTGCTGGTCATTGTCACAGTTGCCGCAGGGGCCGTCAAAGGCATCGCCAAAGTAGCGAAGCAGAAACTCCCGCCTGCAAGTTGACAACTCCGCGTATCGCTGAATTACTTCGATGCGGTTTTTTTGAACTGCCTTCAAACGGTCTTGCGATGCCGCGGCCTCGGCCGACAACGACACTATGTCACAATCGGGCACGACATGAGTATTGCCATTCCCGTTTGATTCGAACGCGCCGACATCTTCCAGTCGACTGATTATCGTTACGACTTTTCGGGCCGATAGCTTCGTCTCTTTGGCAATGTCTTTGGCTTCGATGGATCCGCTATCGCGCTCGATGATGCTCGCCACTCGTGCAATGTCCTGGGAACGTAATGTCCCGCCGCCCGCCTGAAATTTTCGCAGGTTCAAGTT
>Ga0190275_10002040_pt1 | contig 14721 bp, 15 predicted proteins | sample Popmic550T_FD_133745 | JGI IMG/M metagenome (GOLD analysis project Ga0190275, IMG submission 133745) | Populus adjacent soil microbial communities from riparian zone of Yellowstone River, Montana, USA - 550 T | ecosystem: Environmental > Terrestrial > Soil > Riparian zone > Trees stand | place... | reverse complement strand
GACCTCGCTCACCTCGGCCCCGCGCGCGCGCAGCCCGTCCGCCAGCACCGGCCGCGCGTCCTCGGCCGCGGGAACGAGTACACGCTTCCCGGCGATCCCGTTGGCGGCGAGCGCCTCCACGGCGGACTCGGCGACGAACTCCGGGGGGACCAGGTCCGCGCGGATCCCGTGCTTCTCCAGCTCGGCCGCGGTGGCCGGGCCGATCGCGCAGACCCGGGCGGCGCCCAGCGCCCGCGCGTCACGGCCGGCCTCGCGGAGGGCATCGAATAAACATGTGACGCCGTTCGCGCTGGTCAGAACGATCCAGTCGAACGAATCGAGACACCCCGCCGCGTCGCGCAGCGGCTGGGGATCCGCCGGGGGCGCGACGCGGATCGCGGGGAGCTGCAGCACCTCGGCCCCGAGCGCCTCGAGCGACGCGGCGAAGGCGCTGGCCTGCGCCCGTGCGCGGGTGACGACCACGGTGCGCCCGCTCAGCGGCCGCCGGTCGAACCAGGCCAGCTCCTCGCGCAGCGCGACGACCTCGCCCACGACGACGATGGAGGGGGCGCCGAGATTCGCCTCGTGCGCGAGCGCCGGAAGCGTGGCGAGCGTGCCGGTCACCGTCCGCTGGCGGGGATAGGTGCCCCACTCGATCGCCGCGGCGGGGGTGTCGGGGGAGCGGCCAGCCTCCGTCAGGCGGGCGAAGTTCTCCTCCATCCGCCCCACGCCCATGTAGAACACCAGCGTTCCCATCCCCTCCGCCAGCGCGCCCCAGTCGATCCCGGTCTCGGGCTTCTCCGGGTCTTCGTGCCCGGTCACCAGCGTCACGCCGGTGGAGATGCCGCGATGGGTGACGGGGATGCCGGCGTAGGCGGGCGCCGCGACGCCGGCCGTGATGCCGGGCACCACCTCGAACGGCACCCCGGCGCGCACCAGCTCCAGCGCCTCCTCGCCCCCGCGCCCGAAGACGAACGGGTCGCCGCCCTTGAGGCGCACCACCGTCTCGTGCGTGGCGGCAAGGTCCACCAGCATGCGGCTGATCTCGTCCTGCGACAGCACGTTGCGCGTGCCGCCGCGCTTGCCGGCGTAGATGCGCTCCGCCTTCACCGTCAGCTCCAGCACCGCGGGGGAGACGAGGGCGTCGTACACCAGCGCGTCGGCGCGGGCCAGCAGCTCGGCGGCGCGCACGGTGAGCAGCCCGGGATCGCCGGGGCCGGCGCCGACCAGGTAGACGGTACCGCTCAAGCCGCCTCCACCGGGGCGGCGCACGCCGCGCGCTCGTGCGCCAGCAGCTCGGCCAGCGTCTGCCGCAGCGGGATGCGCGGCTCCCATCCCAGGGACCGCAGCGCCGACGCGTCGCCCGAAAGGAGCGGCACGTCCACCGGGCGCACGCGCGCCGGGTCCACCTCCACCCGCGCGCCGGTGCCCGAGAGCTCCACCAGCATGCGCACCAGCTCGTCCATCGACCGGGGCTCGCCGCTGGCCACGTTGTAGGCGGCGCCGGGGGTGCCGCGCTCGATCAGCAGCAGGTAGGCGCGGACCACGTCGCGCACGTCCAGGTAGTCGCGCCGCGCCTTCAGGTTGCCCACGCGCAGCACCGGCTCGTCGAGCCCCGCGGCGATGCGCGCGAGCTGGCGCGCGAAGGCGGCCAGCGCGAAGCGCGCGTCCTGCCCCGGGCCGGTGTGGCTGAACGAGCGGGCGATCACCGCGTGCGCACCCGCACGGCCCAGCGCCGCCTCGGCCACCACGATCTCGGCGGCGGCCTTGGAGGCGGCGTAGGGGTTGGCGGGGCGCGGCGGCGCGGCCTCGCCGATCGGCTGGGCGTCGTCGGGCACCACGCCGTACACCTCGGCGCTGCTGACGAAGAGGATGCGCGCGCCGGCCGGCAGCGCGCACACCAGGCGCAGCGTGCCGGTGGCGTTCACCTCCCAGGTCGCCTCCGGGTCGCAGAAGCTTTCGGCGACCGACGCCTGCGCGGCCAGGTGGAAGACGCGCTCGGGGCGCGCCTGGTCCATCGCCTCGCGGATCGACGCGGCGCTCGACAGCTCCATCGGGAGCCAGGCGACGCCAGCGGGCCCGGGCGGGGGGGCGTGCCCGGCCTGCAGCGTGCCCCACACCTCGTGGCCCTCCGCCAGCAGCGCGCGGGCCAGGTGCCCGCCCGCGAAGCCCGCCGCGCCGGTGACCAGGACGCGCACGCCGCCTCAGCCCGCGGCGGCCAGCGCGCGCGCCGCCACGGGGCGCAGGCGCTCCAGGTCGGCGTCCACCATCATCCGCACCAGGTCGTGGAAGCCCACCTCGGGCTCCCACCCCAGCTCGGCCCTGGCCTTGGCCGGGTCGCCCACCAGCAGGTCCACCTCGGCGGGGCGCATGAAGCGCTCGTCCTGCACCACGTGCTCGCGCCAGTCGAGCTCCACGTGGCCGAACGCCGCCTCCACCAGCTCGCGCACGCTGTAGGTGTGGCCGGTGGCCACCACGTAGTCGCGCGGCTCGTCCTGCTGCAGCATCATCCACATCGCGCGCACGTAGTCGCCCGCGAAGCCCCAGTCGCGCTGGGCGTCGAGGTTGCCCAGGCGCAGCTTGTCCTGCATCCCCAGCTTGATGCGCGCGGCGGCGTCGGTGACCTTGCGGGTCACGAACTCGAGGCCGCGGCGCGGGCTCTCGTGGTTGAAGAGGATCCCGCTCACCGCGTACATCCCGTAGCTCTCGCGGTAGTTCACCGTGATCCAGTGCCCGTAGACCTTCGCGACGCCGTACGGCGAGCGGGGGTAGAAGGGCGTGTCCTCGTCCTGCGGCACCGCCTGCACCTTGCCGAACATCTCCGAGCTCGACGCCTGGTAGAAGCGGATCTTGGGGTTGTGCACCCGGATCGCCTCCAGCATCCGCGTGACCCCCAGCGCGGTGACGTCGCCGGTGAGGGTGGGCTGGTTCCAGCTCGTCTGCACGAAGCTCTGCGCGGCGAGGTTGTACACCTCGTCGGGGTTGCACTGCTGCAGCGCGTAGAGGAGCGAGTTCTGGTCGGTGAGGTCGCCCGAGAGGAACTCGAGCTGGTCCTGGATGTGCTGGATGCGCTCGTAGGTGACGGTGGAGCTGCGCCGCGCCAGGCCGAACACCCGGTATCCCTTGTCGAGCAGGAGCTCGGCCAGGTAGCTTCCGTCCTGGCCGGTGATCCCGGTGATGAGAGCCGTCTTCATTCGCCGTGCGGATGGGGGGCGGTGAGCGTGCCCCAATGCCAAAAACCACCGTCGCAGGGGCGCCGGTGAGGGGTGTGCGGAACCGGGCATCAACCTAGCCGCGCGCCGAAGCGGTGTCAATCAAAGAAGATACGCCCGGCGGGGTTGACCCGGCCGCCTGGCGGGGATAGATTTTACGGCTTGTTTCACAACACGGCGAATACGAACTGAGGAGACTCCGATGGCTTTCTGCGAGGTCTGCGGAAAGGGGCCGCGCAGCGGGAACAACGTCAGCCACGCGAACAACAAGACCAAGCGTGTCTGGCGTCCGAACCTGCAGCCCGCGCGGATCGTGACCGACAACGGCACGCATAAGCGCGTGCGCGTTTGCACGAGCTGCCTGTCCGCCGGCAAGGTCCGCAAGGCGGGCTGACGCCGTACGGCGCTTCCCCATTTTTCCGATCGACGGCGCGGCCGCATCCCTTCACCGGGGCGCGGCCGCTTCCTTTTTCGGGCGATTCGGGGCGTTCCATGCATCGCGCGGGGCGGAGATCGTGCGCGGGGGCCGGGACCGCTCACCGGCGGCTGAAGCCGCAGCAACAACTACGAAAAGCCTCGCAAACGGCGCGAGGCTCGACCGGATCGATAACGGCATCGCGGCTCGATTTCAAGCGGAGATTTCTGGCGCCGACGAATCTTCCGCGCCGTTGCGGCGGTAGAGTGTGGCGGGCGGCGCGCCTTGCCAGCGGCCGCCCCCGGGCCGAAGTTGCCCGCGGCCCTGCACCGCCCGAACCCGTTGCGCTTGCCTGATGAAGAAGTGCCGTTTCTGCGCCGAGGAGATCAAGGACGAGGCGATCATCTGCCGCTTCTGCGGCCGGGCGCAGGACCGCGCGCCGGACGCGGAGGCGGACGAGGCCGTCGAGCCCGCCCCGGCCGCCGCGCGCAAGGGATGGCTGACGCCCGCGCTCCTCTTCGGCGGGGTGGCGCTGGCGGCGGTCGCCACGGCGGTGGCGCTCACGAGCGGGCCGCGCGGCGGGCGGCGCACCATCTCCACCCTCACCCCCGCGGAGTCGGCGGTGGTGAGCGACAGCCTGCGCGTGATCCGCGACAGCTTCCCCGCGTTCGCCACGCTCCCCAGCGAGAACCCGTTCGTCGACCCGGGGCAGCCGGTGGTGATCGCCCCGCCGCCGCCCCCTCCCCCACCGCCCCCGCCTCCCCCCGCCCGGGGCGACGTCGCCGACATCCCCGAGATGAAGATCTCCGCCGGGCAGTACGTCTATTACGGGATGGACATCGACGACGAGCGCCCCTGCCGCCTGCGCGGCCGCGTGGAGACCACCGAGGGCGGCCGGCACGACACCGACGTGCTGGTGCTGGACGTGGACGGCTTCACCAACTTCCAGCACGGCCGCGGCTTCGCCTCGGTGTTCGCGGCCCGGCGCACGGCCGCCGTCACCCTCGACGTGCCGCTCCCCGGCCCCGGCACCTACTACCTGGTGCTCAGCAACCGCTTCTCGGCCTGGACCGGGAAGAAGGTGCGGGTGGAGAACGCGCACTGGATCTGCAGCGACGAGCTGCGCAGCGAAGAGCCCGTCGAGGAGCCCTCCGACGACGGCGAGCAGTAGCACCCGGCGGAGCGCGACCCGGCTCACCCCCGCGGTGATCGGGTGGCGCTGCCGGATCAACCGTGGGCGTTCGATCGCAGGGAGGTGTCATCCGGCCGCTGTAGCGGAATATGCGAGTGAACTCGCCGCTACAACGGCACGCAGTCCGCCTTCGCGGACTTCAACGGCGATGGATCGAAGCGTGGCGTGCCGCCATCGCACCGACGAAGCCTCGCGCAGTTTGCGAGGCTTCCCATAGTCATAGCTGCGGCTTCAGCCGCCCGTCGCGAGGTCCGCCGAAGCCACTCGGTGACCGCCAGCGCGCCGACGAAGCCTCGCGCAGTCTGCGAGGCTTTTCGTAGTTGTTGCTGCGGCTTCAGCCGCCGGTGCACGGGGCTGGGGGATGCGTCAAACCTCCGGCGTGGCGGCGACGGCGCGGACGGTGAGGGCGGCGCCGGCGCTGGCGGCGATCACCAGCACGACCGCGAGCCACTGCGCGACCGACAGGATCTCCCCCAGGAAAATCAGCCCGCAGAGCGCCCCGACGGCCGGCTCCAGGCTCATCAGGATGCCGAACGTGCGCGCGGGGATCGCCTTCAGCGCGAACATCTCCAGCGTGAACGGGACGGCGCTGGAGAGCAGCGCCAGCCCCACCCCGGCCGCCAGCAGCCGCGGCGTGAGCCGCGCGAGGTCGCCGCTCGCGAGGGCGAAGGGGAGCACGGTGAGGCCGGCGATCGCCATCCCCACCGCCACCGCCGTGCCGCCGGGGATGAGCCGCGACACCCGCCCGCCCAGCACGATGTAGGCGGCCCAGCAGGCTCCCGCCGAAAGCGCCAGCGCCACGCCCAGCGGGTCCACGCCGCTGTCCGGGCTCCACGGCGCGATCAGCGCGATGCCGGCGGCGGCGAGCACCACCCACACCACGTCCACCGCGCGCCGCGACCCGGCCACCGCCACGCCCAGCGGGCCGATGAACTCCAGCGTGATCGCCAATCCCAAGGGGAGCCGCGAGAGGGCCTGGTAGAACAGCAGGTTCATCACGCCCAGGATCACGCCGTACGGCACCACGGCGCGCCACTGCGCCGCGGTGAAGCGCCCCACCCGCGGCCGGAACGCCAGCAGCAGCATCGCCGCAGCCAGCACCGTGCGAACGGCCGTGGTGCCCGGCGCGCCGAGGAGGGGGAACAGCCCCTTGGCGATCGCGGCGCCGGCCTGTACGCTGATCCCGGCGAGCAGCACGGCGGGGATCGGCGGTATCCCGCGGCGTGTCGTGCGATCCATCGATGTCGTCACCCGGCCGGCCGGTTTCGTGGTGCGCGCGGGGAGCCGGCCGCACGCACGCGACTGGCATCTCCCCGCCTGGTGCGCGAACCTGCGGCTCGATGCCGTCGCGGCGCAATGGCGGCGCGAGGTATGTTGGTCGAATCAGCCACGGCGACTGCTCCGTCGACGGGCGACGCGCTGAATCGGCTTGCCCTCGTCCGATCCCCCATCCACCCCGCTGATCCCGATGCAGGCGTACGGTCCCGGCTTCGCGCGCGTCTACAACCTGAAGTGGGCCGGCTACGCCCAGCGCGTGGCCCCGGCGCTCCTCGAGTTCCATGCGGCGCGGACGCCCGCCGGTGGCTCGCGCGGGAACGTGCTGGACCTGTGCTGCGGGACGGGGCTGCTCGCCTGGCACTTCCTGGAGAAGGGCTATCGCGTGGTCGGCATCGACCTCTCCGCGCCGATGCTGGAGCATGCGCGGGCGACCGTGGGGGCTTACGTCGCGACGGGCCAGGCGACGTTCATCGAGGCGGACGCGCGCGATTTCACGCTGGACGAGCGGTTCGGGCTGGTCGTGTCCACCTACGACGCGCTGAACCACCTCGATGACTTGGCGGCGCTGCGAAGCTGCTTCGAATGCGTGAGCGCGGTGTGCGACGGCGCGTTCGTCTTCGACCTGAACACGCGCGTGGGACTGCGGCGCTGGAACAGCATCGAGGTGGACGAGAGCCGCGACGACGCCGTGATCCTCACCCGCGGCGTGTTCGACGATGGGAGCGGCAAGGCATACGTGAACATCTCGGGCTTCGTGGCGGCGCGCGATGGGCTGTACGAACGCTTCTCGGAGACCGTGTTCAACACCGTGTTCGAGATGGCCTCGGTGCGGACGGCGCTGCTGGAGACGGGGTTCCGCGACGTGTATTTTGCCACCGTGCAGGACCCGTCGCGCCCCATCGCCGAGCCGGAGCTCGAATCGCGCGTCTTCGTCGTCGCCACGAAATAACGAGATCTTCCCGATGCATGTTCGCGACTACACGCCGGATGACCGGGACGCCTGTCTCGCGGTGTTCGACAGCAACGTCCCCGACTTCTTCATCGCCCCGGAACGGGAGGATTTCGCGGCGTTCCTGGACGCGCTACCGGGCCCGTATCTCGTGGTGGTGGATGATGATGGCTGCATCGTGGCGTGCGGCGGCCACGCGGTGGTGCCGGAGACCGCCACGGCCGACCTGTGCTGGGGGATGGTGGCGCGGCCGCTGCACGACACCGGCATCGGCCTGCTGCTGAGCGAGCAGCGGCTGCGGCGCATCGCGGAGGACGGCACCGCGTCGGCGGTGTCGCTCAACACCAGCCAGCACACGCGCGGCTTCTACGAGCGCCTCGGCTTCCACGCCGAGCGCGTGACCCCCGACGGCTTCGCGCCCGGCCTGGACCGCGTGGACATGCGGCTGGTGCTGCGGGAGCAGGACGACGTCGTCGCCAGTGACGGATCGTGAGCCCGGAGATGGCTGCGCGGGCGGCGCCGGGGCCGTAGCTTCTCACCGACGTGATCCAAGCCTGCGTTCCGCCTCGATTTTCATCGCCCGATGCAAACGTCCGAGTTGGCCAGCATCCTCGAGTTTCTCCGCGCTGCCGAGGGGCTGAAGACCGCCACCCGCAGCGGCTGGACGAGCGCCGGCCAGCAGGAGAGCGTGGCGGAGCACACGTGGCGGCTGTGCCTGATGGCGCTGGTGCTGCACCCCGGCTTTCCCGGCGTCGACTTCGCGCGGCTGATCAAGATCTGCATCATCCACGACCTGGGCGAGGCGATCGGCGGCGACGTGCCCGCGCCCGAGCAGGCGCGCCTGGCCGCCGGCAAGGCCGCCGACGAGCGCCGAGACCTGCTGCAGCTCCTGTCGCCGCTGTCGCCCGCGCTGCGCGACGAGATCACCGCGCTGTGGGACGAGTACGAGGCCGCCGCCACGCCCGAGGCGCGGCTGGCGAAGGCGCTCGACAAGCTGGAGACCATCCTGCAGCACACCCAGGGCGCCAACCCGCCCGACTTCGACTACCGCTTCAACCTGGGCTACGGCCGCCAGTACACCGCCGGCCACCCCGTCCTCGAGTCCGTCCGCGCGCTGCTCGACGAGGAGACCGAGCGCCGGGCGCGGGAGACGGAGGAACCGGAGCCTCACGCCTGATCGCGCGCGCGCGGCTCACCGGATCGACAGGCGAACGCGGGTCGCGCTGGTCGATGTACAGCCGCTCTGTTAACGTGGAGAGGACCCCGAAGCCGCATGGAGGTGGGAACATGACCGATCTCGACACTCGCCCGCTCGCGCTCCCCGACGGCAGCGTGGTGCACAGCGACCCGGAGGTGCACAGCGGCACGCCCGTGTTCGTCGGCACGCGGGTGCCGGTGCAAACGTTCGTCGAGTACCTGGAGGGCGGCTACGATCTCGACGAGTTCCTCGACCACTTCCCCAGCGTCCGGCGCGAGCAGGCGATCACCTTCCTTGAGCAGGCCTAATCACCGCCCCTGTGGGAGCGAGGACTGAGCGGGTGTTTAGCGACTCATCTTAACCTTGGCCGATGATTATGCTTCTTACCAACTCTGATCCGATGGCGAACCATCTTGTTTACCTCCGCAAGCTTGCAGAGGAAGCTGACGAGATATTGATCCTGAGCCCGTTCCTCGCATCAGATATGCGACGGCTCCTTTCAGAATTCGTCGGTCCTTTATTGCGGAGCTTTCGTCTAATTACAACGCTGAATTCAAAGGCGCGCGACCAAGTCCTCACTGCGGAGGCCCTGATGTCGATTCAAAATTTTTTCGACGGGAGAAACGAAGTTGTTAATGTATCGATATGTCTCGCTAAGAACTTACACGGGAAAGTCTACGTCTTCTCTCGAGAGCAACAACCGTTCGCATCGGTCATCACCTCAGCTAATTTCACCAGTAACGGCTTAAGTAAGAATCACGAATGGGGCGTCCTCATTTCGGATCAAGAGGAATTGGCTTCGATTCGGGAGTCTGTGGAATCCATGCCGGTACGGAAAGTTAGTCCTCAGCAGGTTACCGCAATGAGCATTGAAGCACAAAAATACGCGGCAGAACATCCCACCTCTGAAGTTCCCGGCTCCTTGGATCTCCTCGCCCTGATGGAATCGTTTCGACCGACTACAGCACAGCTTGCCCGTGTTTGGCTAAAGCCTTCAGGAGTAACGGAGGATCCAGTCCACTCCGGTGATGCTAGGTACAAGGACCCTGAAGTACAACTGCGTTTTACGACGCGGAAGCCAACAGGCGTTCTTATAGGTGATCTGGTTGTCGTTACAGGAGTCGGGGCTAGACGGCTTCTCGGCTTGTTCGAAGTTATATCACCAGTTCGGCATGACAGCGCGGCTGGAACCGAACAGGATCGCTGGAAAGCACGATGGCCTTGGTATGTTTTGGGAAAAAATCTTGCTCCGCTGTATAGCGCTAATTGGTGGAACTACGATCTCTACACCACGGGTCTTCTCGATGAATACGTTGGTACCCATCCAACCGAATCGATCACGGCAGTTGGGGGACGGACGCTCGGTGCACTTAATCATGGATCGGATAAAATCCGCCTTGCGCCAGGCTTCGCCGAGTTCTTGATCCAAAGGATACTGGAATCTGAGGGAGGATTGGAGATACCGGCCGTGCGATTACCACGTGATGCATCTCCATGAGCAAGAAATGTAGTTCGTATCCGTCTGCTCATCTTAAATTGCAGGCAGCTCGTTTTGTAAGTGCAACCACGCTTTCCCGTTGCTTTGCCCGCCGTTCGGCGCAACTTTCTGCGTGCAGGTTTCCTCATAGCGAGCGAATGTCCCACATGCCGACCTCCAAACCTAGATCGAGTTTCGCGATGCATTCGTTGCTGAAACGCTCCGCCGCCCTCGCGGCCGCCGCGCTCCTCGCCCCCGCCACGCTGGCCGCCCAGCGCCCCGTCGCGACCACCTCCACCGCCACGCTGCAGTCGGCGCCGATCTCGAACGTTCGCTACGAGGTGACGTTCACGGCGGCGACGGCGCGCGAGCGGTCGCTGAACGTGGCGATGACGTTCGACGCGGCGTCGGGGGGACCGGTACTGCTGTCGCTGCCGGTGTGGACGCCGGGGGCGTACGAGGTGAGCAACTTCGCCCACTGGGTGAGCGGCTTCGGCGCCACGCAGCGCGGCGCACCCATCACCTGGGACAAGGTGGACCCCGACACCTGGCGCGTGCGCCCGGCCGGCAGGGGCCCGGTGACCGTATCGTTCACCTACCGCGCCGACTCTCTCGACAACGCGATGGCGTGGAGCCGGCCGGACTTCGTGTTCTTCAACGGCACCAACGTCTTCCTCTACGCCGAGGGGCGCAGCCTGGAGTTCCCCGCCACCGTCACCATCCGCACCGACGCGGGGTGGAACGTGGCCACGGGGATGCGCGTGCGGCCGGGCCGCTTCACCTACGGCGAGAGCAACTACCACGACCTGGTCGACCAGCCGTTCTTCGTGGGCCGCTTCGACCTGGACAGCGCGCAGGTGGCGGGGAAGTGGCAGCGCCTGGCCACCTACCCCGCTGGCCGCCTGCAGGACAGCGCGCGCGCCGACGTCTGGCGGGCGATCCGCGGGATGGCGCCCGCGCAGGAGGCGGTGTTCCGCGCCGCGCCCTGGCCCGACTACACCACCATGATGGTGTTCCCCGACAGCTTCCCCGGCGGCAGCGCGCTGGAGCACAAGCGCAGCCACATCGGCATCTACACGCCGGGGCTGATCGGCAGCCCGATCCTGCACGACATCACCAGCCACGAGATGTTCCACTCGTGGAACGTGAAGAGCCTGCGCCCCGCGGACATGTGGCCGTACCGCTACGACCGCTGGATGCCCACGACCTGGCTGTGGGTGAGCGAGGGGATCACCGACTACTACGCCCCGCTGGCCATCACCCGCGGCGGCGTGGTCCCCGAGGCGTACCTGTGGGCGAACCTCACCGAGAAGATGCAGAACGTGAACGACGCGCCTCCCGTGGCGCTGGAGGACGCGTCGCTCAGCACCTGGATCCATCCGCAGGACAACACGGGGTACCTGTACTATCCCAAGGGCGCGCTCGCCGGCTTCCTGCTCGACGTGTTGATCCGCGACGGCAGCAACAACGCGCGCTCGCTCGACACCGTGATGCGCGAGCTGTACGGGAGCACGTACGCGCGCGGCCGCGGCTTCACCGGCGCCGAATGGTGGGCCGCGGTGAGCCGCGCCGCCGGCGGCCGCTCCTTCACCGACTTCAACGCGCGCTACATCGACGGGCGCGACCCCTTCCCGTACGCCACGGTGCTGCCGCTGGCCGGCCTGCGCCTGCAGACCGACACCGCGAACGTGCCGCGCCTGGGCGTGAACACGCAGGGCGACTCCACCGGCGTGCGCGTGACGGGCGTCGTCCCCGGAAGCGTGGCCGAGCGCGCGGGCGTCCAGGTGGGCGACCAGCTCCTGCGGCTGGGCGAGCTGACGGTGACCGACGCCGACTTCGGCCCCGCCTACCGCGCGCGCTACGGCACCGCGACCGAGGGCACGCCGCTGCCCATCGTCGTGCGCCGCGCCGGCAGCGAGGTCACGCTGAACGGCATCGTGCGCTTCGTCCCGGTGATCACCACGCAGATCGCCCCCGACCCGAACGCGAGCGCCAGGGCCGTCCGCATCCGCAACGGCATCGTGCGCGGCGAGACGAGCGGCGGGTGAGGGGTTGGCTGAGGACGAGCATACCTCGTGCGGACGCTCGGCGCGGGAGCACCGATAGTTGTGGCTGGGAACCGGAAGCGATTAGATTGATCGTACCCTTTCGCGGAGGCTACGATGGGAAGTGCAAAGGTGAAGCGCGGGAAGGCGGCGTCCGATACGACGAGAACCCTTCGGGGCAAGTCGACGGACTCCGCTCCCCGAAAGGGGGCCGGGAGCGCCTCGTTGCAGACGAACGCATCCGGAAAATCCACGTCGCCCAAAACTTCACCCGCTGCCTCGAAGGCACTCCGAGACAGGCGGGCGAATGGCGCCTCCAGGCCAGCCGCTGCAAGTGCACTCTCGCCGAAGAAGGCACCGGCCAACAGCCGCACGGTGAAGAGCTCCGCCAAAACCGGTACCGTGTCACGATCCGCCGCTCGGTCGGCAGCGAAAGCGGTACGCGAGGCTCGCGCCTGAACGAATCATGTTGATGGACTGAGTCTTGGCTCGATCCAGATACAACGAGAACGTCTTCGTCAACTGCCCGTTCGACCCCGAGTACCAGCGTCTCTTCGAGGCGCTGGTATTTGCGGTTCTCGATTGCGGTTTCGTTCCGAGGTGTGCGCTCGAGATTGACGATGCGAGCCAGGTCCGCATCGAAAAGATCATGGACATCATCGCCGAGTGCAGGCTGGGAATCCATGACATCTCGAGAACGGAACTCGACGGGACGCCGGCACTTCCGCGCTTCAACATGCCGCTGGAGCTCGGAATCTTTCTGGGAGCCAAGCGCTACGGAGCTCCGAACCAGCAGAAGAAGCTCTGCCTGGTGCTCGACCGTGAGTCGTTCCGTTATCAGCGATTTTGCTCGGACATTGCCGGCCAGGATGTCCGCTCGCACGCGGGAACTCCCGGCGAGATCATCAAGGTGATCCGTGACTGGTTGAGAAACGCCTCGCGAAAATCCGGGATCATCCTGCCGAGCGGATCTCGGATGGTTCAACGGTTCGAGCATTTTCAACGCGAGCTACCGCTGGTATGTGACGCGTTGGGACTGGACCGGAACGACCTGATCTTCAACGACTATTCGACCGTCAGCTCGGAGTGGCTCAAGCTGAATAGCTGGTGAGTGATACCGTCGGGACGGCTCCGCGAATCGGCTTCGGCTCGGGTGCGCGCTACGGCACCGCGGCCGAGGGCACGCCGCTGCCCATCGTCGTGCGCCGCGCCGGCAGCGAGGTCACGCTGAACGGCAACGTGCGCTTCGTCCCCGTGATCACCACGCAGATCGCCCCCGACCCGAACGCGAGCGCCAAGGCCGTCCGCATCCGCAACGGCATCGTACGCGGCGAGACGGGCGGCGGGTGAGATGAAGCACGTCGTGCGGCGCCGCAGTCCGGCGCCGCACGACGGTTCGTGGATCTACATCACTCGATGGGGATGCGATTCCCTGCCTGATTTCAAGCAGAATCGCGCACGATCACGACGACGGGAGCATCGATGACACGGACTCGCGGCTGCCTGTCGCTCGTCGCGCTGCTCGGCCTGGTGGCAGCGACGCCGGATCCGGCATCGGCCACGTGGTCGATCGTGGCGGTGGATCCGCGGACGCGCGAGGTGGGGGCGGCGGGCGCGTCGTGCACGCCGTTCGTGGTGGGGATCGTGGGCTTGGCGCCCGGCCGCGGCGCCATCGTGGTGCAGGCGATGTCGAACCCGCTCGCCCGGATGCGCGGCGTGGAGATGCTGAACCAGGGCGCCACCCCGGCATCGATCGTCCGCGCCCTCCGCGACCCCGAGCTCGATCCGGAGGAGCAGCAGTACGGCGTGGCCGCGCTCGGCGCGGATTCCGGCGCCGCGTACACCGGCGCGGAGGTGTTCGCCGCGTCCGCCGCGGCGCACGGGCCGGGCGTGGCCGTGCAGGGCAACACGCTGCCGTCGGCGGCCGTGGTCCACGCCGCCATGGCCGCCTACAAGGCCGCCGCCGATTCGGGCCTTCCGCTCGCCGAGCGCCTGCTGCGCGCGCTGGAGGCCGGCAGCGCGGCAGGCGGCGACCGTCGCTGCGGCCGCCAGGCCGCGCACTCCGCTTTCCTCGGCGTCGCCCGCCCCGGCGACGAGCCGCGCAACCCCTACGTCCGCCTGATCATCCCCGACCAGAGCGCGACCGGCGCCAACCCCGTCCACCTCCTCCGCCGCGCCTACGATCGCCAGCGCGCGCAGGCGGGGGCCGACCTGCATGATGTCGTGCGCGCCGCGGTCGAGGGTGAGGCCCAGACGACACGAGCCATTCCGCCGACACGTCTCTCAACCTCCTGCCCCAGTCTGGTGTACGAAGGCACGACACGGCTGTTAGATTGGAATCAACCTCAGCACAGGGGGTGTCGTGTGACAATTGTCGACGTGTCCGAAGCCGAGACTCAGCTCGAGAAGCTGATCGACGAGGCCGGGGCGGGCGAAGAAGTCGTGATCACACGCGACGGGACACCCGTCGCGCGCCTGGTTGCGCCTGCTGCCGAGATTCGGGGCGGGCGGGTTCCGGGGAGTGCGAAGGGGATGTTCACGGTGCCGGACGACTTCGATGCGCCACTGGAGGACTTCCGCGACTATATGTGACGATGCGGCTACTGCTCGACACACATGTGTTCCTCTGGTTCATCATCGCCGACCCGAAGCTCAGCGCGCGTGCCGAGCAGGCGATCCGCCACGATGAGAACACGGCCCTGCTCAGCATCGCGAGCGTGTGGGAGATCGCAATCAAGGTCAAGCAAGGTCGGCTCGCCATTCCTCAGCCGCTCGACGTCTTCATTCCGCACCAGCTTCAGGCGAACAAGATCGGGCTCCTCCCGGTCGAGTTGCAGCATACGTATGAAATCGCTCGCCTGCCCCTCCACCACCGCGATCCTTTCGACCGGCTCCTGATCGCACAAGCGATGACGGAGGATATCCCCGTAGTCAGCACCGACAGCGCGTTCGATGCGTATCCCGTTCAGCGGTTGT
>Ga0190275_10002039_pt1 | contig 14723 bp, 9 predicted proteins | sample Popmic550T_FD_133745 | JGI IMG/M metagenome (GOLD analysis project Ga0190275, IMG submission 133745) | Populus adjacent soil microbial communities from riparian zone of Yellowstone River, Montana, USA - 550 T | ecosystem: Environmental > Terrestrial > Soil > Riparian zone > Trees stand | place... | reverse complement strand
TGCTCGGGTATCTGGCTGCCTACACCCACCGGGTTGCGATCTCGAACCAGCGCATCAGCGCCTTCGACGGCGAACGCGTCACGTTCCGGTATCGCGACTATCACGACGGCAATGCCCAGAAGCTCATGAAGCTCTCGACCGTCGAGTTCCTCCGCCGCTTCCTCATGCACGTCGTCCCGAAGCGCTTCACCCGCATCCGCTACTACGGTTTTCTCTCCAATCGGGACCGTACGGCCAACATCGAAAAGGCTCGCGCGCTGATCGGCTCCACACGCACCCTCACTCCGCGCGCTCCTGCTCCCGATCCACGGCGCTGTCCTCAATGCGGCCAGGGCTCGATGCGCACGCGCGCGAAGGTCGACCCTCAGCGTCCGCGAATGTGGTTCGACTCGTCATGAACGCCGCTTCCGTGATCTGCCCCCGCTCTTACGCAGCGCACGCTGTCCTGCGACTGCTTCGCCCTCTCCGTCTGTCACGCGCCCAAAGCGCCCGTTTCAGTCGCTCATGCCATGCCGCCGGATCGCGTTTCCACCATATCCTGCCAATTTCGGCGTCGATTGCGCGTTGTTCGCCCGCCGTGCGCCCGCTCCCAACCCTCGCCGTTCGATACTTTCCCCACGTAGGCCCGCGGCTTCGTCCAACTTAACTCTTTCCCGCATCCTGACCGTCCCGCTTCACACGTTCTTCGATCTCGGTCGGTCCACTCATTCGGCACCATCATCGTGTCCCCGGATGCAGTAAAGAGTCCTATGAGTTAGGCGGCGCGTTACTCCCTGCCATCATAGCCGAGCTCGCCGGCAATCTCCTCAAAGGCGTGCGGCTCGATGTCGTAGCACGGCTGCGCCCGTAGCAGCGTTCTGGGTTGCTGATGAAGCGCCTCTCGCCCGGCCGCAATCTCGGCGATTCTCTGAAGGGCTGGCCAGTGGCGTCGCGCTGCTTCTTGCACATCATTTCGTCTTCGAGTGCGAACCGGAAAGCACGCTGAAAACATGGTTGATGACACAAAGAATAACGAGTGGGGCTCGAAACTGGCACCCCACCCTATCTTGCCACGCATGTTGTGGAACGGTCGCATCGGCACTGACATATTGGAATTGTAATACCGTTTGTTGGTGTACTGTTCTGCCCTGCCGGGTCCATGTACTATTCCGCTCGGCGTTGAATGATCATTAGCGATCCTTCTACTCTTTCGGGGAGACAGGGAGCCAACCATGAGACGAACTCTGATGCCGTCGGTGCTTCTAGCTCTAGCCACAAGCTTCGCTGCCGGGTGTCACAATTCGGGTGACGTGGAACGGATCCGCACTCTCGAGAAACAGTCCGCTCAAAGGACCACCGAGCTTGAGATCGCAAAGAAGAAGGTCGCCGAGCTGGAACAGCAACTTGGGGAGATGCGAAAGCGGTCCGAGACGCCTAGCCGAGCGGACCTGGAAGGGATTCTAAATGGGGCGGCGGTTTTCTGTTGTCGCAGGGAGAGTCAGTTTGACTCAGTGTTGATTGGCAATTTGGATGATGTTGCACGAAAGCTGGTCGAATCGAATCTCGCCATCATCAGGAATGGCCGAGTCTGGCCGGCGACTCCGCGCGACGAGCGTTGGATTCCGAACGGACGCTATGACGCGAAGGATGGTTGGCCGCCCGAGGACGCAACGAATGTGTTCTGGTGGGTTCGCCCGGCGGATCGAAAGGTTGCCGCTGTCACGGGCGTGAGCCGAACGGACGAGAACACCGCGATAGCGGATTTCGACTGGCAATGGAGTCGAAACGCCGTTGGTGACGCGTTGGGACGCGGAGCACTGTGGATGGACGACACATACCACGCGAGAGCCACTCTTCGGCTATTCGATGATGGCTGGCGCGTCGATCGGGTGGAGCTTGGGCAAAGGCGATTCTAGGCGCGGCGAAGTCCTGTTCCGAACGAACGCGCGGTCCAGTGACTAGGTTTTCATGATTCGACGACCCGCCGGCCTGTTTCTGACACGCCCCTTTCCACCAGGCGTTTTCGCGGCGCGCCTGATGGCCGCTGCCATTCGAGTACCTCTTGTGCTCTTCATCTGTCGTTACTCCTTTCACCAAGGACTACAAATTTGACTTCGACCCAAACCAATGGGCAGTGCATGCAAGCCACAGGCCGGATGAGTGCCCGAGTATGTCGATTATCAAGGACAAGTCAGGACGGCGGAGAAGTCGCATCGCGGTGCTCCGGGTTGCGCCGCCTAACGGCCAGCGCTCAGCCGCCGGAACCGCACGCGACACTGTAGCACCGACAACGCTGCCGGTGCGGCGGTTCCGGTCGGCTGGAGCGCGGAGTTAGCCGGCGGGTTGCGATACGATCACTCCATGGCTTCGCATCAACTGTCCTTCAAGGTGGATTTCGCCGAGCTCGCTGGTCGCACTAATCGACTGATTTGGCGTGTTACACAGCTGGCCGCGTTCGCCTTGTCCGCGGTTGATAGAGTGGCCGACGAGGAGTTTGGGGAGCTTTCGATGCGCGGTGCCTTGATTGGTCTTGGCCCTGGCCACACTCCAGACCCTCAAACGCGGATCGCGTTTCGGCAGTGGATCATTGGATGTGCGCTGCGCGATGCCGTCGAGACGACCCTGGTGCTACTGGACGACGTTCGCCGGATCTGTGCTATCGGACGGTTCTCAAGGCGCGGCGATTTCCCGGCGCAGGAGTGGGCGGCTGACGAGAATGCGCAGCGTGAGTTTCACATGTTGACACTCAGTCAGAAGCTGAAGTGTTTGACGCGGGAGTTCGGCCTGAAACTGCCAAAAGAGAAGCGGTCGGCGTTGTTTTCATTGGTGGCGGCAAGGAATTGCTTGGTGCATCGACTGGGTATCGTTGGCATCGCTGATGCCTCGAGCGACGGGCTACTAAAAGTGTCATGGTTGGGTTTTGAAATGCGCACTGTCGGACCAGCAGGCGATCGTGTGATCGAGTCACTACCGGGGAAGGTCGCGGCTGACGAGAGGTTGCAAGTCGTGGCACGCAAGCGATCACGAACTTTCGCGATCGGTCAACAGGTGGACTTCTCGACAGCGGAGTTCACGGAGGTCGGTGTGTTTCTGCAGATCGTTTCCCAGACGATTGCGGCGATCACGGCAACCGTGGCGGCACTCCCCGTCGCCGCGGGCGACTCACAGTCGTCCGGCTAACGGCCCACAGCTCAGCGGCTTCGGCCGCTGCGTGGAACGTGAAACCAAGGATACCAGCGAGCGGGCCGAAGTCCGCTGGAGCTGAGAGTTAGGCCGCGTCGGGGTCAGGGAACCACAACACGCTCTAGGACTCGGCTGTAGTCACTGGTAGCCGAGGCACCGCGCCCGTGAAGCACGCGCCAATTATCGATTACCAGTGCGACACCCGGAGTCCAATAATGGGATAACGCCGTCATGCTGCCCAGCGCGGCGCTCAGCTGGAATTGTAGGTCGATGTGTTCAAGATTACACACTGTCATACAGCACTGATCGTAACGGATCTGCCAAATGGCGCGTGATGTCGGGACCAAGACATGTGTCTCAAACGAAATGTCATCCCACGCGATTCTCCACGGCACGTCATGCAGACGACGGACCAAATCGACCATACTGGCAAGCTGATAGCTATCAAGTAACGTCGTTGGGCGATCGGTCGGTTGGCCCACAGAGCGAAACACGATATAGCGTGGCGGCCTCACCCAATGCGCGCGTTCCGTATGAAACGGAAACGGCCCCAACCCATACAAAGCGCTCAGCGTTCCCGGTCGTGCCTGATCGCTACGCTTAGGTGACAGACGTTCTACGCCGACCTGGCCGGTGAACGCGGGTCGCAGCAATTGAACCACAACGCGGAGGTCGATCTCGTTGGGAAGAGTAAGTGTCGACCAACCGTCACTTGCAATTCGTCGCCGGATATCGTCTAGTTCCGCGAGGTGCATCCGTTCATGCTCGCTGCGGCCAAAACAAGCAATCCACGGGCACCTATTCGTTCGCGCCCCAGTGCTTCTGGTTTGGATTGATGCACTGTCCGTTCTCGTCAAGAATACAGTCATTGTCGCTATAAATTTCGATTGGCGAAGTGTCAGACAGACGTTTCTCTTCAGTGCCTGAGGCAGGTTGCTCTTCAATCGCAGATGGAAGTTTCTCTTCAGATTGGATCGCGACGAGATAATACAGCCTCGGTAGTCCAGCCTCGAATCGTTGGAGTAAAGTGTCGTAGGGTAACAGTTGAAGGTTGCTTGGGAGCCGACGTTGAAGCATGTCGCGATAGATGTCCATGCCGACCATCCCGCTGATCTCTGTACTCATCCCCATGATCACGAATAAGTATGTATTGTTACCCAAGAATAAGGGCATTCGTTCAGTTGCTTTGGCAGGAACGCGCAAGGCGGTTTTGAGTAGAGCGTCACCTGCTGGATCGCCGTCTCGGCATCTCGGGTAAGAATCGCAACGTTTGAACGAGGAAAGGACGCGATTCGGGAATCGGGTCGCTTCAGTTCAATGACACCGTAAAATGGTATCGGATGTACGCCTTGAGGGTAGAAAGCAAAATCCGGTTCGGCAACCCCCGGCCGACCTAGGGGAAGAATGTCTCCGGGTTCCAAGCGGACAGGTAAAGAGCGAGAAAGGACATAGGGGTGATCTGTGAAGAAACTCTGCCAGTCACGTTCCGTGGTCGATTTAGCGAGAAGATAGCGAAAGACATCTCGCGAGTTCGACAGGTCGGCCGGAGTCGGGGAAAGCATACAGCACCGCCTAGCGTTACTACCGGCAGTGTATACAAAGTCGTTGGCGTGCGACAAGGCATTCCAACTCTCGGTCCCGACAACGGGCTGTGCCGGGGGAGCGTGACGAGTCGATGCGTTTCATTTCGTCGGCCTAACGGCCCGCGGTTCACCGGCGCGGACCGCGCGCGATGAAGCCGGCTCCTGGAGCACAGTAAAGCAGCGGTTCGCGTCCGGTGCAACCGCTTAGTTGGGCGCGCTCTTGCGACGAAATGGCCTCCACCAAGGTCGAAAGTTGCGTGCGCCATGAACGAAGGCAACGATCGATACGTGGCCGGGATCGACGCGATAGATCAGGCGGTACCGGCCCACGAAGATCTCACGGTGTATCGAGTCGTCAGGTTCAGGGACGAATCGCCCTCGATCGGCTATTGTGGCCAGGGACGCCGCTGCCTCGAACGCGTCCCGAACTGGCTTGCTGGCTGCCGAAGGGGAATCGGACTCGATGTGTTCAGCGGCATCTACGACCAGGGTCAAGGCGCGCGGAGCCCAGATTACTCGAGCCATTTCGCGAGCCGACGCCTCGCTTCTTCGTGCTCGATCCCCTCGCCCCGCTCGATCTCATCTGAGCCGCGTGCAATCTCATCCAACAGGTAGACCTGGTACTGAATGTCCTCGAAGCTCGCATCATTCGGAAGGCGCTCCAGCAGCCTTCGCACTTCGTCCTTCGCGGTGTTCATCGTCGGCATTCTAGCGCCTCGGACCGGTTTCTCGCTGAAGCGCCCAACGTCTCAAGCTGAGCCGCTTCGGCCCACGCGAGGAACGTGAAAGTAAGCGTATCAGACGCTGGGCCGAAGTCGGCTCCAGCGAAAAGTTGGGCCACGGTTCACGTACGACTGAGACGACGGATCTCGTCGCGAAGCTCGGCGACTTGCTGATTGAGAACATGGATTGCTTCTAGCTCAGCCGAATGCCGGACAGGAGACTCGAGGAACCAGGCAGCTACAAAACCGGAGAACGTTCCGAACAGCCCAACTCCTGCTGTCATGAGAAGGGCGGCAATCAGACGGCCCTCGGAGGAAAGTGGAAACTTGTCGCCGTAGCCCACAGTAGTCACTGTGACGACGGCCCACCACACCGCGTCCTCCGGGCTCCGGATGTTCGCCTCTGGTGAGGTTTCGAACTGCAGGACAGCAGATGCAGAGAACACCACCAGCAGCACTGAGACGAGGAGAGCGGCGAGGAAAGCGCTCTGGGCGCGACGATACAGGATGAACTCACTCAGGACCTTGGTCGCTCTGATGCCGCGAAGAACGCGAAAGATCCGGAGTATCCGCGCAGCTCGACCCCACCGTAGAGCGTCTATCGCAGGGACACTTGAGAGGAGATCAAGCCAGCCCCATGTCAACAGGTACCGGGTGCGGTTCGGTGATCGCCACAAGGTGATGATGAAGTCGACGAAGAAGAGACCACAAACAAAGGTGTCAGCGTAGCCGAGGACGGCGCGTGTGTCAGCCGAGATCTTGACGAACGAGGCGAGAGCAAGAGCGGCGACCGCGTAGATGCTGAGAAGCAATATGAACACCGAGAAGGGTGCACGTTGCTGCTCCTTGGAGGAGCCGTCGGAAACATCAGACGCCGTAGTTGGTAATAGAGTCATGTTGTCGGTCCATATTCACGGAGCCCGGGGCGACGACCATGTGCGCACGCTACCGACATTTGTTCGCAAGGGCTTGCGCGAGACGCAGAACGAGGTATTGATTGACGACGCCGACTGGTTCGATGCTTTGGTCGCGTTGAAAGGCACGAATCGCTGTCTGAGTCCGGACATCCAGGCTACCCAAGAGTGACGGGCGGTACCCCAGCGCGTCGAGTAGAACCTGTGCGGCCTTTACGAGATCTTTCTCGCTCGGCTGTGCCGAGGGCTGAACCGACAGCAGCGTGGAGGCAGCAGCGCGCGGAGCGATCGGCGCTGACGGCGGTGGTTCGGAACGAGTCGGAGCGGGTGACGGTGCTGGCGCACCATGACAATGATAGTCCCCTGTCTTCCGGTTGGTGTGGCACCCGTTCTTGTCGAGGCCGCCGCCGTGGCCGTTTGCAGCGCCCGGCCGAAAAAGGACAACCGCAAACACGAGAACGAACATGACGGCGATGGGCTTCATTCGGTTCACCAGGTTCCTTTCGAACTCACGCCAAGCGTAGGACAAGAGCGTGTCGGCCACCGCCATGCCTTCGTCGCCCAACTTGTTGTTGATACTCTTTTAGACGAAGTCTACGTGTCGCGTATTCTACCCTTCGGGCTCGTAATTCCACACGATGCCGGACTCAGCGTCTCTCGAACATTCTGAGTCGACGGGAGTTGTCACGCCGGTCGAACCGCCCGTAGCGACGACCGGTTCCGGTTTGTCGTGTAATGTCGTAGCATCAAGGGGACTCCGCACTCCACGGCCGCCATTCTGGTGGAGGACATGTGTATAGATCATTGTGGTCTTCACGTCCGAGTGTCCCAACAGCTCCTGGATGGTTCGGATGTCGTACCCGTCCTCCAGGAGGTGCCCGCTCCGAGCCCCGCCGCGAGGTCGGCATCGTGAAGACTTCGCACACGGACGAGATGAGAGGCCAGCGGCTCCGCTAGCCCGCATTTCTCACACTCATCCGTCGCGAGGAAGCAGAGTGCGGTTCGGCTGCGAGACGCGCGACGGGCGGCCGACGAAGGCGTACTCGAACGTACGTCGAGGAGGCCGACCGAGCGCGACGAAGCAGACGAGCCGCAATCTGCTTCCGCAGCAGGATGAGTGTGAGAAATGCGGGCTAGGGAACGGGGCAGCATCGTGTGCCGGTCCTTCCTTTCCTTGCCGTCTCGCACGACGATGGCGTTCGTAAGTCAGAAGTCTCCATGGCGTGGAGGTGCCCGCAGCGCGTGATGACACTCAAAAACACTTCGGGGGGCCTCGCGGCCGCCCGAATGATCCCTCGTCACGCTGACGCGCTCCTTCGGGATGACGCCGCGCGCTTGCGCCTCTCGCGGATTGGGGTCACACCTTCGTTCTTCTTCTGTTGGCGAAAAACGAAGCTCTGACCCAGGAGGGCGGTGTCTCGACTGTTCGATGAGTCGACCCCGACTGACGAGGAGTCGACCCCGACTGGGCGATGAGTCGACTCCGACTGGGCGATGAGTCGACCCCGACTGATCGATGAGTCGACCCCGACTGAGCAATGAGTCGACCCCGACTGGGCGATGAGTCGACCCCGACTGATCGATGAGTCGACCCCGACTGATCGTCCAGTCGACCCCGACTGATCGTCGAGTCGACCCCGACTGATCGTCGAGTCGGACGCGACTGATCGCCGAGTCGGGCGCGACTGATCGCTAAGTCGGCGCGACTGATCGATGAGTCCGCGCGACTGATCGCCGAGTCGGCGCTACGCCCCGCAAATTCCGGCATGACCGATGGGCAAGTGCCGCAAAACTGCAAATGATTCCCACTCTCAAGGCGCTGTCTGCTCTCGCTCACAAGTTGTTCCAGACAATGAACTTAATGGCACGTGTGCTCTCGGCCCTGTTTCTCACCCCACCACCCACCGCCCCCTACCCTCGCGCTTCGCGCGGTACAGCGCTTCGTCCGCGCGGCGCTTCACCTCGTCGGGGGTATCCCCCGGCGCGATGGCGGCCAGCCCCGACGAGGCGCTGAACGCTCGCGTGGCTCCGTCGTAGTGGAACGGCGTGGCCGAGAGGCGTTCGTAGATGGTGGCGATGAGTTGTTCTGCGCTTTCGAGCGTGGTCGAAGGGAAGAAGAGCGCGAATTCGTCGCCGCCGACGCGGGCAAAGACGTCCGTCGGGCGGAGGACGTTGCGGATCAGGCTCGCGAAATTGATCAGCGCGGCGTCGCCGGCGGCGTGTCCGAGCTCGTCGTTGACCGGCTTGAAGTGGTCGAGGTCGAGCAGCGCCAGCGTCCCGCCTTCCCGCATCTGCTCGGTCAGCACGGTCTCGAAGTGGCGCTTGTTGTAGATCCCGGTGAGGGCGTCGTGGGTCGCCTGGCGGCGGAGCTCTTCCTCGTCGGAGACGTTGTGCAGGGTCAGGATGGTCGACGCCTCCGCCTCGCCGGCGAAGCGGAACAGGTAGCCGCTGGCGTCGTACGGCTGGCCCGCGACCGACACCCGCGTTTCGTCCGAGCGGTCCAGCCCGCGCCACCAACGGTCTTCCAGCCCTTCCTGCCGCAGCAGCACGTCGACGGCCATGCCGAAGTAGAGATTGCCGAACAGCTCCTCGGCGGCGCGGTTCGCGTACAGCAGCCGCTGCTGCGAGCTGACGATGAGCAGCGGGTCGGGGACGGCGTCGAAGGCGGCTTTCAGGTAGTGCTGCTCGGTGACGTCCTCGATGATGAGATACGCGTACGACAGCCCCTCGTGCTCGACCGTGTAGCAGCGGACGTTCGCCACGCGGGCCGCGCCGCTGACGTGATAGACCGCGTACCACGCCGTCCCCGACCCGCGCGCGAGCAGTTGCTCGATCCGCTCCGGCTGGGTGAAGTGGACCAGGTCGAACAGGCCGCGGTCGGTGTAGGCGTGGCCGTCGAGGAACTGCCTCCGGAACGTGTCGCTGCCGTCGACGACGGTGCGGGTGGTGCGGTCGACCAGGATGCCGGCCATCGGCGACGCGCGCAGCACCGCCTGGAACAGGTCCTCCGCGCGCGCCTTGGCCCGCCGGTTTTCGGCCTGGTTGAGCTCCCGCTCTACCGCCGCGGCCAGCCGGGTGAGGCGATGCTTGAGGAGGTAGTCGTTCGCGCCGCCGCGCATCAGATCGACGGCCGTCTCTTCGCCGATCGCGCCGGAGACGACGATGAACGGGACATCGAGGCCGCTCAGCCGGTACAGGTCGAGCGCCTCGGGGGCGCTGAAGCGCGGCAGGTGATAGTCGCTGATGATGACGTCCCATTGCCCGTCGTGCAGCGCATCCTCGAAGTCGTCGCGCGACTCGACGCGCCTGGCCTCCACGTCGAAGCCGCCTCTCTTCAACTCGAGCAGCAGGTGCGCGGAATCGAGGTCGGAATCTTCGACCAGCAGGAGGCGGAGACGGCGGCTCATGCGCGAACCGCGCTCTCCGCGGCGGTGGTGAAGTAGATCGTGGCCCCCTTCCCCACCTCCCCTTCCGCCCACGCCCGCCCGCCATGACGCTCGATGATCTTCTGCACCGTGGCCAGGCCGATGCCGGTCCCTTCGAACTCCCGCGACGAGTGCAGCCGCTGGAACGGCCGGAACATCTTCGCCGCGTGCGAGGGGTCGAAGCCGGCGCCGTTGTCGCGGACGTAGCAGGCGCCGTCGCGCACGCCGAACTCGATGCGCGCCTCGTCTTTGTTGCGGGTGAACTTCCAGGCATTGGCCATGAGGTTCTCGAGCACCGCCCGGAGCAGCCGCTCGTCGCCGACCGTGCGGACGCCGTCGCGGATCTCGAACCGCGCCGAACGCTGCGGGTTGGTCTGCTGGAGTGAGCCGGCGATGCTGTGGGCGATGGAGCTGAGGTCGACCGGCTTGCTGTCGAGCTCCGCCCGCGCCAGCCGCGTCATGTGCAGCAGGCCGTCGATGAGGTCGCGCATGTGGCGGCAACCTTCGCGGATCCAGCTGATGTACTCCTTCGCCGTCTCGTCGTAGAGGTGTGCGTAGTCGGTCTCCAGCGCCTGGGTGAAGCCGTCGATGCTGCCGAGGGGAGAGCGGAGGTCGTGGGAGACGGAGTAGGCGAACGCTTCCAGCTCCTTGTTCGCCGCCTCGAGCTCGAGGGTGCGGCGGCGGAGGACCACCTCGCGCTCCTGGATCTGCGCCAGCAGCTCGTTGACCGAGGCGGCGACGCGGCCGAGATCCCCGCCGGCCGGCTCGACCCGCAGCGAGTAGGCATGGTCGCGGGCCGCCTTGCTGACCACTTCGGCCATCCGGTACAGCGGACGCCCGGCCGAGCGCGAGAGCGCCCACGACGCCAGCAGGCCGAGGACGGCCGCGGCGGCGGCGGCGGCCGTCCCGCCCACCATCAGAGGCCGGAGCCGCCGCGCCAGCGGCGCGGGCGTGGTCTCGACGCAGAGCGTTCCGCCGTTGACGGAGTTGCACGTGACCTCGGGAGGAAGGAGCGAGGCAGCCAGGCCGTAAAGCGGCGGACGATCGGGCAGCGCAACGGCTTCGTGAAGCAACTTGCCCGAGGAGTCGTGGAGTTTCACCGAGGCAATCCCCGAAGGGAGCTCCGATGAGCGCCGGGGAACGGTCACTGACACCCCTTCCACCGCCGCGCGCGACTCCCGGCGAGCCTCCCCTGCCACCAGCCACGCCGCCACCACGGTTGCGAGGAGCGCAACGGCCACACCCAGAGAAATCACTATCACCGCCAGCGATCGCATGACACGCTTTTTGCAGTCGCGTCTGCAAGAACTTCGCCTCTGGGTTTTCAATCGATGAAAAGAGCTCGCGCGCTCCTCAGCGGAACCGCCTGCCTGCTCCTGTTCACCGCCTGCGGTGAAGAACGGGACGCGGAAGCGGCGGCGACCCCACGCGTCGAGATCCGCGGGGTCATCGCCGCCGCGCAGACCGCCAATGCCGCCGCCAGTCTCGACGGACGTCTGGCCGCGATCCACGTAGCCGAAGGAGCTGCCGTCAGGCAGGGCGATCTCGTGGCGACGCTGGCCAGTCCCGCCCTCGACCGCGACCTCGCTTACGCACGCGCCCAGGTCGCCGTCGCCGAGCAACGCCTCCGCGAAGCCCGCCGTCCGATCGCCACCTCTCTCATTCTCGGTGACGCCGGGGCCCGCGAGCGCGCCTCGGCGGAGATTCTCCAGACCCGCGAGAACCAGCGCGACCGTTACCGCGAGCTGTTCAAGTCGCGCGACGTGACGAAGGAGGAGCTGGAGAACGCCGAGGCCGCGTACGCCGCCGCCCTGCGCGACTGGCTCGTCGAGCGCGAACGGGCGTCGATGAAGGTCGTGCAGACCGACACCAGCGTCCTCCGGCTCGAGCTGGAGCGCGCGAAGGCCGAGCAGGCGTTCGTGAACGACCGGAAGGCGATGCTGGCAGTGCACGCCCCCATCGGCGGCATCGTCACGCGCGTCGTCGCCCGGCCGGGCGAGAGTATCTACACCCGCGATCCGATCCTGGAGATCGCGAACACCGCCACCGTCGACGTCCACGGCGCAATCGCCCCCGAGCTGCAGCGCTACGTCCGCCCCGGGACGCAGGTGGAGGTGAAGGTCATCACAGTTCCGCCGCGCCGCTTCACCGTCCCGATCCGCAACATCGTCCCCGGCAACGGAAACGCGATCATCGTCGTGCCGCTCCCCAATCCCGATGGCGTGCTGCAGGCAGGGCAACAGGCGGTAATTACGGTGAAATGATGAGAAAGGCGTTGTCAGTTGTCGGTTGTCCGTTGTCCGAACCGGGGTCCCATAGGCCCCATGAGTCCTATAGCTCCCATGGGACGAATGGGACGGATAGGACCAATGGGGCCTGTGGGACCCCGGTTCGGACAACCGACAACCGACAACTGACAACCCTTCTCGTCGCCCTGGCGCTGCTCATCACGCTGCCGCTAAACGGCGCCACCACCCTGACCTTTCCTGCCGCGCTGGAGCGCGCCATGCGCACGCGGGCCGCTGGCACCACGTTCGATGCACATGCCCGCACGCTGGAAGCACTTCCCTTTTACACGCTGCCGACCGTTCGGGCCGAGGCGGGGTTGAGCAGTGCGGAGAATCTGAACATCCTCTCGCAGGACGTGGGGCGCTTCGATGCGTTCACGGCGCTGGTGCATGTCGACTATCCGCTGCTCGACGGCGGGGCGGAGCGGCGGCGGCGGGCGGCGTTGAGCGCCGACGCGCAGATCCTCCGCCGCCGCGCGCTCGATGAGGCCGAGGACGTGTTCCGCGAGACCCTGGAGGCGTTCGCGCAGCTCTATGCCACCGAGCAGCGGATCGAGATGCTCGGCGAGGGCGCCAGGCGCGCCGCAACGCTGCGCGAGCGGGCCCGAACGATGCTCGAGGCGGGGCAGATCTCCAATATCACCGCCACGCAGTGGACCGACCAGGCCCTGGCCACCGAGTCGCAGCTCGTCGATCTGGAGTTGCAGCGGCTGGAAGCGGAGACGCGCGTCAAGCAGCTCACCTCCGACATGACCGGCGAGACGCTGCATGCGAAGCTCGACCTCGAAGAGAACCCGCCGATGCTCAAGGAGATCAAGGTCGACGACATCGTGCAGGCCGATGCCGCGGTCGCCCGCGCGTCGCTGCTGCAGGAGCGGAAGCGGCTCGCGTTGCAGGAGGCGGTCGCGCAGCGGAGGCCGCAGGTGCTCCTCTCTGCGTTCGGCGGAGTGGCCACGGTGCCGAGCAGCTACCAATCGAACGCCGACGAGGGAACGTTCGGCATCTACGGCATGCGGGTCTCGCTTTCGCTGCCGATGTTCGACGCCACTTCGGCGCGCCGCCTGGCCGAGGCGCGGCTGGAGCTGGAAGACGCCATGCGCGTCCACCAGCTCACCTCCACCGCCACGCGCAACCGCCTCGACCTCCTCTGGCTCGCCATCGCCGCGGCCGAGCGCCGCATCACCCTGCTGCAGGAGGCGGTGAAGGTCGCGAAAGAGCGCGAGCAGTCGATCGTCCGGCTGGTCATGGCCGGCGTGCGGCCGGAGTCGGACATCGTCGAGGCGGCGAACGGCGTCTCGCGCCGCGAGAGCGACCTCCTCGCCGTCCGCGTCGACCGCTGGAAGCTCCAGCAACGGGTCCGCTACACCGCCGGGGAGAACGCGCGGCAGCATCAGACGACGACCGCCACGCTGCTCTGGCAGGATCGCGTCCCTGCGACTCCATGAGCCTCTCCGTCCTCATGACCACCGAGGGGACGTATCCCTACAGCGCGGGTGGCGTGAGCACCTGGTGCGATGCCCTGCTGCGCAACACGCCCGACGTCCGCTGGACCCTTCTGCCGCTGATGATGAACCCGCACATCGAGCAGAAGTTCGACCCGCCCGACAACGTCCGGCGCATCCTCAACGTGCCGCTCTGGGGAATCGAGGAGCCGTCCGAGTTCAGCGCCGACATCCCGTTCGCGCAGCTCTATGACCGCAAGCGCCGCACGACCGCCGAAACCATCGCCGCCGAGTTCCTCCCGCCGTTCCGCGAGCTGCTCCACGTCATCTGCAGCGATCCCGGCGACTCCCCCACCCTCGGCCGCATCTTCGTGCAATTCGAGGACTACTTTCGCATCTACGACTACAACGAGACCTTCAAATCGCGGCCGGTGTGGGAAGCGTTCCGAACCGAAGTCGAGGCGTACAGCCAGAGCCTCGTCGAGCGCCGGAAGATCCCCGGCCCGGAGCATCAGCTCCCGTCGATCTTCGACCTGACGGAGTGCCTCCGCTGGCTCTATCACTTCCTGATCGTGCTGAACGTCCGCGTCCCGAAGACCTCGGTCACCCACGCCACGGCGGCCGCGTTCTGCGGCATCCCCTGCATCACGGCAAAGGTGCGCCACGGGACGCCGATGGTGCTGACCGAGCACGGCGTCTACCTCCGCGAGCAATACCTCTTCCTCTCCCGCTTCCGCCGCCTCTTCTTCTGCAAACAGTTCCTGCTGAACCTCATCACCGCGGTGGTGCGGGCGAACTATCACTACGCCGACATCGTCGCGCCGGTCTGCCACTACAACACCCGCTGGGAAGTGGCGCACGCGACGCCGCAGGCGAAGATCCGCGTCATCTACAACGGCGTCGACCCGGAACAGTTCGCCCCCTCGCCCAAGCTGCACGGCGAGCAGCACGTGGTCGCCACCGCGCGCATCGACCCCCTGAAAGACATCGAGACCCTGCTGCGCATCGCCGCGCGACTGAAACCGACCCACCCGCGGGTCAAGTTCACCGTGTTCGGCGCCGTGGCGGACGAGGCGTACTACCGGCGCTGCCTGACCCTGCGCAAGCGCCTCGGCGTCGAGGACACGGTGACCCTCGGCACCGCGACCGAAGACGTCGCCGCCGCGTACCGCGACGCCGACGTGGTC
>Ga0190275_10002038_pt1 | contig 14729 bp, 15 predicted proteins | sample Popmic550T_FD_133745 | JGI IMG/M metagenome (GOLD analysis project Ga0190275, IMG submission 133745) | Populus adjacent soil microbial communities from riparian zone of Yellowstone River, Montana, USA - 550 T | ecosystem: Environmental > Terrestrial > Soil > Riparian zone > Trees stand | place... | reverse complement strand
GCCCTGGGCGGCGATCGTGAAGGCGCGACGGCGAGTCATCGACTCGCCCTCAAAGTAGCCGGGAGGGTCGGGCTTCTCCCGCTGCTGCCGGGGAGCCTCCTCGGCCCCGTTCATCTTGTCCGCTTCGTCAGCCACGTTGCTTCAGGTAATCGGTGACGGAGTCTATTGCGTTGGCGACATGGCCGGCGTCGCAGCGGCCGCGGCCGCGGCCGATACCATTCCTGGACACGGTCGGGGGACTTCGAAATGGGCCGCGAGAAACAGGGAGATATAGGGATGAAGATCGTTAGCCGCAGTTCAAAGCTGATCGCAACCGCCGCCGCGGCGCTGCTCGCAACCGCGATGCTCGCTTCTGGCGCGCTCGGGGTCACCTCGCCGGACCAGACGCGCGAAACCTACGTGGCCCAGGTCGAGCCGATCTGCAAGACGAACACCAAGGCCAACGAACAGATCCTCGCCGGGGTCCGTCAGAAGATCCAGAAAGGCCAGCTGCAGGTCGCGGCCGGGCAGTTCGCCAAGGCGTCGAACGCCTTCGGCAAGGCGATCAAACAGCTCAAGGCCGTGCCACAGCCTCCCGCCGACGCGGCGAAGCTGAACAAATGGCTGGGCTATCTCGGGACCGAGCAGAAAATGCTGGGCGAAATCAGCAAGGCCCTGAAGGAAGACAAGAAATCGAGGGCGCAGACGCTCTCCGTGCAACTGACCCGCAACGGCACCCAGGCCAACAACACGGTGCTGGGCTTCGACTTCGACTACTGCCTGATCGACTCCTCCAAGTTCAGCTGAGCTAACCGGCGATCTCGCGGGCGGCGTCCTCCCATAGACCTGGGACCCGCCCCGAGCCGCCCTCCGCGTGGAGCTGGGCGCAGCGGGAGATCAGGTCGCTGAGGATGCTGACCGCGCGCTCGTCGCCGAGGGCGGCGAGGCGGTCAAGGCCGAGGGCGTAGAGGTAGTCGCCGGCGAGCAGGGCGAGGTCCGGGTCGGGGTCGGCCAGCAGGCGCGACTCGCCGTAGTGCAGGAGGTAGCCCTCGTGCACGGCCTCGACCACCAGCGCGTACTCCGCCGGGTCGGCCGCGGCGCGGGGGCCGGCGGCGGCCAGCAAGCCGAGGGCCGGCGCGGCCGCGGGCGCGACCACGTGGGGGGAGATAGGAGTGTCCTCGGCCGCCAGCCGCGCCGCGAGGTCGCGCAGGGCGGCGCCGGGGTCGCTCACGGCAGTGCCTCGCCGAGGGCCTGGGTGGCCGCTTCGAGCGTGCGGTCGACCGTTCCCTCGTCGTGGGCGAGCGAGACGAACCAGGCCTCGAACTGCGACGGTGGCGGGTAGACGCCGCGGTCGAGCATGGCGCGGCAGAAGCGGGCGTGGGCCTCGGTGTCGCAGGCGCGAGCGCCGGCGAAGTCATGGACCGGGTCGGGGCTGAAGAAGAGGGTGATCAGGCCGGGAGCCGAGGCGACCTGCAGGGGCCGGTCGGCGACGAGCGCGGCGAAACCGGCGGCGAGGCGGTCGGTGAGCGCACCGAGGCGCGCGTAGGCGCCGGCGTCGAGTTGGGCCAGGGTGGCGAGGCCGGCGGCGGCGGCAAGGGGATTTCCCGAGAGCGTCCCCGCCTGGTAGACGTCGCCGGCCGGGGCGATCCGCTCCATCGTCCGGCACGGCCCGGCGTAGGCGGCCGCCGGCAGGCCGCCGCCGATGACCTTGCCGAGCACGGTCAGGTCCGGTTCCACGTCGTAGAGCTCCTGGGCGCCGCCGCGGGCGACCCGGAAGCCGGTGATGACCTCATCGAAGACGAGCAAGGCACCGGCGTCGCGGGTCGCCGCGCGCAGGTACTCGAGGAAGCCGTCGGCGGGCGGGACGACGCCCATATTGGCGGCGATCGGCTCGGCCAGCAGGGCGGCGACAGAGTGCTCTTCGAGCGCGCGGGCAACCGCCTCGCGATCGTTCCACGGCACCACCACCGTCGTCGCCGCCTGGGCCGCGGTGACCCCGGGGCTGCCGGGCACCCCGAGCGTGGCGAGCCCCGAGCCGGCCTCGGCGAGGAGGCCGTCGGAGTGGCCGTGATAGGCGCCCGCGAACTTGATCACCACCTCGCGGCCGCTGACGGCGCGGGCCAGGCGCACGGCGCTCATCGCCGCCTCGGTCCCGGAGCTGGTCATCCGCACCATCTCGGCGCTGGGGACCCGGGCGACGATCTCCTCCGCCAGCTCGACCTCGGCCGCGGTCGCGGCGCCGTAGCTCGTCCCCCGCTTGGCGGCTTCGATCACCGCCGCGACCACGGACGGCTCGGCGTGGCCGAGGATCAGCGGGCCCCAGGACCCGACCCAGTCGAGGTAGCGGTTGGCGTCGACGTCGATCAGCTCGCAGCCCTCGCCGCGGGCGACGAAGATCGGCTCGCGGCCGATCTGCCGCATTGCCCGCACGGGCGAGTTGACGCCGCCGGGGAGAACACGGAGGGCGCGCTCGTACAGCCCCTCGGAACTAGGAATGCTCGGCCTCCCAGGCGGCGTAGTCATCGGTGAAGTAGTGCAGGCGGACCTTCTTGTACTCGGTCGAGGAGTAGAGGGTGGCGCGTCCCTCGGGGCCGATCCCACAGTCGTCGGCGATCGAGTCGAGCACCGCGTCGCACTCTTCCTTGGAGCGGCCGTGGGCCATCGTGAAGACGCTGTAGGGCCAGTCCTCGTAGGTCGGGCGCTGGTAGCAGTGGGAGATGCCGCGGAACGAGGCCATGCGGGCGCCGGTCTCCATGATCTCCGCCTCGGGCACCTTCCAGACGCCCATCCCGTTGGCCGAGAAGCCGGCGCGGCGGTGATAGAGGATCGCGGCGACGCGGCGGAGGATCTTGCGGTCGACCATCGTCCGCAGCCGCTCCAGCAGGGCCTCGGTCTCGATCCCGAGCTCGGCGGCGGCGGCATCGTAGGGCCGCGCGACCGCGGCCATCGGGCCCTGCAGCGCCCTGATCAGGGCGATGTCGTCGGCGTCGTAGGGCTGCGCGTCGAGCTCCCGGGGCGGTGCGGCCTCGACGGCCGCCGCGGCGAGGGCCTCAGTGCCCTTCTCCATCTCCAGGTTCATGTTGATCTTGAACAGGGTCAGGGTCGGCAGCTCGCGCATCGACTCGGCGCCGGTCTCCCGCATCAGCGCCGCCAGCGTGCCGGCCAGACCCAGCTCGGAGTCGGGCGGGGTGGCGATCGTGAACCAGAGGTTGAAGTCGTGGGTGCGCAGGTAGTTGTGGGAGACGCCGGGGTGCGAGTTGACGATCTGGGCGGCGCGCTGGGGGTGCTCGCCGTCGACTTTCGCCGCCACCAGCATCGACTCGTAGCCGAGCGCGCGAGTGTCGAAGATCGGCGTGATCTCGCGGATGATGCGGCCGTCGAGCAGGCGCTGGGTGCGGGCCAGCACGTCGCCGAGCTCCAGCTCGGCCTCGGAGGCGACGAGCGCGAACGGCTCGGGGTCGATCGGGAAGCTCGACTGCAGCAGGTTCATCAACCGCTTGTCGGTCTCGTCCAGCGGGATCGCCGAGCCGCCTTTGCGCGAGCGTGCCTTCGACTGCGGCGCCTTCACCGAAGCCACGGGGCGGCCTCCTTCGCGTAGTAGGTGACGATCGCGTCGGCGCCGGCGCGGCGGATCGAGGTCAGCGTCTCCAGCACCGCCTGGCGCTCGTCGATCCAGCCCCTGGCGGCGGCGGCCTTCAGCATCGAGTACTCGCCGGAGACGTGGTAGGCGGCGACCGGGGCGCCGGTGGCGTCCTTGATCCGGCGCACCACATCCAGGTAGGCGGTGGCCGGCTTCACCATCAACATGTCGGCGCCCTCGTCGAGGTCGAGCTCGGCCTCGCGCACCGCCTCGAGCGCGTTGGCGGGGTCCATCTGGTAGCCGCGGCGGTCGCCGAAGCCCGGGGTCGACCCGGCGGCCTCGCGGAAGGGCCCGTAGAAGGCGGAGGCGTACTTGGCGCTGTAGGCGACGATCGGCACGCCGGAGTGGCCCTCCTCGTCGAGCTGGAAGCGGATCGAGCCGACCCGGCCGTCCATCATGTCGCTGGGGGCGACCGCGTCGGCGCCGGCCTCGGCGTGGGAGATCGCGATCTTGGCCAGCAGCTCGACGGTGATGTCGTTGTCGACCTCGCCCTCGCGGACGAAGCCGCAGTGGCCGTGCGAGGTGTACTCGCAGAGGCAGACGTCGGTGATGACGATGAGATCGGGGTGGGCCTCCTTGAGCGCGCGGACCGCCATCTGCACGATGCCCTCGTCGTCGTAGGCGCCCGAGCCGGACTCGTCCTTGGCGGCCGGGACGCCGAAGAGCAGGACGGCGCCGATGCCGGCCGCCGCGACCTCCCCCGCCTCCTCGACCAGGCCGGAGATCGAGAAGCGCTCGATGCCCGGCATCGACTCGACCTCCTCCCGCACGCCCTCGCCCGCGACGACGAACAGGGGCTGGATCAGGTGCGCTGGCGAGAGCTCGGTCTCGCGGACGAGGCCGCGCAGGGTGTCGGTGCGGCGCAGGCGGCGCAGGCGGGTGCTCGGGAAAGGCATCGGAGCCGAGTTTAGGGAAGGGAAGGGGATACCCCGCCCGGACTCGCTCGCTTCGCTCGCTCTGAGTATCCGCCCGTTCGGGGTATCCCCTTCCCTTCCCCACGGGGCCAGTAGCGTTCCCCGGGTGCAGGCACGGGGGCTGGTTAAGCGATACGGCGACAGGGAGGCGCTGAGAGGTGTCGGTCTCGTCGCCGAGGCTGGTGAGCTGGTCGCGATTATTGGCCCCAACGGGGCGGGGAAGACGACGCTGTTATCGATCCTCGCCGGGATCCTCGAGCCCGATGGCGGCGAGGTCGGGGTCGACGGTGGGGCGGTTGGCTGGGTGCCGCAGCAGGCGGCGCTCTACCGGCGGCTGACCGTGGAGGAGAACCTGCTGCTGTTCGCGCGGCTGGAGGGCCACGACGATCCCCATGCCTCGACCGAGGAGATGCTGGAGCTCTCGGGGCTGGGCGAGCGCCGGGGGGAGATCGTCGCCAGGCTCTCCGGCGGCAACCAGCAGCGGATCAACATCGCGATCGGGCTGCTCTCGCGGCCGCTGGTGCTGCTGCTCGACGAGCCCAGCGTCGGCCTCGACCCGCGCCAGCGGGCGCGCTTGTGGGAGTTCGTCTCCGGCCTCGCCGGCGGCGGCACCACGGTGATCTTCTCCACCCACGACATCCAGGAGGCCGAGCGCTACGGCCAGCGGCTGCTCGTCCTCGCCGACGGCGAGTCGCTCTTCGACGGCTCCGCCGAGGCGCTGCGCGAGGCGGTCCGCCGCGAGGCGCCCGAGGCCGCCGACCGCGACTTCGAGACCGCATTCGTCGCCTACCTCCAGCACCGGGGGCACTGAGCGCGTGCGCTGGCTGCTGCTCAAGGACCTGCAGATCCTGCGGCGCTCTCCCCTGCAGGCCTGCCTGCTCGTCGCCTACCCGGTCCTGATCGCGGTCCTGGTCGGCTTCGCGATCTCGCGCGGGCCGGAGAAACCGCGGGTCGCCTTCCTCAACGAGGTCCCCGCCGAGACCAGGGTCAGCGTCGGCGGGCGGCAGCTGCCGGCGGCGGGGGTCGACAACCGCATCTGCGCGCGCGTCGAGTGCGTCCATGTCGAGGACCGCGACGAGGCGGTGGCCGAGGTCGAATCGGGCGACGTGCTGGCGGCGCTGATCCTCCCCGCCGATCTGGTCGACCAGATCAACTCACTCTCCACCCTCACCCCCGGCACGCCCAAGGTCGAAGTGCTCGTCAACCAGGAGGACCCGGTCAAGGCGCAGCTGGTCGACGAACGGATCTCCACCCTGCTGGCGCAGGCGAACCTGGCGATCGCGCGGCGGATCGCGACCGAAGGTGGGCGCTACCTCGACCTGATCATCAACGGCGGCAGGTTCCAGGTGGTCGGCCAGACGATCCCGATCCTCGGCCTCAGCGCCAGCGCCCAGATCCTCGAAGCGCTGGGACCGGCGCTGCCGCCGGGACCGCTGCGGAGCTCGCTCGCGCAGGTCACCGACTTCACCGCGCGGGCGCGCGACAACCTCGACGTCGCCGAGCCGCTGATCAAGCGCATCGCCCAGCCGATCGCGGTCGAGAAGGAAGTCGTCAACGGCTCCGCCCCACCGCTGGAGATCTTCGCGATCGCGGTGGCGGCGACGCTGACCCTGGCCTTCGTCACCGTCCTGCTGGTGGCCGGCTCGCTGGCGCTGGAGCGGGAGGAGAACGCCTTCCCGCGGCTGACCAGGGGACTGGTCTCGCCGGCCGGGCTGCTGGGAGAGAAGGTGCTGCTGGGAATGGCCGTCGGGTTAGTGGTGACGTTGCTGATGCTCGCCGGCATGCAGTTGTTCGTCCCCCTGCAGTGGGACCGGTTCGGGCTCTGGCTGCTGGCGATCCTCGGCGGCGGCGGCGCGCTGGCGGCGGCCGGGGCGGCGCTGGGTGCGGCGGCGCGGGAGGTCCGGGCGGTCTCCCTGCTCGCCTTCATGGTCACCCTGCCCGTCGCCTTCCTCTCGCTGATTCCCTCCGGCGCGGTCGGCGCCGGTGTCTTCGACGTGGTCGAGATCGTCACCGCCGTCTTCCCGTTCAAGCCGGCGCTGGAGGCGATGACGGCGGCGCTCGACTCGGCCGGCCCCGGGATCGGCGGGCCGCTGCTGCACCTTGCCGTCCTGATCGCGGCCTACGGCCTGCTCGCCCGCTTCGCCCTCAGGCGCTTCGCCGCGGTCTGACTCCAGGCCGGGTCGGCGAGCAGTTGCTCCAGGCTCCGGAAGGGGAAGAGCAGGCTCCGCACCCGCTCGAGGACCTGCGGCTGAGTCAGCTCCGGCAGCCGCCGGCCGCGGGCGGGGATCGCGCTCAGCGCCACCTCGGAGCCGTCGAGCAGAAGGCTGCCATGGCGACTGACGAAGGCGTCCAGCAGCGGCGGTGGCGCGCCGAGCTCGGGCCGGCAGGAGATCCCCTCGAGGCGGCGGCACTCGTAGTTGGGCTCGGTCGCCGAGAGCAAGCGGCGCTGGTCCTCGGTCGGGAAGGCGACGAACACCGTGACCGCGGTGCCGGGGGCGGGGCGGAGCGTCGCCGGGACCGCTCCGTAGGGGGAGACGTGGGCCGAGTAGACGACGTCGAAGTCCTCGAGCTCGGCGCGGACGAGCGGCAGCGGCGTCTCCGCGGCGGCGGCGAGCTTGCGGGTCAGCGCCTCGGGGGCGGCGTTGGCGCCGTAGGCCAGGAGCGGGCGGCGGTCGCGCAGGTCCAGCCCGGCCGGCGGCAGCGCGAGGGTTCGCGCTCCCAGCTGCAGGAAGGAGCGCTCGGGGACGGCGTAGGGGTAGGCCAGCGCCCTTCGCAACGGCTCGCGCATCTCGCCCGGCTCCGCCACCCGGCTCAATCTCGCAGATAGGGTCAGGCGATGCGCGTCCTCTTCATCGGCGATGTCGTCGGCAGCCCCGGTCGCCGCGGCCTGCGCGAGACGATGCCGGCGCTGCGCGAGCGGCACGCGCCGGACCTGGTGATCGTCAACGGCGAGAACTCAGCCGGCGGCATCGGCATCACCGAGCGCACCGCCAACGACTTCTTCGGGATCGGCACCGGCGTGATCACCACCGGCAACCACGTCTACCGCCACCGCGAGGCCTACGACTTCCTCGATCGCGAGCAGCGGGTCGTGCGGCCGGCCAACTACCCGGCGGGCAATCCCGGCCGCGGCCATACCGTGGTCGAGGCCGGGGGGATGCGGGTGGCGGTGATCAACCTCAGCGGCGCCGTCGGCCTCAACGTCGCTCGCTCGCCGTTCGACACCGTCGACGGCATCCTCGACCGGGTCGAGGCCGACGCCATCGTGGTCGACTTCCACGCCGAGGTGACGAGCGAGAAGGTGGCGATGGGCTGGCACCTCGACGGCCGCGTCGCCGCCGTGCTCGGCACCCATACCCACGTGCCGACGGCGGACGGCCGGGTGCTGCCCAAGGGCACGGCCTTCATCTGCGACGTCGGCATGACCGGCTCGCGCACGAGCGTGCTCGGGGTCAAGCCGGAGCAGGCGCTGCGCTCCCTGATCACGCAGATGCCGACCCGGTTCGAGACGGCGGAGGAGGACGTGTGGGTGATGGGAGCCGTGGTCGACGTCAACGAGCGGGGGCTGGCGGACTCGTTCGAGCAGGTGATGGTGCCTGCTCCTGCCTCTGATTCTTAGGGGGCAGGTGGTCGGGAGTGACCTCGGCTGCGCGAACAGCGGGGAGGCTTGCCGAGGTCACTCCCGACCACCAGGGCGACCAGCAGCAGCGGGTAGAACCAGACGATGTAGAGGTAGAACCAGTGGTTCATCGTGAGCTGGAGGGCGATCAGGAGAGCTGCTCCGAGAGCTGCCACCTGAACCAAGGACTTGTGCCTAGGGACGAAAGCCAGGAGCAGGGATAGGGCCACCGTTCCAGCCAGGATCGCGATGCGGAGAGGCTCCAGGGATGGGACCTGTCCCCAGATGCTGAAGGGGGAGTCACGGCTCGATTGGTAGGCGAGGGTGCGGTCGTAGAACGTGTGCAGCCCGGGGTCGATCGCCGGCCAGAGCATGACCAGCGCCGAGACGAGCCCGAAGCCGAGGGCGAAGAGGAGGGCCGGCTTCCTCTTCGACTCGTAGGTGAGCAACATCGGGGCGAGCAGGGCTGGGGCGAACTTGGCGAAGGTGGCGAGGGACGCGAGGACGCCACGGGCGACCGGCCTGGCAAGCAGGAGGAGGGTGGCGACCAGCAGCGCCGCGACCAGGGTGTCGTTGGAGTTCGACTCGAGCGCAAAGGCGGTGTACGGGTAGGCGGCCCAGCCGAAGGCGAGGGTCGCGGCGAGGCGGCGGCCCGCCGGCCCGGGGCGGATGCGGATGCCGAGCAGGATCAGGAAGGCGAAGGTGGCGAGGTCGAAGCCGACCGCGGCGCCGTGGGCCGCCGGCAGGTCGTCCCAGCCGCCCGACCAGGGCCAGACCAGCTCGAAGGGGACGTAGGCGTAGTAGTTGACCGGGCCGTAGGTGTCCCCCTGGGAGACGTCGTCGGGGAAGTTGTCGTAGACCGCCTCCCCGTGGGAGACGCGGTCGGCGCCGACGACGCTGGCATAGCCGACGTCGATCGCGCCCGAGTCGGCGAGGTTGAGGCCGACCCGGAATCCCATCAGGAAGAGCGCCGCGACCAGCATCCAGGCGACGGGCCAGACCGGGCGCAATCCCTCGCCGCGGCCGCGGAAGCCGATCCACAGCGCCCGGCCCAGGAGGTAGAGGAGCACCGGATACTGCAGCGGCACCGAGACGCCGATCTCCCCCCGGTTGAAGAAGAAGTGCGAGACGCCGAAGCCGAGCAGCACCAGCAGGTCGAGGTTGACGACTCGCCAAAGCCGCCGCCAGTCAACCAGGCCGATCAAGAAGAGCAGGCAGAGCGGCAGGAAGACGTAGGGGGCGTTGAGCTTGTGCCCAAAAGCGCCCGAGTAACCCCGCGCCATCTTCCAGGCAACCTGCTCCCCCGTCCACGACTCCCGCACCTCGCCGCTCTCCCGATCGACGATCACCAACACCACCTGCTCCCCGTCGACGAAGTAGCCCACCTCCCACTGCCCGTCGACGACATTCGCGACCGGCGCCAGAGCCCCATTCAGCTCCCGCTCCTTCACAGCATTCGAATCCCGATTGGCGACCCGAATCGCCTCCGCTTCGCTGATCCGGTCCACGACAGCTCCAGCTGCGCCCGGCCAGAACAGTCCCGCCAGGACGAGGATCGCCAGCACCCCGACCGCGGGTGGCGCGGGGAGGGGTCCGAGAACGGACGCCCTCGCCCGCCCGCAGGACCCCTCCCCGTGACAGGACCCGCGGCCGCGGCGCTTCATCAACCGTTCTTCAAGCCGAAATGTCTGCGGATCACCGGCGCAACGTCCCGCAGCGTCCACTGATCCTTCTCATCCGCCGACTCCGGCCCACAGCCGACGAACAGCAGCGGCCCCAACGAGTCGCCGGCGTGCAACGCCCCGTGGCTGCCCCCGCCGGCGTGGGTGACGCCGCCCCAGTCGACCACCTCGAAGCCGAGCGCCAGCGAGACGATGAAGTCGCCGGCGTGCGGCGCGCTTAGCGCCGACCAGACCCGGGCCAGCGGATCGGGGTAGGTGGCGCTGTGCAGGCGCCCGTCCGCGACCGTCGCCTCCAGGACCCCTGTCTCGCCCTCGAGCTCCCAGCGCGCCCCGCGCAGGTCGGCGACGTCCTCGCCAGGCCGGAAGCGCAGCTTCTCGCCGCCGCGTTCGACCACCGCCCACTCGCCGGCGCCGGGCGGCGGCCCCGGGTCCTCGCGGCGCAGTGGCTCGCCCGCGGCGTCCTCCATCCGGCAGAGGAGGTCGACCCCCTCGATCACGTTCAGCCTGGCGGCGACGGCGAGCGGCTCGGCCCGCTCCCCCTCGCCCGGCAACAGGTAGACGTGGGCGGCGCGCCCGGTCGGGCTGACCGCGAGCTGGGCCACCCCGGGGCGATCGTCGGAAGGCTGCAGCACCGACCACTCGTGGCCGAGCAGCTCGGCCAGCGGCAGGCCCCGGTGGACGTCGGTCTGGGCGTGGTCGGCGACGAGGATCAGCGCGTGCTCTTCGAGGAAGGGGTCGAGGCCGCCGGCCGCGTCGACGAACTTGGTGAAGCAGTGGTCGGCCTTGGCGATCGACTCGACGCTCGCCTCCGGTCCGTGCCGGTGCGAGTAGTTGTCGTTGTCGGGCAGGGAGAGCAGGAGGAAGTCGTAGAGGTCCTCCTGCAACAGCTCGGCCGCGCAGCAGGCCGCGTAGCCGTCGCGGCTGCCGGGGATCGAGGTCGACTTGCACGGCACCTCGCGGCTGGCGTAGAGGTCGCCGTAGAAGAGCTCGGTCGGGCCCCAGGTGTGGTGGCGGAACTTGAGCTTGGTCGTGTCGATGGCGCGCCGCATCAGCCCGTCCAGCGAGACCTCGTGGCGCTGGCGGCCGCGGTAGATCAGGAAGGGAGTGCAGGCGGTGCGGTTGCCGGCATCTTCGAGGCTCTCGAAGATCGTCTCGATCTCCGGGCTGAGGTGGGCCAGGTTCATGTTGTAGACGAGGTCGTAGAGGGCGCGGAAGACGCCGAAGGCACGGGTCGCGTCGAGCGAGGAGCCGTACTCGACGTAGCGGCGCTCCAGCCGGTGGTACCAGTTCATGCCGCTGATCCAGTGACGGTCGGCGGCGACGCCGGTGACCATCTCCGAGCAGGCGACCGGGGTCACCGAGGGGAAGCTGGAGACGCAGTCCTCGATCAGGACGCCGCGCTCCAGCAGCGCCGCGAAGGTCGGCGCCCGGTCCTCGGCGACGGCGCGGCGCAACATGTCGGTGCGCAGCGAGTCGACGTAGGCGAGGGTCAGCTTCTTCTTGGCCGGCATCGCCCGAATGATCGTCGACCGCGACGGTGGGCCGGTGGCCTAGCGCAGGACGCGCAGCCCGGCGTGCTTGCGCTGGGCGCGGCGGTGGCGGGAGATCCCGAGCCAGGCGAGGGCGGCGATCACCAGCAGGATCAGCACCGAGAAGAGCAGCGCCACGGCGACGACGACCAGTGCCGCCAGGGCGACGATGAAGGCGAGAGCGCCACCGCGGCTGCCTTCGCGGCGGCTGGCCCCGGCGATCAGGTCGCTGATCACGAGGCAGGCGAGGACGGCGCCGGCCAGGGCGAGCACGGCCCCGAGCGCGCCGCCGAGCAGGAAGCCGGCGATCAGGCCGATCACCGCTGCGAGCAGGGTCATGCGGCCGCGGGCGGAACCGTGGGTGCCGGTGGTGCCGGCGAGCATGCCGACGGCGATGCCGATGCCTACCTCGGTGAGAAAGTCCACGTGCGAAAACCTAACCTCCCGGGCGCCCCGGCGTCGATCCGCCACACTTCGGTGCATGAGCGAAGTGCCGATACCGCCCCACCGTCGTCGCGCCCACACCAGCACCCGCGACCTCGAGCGCTACGCCGGTCTCTTCGCCGAGCGGACCACGGTGATGCGCTCCTCGGCGATGCGCGACCTGATGGCGATCACGGCGCGCCCGGAAGTGATCTCGCTCGCCGGCGGCCTGCCCGACACCTCCACCTTCCCACCCCAGAGCTTCGCCGCGCAGATGACCCGGATCGCCCAGGAGTCGGCTGCCGAGGCACTGCAGTACGGGCCGACCGAGGGCTTCGAGGAGACCAAGGACTGCATCGTCGAGGTGATGGGGGCCGAGGGGATGCTGGTCGACCCCCACGACGTGATCGTCACCACCGGCGGACAGCAGGCGATCGACCTGATCTGCAAGGCGCTGGTCGACCCCGGCGACGTCGTCATCTGCGAGGCGCCGACCTATCCCGGCGCGGTGCCGGTCTTCTGCAGCTACCAGGCTGAGGTGATCCAGGTGGAGTGCGACGAGGACGGGATGCGGGTGGACGAGCTCGAGCAGCTGCTGGAGCGCCTGCGCCGGGACGGGCGGCGGCCGAAGTTCGTCTACTCGGTGCCGACCTTCCAGAACCCCGCGGGAGTGACGATGTCGCTGCCGCGCCGCCAGCGCCTGGTCGAGCTGGCGCGGCTGCACGAGCTGCTCGTGGTCGAGGACAACCCTTACGGCCTGCTGCGCTACGGCGGCGAGCCGATGCCGCCGCTCTATCAGCTCGACGGCGGCGACTTCGTCCTCTACATCGGCACCTTCTCGAAGATCCTCTCCCCCGGCATCCGCCTTGGCTGGGCCGTGGCGCCGCCACCGGTGATGGAGAAGATCGTGCTCGGCAAGCAGGCCGCCGATCTCTGCACCTCGACCCTGACCCAGTACTTCGTCCGCGAGTACTTCGCCGAAGGCCGCTGGCGTCAATACGTCGAGGACCTGGTCGAGATCTACCGCGGGCGGCGCGACACGATGCTGGCGGCGCTGGTGGAGCACTTCCCGGCGGCGGCGACCTGGACCGAGCCGCAGGGCGGCCTCTTCATCTGGGCGACCCTGCCGGAGTACATCGACAGCGGCGACCTGCTGGCGAAGGCGCTGCGCGCCGACGTCGCCTTCGTCCCCGGCCAGGCCGCCTACATCGACGAGCGCGGCCGCAACTCGATGCGGCTCAACTTCTCCGGCGTCGGCGATGCCGAGATCCGCGAGGGGATCCGCCGCATCGGCGCCGTCATCGCCGAGCAGGTCGAGCTCTACGAGGCCTTGACGGGTGAAGAGTCGACGCTCGCCCGGGCCGAGCCCGGGCGGCGCGGCGGGGAAGCCGACGGCGCCGACGTGCTCCCGTTCCGCAAGACCGGCGAGGGCTCGGGATGAAGGTCGCCGTTCTCAAGGGCGGTCGCTCGCTCGAGCGCGGCGTCTCGCTGCGCTCGGGGGCGAGGGTCGAGGACGCGCTGGGGCGGCTCGGGCACGCCGTCGTCCCGCTCGACGTCGGCGGCGACCTGGTCCGGCGGTTGAGCGCCGAGCGGCCGGACGTGGCGTTCGTCGCCATGCACGGCGTCGGCGGCGAGGACGGCACCGCCCAGGAGCTGCTGGAGATCCTCGGCATCCCCTTCACCGGCCCCGGCGCGGCGGCCTGCGCCCGCTGCATGGACAAGTCGCTGGCCAAGCAGGCGATCCGCGAGGCCGGGGTCCCGACCCCCGACTGGTTCGCCTTCACCCAAACCGCCTTTCGCGAGCTCGGCGCCGCCGACGCGCTGGGAGGGCTGGAGCGGAGCCTCGGCTTTCCCCTCGTCGTCAAGCCGAGTCGCGGCGGCTCCTCGCTCGGGGTCAAGTTCGCCGCCAGCGCCGGCGAGGTGCCGCAGGCCCTGGTCTCCGCCTTCAGCTACGACGACCGCGTGCTCCTCGAGCGCTTCGTCGAGGGGCGCGAGCTGGCGGTCAGCGTGCTCGGCGGGGAAGCGCTGCCGGTTGTGGAAGCGATCCCTGCCGCCGGCGACCGCTACGACTTCGAAGCGCGCTACGAGATCGGCCGCACCCGCTTCGTCTGCCCCGCCGAGCTTGACGAGGCGGAGCGGGTCGCGGTCACCGAGGCGGCGCTGGCCACCTATCGCGCGCTCGGCTGCTCCGGCTTCGCCCGGATCGACCTGATCCTCGACCGCGACGGGCCCCAGGTCCTCGAGGCAAACGCGATCCCCGGCCTCACCGACACCAGCCTCCTCCCCCAGGCGGCTGAGGCGGCTGGAATGTCGTTCGAGCAGCTGGTCGAGCGGATCCTCGACCTGGCCCTTACCCCTGCCGCTGCGTAGACGCCGGTTCCCCGGCGTCTACTCCTCGCCCTTCGCGAAGTCTTCGGGCGTGACCTCGTCGAGGAAGTCTTTGAATTTGTCGACGACCTCCTCGGTGTCCTCAACCTCGTGCTCGAACTCGATCGCCGACTCCTCGATCACGTCCTCGGCGGCGAAGATCGGGGCGGAGACGCGGACCGCGAGGGCGAGGGCATCGGAGGGCCGCGAGTCGATCTCGACCTCGGAGCCGTTGATCGAGACGGTGATCGAGGCGTAGAACGTGTTGTCGCGCAGCTCGGTCACCGAGACCCGCTCGCACTTGGCGTCGAGCTGGTCGAGCACGTCGGAGAGCAGGTCGTGGGTCATCGGCCGCGGCGTCGAGGCGCCCTGCAGCTTCATCAGGATCGCGGCCGCCTCGGGATGCCCGATCCAGATCGGCAGGAACCGGTTTCCGTCGACCGTCTTCAGCAACACGATCGGCTGCTTGCCGACCATGTCGAAGCTGACGCCATAGATCTGCATCTGCTGCACGAGAAGGGCTCCCGACCGTGGTGGACGGCCAAGTATAGGTCGGGCGAGTGGGCGATCCTGGAT
>Ga0190275_10002037_pt1 | contig 14731 bp, 12 predicted proteins | sample Popmic550T_FD_133745 | JGI IMG/M metagenome (GOLD analysis project Ga0190275, IMG submission 133745) | Populus adjacent soil microbial communities from riparian zone of Yellowstone River, Montana, USA - 550 T | ecosystem: Environmental > Terrestrial > Soil > Riparian zone > Trees stand | place... | reverse complement strand
TGCTCGACTGTCTCCGCGTGCACCTGGGAGCCGTCCTGATGTGCGCCCATTTGTCGGCTCCTCCCGATTGAGTCAACTCCACGTTGGGGATTCAGTGTTGCCCATCGGTGGCCGGCTCGCCTTGTCGTCCCGAGTGCCACGGTGGAGATGCCGGGCCCGCAAGACCGGTCGCCCGGACATCAACCGCGGTATTAGGGAAAGATCAGGGGATGAAGCCCGCCCCCTTCGTCTGGCACGGACCGGAATCGGTCCCGCAGGCCGTCCAGGTGCTGGCTGAATTCGGCGGGGATGGCAAGGTGCTGGCGGGCGGCCAGTCCCTGGTACCGGTGCTGGCCATGCGGTTGGCCGAGCCCGCGCACTTGATCGATATCAACCGGATCGCTGACCTGAACTTCGTCACCAGTAGCCCCGACGGCGTCACCGTCGGGGCGCTCGCCAGGCATAGCCGGGTGGAGGGCGACATTGCCGCCGGTCGGGTACAGCCGCTGCTGGCCCAAGCGCTGAAACTGGTCGCACACCCGACCATCCGCAATCGGGGCACCACAGTTGGATCGCTGGCCCACGCCGATCCGGCCGGCGAAATGACGGCGGTGCTGGCGTTGTGCGGTGGCAGCATCACCGCGCAATCAACCCGCGGGAAGCGGACGATTCCCGCAGCGTCGTTCTTTCACGGCCCGCTGGAATCGGATCTGGCCCACGACGAGCTCGCGGTGGAGGCCTTCTTCCCGGCCCTGCCAACCGGGGCCGGCACGGCATTCGTCGAGATCGCCCGCCGGCACGGGGATTACGCGCTCTGCGGGGTCGGCGCCATCGCCGAACTCGACGAGTCCGGGTCGGTGCAGGCGCTGCGCTGCGCCTACCTATCGGTGACCGACACACCGCTGGTGCTGGACCTGACGCGCGCCTGGCAATCCGCCGAAGCCGACGCGGTCGAGCAGGCCAAGCTGGCGATCGACCCACAGTCCGACCTGCATGCCACCGCCGACTACCGCCGACAGCTCGCCGGGGTGTTGACGGTCCGGGCGGCGCGGCAGGCCATCTCGGCGGCCGAGCGCGGAGCCAGGGCCGCATGACCGAGGAACGGCACGACGTCCAGCTGACCGTCAACGGCCACCATCGTTCCGTGCTGGTGCCGGCCCGGCGGACATTGTCGGATTTCCTCCGGCACGACCTCGGCCTGACCGGTACCCACGTCGGCTGTGAGCACGGAGTCTGCGGTGCCTGCACGGTCCTGTTGGACGGCGAACCGGTCCGCTCGTGCCTGATCTTCGCGGTGACGATCACCGGCCACGAAGTCACCACGGTTGAGGGTTTGGCACCCGCGGACGGCCTTTCCCCGGTGCAGCAGGCATTCCGGGAATGTCATGCTTTGCAGTGCGGGTTCTGCACACCTGGCTTCCTGACCACCATCACCGCCGGCCTGGCCGACAATCCGGCGCCGACCAGGGCCGACGCGGTTGAGATGATTGCCGGAAACCTATGTCGCTGCACCGGTTATCAGAACATTGTTGATGCGGTGCTACGGGCCGCCGAAATCTCCGAGCAGACATCATGGTGACCAGGTACATCGGCAAGCCGGTCCGCCGGGTCGAAGATCTCCGGCTGATCACCGGCCAAGGCAACTACACCGACGACATCGGCTTCGATGCCGCCGCGCTCGAGGTCGCCTTCGTCAGATCGCCGCATGCGCATGCGGAGATCGGCGAGATCGACGTCGTCGATGCGTTGGACATCGAAGGGGTCGTCGCCATCTTCACCCACGAGGACCTGGTGGGTCCCGCTGCCGAGCCGCTGCCGGTGCTCATCCCGCATCCGTCGCTGCACGCACCGCGGACCGCCTATGCGCTGGCGAAGGACACCGTTAACCACGTCGGCGAGGCCATCGTGATGGTGGTGGCCGAGAACCGCTACCTGGCCGAGGACGCCGCGGCGCGGATCAAGGTCGACTACCGGGTACTGCCTGCGGTGGTCGGCATTCCCGCCTCCAGAGCAGCGAAAACCGCTGTGCACAAGGATATCCCAGATAATATCGCCGCCCATCTGGTGCAACAGGTCGGCGATGTGCTCGCGGGTATGGCTGCAGCCCCGCACCAGCTGGAATTCGACCTGACCATCGAAAGGTCCTGTTCGATGCCCCTGGAGGGCAAGGCCGTCTACGCCAAATGGGATCCGGACGACAGCAGCCTGCGGGTCTATTCCTCGACCCAGGCGGCGACATCGGTGCGTGCCGCCATCGCCGCCAAACTCAATCTGCCGCTGCCGAAGGTCGAGGTGATCGCGCCCGATGTCGGGGGCGGTTTCGGCGTCAAGATCATGCACCCGTGGCCGGAGGAGATCCTGGTCCCGATGGCCGCCATGCGACTGGGGCACCCGGTGAAATGGACCGAGGACCGCCGGGAGCATTTCATTTCTTCGGCTCACGAGAGGGGTCAGGAGCAGCACATCAGAGTTGGATTCGATGATGCCGGAAGGATTCTCGCACTGGATGTGACCTTCTGGCACGACAATGGCGCCTACACGCCGTACGGCATCATCTGCCCGATTGTCACGTCGACCCAGCTGCTTGGACCGTACAAGCCCGGTGCCTACCGGGTCGAGTTCTTCTCGATCTACACCACCACGGTGATCGTCACCCCCTACCGCGGCGCCGGTCGGCCGCAGGGGGTATTCGCCATGGAACGCACGATGGACCGGATCGCCGAGACGTTAGGCCTGGACCGAACCGAGGTCCGAGCGGCGAATTTCATCCAGCCCGACGAATTTCCGTTCGATCAGGGACTGATCTTTCAGGACGGCCGGCCACTCATTTACGACTCCGGAAATTACCCGGCGCAGCTCGAGATGATCAAAGAGATGATCGACTGGGCCGGTTTCAAAGACCTCCAAGCCGACGCCGCGAAAGCTGGCCGGCTAATGGGTATCGGCATCGGTTGCTATGTGGAAGGCACCGGCCCAGGGCCCTATGAGGGTGCGCACATCCAGGTGCTCAATGACGGCTCGGTAGAGGTGGCGATCGGTCTCACCTCGCAGGGCCAGGGCCACCAGACCGTGTTCGCGCAGATCGTCGCCGATGAACTCGGGGTGCCATTCGAGAGCATCCGGGTGACCTCCGGCGACACTCGCCGGTTCGGTTACGCTGTGGGCACTTTCGCCTCCCGGGCCGCGGTGATGTCCGGGTCGGCCGTCGCCTTGGCCGCGCGCTCGGTCAAGGCCAAGGCGCTCAAGGTGGCCGCGGATGCGCTCGAGTGCTCGGAGAACGATCTGGAACTCATCGACGGGATGATCGCGGTCCGGGGAAATCCGACCGCATCGATTGCGCTGGGCCAGGTGGCGGTGCTGTCCAACCCGCTCCGGTATGCCTTCGACGAGGCCGCGAAGGCCGCGACCCAGTTCGCCCGGCCCGCCGACCCGAATGTCCCGCCGGTCGCCGCAGGCGAGGCGCCCGGACTGGAATCGCGGGACTACTATTCGCCGCCGAGATCAACATTCGCCTCCGGAATGCATGCGGCAATTGTCGAAATCGACCCGGAGACCAGCGAAATCACTATCGACCGGTACTGCGTGGTGCACGATTGCGGCACCCTGATCAACCCGATGATTGTCACCGGACAGGTCCATGGCGGGGTCGCTCAGGGGATCGCCGGCGCACTCTACGAAACCCTCGCCTATGACGAACACGGGCAACTGCTCAATGCGTCATTCATGGACTTCCTGATGCCCTATGTCACCGAGATTCCTGGCCGGTTGGAATTGGGTCACCAGGAAACGCCGTCGCCGTTGAACCCGCTCGGCATCAAGGGCGCCGGTGAGGCGGGAGTGATTCCGGTGTCCGCCGTCATCGCCGCCGCGGTCGAGGACGCCATGGGATTTCGGATCGATGCCATGCCGATCAACCCCAGCGCGCTTTTCGACCTGCGCCGGGATTTCGCCAACGGAAAGATTGATGCAATAAGGAGCAGGCCGTGAAGATATCCGGGACCGCTGTGCTGCACGCCCCGCCGGCCCAGGTATGGGCGGCCATCACCGATCCTGCGGTGCTGGCGACCGTCATCCCCGGCTGCGATGTGCTCACTCCGCTGGCCGACGACAAATTCGGCCTGACGGTGACGCTGGGCGTGGCATCGATCAAGGGCTCCTACACCGGCGAGGTGGCATTCTCGGAGATGCGGCATCCGTCGTCATTGACCATGCGCGCCAACGGGTCCGGCGGCCCGGGCAGCATCGACACCACCGTGGCAGTGGTACTGGCGGACAACGCCGACGGAACCACCAAACTCGATTACGACGCCGACGCGATGGTCGGTGGCATGGTGGGCGGAGTTGGCCAGCGGGTGCTGGCCGGGGTCGCCAAGAAGACGGCGGGGCTGTTCTTCGCTGCTATAGATGACGTGCTCACCGGCGCCCGCACGGTGACCGCGGCACCGGAGACGACCTCATCAATAACGCCCGCTGTCGCCGCCACCGGACCAGTGCCGCCAAAATCCACCGCCGTCACAAGCGGAGGCCTGTCCTTGGTCGGAGCTGCAGCCTTTGGGGCCATTTCGATGCTGGTGGGTGTCCTGGTCGGTGCCAGAATCGCTCGGCGGTCAACTTGAAACTGTCGGCATACTTCGCGAGCTAACTAAGCTAAGTGTGCGTTGGCCATTCGGCTCACGTCAGGCGATCCGCTCGACGACAAACTCGCACGCGGGCGACGCGATCACCGATTGTGCTTCGATCAACCGGATCTCGCGGGATCCGGCGTTATGCGTGGCCGCCAGGATCCCGTAGACCGACGACGCCACCCTGGCCAGCGCCTGTTCGATACCGGCCGGCAGATGCGCCAGGAACAATGCCGCAGTGACGTCGCCGGCCCCATTCACCGATAACGGCAACTGCGGTGTCTTCACCAGGTAGGCGCCGGTCCCATTGACCGCGAGCATGCCGATCTCGTCGGCGCGGACCGCGCCGCCCTGCACCGAGGTGACCAGCACAGTGGATGGCCCCATTGCCCTGACCTTCGCCACCGCCGCGAGCAGGCCGTCGACCGTGCCGACGGTGGAATCGTCAACCGCGGCGGGGTCTCCACCATTCGCCAGATAGGCGAGCTCAAAAGCGTTGGGCGTGAGGATGTCTGCCACCGGCACCACCTTCTCCCGGATCAGCTCCGGTACGCCGGGCAACACGAACATCCCGCGGCCGACATCGCCCATCACCGGGTCGCAGCAGTAGATTGCCGCCGCGTTGAGGTCACGCACCCGCTGCACCGTGCGCAGTACGACATCGGCCACCCCGGGCGAGCCCTGGTAGCCGGTCAATACCGCGTCGACCTGCGCGAGGGCCCCGCGGTCGGCGATGCCCTCGATGACGTCCGAGATCACCTCGGGCTCCAGCACGATCCCCCGCCAGCTGCCGTACCCGGTGTGGTTGGAGAAGTGCACGGTGTTTACCGGATACACCTCGTGGCCAAGTCGTTGCAGTGGGAAGGTGGCCGCCGAGTTTCCGACGTACCCGAAGGCGACCGAGGACTGAATGGACAGGATCCGCATGCCCGGCAGCGTAGGCGGTGCGAGGATGCTCGCATGACAGCGTCGGCGACCGACCACTTGGCCCTGCAGCTCCCACGTGAGCAATTGTCCGGCCGGATCCAGCACACCCTGATCGGCCAGGCGATCACCGAACGGCAGGTCCGGGCGCACGTCACGGAGGCGCTGGCCCACGGGTTCGATGCGGCAATCGTGCCGCCGTGCTGGGTCTGGGCCGCGCGGGCCGAGTTGCACGGGACGGCGGCCCGGATCGGCTCGATCGTGAACTATCCGAACGGAAGTGCGCTGACCGCGACCCGGGTCGCCGAGGTCAAGGCATTGGTGGACGCCGGTGTCGACGAACTCGATGCCACGGTCAATGTCGGTTACCTGCTGTCCGGCCGGAGCCAGGAGTTCGCCGCCGATCTTGCCGCCGTGGTCGCTGCGGCTGAACCGGTCGGAGTGAAATTGATGCTCGAACTGCCACTGCTCGATGCCAGACAGCGCGAGCAGGCGGTCAAAGCGGCCATCGATGCCGGCGCAGCTTTCGTGTCGATCGCCTCGAGTGGATCGGTCGGGATCGCCGACCCGGCGTCGATCGGCTACCTACGGAAATCGGTTCCTGCCTCGATCGGGGTAAAGGCGTCCGGTGGGGTGAAAACGGTCGAACAGGTCCGCGCCCTGCTGGCCGCGGGTGCCGATCTGATCGGCACATCGGCCGGGATCCACATCGTCACCGGCACCGGCGCGGTCAATGGATCGCTCTATTCCTACTGACTGTGTGCCGTCTGGTGGAATCGCTCCCAATACGGTAACGATCGTCGCTGCGTAGTGGTTCATGCTCGTTTACATTGCCGATCGTGTGACACAGTGACTTCGTTGGGGCACTTACCAAAATGTGACCTTGGTGCCGATTGACAAGGGCATATCGTGCTCCATAGTTTGTGTGACCACCGTACTAGTGCGTGACAAGAAGGTAATCGGCACGTTAAGCCGTCCGATCCGTACCGCCGAAGAAGATCACCAGTGACAACCGCCCACCATCCGGTCGGACGGCATCGCATCAGAGAGGGAAATGTTCATGCGCCTGAAGACCAACGCTGTTCTGGGCATGGTGGCAGCGAGCGCGCTGCTGTTGGCCGCCTGTAGTTCCGGTCCGAGCACCACCGCCAGCAGCACCTCATCGGCTGCCAGTGCCGCAGCCTCCGGCGCGTCCGGCGCATCCAGTGCCGCGGCCTCCGGAGGAGCCGCCAGCGGCACCACCGGCAAGATCGGCGTCATCCTGCCCGATACCAAGTCGTCCGCCCGCTGGGAGACCCAGGACCGGCCGAACCTGGAAGCCGCCTTCAAGGAGGCCGGTGTCGATTACGACATTCAGAACGCCAATGGCGACAAGGCCGCCATGGCCACCATCGCCGACAGCATGATCGCCGGCGGCGCCACCGTGCTGGCCATCGTCAACCTGGACAGCGAGTCGGGCGCGGCCATCGAGAAGAAGGCCACCGCACAGGGTGTGCAGACCATCGACTACGACCGGTTGACCCTGGGCGGCAGCGCCGACTACTACGTCTCTTTCAACAACACCACCGTCGGTGAGCTGCAGGGTAAGGGCCTGGCCGATTGCCTCGGTACCGGCGACAAGAACATCGTCTACGTGAACGGTTCGCCGTCGGACAACAACGCGACCCTGTTCTCGGCCGGTGCGCACTCGGTGCTCGACCCGATCACCAGCTACAAGGTTGTTGCAGAGCAGGCCATCCCGGACTGGGACAACCAGGTCGGCGGCACCACCTACGAGCAGATGTACACCGCCGCCGGCGGCAAGATCGACGGTGTGCTGGCCGCCAATGACGGCCTGGGCAACGCTGTCATCGCCATCAACAAGAAGAATGGCGTGCAGATCCCGGTGACCGGCCAGGACGCGACCGTTCAGGGCCTGCAGAACATCCTGACCGGCGATCAGTGCATGACCGTCTTCAAGGACACCACGCTGGAAGCCGCCGCCCTGGCGAAGGTTGCCATCGCGCTGGCCAACGGCGAAACCCCGGATGCCCCTGACACCGTTCAGGACGCAACCGGTAACCGGGAAGTCAAGTCCATCCTGGAAACCCCGCAGGCCATCACCAAGGAGAACGTCAAGGACGTCGTCGACGCCGGTGGCGTGACGGTTGCCGAACTCTGCGCCGGTGCTGCCGCAGCGGCGTGCACCGAAGCTGGCATCAGCTGACCGAAGCCTGATCAAGGCATCACTGCCGGGCCCGGGCGACGCGCTTCGCGTCGTTCGGGCCCGGCGCCTGATCTCTCACCGAGAAACGAAGGAGCAGCCCGATGACACAGCCAGGCGAACCGATCCTCCAATTGCGGGGGGTGAACAAGAGCTTCGGCGCTGTCCAGGTGCTGCACGACGTCGATCTGAAGATCTATCCCGGCCAGGTCACCGCGCTGGTCGGCGACAACGGGGCGGGCAAGTCCACCCTGGTGAAATGCGTTGCCGGCATTTACGGCATCGACACCGGTGAATACCTTTTCGAGGGAAAGCAGGTGTCGGTCAGCAGTCCTCGCGACGCGGCCGCACTTGGCATCGAAATCGTGTACCAGGATCTCGCGCTCTGCGACAACCTGGATATCGTGCAGAACATGTTCCTGGGCCGGGAACCCAAATCGGGCCTGGTGCTCGACGAAGCGCAGATGGAAATCAAGGCCCGGGACACGCTCGCCTCCCTGTCCGTCCGGACCGTGACAAGTGTGCGGCAGTTGGTCGCCAGCCTGTCCGGTGGACAGCGGCAGACCGTCGCCATCGCCAAGTTGGTGCTCTGGAACTCCAAGGTCGTGATGCTCGACGAGCCGACCGCCGCGTTGGGTGTCGCCCAGACCAGGCAGGTCCTCGATCTGGTCCGCCGCCTTGCCGACAACGGTCTGGGTGTGCTGTTGATCAGCCACAACATGAATGACGTGAAAGAGGTCAGCGACCGGATCAGCGCGCTCTATCTGGGCCGGGTGGCCGCAGATATTCCCGCCGCCGACGTAAGCACGCGCGAAATCATCGAATTGATCACCACCGGCCGGTCGGGCGATTACGGCCTGTCCAAGTCAGTTGCGGAGAAGTCAGCATGAGCGAGCGTCAGCGAGCGAATCATCAGCACCCTCAGGCGGACACTCCTCGAGGAACGAGTGGAGTGGCCGCATGAGCACACCCAAGCCGGACGTGGTCCAGCCCGTCTCCGACGAGAAGGCCCGTGGCATGTTCTCCGGCGACGCCGCCGGACCGGTCTCTCTCGGCCAGTACTGGGAGCAGTACCGAAACAAGCTGCGCGCTGGCGATGTCGGTTCGCTGCCAGCGCTTCTCGGCCTGCTGTTGTTGCTCATCGTCTTTACCGTCGCCGCGCCCAGCACCTTCCTGTCCACCTTCAATCTGGCCAACCTGCTGACCCAGGCCGGTTCGATCTGCATCCTGGCCATGGGTATCGGGTTCGTCCTACTGCTCGGTCACATCGACCTGTCCGCCGGTGTGATCGGCGGTGTCGGTGCCGGTGTGATGGCCATGCTGATGCTCAAGCAGGGGCTGCCGTGGTATGTCGCCGTGATCGTGGCACTGCTGGTCGGTGTCGCGATGGGCATCTTCACCGGCGTGCTGGTGTCGGCGATCGGTATCCCGTCGTTCGTCGTCACCCTTGCGACATTCCTTGCCTACCAGGGTGTGCTGCTCTGGATCATCGGCACCGGCGGCACCGTGCCGATCAACGACGCGGTCATCTTCGCGATCTCCAACGGCAACATGCCAATCGTCTTCGGTTGGGTGGTCGTCATCGCCTCCATCGCGGCCTATGCCGGACTGAATCTGCTGGTCTACCAACGTCGTCGCGCCGCGAATCTGGTCACACCCCCGCTGGTCATCATCACGCTGCGCATAGTTGTCATTGCCGTGGTGCTGCTCGGCGCGACCTTCCTGCTCAGCCAGAACCGGTCCAAGGGCGCCATCGTGCTCGAGGGCATCCCGTGGATCGCCCCTCTGGTCGGTGTGCTGCTGGTGTTCTGGACCTTCATCCAGAACCGCACCGCGTTCGGTCGGCATGTCTACGCGGTCGGCGGCAATGCCGAAGCGGCCCGCCGGGCCGGTATCCGGGTCGGTTACATCACGTTCATGTGCTTTGTGATCAGCTCGGCGATGGCCGTAACCTCCGGCATCGTCGCGGCCTCCCGACTGAGCTCGGTCACCCCGGACGCTGGTGCCGGCAACACCCTGCTGTACGCGGTGGCCGCGGCCGTCATCGGTGGCACGTCGTTGTTCGGTGGTAAGGGCAAGGCCAGGGACGCCATCATCGGCGGTCTGGTGATCGCCGTCATCGACAACGGCCTCGGCCTGCTCGGGCTGCAGGCCTACATCAAGTACATCGTCACTGGCATCGTGCTACTGCTGGCCGCCAGTGTCGATGCGCTCAGCCGCCGCCGCCGGGCCAGCGCAGGCGGCTGACCGCACCCTCGGCGTCAGCCCGTTCGAAGGTCCGTCCTGATTGACGAACCGTCTATTCGCCGACCCCTGGAATTGCCGACAGAAGGCTGCCCCATGCCAATCGCCGTTCGGTCCGCAGGCGGATCGACACCCGCGGATCAGGCGACGGTTCGCCGGCTCAATCTGGCACTGCTGATGCGCAGCCTCTCCGACGGCGGGCCGAGGCCAAGGGCCCGGCTCGCCGAGGACACCGGACTGACAAAGGCAACCGTCTCCAGTCTGGTAGCGGAATTGATCGAGCGACGGCTGATTACCGAGGGCACCATCGACCGCAGTGGTCTTGGCCGGCCCAGTAGGGCGGTCGAATTGGACCCCAGTTGGGTCCGGTTCGTCGGCATCGAATTGCAGGTCGATTACATCGCCGGCATGGTGCTCGATCTGACCGGCCGAGTGCTGGCCCGTCGCCGGATGCCACGGTCGATGGCCGAACTCGGTCCGGCTCGAGCCCTCGGTGTCGTCGCCGAGGTAGCCCGGGAGCTGGTGCAGGAATCCGGAAGTTCGGTCGATCAGGTGCAGAGCCTGCATGTTGCGGTTCCCGGCCTGGTCGATGCCGACGCCGGCATGTTGTCCTTCGCACCCAACCTGCACTGGCGCGATGTTGACATCGTGCACACGATGCTCGGCCGCCTTGGTTGGCACGATGCGCGGATCGAAGTCGACAACGATGCGAACATGGGCGCCGTCGCGCACTATGCGATCGGCCGAATTTCCAAGAAGTCCAATCTGCTGTTCATCGCCGGTGCGGTCGGTGTCGGTGCCGGGATGATGGTCGATGGCCGGATCGTCCGCGGCGCAGCGGGTTTCGCCGGCGAGGTTGGGCATATGACCGTCGGTCCGGTGGATCGACTGTGCGGCTGCGGTCGGTACGGTTGCTGGGAAACCGGTGTTGGACTGGCCGCCCTGCTGGCGAATGCGGCAGATCTTGACGACCCGGTGCATGACGAGACCATCGATCTCGGCGCCAGGATGACCCAATTGACCGAGCGTGCGGACGCCGGTGATGCCCGGGTGTTGGCCGCGCTGGCTGAGCAGGCGCGGTGGCTCGGTATCGGGGTATCGATTTTGGCGAATGTGCTCAACCCCGACACCATTGTATTGGGCGGCCATTTCCCGGCTGTGCAGAAATATCTGAAGGAACCCCTCATCGCAGAGCTGACCGCCAGGGTGCTGGCCGGGCCGGCCGCAATGTGTGCGGTGGAGTTCTCCGAACTGGGCTTCGAGGCTGCCTCGCTGGGGGCCGCCCAAGCCGGCATCCAGCATTTGATCGCGGACCCAACCCTGGCCAGAGTAAGGACGGCAGCGTCGTGACCGAAACACCGCAAGCGCAAGACATTCTGGTTGCTGGGATCGACTCTTCGTCCCAGTCGACCAAGGTGCTACTGGTCCGGGCGGCCGACGGAGTCATCGTCGACGAAGCCTCCGCGCCGCATCCACCGGGGACCGAGGTCGACCCAACCGTGTGGTGGGAGGCGTTGCAACAGGCCGGTTCCGGGCTGCTCGAGCGGGCGTCCGCCATTGCCGTGGGCGGCCAGCAACACGGCATGGTCACCCTGGACGCCGCCGGCGAGCTGGTCAGGCCGGCCCTGCTCTGGAACGACCTGCGTTCAGCGCCACAGATCGCCGAGGTGGTCGACCGGCTGGGCGGCGCGCAAGGGTGCGCCGACGAGATTGGTTCGGTCCCGGCCGCGTCTTTCACCATCACCAAGCTCCGCTGGTTGGCCGAAAACGAGCCGGATAATGCAGCCCGAACAGCGGCCGTCCTGCTGCCACACGACTGGCTCACCTGGAAATTGGCCGGCGGGCACAGCGCCGGCGCTTCGATGACCACCGATCACGGCGACGCGTCGGGGACCGGGTATTACTCGCCGGCTCGCCGGGAGTGGTTGCCCGAACTGGCCCAGTGGGCGCTCGGTCGATCGGCCGGTGACCCGAAGGTCACCCTGCCGACGATCGTCGCGCCCGCAGCGGTGGCCGCGCGAACCCCATCCGGCGCCGCCCTCGGCGCGGGGACTGGTGACAACATGGCAGCGGCACTGGGACTCGGGCTCCGCGACGGCGATGTGGCCGTCTCCATCGGCACCTCCGGCACCGCCTTCTGCGTGACCGACACTCCGATGGCGGACCCGACCGGATCGGTGGCCGGGTTCGCCGACGCGACCGGTCGATACCTGCCGCTGGTCGCCACGGTCAACGCCGCGCGGGTGCTCGCCGTCATCGGCAATCTGCTGGGGGTCGACCACACCGAGTTCGGCGAGCTGGCATTGTCGGCCCCCGCCGGCGCCGGCGGGTTGACCCTGTTGCCCTACCTGGACGGTGAACGAACGCCCAATCGGCCGCACGCGACAGGGGTTTTCCAGGGCCTGACGTCGGCAGTCACCCGGGCGGATTTGGCCCGGGCCGGGGTGGAGGCGCTGCTCTGCTCGCTGGCGGATGCGGTTGATGCGCTGCATCTCACCGCAGCGTGTGCTGATGATTGGGGGTGCGGCGCGCAATCCCGCGATCCAGCAACTTGCCCCGGCCATCCTCGGGGTGGACGTGCTGGTCCCGCAGCCTGCCGAATATGTCGCCCTCGGCGCTGCCCGGCAAGCCGCTTGGGCGCTTGCCGGCACTGCGACGCCACCCGACTGGGCGGCCGCACCGGCCCGCGTTTTCACCGCCGCCCCGACGCCCCAGGTGCGCACCCAGTACGGCGTGCTGCGCGACGCGACGCAGGACTGGTAGCGCCAGCGGCGCACCGCCGGTCTACTTATGCAGGTGAGGTGACGGTCGGCTGGCGGAGCGTCGTCGGAGGCTGCCGACGGGCGCACCACCGGTCTACTTATGCAGGTGAGGTGACGGTCGGCTGGCGGAGTGTCGTCGGGGTCGGCAATGCCAGACCGGCCGGGTCAATGCCCCTCGCCGGCGCCGAGATGGCCCCCGGTGGGGATGATGATGACTTCGGGCACCTGATCAAAGAGCACTTCGGCGGCATGCGCGTCCAGCCGGTCGTCGGTGAGCAGGGTCGTCACGGCACGCAGCGGCGCGATCTGGGCGAGGCCGACGATGCCCCACTTGGTGTGGTCGGCAACGACGACCAGTCGGCGGGCTGATTCGACCAGGGCCCGGTTGGTTTCTGCTTCCAGCAGGTTCGGTGTCGTCAGACCGGCCCGTTCGTCGATGCCGTGCACCCCCATGATCACCATGTCCACGTGCAGCGAACGGATGGCCTGTACCGCAACGGGTCCGACCAAGCCATCGGACGGCGTCCGCAGCCCTCCGGTGAGCACAACGGTGAGATCGGGCCGCTGCCGTGCATTGAGCACCTCAGCGACCTTCAGCGAATTGGTCACCACGGTGAGGTCTGGGATGTCGCCGAGATGCCTGGCCAGGGTCCAGGTGGTGCTGCCGGCGGTGATGGCGATGGCCATTCCGGGCCGGACGAGTTGTGCCGCCCTGGCCGCAATCGCCTCCTTCTCGAAGACCTCCCGCTGACTGGTCACTTCAAACCCGGGTTCGATGGCACTCGCCGTGTCCATGGCGGTGGCACCGCCATGGACCTTGCTGAGCAGCCCCTTGCGGTCCAGCATCTCCAGGTCGCGACGCACGGTCATGTCGGACACCCCGAGCAGGGCGGTCAGCTGAGCAACCTTGGCCCCGCCGGTCCGGCGGACCTCTTCCAGGATCCTGGCTTGGCGCATAGCTGCTAGCACCAGCCGAATCTACCGGGCTCCGAGAAGTCCCCGGGCGAACGGTGACAAGATCTACGGGTGTCGGAGACGAAAAGACCGCAGGTAGTGGGGGGCCCGGTGAGCGCGGCCGATATCGACGCCGCCGCCCGCCGGATCAGCGGGGTCGCGGCGCTGACCCCGCTGGAGGAATGCGTCCGGCTCAGTGCGGAAACCTCGACCAGGGTGCTGCTCAAGCGGGAGGACCTGCAGGTGGTCCGGTCGTACAAGCTGCGCGGCGCCTTCAATCTGATGTCCCAGCTCAGCACCGACGAACGGGCGGCCGGAGTGGTCTGCGCAAGCGCGGGCAACCACGCTCAGGGGGTCGCTTTTGCCTGCCGGGTGCTGGACATCAGGGGCCGGGTCTATCTGCCCAACACCACACCACGGCAAAAGCGCGACCGTATCCTCTCGCACGGCGCCGGCACCGTCGAGCTGGTGCTCAGCGGTGACACCTTTGATGACGCGGCGCTGGCAGCCGCTAAACATGCGGCGGACACCGGGGCCGTGCTGGTGCCGCCATTCGACGACGTCCGGACCATTGCCGGGCAGGGCACCGTGGTGCGCGAGCTGCTGCAGCAGCTGGGTCGCGCGCCCGATGTGCTGATCGTTCCGGTCGGCGGCGGCGGGTTGATCGCCGGCATAGTCACCTACCTGCGGGAACGGGCACCCTGGGTGCGGGTCGTCGGTGTCGAGCCGGCCGGGGCGCCGTCCATGCAGGCGGCGTTGCAAGCGGGTGGCCCGGTCCGGCTGGATGCCATGGACCCGTTCGTCGATGGCGCAGCCGTCCGCCGGATCGGCACCATCCCGTACGAGATCGTCGCCACCGCCGCTGTGCAGTTCCTCGGTGTTGACGAGGGCGCGATCTGCACCGAAATGCTGCGGCTGTATCAAAACGAGGGCATTGTGGCGGAACCGGCCGGCGCACTGGCTGTCGCCGCCCTCCCCGACCTCGATCTGCCGCCGGGATCGACGGTCGTCGCGCTGATCACCGGCGGGAACAACGATGTCTC
>Ga0190275_10002036_pt1 | contig 14734 bp, 13 predicted proteins | sample Popmic550T_FD_133745 | JGI IMG/M metagenome (GOLD analysis project Ga0190275, IMG submission 133745) | Populus adjacent soil microbial communities from riparian zone of Yellowstone River, Montana, USA - 550 T | ecosystem: Environmental > Terrestrial > Soil > Riparian zone > Trees stand | place... | reverse complement strand
GTTCGAGAGTTCGTGAGAACCTCAGTAGACGCCCTGGGGGCCGCTTGGATCGGTAACTTCCTTGCCTACGCGGGTCTGCTTCGCACCCTGTCGCCCCTCGTTTACGGCGTCGAACGCGGGTCCAACCTCGTGCTCGAGAGCAACAAGGCCTTCAACCGGACGATCTACCACCTGCACCAGGAGCTGGAGTTCACGGTACCGTTCGAGGATACCTTCGAGGCGGTAGGGCGTTTCATAGACCTCTACGAAGACATGTACCCTTCGGGTTTGCCCTACGCCATCTTCGAGGTGCGGTTCACACCCGTACACGACCGTACCCTGATAGGCGCGGGAAGGGAGCGTCGCTCTACGTGGATAGACCTGGTCTGCGACGACTCGCACGGTTTCGAGAGGTACTATGAGGCCGCCGAAGAACTGGTCAAGGAGATCGGTGCCCGCCCTCACCTCGGTAAGTACTGTGTGGGCTTCGGCAAGGATGATCTGGCCAGGCTACACGGCGATCGTTTCACCAGATTCCTCGGCCTTGTGGAGAAACACGACCCGGATCACAAGTTTGCCAACGACTTCACGCGACGGCTCTTCGGACACTGAGTAACGTAGCCGGCAGGAAAGGAGTAAGGGTGTCTATCAGAGAGGACAGAGAAGTCGGGAAAACCGGAGTACGGACCCGATCGTCGCGCGACTCCCTCGCCGGCGCTGGTTGGCGGTGCGACGAGGTCGGCATGCCGGCCTCAGGCGGGCGTTCTTTCTCCTGGCTCGACCCTGTGCCGCTCTGGCAGTCGCGCAACCAGAACCTGGGGCCTCTCCTGGGGGACCCGACAAACGACGAGCGTCGCCTCTGGATGGAGTTGCAGAGGCGGGCGGGGAAGCTGCCAGAAGACCTGATCGTCACCGAGCACGCAGACCGCGAAGAGGTTTCGTTCATCGTGGTTGGTGACACCGGGGAGGGTGACGCTTCGCAGCACGCCGTTGTGAAACCGCTGCTGGCACGCGGGCGGGGCACCGATTTCATGGTCGTCTGCAGCGATGTGATCTACCCTTCCGGCGACGCGGAGGACTACGATGCCAAGTTCTACGGACCCTACGCCGGCTACCAGCACCCCATCTACGCCCTGCCAGGCAACCACGACTGGAACGACGGCCTCGTCGGATTCATGCACCATCTGTGCGATGCCGAAGTGGCGTCGATACCAGACACCGAGGTGAGATCCGCGTCGTTCAAGGGGCGATTGCGACGGCTGCTGTGGCGCAGACCGGCGAGGAAGGAACCGCAGGACCTTCCGGTACGCAGACGTACGGATGAGGGCCTTAGGTCGGGCCAGGTCTCACCATACTTCGCCATCGACACCGGCCCACTGCTTGCCGTGTGCATAGACACCGGTTTGGGGGGGCCTATCGACCGTGAGCAGGGCGAGTGGCTGCGAAGGATCTCACGTGACATCGAGAAGCCGAAGATCCTGCTCACCGGCAAGCCACTCTACGTGGACGGGGAGCACCACCCTTACCCTATAGAGGGCGGCGGCACGGTAGACGATATTGTCCGTGACCCCGAGCACGAATACGTAGCGGCCATCGGGGGGGACATACACAACTACCAGCGCTATTCCGTAAGGGTGAGCGGGCGGGACGCGCCGCTCCACTACATCGTCAGCGGGGGTGGAGGCGCCTACATGCACGCCACGCACAAGATCCCGAAGGTGGATCTTGACGGCGTGGGTGAGGACGACTTCGTCTGCTACCCGCGGCGCGGCGACTCCCTGTCCCTCTACAGCAAGCAGTACGACCGCCGTCTGGGCCTGGGCAGGGGATGGTTGGAGATAGCGCCGGGCGAGGCGGCGAGGTACTTGGGTGATCGTCTTGGGATCGAACCCACGCGACCCGAAGATCGCGGTACACACGTTAGCAAGCGCATCCGACGTGTGGCCGATTGGATCTACCCGCTGCCCGGAAGCGGACGTAACCTCTACCATCACTACTTCTCTGAGTTCTTCGACTGGAACGAACCGCCGTTGTTCAAGAACTTCTTGCGGATCGACGCCTCTAGAAGCGGGGTCCGTATCCGCTGCTTCGCGGCGACCGGATGCACCGATCACGAAGAAAACCCGCCGCTCGAGGACGAAGTAAGGCATGAGTTTTGAGTTTAGATTCATGAATTTGGAACCGGATATCGTGTAGCCCGCTCTAGCTTTGAACCTCACATTTCACTCTATGCGACAATACCCACCCTTGGTCTTTGAGGAAGTGCAATAGTGCCAATGCAACCATCGGAGTTTGGCGGACCGTCCAGGCGGACCCATGAAATCCTCCGAGAAAGCGAAGAGCGCTTCCGCCTCTTGGTCGAGGGTGTCAAGGACTACGCTATCTTTATGCTCGACGCGTGGGGTCGCGTCACGACCTGGAATCCGGGAGCCCAGCGCATTAAAGGCTACGAGGCCGGGGAGATCATCGGCGAGCACTTCTCGGTCTTCTACACCCGTGAGGACATCGAGCTTGGGCACCCGGAAGAGGTGTTACGCTTCGCTACCGACAACGGCCAGTACGAGGAAGAAGGGAAGCGGGTCCGCAAGGACGGCACGACTTTCTGGGCGAACGTGCTCATCACGGCGCTCAGGGATGAGACGGGAGACCTTCGCGGCTTCGCGAAAGTGACGAGGGATATAACCGCGCGCAAGGAGGCCGAAGAACGCGAACGCCTGCTTGTCCGCGAGCAAGCAGCCAGAGAACAGGCCACCGACACACTCGAGAGCATCAGCGACGCTTTCTACGCCGTCGACGAGGAGTGGCGCTTCACCTACGTCAACGGCAAGGCTGAAGAGCTCTGGGGCCGCTCCCGTCAAGAACTGCTCGGCAAGAATATCTGGGAGGAGCTCCCCCAGGCGGTGGACCCCGAATCCCACAGGCAAATAAGACGGGCGCTGGAGGAAGGTGTCACCACCGAGTTCGAGACCATACTCCCGGTCAACGGCATGTGGGTAGCGGGACGTGCCTACCCTTCTCGGGAAGGGCTATCGGTGTACTTTAGGGACGTAACAGAGCGCCGCAGGGCCGAGGAGTCACAACGCTTTCTCAGCCAGGCAAGTGCCGTGCTCTCCTCCTCCCTGAACTATCGGGAGACCCTGTCGAGCATAGCGCGCCTTGTGGTACCTACCCTAGCAGACTGGTGCGTGGTAGACGTTCTCAACGAGGATGGCTCCCTGGAGCGCTTGGCTGTCGAGCACCCGAACCCCGAGAAGGTTATGCTGGCATACGAGATTCAGGAGCGCTACCCTCCCAACCCCGACGCTTCCACAGGGGTGCATCACGTGCTTAGAACTGGAGAGCCACAAATGATGCCTGAGATATCCGAAGAGTTTGTGAACCAAGCAGCCCGGGACGAGGGACATAGGGAGATGCTCAGGAAGCTGGGCTTGCGCTCATACATGGTGGTGCCGCTCGTTACGCGAGGTCGAACCCTCGGGGCCATCAGCTTCGTTTCGGCGGAGTCGGGACAACGCTACACGGAGGCCGACCTACAGCTGGCCGAGGAACTAGCCCGTCGCGCCGCCCTTGCCGTGGACAACGCGAGGCTCTACGAAGAGGCCCAGAGGGAGATCGCTGAGCGCCGGTGGGCTCAGGAGGAATTGCGGGGCTCAAAGGATCAGCTAGAGGCCATCCTGCGGGGGGTCGCCGAGGGCATAACCGCCCAGGACCCGAGCGGGAAGGTGATCTACGCCAACGAGGCGGCAGCCCGGCTGACCGGCTTTTCCTCTGTCCAGGATGCGGTAGAGTCGCCGCCCGACGAGTTGATAGCCAGGTACGAGCTCCTGGATGAGGAGGGGCACCCGTTCCCCGTCGACAGGCTTCCCGGGCGCAGGGCCCTGATGGGCGAGGAAGGGGCCGAGGAGGTATTGCGCTTTCGTATTCTGGCCACCGGCGAAGAGCGATGGACCAGAGTCAAGGCCATGCCCATCTTCGGGGAGCGAGGAACGGTTCGGATGGCCGTCAACATCTTGCGCGACATAACCGAGAGCAAGCGGGCGCAAGAGTCCCTAAGGTGGGTGACGGAGGCCGAGCGCAAGCGGATAGCGCGTGACCTGCACGACGGCGTCCTGCAAGATCTCTCCTACACCGCGGCGGCTATCGGTATGATCATGCTCCAGGCTGGGGACGCGAAGCTGAAGGACCAGCTACAGGCGGCGATCGACGCGGTGCGGCGCAGTGCGCGTGGCCTCCGCGAGGTAGTTAACGATCTGCGCATCGAAGACGAAGAAGGTCGGCCCTTCTCCGAGGTAATCGAGGCTCTGGTGAGGCGAAACCGGACGATGGCCAGGAACGTAGAGATCAGCCTGGATGTGGGAGAACAGATTCCCTCGGCGCCGATGGGCGAAACCGCAACGCAAGTCTCGCGCATAATCCAGGAGGCGCTCACCAACGCCCGCAGGCACTCCCGGGCCGAGAAGATCTCGGTGAGCCTCAGGATGGACGGGGACGATCTGCTCGCCGAGGTAGCGGACGATGGCCTAGGCTTCGGCCCCGAGACCCCGCCCGGCGTGGGAATAAGCAGCATGCGCGAACGGGCCGCTCTCAGCGGCGGCGAACTGGAGATCGAGAGCCAAATAGACCAGGGAACGAACGTGCGGTTGCGGGTCCCTTTGGCGGGCAGGGTCCTGGAATGACCGGAGAAGCCGGACCGAAGGAAATCCGTGTCATGCACGTCGAGGACCACCCCGATTTCAGAGATCTCATGCAAGTTCTGCTGAACAGCCAGTCGGACATCGAGCTGGTAGCGCAGGCCTCATCGCTCGTCGAGGCCCGCGCCCAGGCCGAGAAGTTCGAGTTCGACGTGGCGGTCCTGGATCTGGGACTTCCCGACGGAAATGGGATGGATCTGATCGCCGACTTGCGCCGCATTAACCCGGACGTGGGGGTGCTGATCCTGAGCGCCAACCTCGACCCTGCCGGCTCGGAGAGAGCCGCCGATACGAGCGCCGACGAGATAATGGACAAACTGGCCCCCCTGGATGATGTTCTCGGCACGGTCAGACGGCTTGGGAAGTGTGATCTGTGAACTAGGAATTGGGGGAGCGTGACGAAAGCGGATAATTCAAACATCCGACCTCACAATTCCAACTTCGAGACACGCCTTTTCTCTTGACCCCCGACTCGAAGTTCAGCCAGCGCCTTGCAGAAGGTACGAAGTCCTCTGCAAGGCGCTGGCTGGTGGTGGCGCGATCTACCGATACGTCAATAGAGCGCTCTAGTACGCGTCGACGGCTCCCACGTAGCCGGGAACGAGCCTTATCGGTGACTCCACAACCTCCCCGTAGTAGGTGGAAGCATGGATCATCGTCCCTGTCCCTGTGGCTATGCCGACGTGCGAGATGCCGTAGCCGCCCTCGCTGAAGAACACGAGGTCGCCGGCCTTGGCGTTCGATGGCGTCCCGTAGGCGTACTGGCCAGACGGGGAGTCGGGCAGGGACACACCCATGTCCGCGAACACCGCCGAAGTGAAGCCCGAGCAATCCAGGCCGTAGGCGCCATAGGGCGTGCCGACGTAGGTACTCGCCTGGTCCACGACCGCATGTCCGGAATAGCCCTGGGCGTGCGCCTCAGAAGTCTGGCCCGCCAGCAGGACGGCCGAGAACAGGGCGCAAGATAGCAAGGCTGCAGCTAGTTGCCGCAAAATTCAACCCCCTCCAATTGTCTTGGTCTTGCTTGCTATTACGGCGGCGGATGCTACCAGAGACAAACGACGTGTCAAGGTGGATTCGGCACAGAACCGTACCGCTTGCGGAGCGAACGGTACGGGTATCACGAGGGTGCTAGACCCGGCAGCCGGGTCCAATCTCTCCGCCCGCGCATCCGCATAATGCACGCGCCCACGCGAGAACCGTACGCCCGAGGCGGACGACGGACCGGCAGAGCTCGCGCAAGATGAATGACGGTTCCGGGACGCACGAAAACTAACCCTGGTACTAGTACCGAGATAATCGGCTACGGGTTCTCTCTGGAACTGGAAAAGGCGATTCCTAGTAGCGCTTTGCACATTGAAGCCCGGTGGGCGGAAGGCCCCTCGGCCTCGCGCCCGCCGCCTTCAATGACCCCATAGAGGACCCCGTCTTGCCCTCCGCTGTCTCTCCTGCCAGAACCCGACCTGCGCGGCGAACCTATCCCCGTCGAGGCCGAGGTAGTTGGCGTACGCCTTCACGAACCCTTGCACGTAGATGGGTTCCGGCATCGCGGAGTGGTCGTCGTTCTCCAGGCTCTGCAGGTACTCCTTGCGGATCATGGTTGCCTTTTCAGCATCCTCCAAAGATACGCCACGCCTCCGTCGCGCACGTTCCAGAAGATGGCCTATGCCAGGCCTCTCGGCCTCCGGCGTGTAACGTTTGTCTATCTCCCTCATCTTCGACCTCCAGTATCTCGATGATCTTCCAGGTTGCTTTCGTTCCGGTCCACGAAAGCGAGCAATGTCTCCAGGCCGGGGTTGGGTCGCCATGACCGGTATGTGTCGCTCCTTAGCGCGGGTGTGATGTGGCTGCACGCCACGTCGGGACGCAGCCGCAGCGGCTCCCCTTCGAGGGCATCGGGTTCGACCGTGAACACCTCGACGTGAGTGCGGAGCGCGCGGAAGGCGCGGGCGAAGACCTCACGGCACGAGCATGGTTCGTTCGCCAGCAGGACGCGCAATCTTACTCCTCCGGTGGGTGTTTCCGCCGGTGCTCTGTGGACGCCATAGACAGCGCGGCGAACAGGCGGTTCTTGCCGCGCCGCTTGGCCCTGTACATTGCCTCGTCGGCGGCGTCAAGAAGGGTCGCAGGGTCCGCGGCGTAAGCGGGACACTGTACGGCGCCGGCGCTGAGGCGCAGATGTAGGCCAAGCGTGCGCCTGGAGCGCTCGGCTACCTGGTCCCTCATCCGCTCGAAGAAACGGTGGGCTTCGGGAAGCGTGGCGCCCGGCAACATGACCGTGAACTCGTCACCCCCGTGACGGGCGACCACGTCGATGCGTCTGGAGCAAGACTGCAGGATGCCGGCGACCAGCTTCAGGGCTTCATCCCCCGTGCGGTGCCCGTGGTTGTCGTTTACGTTTTTCAGGTCATCGACGTCCACAAAGAGCACCATGAACCACTCGCCCGTACGCTTCGCAGTCTCGAACTCTTCGTTGAATCGCGTCTCGAAGCGAGCACGGTTGTAGAGCCCCGTCAGCGGGTCTAGCGAAGCCTCGTGCCACAGACGCTCCTCGAGGTCTTTGATCCTCTCGGAGTCGCGCTCGTGCTGCACGCTAGCGCGCTCCCACAAGGCGTACCTGCACGCCAGAAAGAGCCCGGCGAAGGTAAGGACCTGGATGACCAGATACCCTGTCATCCGGGCTGGATCGGGGGCGTACAACTGCGGGCTGAGGCTGGCCAGCAGCGTGAAGATGACGCACAGCGCCGCGACCCTCGGGGAGAAGTAGCAGGAACAGAAGACCACCACGAAGACGTAGAAGAGGGAGAGCGGGCTCCCCCAGCCACCGGAGAAGTAAACGGCGAGTGTGATCAGGGCAAGGGCGGCGGAGACGGGAATTAAGAGCGCGTTGCGCCCGAAGCGATGCCAGGGGAAGAACCACACCGACAGAACCAGGACCCCGCCCGCGAACACGACCCTGTCCAGGGCATGCACCTCCTCGCCGGTTAGCCCGAACCATCCTCCGTGGATGAACAACAGCATGGTCAGCGCTCCCACCGTATAGATTAGGGTGGTTAGGGTTTTCGGGCGGGCACCGAATGGTGAGGCCACGGCCGCAGAGAGGCTTCGGGATGACTCGAAATCGGAGAAACGTCCCTGCGACAATTTAGAAGGATGAGCGTACCGGTCAGCTCGGGTATCGTCGTCAGATGCTTCGTTGTGCTTCTGCCACGCGTTCATGTTTTCTCCTCGCTCCACGGTGCGTCGGGACAACGCTAGACTTCAGGAGCGCGCAGGGCGCCCCCGGAGCAAGGAGGATCAGCCGGGGCGTTCGAGTGCGAGGCGCGGGACGGTTCCCGGCCTGAGAACTGCGTTGTAGACGCGGGCCAGGTTCAGGCACAGGAGGGCGAAGAAGCAGGAGACGATTACGGCGAGCAGCGGTGCGCTGCCGACGCCGGAGGATCCTGCGCTGCCGGCGGCGCTTCCCGCCACCGGACCCAGGCCTGAGAAGGGCAATGGTACCTCGAGCGGCGGTCCCCGCTGTGTGAGGCTTCCCTCGCGGGGTGACCCGGTAGAGAGATCTCGCGCGCCGCCTTTCGAAGAACGGAGTATTTGCTGTACCTGTTGGGCCAGAGACTTACCGTCGTCCCAGGTGGGGTCGACCAGGTTTTTTGTCGACCCGAAGGATGTCCCCTGCGCCGACTGCGCCTGATCCCCGCACGGCTGCTGTTCTCGATGCGGGGGCGCGGCTGGTACGTTTTCTGGTCCCCGCTCGGTCTCAATGGTCCTTTGAGATGTCACTGACTGTCGACCCGGCGGATGGACGGTGTTGGACCCCCCGCCGGTAGGCTCTTGAGAGGTCCCGTCCTTGGTCTCGGACAAGCGGAGTGGTTCCGCTGCAGACCTGGTGCCCGTAGTCTCAGCCGGACGGCGGAGTGGTTCCGTGGTGGGCCGGGTGCGTGAACCCGGCTCGCTGCCGGGCAATGTCTGCGCTGGTGACAGGCGGTCAGGAGGTTGTTCTGTCCGTATTCCAGGCGGTGCGTTGGTGGCCTTGCTCTCCCGCACAGGGCTCTTCGCGGGAGTAGTAGCCTGCCCGGTACCTGCCCCCTGTCCGGGTCCCCCAACGACGCTAGGACCCACGACTGGGGCTCGCTCGTGAGGCTGTCCAGCATGCTGCGGCGGTTCTACCGGACCCTCCGGTCTCGGGGGAACGTTCTCCCCGCCTGGTGGGTGGAGAAGCCCTCCAGGCTGGCCTTGTTGACCTTGTTTGCCTTGAGACCCTGCACCTTCCGGCCGGCCTGTGCCTTCTTTGTCCGGGGGGTGGGGCTGTACGGGATGTGGCGTGGGCCGTTGGGGCTTCGGATTTGATGCCGGCCGCGGGCCCTCCGGCTCCGGTCGAGGATTGGGACGTACGGCATCAGGCACGACGGGCCTCTGAGGGCCAAGCCCCCGGCCGTGCTCCCGCGGCTCGTGCGTTGGTCTCTTGAGCAGGCCTACATGCCTGCCTGGTGGTTCTGAGGGCCTTCCCTGACCATGAGGCCGTCGGCCCACTGGCTCCCCGCTCGTTGGCTTCGACTGCGCAACAGGCGCTCGATGATCGGGCTTTGACGCACCTGCAGGCTCCTGGCCGGCAGGAGGATTGCGAGTAGGTGACTGGTGGGAGGGCCGCGATACGGGACCGCGGTCTGCAGGCTCGTTACTCACCGGGCTGTGTTGTACCGCGGGCACCCGGTGGGAATTCTGCACGCTGTCCGGCCCGCGGCCGGCTGACTGGGGAGGGGTCGCTGGTCCACCGGGCTCGGGTGCCGTTGCAGGCTGCTTCGCCTGGGCATCCTCCCCCGCGCACAACAGCAAGCCCAGCGCGACCAGAACACAGATCGCAGCCACAATCCCCCAGCTTCGCATGGCGTAATTCTCCAGGCAACTCCCAGAGTCAGTGGAATGAAGAACCCTGTTATGATCCTCCATAATCCCCAACGCCATCATACGCTCCAGAGGCCGGCACAGCGTCCCGGTCCGTCACAGTGGACTAGACAACCAACTTTGAGGAACATTACAGGGTTCCAGAAGGGTTTTGTCAACGTTTTCGCGAGTCGCAGCCCGTTTTCGGCACCTGGTACTAACACCGGATGCTGAACCGGCACTTGGTTGGCGTGGTTAGAGGATCTAGTCAGCATATGATCCTCTGCCTCAGGTGCCAGCCTCCCCATGCTGGCTGCCACTAGTGTACTAACACGCAAGTCTATCCTCCAGCGCATGTCCGATTCAGAACGTTCGATTAGAGGGCTCGGTCTTGCCGTAGGCGGGTCGTCCGTCCGATAATGGACGCCTGGTAGGAATCGCGACTCGGGAGCGTGAGAGGTTTGCACGTCTATAGTGACCCGGCCTCGGGCCGTCACGTCAACGAACTCGCGGGTGTGGAATCCCCCGCGAGGTTTCCCGCGGCCCTCGCGGGTGTCGAAAGGGCTGAGCGGGGCGGCGTACCTGTGGAGTGGCGCCCGTGCAGTCCCGCGGAGGAGGGATCCTTCACCGCCGTGCACGACCCTGTTTACCTGGATGATCTGCGGGAAATGTCCGTGGCGGGCGGGGGCCACCTGGGCCCCGATACCGCAGTCGGTCCAGGCTCTTGGGAGGCGGCCTCGCTCGCTAGCGGGGCCGCCTGCTCTGCCGCAGAAAGCGCCCTCGGTGGGGAGGTGTCCTTCGCCGTCGCCCGGCCACCGGGCCATCACGCGGGGAGGGACTACGGGATGGGGTTCTGCCTCACCAACCACGCCGCCGTCGCCGCCGGACACGCCCTGTCGAGGGGGCTCGACCGGGTCGCAATACTGGACTGGGATGTGCATCACGGCAACGGCACCCAGGACATCTTCTACGGCGACGGTGGTGTGCTGTATCTCTCGGTGCACCAGAGCCCCTTCGACCGTGGGACGGGCGAGACTGGCGAGGTGGGGGAGGGAGAGGGGTTGGGCTCGACGGCCAACGTCCCGCTACCTGCTGGTTCGGGGGAAGACCTCTACGCGGCGGTCTTCGCTGGGGTCTTAGTGCCCATGCTCATGGAGTTTGGGCCAGGCCTGATCCTGATCTCCGCCGGCTTCGACGCCCACGCGGCCGACCTGCTCGGGGGCATGGCTCTCGAGGCCGAATCATTCAGACGCTTTGCGGCCTCGATCTGCGGGCTCTCCAGCGAGATCGGGGCGTCGCCGCCCGCGTTCATCCTCGAAGGTGGTTACAACCTCGACGCCCTCACCGAGAGTGTGGCCGCGACCATGCTGGGTGTCGAAGAAGAGCCCCCTGGCTGGGAGTATGCGGGTGGTGTGGGGCAGGTCGAGAAGACCCGCGAGGCCCTCGCGCCGTTCTGGCGGAGCCTCGGCGGATCCCCGTGAGGATCTTCCGGTCCCCGCCGTTCGAGGACCGTAGGGACGCAGGCCGCCGCCTCGCCGCCAAACTCGTCCGTTTCAGTGACGAACGGCCCGCGGTCTTCGGCCTGCCACGGGGCGGGGTGCCCGTAGGGTATGAGATCTCACGCGTGCTCGGGGCGCCGCTCGACGTCTTCGTCTCGCGCAAGCTCGGGGCGCCGGGCCAGCCCGAGTTCGGCATCGGGGCCGTCGCGGCCGGCGGCGTGCGCGTTTTGAACGAGGGTGTGATCCGGCGTCTCGGCATCCCTGAGGAGTACGTCGAGCGGATCACGGCGCGCGAAGTCGCTGAAGTAGAGCGCAGGCTGCGCTACTTCCGGGGCGGAAGGCCGGAGACGACCGTCGGCGGGCGGACCGCGATCCTGGTCGACGACGGCCTCGCGACAGGCGTGACGGCCCGGGCCGCCGTGGAGGCTCTGCGCCGGAGGGGACCGAGCCGCCTGGTCCTGGCCGCGCCCGTGTGTGCTGCCCAGACGGCGAAGATCTTCGTGCCCGCTGTGGACGAACTCATCTGCCTTCAATCTCCCTCGGACCTCGGGGCCATAGGTCTCTGGTACAAGGACTTCGAGCAGACCACGGACGATGAGGTCGTCGAACTGCTCGCGAGGGCAAGGAGTGAACGCGAAGCACCGGGGAGCCCGTAGCAGGGATTCGGCCGGTGCCTACCGGGCGTCTGCCCGGTACAATTAGGGCAGGTTTTCTGATCACGGGAGAGGTGAGAGAGATGTGCGGCAGGTATACGCTTTCTACCCCGGCAGGCAGGCTGGCAGCAGAGTTCCAATTGGACGACAGTTCGGTCGACCTTACGCCGAGCTACAACGTCGCGCCGACGCAGCAGGTCGCCGCGGTTCTGGAGGACGAGGGGGGACGGCGTCTGGAGATGCTCAGGTGGGGACTCGTACCTTCATGGGCCGACGACCCCGAGATAGGGGCGCGCATGATCAACGCCCGAAGCGAGACGGCCTCCGAGAAGCCGTCTTTTCGCAGGGCCTTCCGGGGAAGGCGGTGCCTGATCGCGGCCGACGGCTTCTACGAGTGGAAGCGCGAGAACGGTGGCAAACAGCCCTACTACTTCCGCATGCAGGATGGCCGTCCCTTCGCCTTCGCCGGGCTCTGGGAGAGCTGGGACAAGGGAGACGGAACGCTCCGCTCGTGCGCGATACTGACCACCAGGGCGAACTCCGTACTGAGTGGCATCCACGAGAGGATGCCAGTGATCCTGCCTTCCGATTCCTACAACGCCTGGCTCGACCCTGACGCCGATAGGGAGGAGCTGGGAGAACTTATGATCCCCTACCCTGGCGACGACCTCGAGACCTACCCCGTGAGCCGCTTCGTCAATAGCCCGCGCAACAACGACGAGCGCTGCATAGAACCGGCCGCTTGAGCCTGGAGGTCAGGGCCGACGTCAGGGAGGCCCTCGACCGCGGAGACCCGGTCGTGGCGCTGGAGTCGACCCTGATCTCCCACGGACTGCCACATCCCCAGAATCTGAACGTCGCCCGCGAGTCGGAAAGCACCGTGCGCGCCGAAGGCGCCGTGCCGGCAACGATAGGCGTCATAGACGGGGTGGCGAAGGTCGGGCTGGAGGAGCATGAACTCGAGCTCATGGCCACCGCGGAAGTTATCCCCAAACTCTCGGCCAGGGACCTTCCTGTAGCCGTCGCGAAGAAGAGCCACGGGGCCACGACCGTCGCGGCGACCGCGCACCTCGCGGCGCTTGCGGGGATACGCCTCTTCGCCACCGGCGGTCTCGGCGGCGTGCACAGGGAGGCTGGCGAGAGCTGGGACGTCTCGGCCGACCTTGCGGCCCTAGCCGGTACGCCCGTAGGCGTGGTCTGCTCAGGGGTCAAATCCATCCTCGATGTTGCAGCGACCCTCGAGTACCTGGAGACTCTGGGCGTGCCCGTTGTTGGGTTCCGTACGCTCCGCTTCCCCGGTTTTTACCTCTCCGACTCGGGCAGCCCGCTTGACTGGAGTATGGACGATGAGGAAGAGGTGGCGCGTGTGATCCAGGCTCTTCCTTCACTCGGTTTCGGGCGCTCAGGACTCGTGATCGTGAACCCCCTCCCGGAATACGAACAGCTAGATCCCGCACTCCACGAACGGGCACTGAGCACAAGCCTCGAAGAGCTGAGTCGACGTGGCATCCGCGGCAAGGACGTAACGCCCTTCCTTCTCGACCGCTTCGCGGCGGAGACGAAGGGCGAAAGCCTACGGGCCAACAGGCTCATCATCTTGGGCAACGCGCGTCTCGCTACCCGTATCGCCGTAGCGCTATCGGCTCTCGACGGCGGACGGTTCTGAGGCTTGGAGGCCCCTAGGGTCATCGTGGTCGGGGACCTGCTCTACGACATGCTCGCAAGGCCGGAGGGCGATGTCGTCCTTGGGACAGACACCTTCACCCGTATACAGGATGCCGGCGGTGGTTCAGGCGCGAACGCCGCGGCCTGGCTCGCCGCCTCGGGCGTCGAGGCGCACTTCGTTGGGAGGGTTGGAGACGACGTCTTCGGCGAGTTCCTCGAAGCAGAATTGAACGGGGCGGGCGTGAGGACGCACCTGGCGCGTGATCCTTCGCTGGCTACGGGCAAGGTCTTCGTGCTAGTAGATAGCGCGGGAGAACGGACCATGATCACCGACCGAGGCGCCGCCGAAGCGCTCAGCGCCGGGGACGTGCCCGGGGGGCTTTTCCGAGGGGCACACCTGCACCTCATCGGCTACACGTTTTCGGGCGGTAGCCGCAGGGAGACCGCCTTCGAGGCCTTGCGCCTGGCGAACGAGTCCGGCATGACCCTCTCCGTCGACCCCTCGGCGATCCCCATGCTCAGGAACGTCGGGCCCGAGCTCTTCCTCGCGTGGACCCATGGCGCCGACCTGTGCTTCCCGAACCTCGAAGAAGGCTCGCTGCTCGCAGGGACCAGGGACCCGGACCTAATCGCCGAAAGGCTGCTCGACTCCTATCCGGCAGTCGTCTTGAAGCTCGGCCCTGAGGGTGCCCTCTACGCCGACGTAGAAGGGCGACGAACCCGTGTCCCGGCCGCACCGGCGCGTGTTACCGACACAACGGGTGCAGGGGACGCCCTCTGTGCGGGTTTTCTGGGGTCCTGGCTCGCCGGAGAGGGGCCTGAAGCGGCGCTGCGACGGGGCGTCAGGCTTGCGGCGCGCGCGGTCGGACGCATGGGTGGTCGCCCGGGCGAGTAAAGGGGACTCCGAACTATCCCCTACGAAAAGTCTCCGTCTTGCGCCATCCGTGGATAAGGCAATGCGGTTAGGACGACTTTTCGGCAATGCCACGGTGGGTGATCTCGAAACGCGAGCGGGCTCACAGTGAACGGGGCCAGATCCATAGTATCTTCTGGTCCGTAGGTACCTTTGCCGGAAAGTGACAGGAAAGTTGCATCTTTGAGCGTCGAGAACCAGGCGAGAGAGCGCGCAGAAGGTCTAGGTCGGAAGAGGCTCGCCTGCGTGGTCCTGATCGGGCTCTCTTTGCTCCTCGTGGCCGCCTGTGGTGGGCAGGAGCCCGACGACGCTTCGGGAGATTCCAGTAAACGGGAGGCCTCTTCGGGAACTCCGGAAGAGGAGACTACCGCGCAGAAAAAACCGGAAGCCGCCTCCGGGGAGGCTACAGAGCTTGCGCGGGCAGAGTTAGGGGAGCGTGAAATCGTCGACATG
>Ga0190275_10002035_pt1 | contig 14740 bp, 11 predicted proteins | sample Popmic550T_FD_133745 | JGI IMG/M metagenome (GOLD analysis project Ga0190275, IMG submission 133745) | Populus adjacent soil microbial communities from riparian zone of Yellowstone River, Montana, USA - 550 T | ecosystem: Environmental > Terrestrial > Soil > Riparian zone > Trees stand | place... | reverse complement strand
CACAAGGGCATCGTGTTCTTCCAGAACGTCGACGCGATCATCGGGCCCGACGACGACATCGTCTACCCCGAGGGACTCACGAAGGAACTCGACTACGAGCTGGAGTTGGCGATCGTCATCGGCAAGTCGGGCAAGTTCTTCGGACCCGATGAGGCGAATGACTACATCGCCGGGTTCACGGTGTTCAACGACATCTCGGCGCGCGACATCCAGCGCAAGGAGATGGAGTCGGGTGTGTTCTCGTTCAGCAAGGCGATCGACACGTTCTGCCCCATCGGGCCGTGGATCGTCACCGCCGACGAGGTTCCCGACATGCACGAGCTGCCGATGCAGCTGCGTGTGAACGGCGAGGTGCGCCAGCAGGGCAACACGAACCAGACCCGCATCAAGTTTCCCCACTTGGTCGCGTATCACTCGCCTCAGACCTACAGCGCCGGCGACCTCATCACGACCGGCACGATCTCGGGCGTCGCCGCTGTGCAGCCGAACCCGTTCGACTTCTACCTCAAGCCGGGCGATCAGATCGAGGCCGAGATCACGGGAATCGGCACCCTCCGCAACAGAGTCATCTCGTGGGAGGACCGCTACGGCGAGCCCGCCCCGCAGCGGGTGGACTGGTGAGGATCGCCAACCTGGGCGGCCGCGCCGTCCTCGTGCCCGGCGCCACGGCGTCAAACGCCGGGGCGATTGACGTCGAAACGGCCTCAAAAGGGCGGTTCGGCCCCGATATCCACCGGCTCTTCGACGACTGGGCCGCCTTCACCGACTGGGCCTCCGCCGCACTTGACGACCCGACTCGGTTGTCGAGCAGCGGCGGAGCCGCGTATCGAGACATCGACGAGACCGACCTCGGTGCGCCGGTGCCCCACCCGCGCCAGGTGTTCGCGATCGGCCTGAACTACGCCGAGCACGCCGCCGAGGCCGGCTATCCGCCGGATTCGATGCCGGTCACCTTCACGAAGTTCCCGACGTCGATCGTCGGGCCCGACGCGGTTGTCGAGCTGCCCGAGGGCAACGTCGACTGGGAGGTGGAGCTGGTCGTCGTGATCGGTCGCGAGACGTACAAGGTCGATCGGGAGACCGCGTGGGACCACGTCGCGGGCCTCACGATCGGACAGGACCTCTCGGAGCGGATCACGCAGCTGCAGGGCTCCGCGCCGCAGTTCAGCCTCGGCAAGTCGTTCCCGGGCTTCGGCCCGACCGGCCCCTGGCTGGTCACGCCCGACGAGTTCGCCGACAAGGACGACCTGGCGATCGCGTGCAGCCTCTCGGGTGACGGGGTGCAGTCCTCTCGCACGTCGATGATGCTGTACGACGTGCCCGAGCTTCTCGTGCGGCTCTCGGCCGTGTGCCCGTTGCTGCCCGGTGACATCATCTTCTCGGGCACTCCGTCGGGCATCGGCAACCGCCGCACGCCGCCCCGGTTCATCGGACCCGATGATGTGCTGGTAAGCGAGATCGAGGGCATCGGCACGCTGACCACGCGGTTCACCGCCGGGACCGGTCGCTGAGTCCGTCGAAGCGTCCGGGAGATACCCATGTCACAGCCGCGATGGCGAGCGATCGTCGACAACGACTTCGCGGGCGACCCCGATGGGCTGGTGTCTCTCGCTCATGTGCTCCTGACCGACGACGTGCGCGTGGAGCTCGTCTCCTGCACTCCCGTCGATCCCGTGCTCGCGCACCTGGCAGGCGTCGACGCCTCGGCGACGGCGTCCCTCGGAGCGCGGAGCGCACAGGCCCTGCTCCATGTGCTGGACTGGACTCCTTGCGACGTCGTCGCCGGGTCTGAGGACTTCACCACCGGCGGTGAGGCGTCTCCCGCTGCGCACGCGATCGTCGAGGTGTGCCTCGCCGAGTCCGACGTGCCGCTCGCGATCCTGTGCGGCGGTCCGCTGACCAACGTGGCAGCGGCGTTGAGGCTCGATCCGCGGATCCGCGAACGAGCGACCCTCGTGTGGATCGGCGGCAGCCTGCGCGACGCCCCCGAGTACAACAGAGACACGGATGCCGCTGCCGCGGCATCCGTCCTCGCGTCGGGGATGCCGGTGGTTCAGATTCCGCTCGAGACCTACGAGCGCCTGCGCGTGTCGGTCGCGGAGGTCAGAGCCGACCTCGGGCACGTGTCCTACCCGGGCGGTTGGCTGGCCGAGCGTCTGCTCGATCTCCCTGCGTTCGTCACCCTGCACGGCGTCCTGACCCTCGGCGACAGCGCGCTCGCCTCGGTCGTCGGACTCGACCCGGACTTCCGCCCGGGCTCCGGCGGTCGTGTCGTCGCCGACATCGACCCGCGGCTCGTGTGGGGCGACTTCCTCGCGAAGCTGCGCCTTCACGAGGCGGCAGACCCGGCGAGCTCTCCATGACCGGAGTCCATGACCTGCGGGTCGAGCACCTGCGCGCCCCGATCGGCATCGGCACGCGCGCGCCTCGGTTCTCGTGGATCGTCGATCACGCCCAGGATGCCTACGAGCTCGAGGTGTCGGTCGATGAGGGACCGGTGTGGGCGACCGGGGTCGTCGAGAGCATTGAGACGTCGCTCATCGAGTACGCGGGCGAGCCGCCGGCCTCGAACACGGCGTACCGGTGGCGCGTGCGCAGCCGTTCCGGCCGTTCCTGGACCGAATGGGCATCATCCGCGTTCGAGACGTCGCTGCTGGATGCCGCCGACTGGGTCGCTGCGTGGATCGAGCCCGCGCAGCAGGACGCGGTCGTCGGGCGCTGGAGCATCGTCGACTGGATTCGAGGCCTGGGCCCGGAGACGCCACCGGAGGAGCGCCTTCGCCCGCCGCTGCTCGTGCGCCAGTCGTTCGCGGTGCGCGACGGTCTCGTTCGCGCACGCCTGTATGCGACTGCTCGCGGCGTTTACTCGGCGTTCGTGAACGGACAGCGCGCGGACGACCAGGTGCTCGCGCCGGGGTCCGACGCATACGAGTACCGCATTTCGGTGCAGTGCTACGACGTGACCGCGGCGCTCGCCGCGGGTGAGAACGTGCTCGGCGTCGCGCTCGCCGATGGGTGGTGGGCCGGCCGGCTCGGCCTCACGGGATCCAGCGCGCAGTACGGCACGCGCACGTCGGCGATCTGGCAGGTGCACCTCGACTACGCCGACGGCTCGACGGAGGTTGTGGCATCCGGCGCCGATGCGCGCGGCGCCGCGGGACCTTGGACCTACGCCGACCTCTTCGTCGGCGAGCTCTTCGACCGTCGCACGGTGCCGGTCGGGTGGGACCGCGCCGGCTTCGATGACGGTGACTGGATGCCGGTCACCGAGGTCGGCCGTGATCACGATCCGCTGCGGCCCTTCACCGGGGAGCCGATTCGCCGCGTGCGCGAAATGCCGGCGGTCGACCTCGTCGAAACACCCGAAGGGACGGTGATCGACTTCGGCCAGGTTCTCGTGGGTCGGGTGCGGCTGAGGGTGCGCGACACGACTCCGGGCCAGCGCATCGTGATCGAGCACACCGAGACCCTCGCAGCAGACGGATCCTGGTTCGCGAACATCGTCGGAATCAACAAGGAGCAGACCGACGTCTTCCTCTGCGCCGGCGGCGACGACGAGTGGGAGCCCGAGTTCACCTTCCACGGATTCCGGTACGCGCGGGTGAGCGGATTGTCGCGCCCGCTGCGCGCTGTCGACATCGTGGCCGTGGTGATCGCGAGCGATCTCGAGCAGACCGGCTCTTTCGCGGCATCCGACGACCGTCTCGACCGATTGCACCAGAACGTGGTGTGGAGCCAGCGCGGCAACTTCCTCTCGGTGCCGACCGACTGCCCGCAGCGCGAGCGTGCGGGGTGGACCGGCGACATCCAGGCGTTCGTCGGTGCCGCGAGCAGCAATGCCCAGGTCGTGCCGTTCCTGTCGCGGTGGCTCGACAACCTGCGCGCCGACCAGCTGCCCGACGGCCGCATTCCGATCTTCTCGCCGCGCTCACCGTTCGACGCCGAGGCCGCCGCGATCGCGCAGGGCGTCGGATCCATCGTCTCCGCCGCCGGGTGGAGCGACGCGATCGCCACCGTGCCGTGGGTGCTGTACGAGCGCTTCGGCGACCGCCGTGTGCTCGAGGACAACTACGACGCCATGCTCCGCTGGGTCGAGTATCAGCGCGTCACCGCAGCGGCCGAGTTGCCGCCGGCGCTCACCGAGGTCTCGCTGTCCGACGAACGGCGTCGGTCGCAGTCGCTGCTCTACAACACCGGCCTGCACTTCGGCGACTGGCTGACGCCTTCGACGATGGAGGCCGGTCCGATCCACGAGGCGATCATGATCGCCCCGACGCTCACGGGTGAGTACTTCGCCCCGATGTTCCAGGCACAGACGCTCACGCTCGCGTCGCGCATCGCAGCCGTGCTGGGTCGCAAGGCGGATGCCGCTGACTTGGCGGCACGCGCGGCTTCGGTTCGAGCGGCGTTCACGGCCGAGTACGTCGATGCCGAGGGAGACCTGCCGGTTCGCCTGCAGGGGGTCTACGTGCTCGCTCTCGCCTTCGATATGGTGCCGGTGTCGCTTCGACCGAAGACCGCTGCGCGGCTCGTCGAGCTCGTGCACGAGCGCGAGGACCGACTCGACACGGGCTTCCTCTCCACGCCGTACCTGCTCGACGTGCTGTGCGACCACGGTCATCCCGAGCTCGCACGCACCCTGCTGTGGCAGTCCGAGATGCCGTCCTGGCTCTACGAGGTCGACAGCGGAGCGACCACGATCTGGGAGGCCTGGGATGCGATCTCGTCGACCGGCGAGATTCGCCCGATGTCGTTCAACCACTACGCGCCCGGAAGCGTCGACGACTGGCTGTATCGCCGGGTCGCCGGCATCCGCTCGACCTCGCCCGGGTATCGCACGGCGGTGATCGAGCCCGACTTCGAGATCGGCGTGGATCACGTGTCGGCGCACGTGGGTACGCCGTATGGGCGGCTCGGGGTGGAGTGGACCCGGGCCGGGGATGCGGCATCCGTCGCCGTGGAGGTGCCCCACGGCGTGACGGCCGAGCTGGTCTGGCAGGGCGGTTCGGTGCCGTTGATGCCGGGGCGCAGTACCCATGAGGTGGCGCTCGCGGCGGACGCGCGCTCGGTGTGACCATCGGTGCGATCCGCGGGGCCTCACCGGCCTGATTGTGCCGGCGTATGGAGATTCCGGTTCACGCGGTCCTCCCGGGCTGTGTGAACCGGAAGTTCAACGCGCCCCCGGGGCGACTTCACGCGAGACCTGCCCGCGGCATCAGTTCCGCAGTGACGGATGCCGCTCCTGCGGTGCCCGCTTCGCCGGGATGAACAGCGCCACCACGAGCGCGACGATCGCCGCGGCTCCACCGAGGATCAGCGAGAGAGTGAAGCCCGTGGTCGTCGGCACGGGAACGCCCTCGAAGTCCACGGCGTAGACGGCCAGCACCGCGCCGATCACCGCCGCGGCGGTGGACGTGCCGAGCGAGCGGAAGAGGGCGTTCAGCCCGTTCGATGCCCCGGTCTCGCTCTGCGGAACCGAGCGCATGATGAGCATCGGCATCGATGCGTAGCCGAACCCGATCCCCGCGCCGATCAGGATGTTCGCCACCAGGATGTGCCACACCTCGGACGAGAACAGCAGCGTGAAGCCGTACGCGGCGATCAGCGAGATCGCGCCGAGCAGCAGGAGGAGTTTCGGTCCCGTGCGCGAGGCGATGCGTCCCGCGATCGGCGAGAGCACCATCATCACCAGACCCGAGGGCATCACGATGAGGCTCGCGACCAGCAGCGACAGGCCGAAGCCGGCGCCGGTCGCGACGGGCAGCTCGAGCATCTGGGGATACACCACGTTCGAGGCGAACAGCGAGAACCCCATCGCCACCGACGCGATGTTCGTCAGCAGCACGGCCGGGCGCGCGGCCACGCGCAGGTCGAGCAGCGGTTCGGCGATCCGCAGTTCGAACCAGCCCCACAGCAGCAGCACGACGAGGCCGCCGAGGCCGAGAGAGAGCACGGCGGGCGAACCCCAGCCCCATTCGCCGCCCCGCGAGATCGCGAGCAGGATGCCGATCAGGCCGATCGCGAGCCCGGCCGCACCGATGAAGTCGAAACGACCCGCGGTGCGCAGCACGCTCACCGGCACGATCCAGATCACGAGTACGAACACCACGACGCCCAGGGCCGCGGCCATCCAGAACAGCACGTGCCAGTCGCTGCGCTCGGTCACCAGCGCGCTGATCGGCAGGCCGAGTGCCCCGCCGACGCCCAGGGTGGCGCTCATGAATGCGATCGCGGAGTCGACGCGGTCCTCGTGGAGCACATCGCGCATGATCGAGATGCCCAGCGGCACCACGCCGACGATCGCGCCCTGGAGGGTGCGCCCCACGATGATGCCGATGATCCCGGGCGAGAGCGCTGCGATGACCGATCCCACGACCATCACGGCGACCAGGATGAGCACGATCCGCCGCTTGCCGTACATGTCGCCCAAACGGCCCGAGATCGGCGTGATCACCGCGGCCGCAAGCAGTGTGGAGGTCACGACCCAGGCCGTGTCCTCGCGGCTCGCATTCAGCAGCTCCGGCAGCTTCGACTGGATCGGCACCATGAGGGTGAACATGAACGACGAGCACAGGCCGGCGGTGGCCAGCACGGCGATGATGGCGCCTTGGCTCGGCATCCGGGTGAGGCGTCTTCGCGCGTCCTCATCCCGTGGTCCCATCGCTTAAGGCTATCGCCGCCTGGAGGCGGTGCGGGTGGCCCCGCCAGGACCCCCGTGCCGGGCGTGCGCGAGTAGCGTGGTGCCATGGCCGAGCCCGTCGCCGAGACCCGTATCGAGATCCGCCCGCTCGAGTCGATCGCGCAGATCCACGAGGCGGCAGACGTCCTGCGCGAAGTGTGGGTGGGCGACCGCGACGCCATGCCGCCCAACCTCATGCGCGCGCTCGCGCATTCCGGAAGCTACGTCGTTGGCATGTACGACGGCGACCGCATGGTCGGCGCATCCATCGCCTTCTTCGGACCGCCCGCGGCACGCACGATGCACTCGCACATCACGGGAGTCCTGCCCGGGCTGCAGAGCAAGGGACTCGGGCGGCGGCTCAAGCAGCACCAGCGCGAATGGGCCTTCGCCCGCGAGGTCGGCCACATCACCTGGACCTTCGACCCCCTCGTCGCGCGCAACGCGCACTTCAACCTGCGCGTGCTCGGCGCCCGGGTGACCGAGTACCTCGTCGACCACTACGGACCGATGGACGACGGCGTCAACCGCGGCGACGAGACCGACCGGATCATGGTCTCGTGGGCGCTCGCCGCCCCGCCCGTGACCACTCCCGAGGAAGATCGGGTGGTCGCGTCGGTCGCGGTGCCGCACGATATCGAGACGATGCGTCGTCAGGCGCCGGCGGATGCCGCGTCCTGGCGCGTCCGCGTCCGCGCAGACGTCCTGGCCCGTCTCGCGGACGGACTGGTCGTCGGCGGCTTCGACGACGAGCGCGGCTATCTGTTCGTGCGGCCGTAGTGCGCACTGCCATCCGACTGCGCTGAACCGCCGATCTGGGAGGAACCGCGGCGCGCGGCATCCCCGGGACTTACGCTGGCGAACATGCCCGACTACCGCGCCCACTTCGACTTCGACATCCGCTTCGCCAACGGCGGGGGGCTGACCGGAGAGGCGTTCCGCCTCGACGTGCCCTCGGACACGATCAGCGAGCGCGACCTCGAGCTTCTGCTCATCGCGCACCTCGGACTCACGCTGGTCGGCACGGTCACGATCACGAACCTGGAGATCGTGGAGGAACAGCACCGCGGCAGCCGGGGGGTGAGTGCCGCCGGCCCGGCCGACCGGTGCCGCGTCGTCGACCTGAGCCATCCGATCCGCGCCGGACTCGTCACGTACCCCGGCCTGCCCGCACCGACGATCACCCCGCACCTCACCCGCGAGGACTCCCGCGCGAAGTACGCGCCCGGCACCGAGTTCGCGATGGACGTCATCACGATGATCGGCAACACCGGCACGTACCTCGACAGCCCGTACCACCGGTACGCCGCGGGACCCGACCTCGCCGGGCTGGACCTGTCGACCCTCGTCGGGCTGCGGGCGGAGGTCTTCCACCTCGACGACGCGTGGAGCACCGAGAGCCGCGGCATCCGTCCCGACCTGCTGGCCGACCGGGACGTGCGCGGCGCGGCCGTTCTGCTGCACACCGGCTGGGACCGCTGGTTCGGGCTGCCGGAATACGGCACGGGCGCGCCCTTCCTGACCGGCGAAGGTGCGCAGTGGCTCATCGACGCAGGAGCCGTGCTCGTGGGCATCGACTCGGTCAACATCGACGACGCCGACCCTTCGACAGGCTCGGGCGGGGGCGAACGGCCCGCGCACCCCCTGCTGCTCGCGGCCGGCGTGCACGTCGTCGAGCACCTCGCGCACCTCGGCGACCTGCCGCCGCAGGGCGCTCGCTTCACTGCCGCGCCGCCGGCCGTCGAGGGTTTCGGCACGTTCCCGGTGCGCGCGTTCGCCGAGCTGAGTTGAGCCGCGCTGAGCCGAGTTGACCTGGGCTGGGCTGAGCTGACCTGACCGACGTATCAGAGCGCCCCGGCTGCGCTCTTCGCTGGAGAAGTCGCGTCCCCGAGGCGCCCAGCAGAGGAGCCAGCCATGCGTGCATATGTCAGCCGAGTCGCCGCAGCGATCCACCACGACCGCCGTCGTGCCGACCGGCATCGCGTGCTCGTGGCCGCACCCCGCGGTCTCCAACCGCGCCGCTCGCGGTCAACGTTCGTGCCGCTCGATTTCGCGCACTGAGACCTTCCCTCGCCCGCGCTCGGCGGAGAAGCCCGGGCGTAGCCTGGGCGCATGCCGATCGCCCGCCCCGCAGCAGCCGTGACCCTCGAGGGTTTCGAGCTGCGCGTGCTGCAGCTTCCGCTCGTCTCCCCGTTCGCCACCTCCTTCGGCACCGAGACCGTGCGCGAGGTCATCATCGCCCGCGCGCTCACCGCCGACGGCGAGGGCTGGGGGGAGATCGTCACCGGCGCCGCCCCGCTGTATTCGAGCGAGTACACGCAGGGAGCGTGGGACGTCGCCCTGCGGTGGCTCATCCCCGCGCTCCTCGACCGGCAGAGGCTTGCTCCGGAGGACGTGGCCGAGACGCTGGGACCCTTCGTCGGGCATCGCATGGCCAAGGCCGGGCTCGAGCTGGCCGTGCTCGACGCCGCGCTGCGCGCTGAGGGTCGCCCGCTCGGGGAGTACCTCGGCGCCGTGCGCGATCGGGTTCCGAGCGGTGTGAGCGTCGGCATCCAGCGTGATGCTGCGGCGCTCGTCGAGGTCGTCGGCGGGTACCTCGACGAGGGCTATGTGCGCATCAAGATCAAGATCAAGCCCGGCCGCGACATCGCCGAGACCGCGGCCGTGCGCGACGCGTTCGGCGGCATCCCGCTGCAGGTCGACGCGAACTCGGCGTACACGCTCGCGGATGCCGACACCCTGGCCGGGCTCGACCGGTTCGATCTGCTCCTGATCGAGCAGCCCCTGCAGGAAGACGACCTCGTCGACCACGCGACCCTCGCGCGGCGGCTGAAGACTCCGGTGTGCCTGGACGAGTCGATCGTGTCGGAGAAGTCCGCCCGCGATGCTCTCGCGCTGCGTGCGGCATCGGTCATCAACATCAAGGCCGGCCGCGTCGGCGGATACCTCGAAGCGGTGCGGATCCACGACATCTGCCGCGAGGCCGACGTGCCCGTCTGGTGCGGCGGCATGCTGGAGACCGGGATCGGCCGTGCGGCGAACGCCGCCCTGGCGGCGCTGCCGGCGTTCACGCTGCCGGGTGATGTGTCGGCCTCGAAGAGGTTCTACGCGCGGGACATCGTCACCGAGCCCGCGGTGCTCGAATCCGGGCACGTGCGCGTGCCGACGGGCCCCGGCCTGGGCGTCGAGATCGACCTCGTCGCCCTCGAGGACTTCACCGTCGCCCGTGAGATCGTGCGGCGCTAGGAGCGGGGCTGGGCGTGTTCGGATCACGAGGGCGTGTCGTAACTCCTCCTGGGGACGGCGCAGAACCATGGCGATACACGGAAATCCGCGCCGGTCGTTTCTGGCGGGGTCAGACGAGGAGGAGTTATTGCCCCCTCGCGGCCGGAGCGGTGATCCTCGCGCTGACGGCATGCGCGCCCCAACCCGCCCCTGAGCCCGCGCGGGCGACCTTCCCGGCCGGCGTTGAGGTCGAGCTGTTCCAGCTGAGGTCCGACGTGGCCGAGCGCGGCGCGCAGGTGCGGGTGGTCAACGGATCCGACACCGAGCTCGTCGTGACGCGGGTGATCTTCGACGACGACTGGTTCGACGGTGAGAGCGTGCGTGACCGCACGAGCACGATCACCCCGGGCCGCACCGTCGATCTGCGGATCGCCCTGCCGGAATCCGCCTGCGACGACGAGCCGGATGCCGCCGCCCGCACCAGCCGTGTCACCCTTGAGCTCGCGTCGGGCGGGACGATCACCGTCGAGGTCGACGACCCGCTCGGTTTCACCACGCTGATCCATGAGAAGGAGTGTCTGCGGCACGACCTCGCCCAGGTCGCCACGCTCGAGTGGTCTTCTTTCACCCCGTCCGCCGCGCCGCTGCCCGCCAGTCTGCAGCTCACGATCACGCCCGCCGGCGGAACCGAGACCGCCCAGCTGGTCGAGGTGCAGACGACGAATCTCCTGCAGTTCGCGGAGCAGCCCGCCGCGTTCCCGCTCGCCGTGCCGGTCACGGGAACGGATGCCGCCTCCGACGTCGCGGTGCCGATCCTTCCCCTGCGCTGCGACGCGCACGCGGTGATGGAGGACAAGCGCGGGACGGTCTTCAATATGGCCGTCGAGGTGGCCGGCGCCGCCGGAGTGATCGAGGTGGCGGCGTCCGAGGCGATGCGCGGCGAGATCCTCCGCTGGGTCGCGGACTGGTGCGGATTCGGCCCGGGCTGAGCTGGAGCCGCCGTCTAGGGTGGAGCGATGAGCACCGTCGCTCCCGATGACCCCGCCGCAGCCCGCGGAATCTCCCGCCGCACGCAGTCCGAGATCTATCGCGCCGGCATCAGCGGGACGAAGCCCCGCGTGCCCATCGACCCGCATGCGCTCGAGTCCGCGGCGCGCAAAGAGCTGAGTGCGGAAACGTTCGCGTACATCGCCGGCGGTGCCGGAGTGGAGCGGACCGTCGCGGCCAATCGCGCCGCGTTCGGCCGGTGGCAGGTCTGGCCGCGCCCGCTCCGTGGCGTCTCGGCCCGCGACCTGTCGATCGACCTCCTCGGCCGCCGCCGCCCGACTCCTTTCCTCCTCGCCCCGCTCGGCGTGATGGAGATGGCTCACGCCGACGCTGATCTCGCCGTCGCTCGGGCGGCGGCATCCCTCGGCGTGCCCTACACGCTCAGCAACCAGGCGTCGTTCCCGATGGAGGAGATCGCCTCGTCCGCACCCGGCGGTTCCCGGCTCTTCCAGCTGTACTGGTCGTCCTCCGACGAACTCAACGCGTCGCTGCTGCGGCGTGCCGAGGCATGCGGGTGCGAAGCCATCGTCGTGACCCTCGACACCCACCTGCTCGGCTGGCGCACGCGCGACCTCGACCTCGCCTACCTGCCGTTCACGCGCGGCATGGGAATCGCGCAGTACACGAGCGACCCGGTGTTCCAGCAGCTCGTGCGGGAGCGGGCTCGGCGCGCACCGGACGCCGGTGGCGACGCACCGCCCGTGAAGGTGACGCCGAAGGCGATCGCGGCGGGCGTGAAGATCGCGCAGAAGGGCTCCGCCCTCACCGGCGCAGGGCTTCGCGAGAGCCTGCGCTCGCCGCTGCCGCGCGCGGCGGTCGAGACGTTCCTGGATGTGTTCTCCACTCCCGCACTCACGTGGGACGACCTTGCCAAAGCGCGCGAATGGACGAGCCTGCCGATCATCCTGAAGGGCATCGTGCACCCCGACGACGCCGAACGGGCGATGGATGCCGGAGTGGACGGCGTCTGGGTGTCCAACCACGGCGGTCGCCAGGTCGACCAGTCCGTGCCGCCGCTCGCCGTACTGCCCGACATCGCGGGGCGTGTGAAGGGCCGGATTCCGGTCGTGTTCGACTCCGGCATCCGCGGCGGTGCCGATGCCTTCATCGCTCTCGCGCTCGGCGCGACCGCGGTCGCGATCGGCCGCCCGTACGCGTACGGGCTCGGCATCGCCGGTGAGGCCGGCGTGCGCGAGGTCGTGCGCAACATGCTCGCCGAGCTCGACATCACGCTCGGCCTGTCGGGGCACACCGCGAGCGCCGACGTCGGCCCCGACGCGCTGCGGACGGTCTGAGCGGGTCCGCGCGGCGTGAGGGCGCGGCATCCGCTGACCTAGAATCGAGGGATGCCGTGATCTGCGGCATCCTGCGGATTCCGCACTCTTTCTCCCGACCATTGGAGCCACCGTGGCCGAGCAGTCCCGTCTCGACAAAGTCATCGCCCTCGCCCGCCACCGCGGGTTCGTGTTCCAGGCGGGCGAGATCTACGGCGGGTCGCGCTCGGCGTGGGACTACGGGCCACTGGGCACCGAGCTCAAGGAGAACATCCGCCGCCAGTGGTGGCAGACGTTCGTGCGCGGCCGTGGCGACATGGTGGGCCTGGACTCCTCGATCATCCTTCCCAAGCGCGTGTGGGAGGCCTCCGGCCACGTCGCGACCTTCACCGATCCGCTCGTGGAGTGCCTCAGCTGCCACCGCCGGTTCCGGGCCGACAACCTCATCGAGGACTTCGAGGCGCGCAAGGGCCGCAAGGCCGAGAACGGCCTGGCCGACATCCCGTGCCCGAACTGCGGCGTGAAGGGCCAGTACACCGAGCCCAAGGCGTTCTCGGGTCTCATGAAGACCTACCTCGGCGTCGTCGACGACGAGTCGGGCCTGCACTACCTCCGCCCCGAGACCGCCCAGGGCATCTTCGTGAACTTCGGCAACGTCGTCACCGCCGCCCGCAAGAAGCCCCCGTTCGGAGTGGGCCAGGTCGGCAAGGCGTTCCGCAACGAGATCACCCCCGGCAACTTCATCTTCCGCACGCGCGAGTTCGAGCAGATGGAGATCGAGTTCTTCGTGCCGCCCGCCGACGCGCAGGAGTGGTTCGAGCACTGGGTGGAGGCGTGCTGGGACTGGTTCGTCGACCTCGGCGTCGACCCCGCCCACATGCGCCGCCACGACGTGCCCCAGGAAGACCGGGCGCACTACTCGGCCGGAACGATCGACGTCGAGTACGAGTTCGGCTTCCCGGGCAAGCAGTGGGGTGAGCTCATGGGCATCGCGAACCGCACCGATTACGATCTGACCAGCCACGCCGAGGCATCCGGTCAGAGCCTGTCGTACTTCGACCAGGCCAGCGGCGAGCGGTACACGCCCTACGTGATCGAGCCGTCTTTCGGCCTCACGCGCGCCATGATGGCGTTCCTGGTCGACGCGTACCGCGAAGAGGCGGTCCCGAACGCGAAGGGCGGCACCGACACCCGCACGGTGCTGAAGCTCGACCCGCGGCTCGCGCCGGTCAAGGTCGCGGTGCTGCCGCTCTCGCGCAACGAGCAGCTCTCGCCGATCGCCCGCGAGGTCGCGGCCGAACTCCGCGGCGAGTGGAACGTCGACTTCGACGACGCCGGCGCGATCGGCCGCCGCTACCGCCGGCAGGACGAGATCGGCACCCCGTTCTGCGTCACCATCGACTTCGACTCGCTCGACGACCGCGCCGTGACCGTGCGCGACCGCGACACCATGGTCCAGGAGCGGGTGTCGCTGGAGAATCTTCACGACTACCTCGCGGAGCGCCTCCGCGGGGCGTAATCACGCCGCGCCGGTGGTCGCCGTCGCTCAGCGGCCGCGTCCTGGCCTGAGCGGGCTCAGTTCCCGGAGTGCCGCGGGCGGGCGAGGCCCTGATGGACGACGAGGGCGCCGGATGCCGCGGCCGCGGCATCCAGGATCGCCACGCCGATCACGCCCTCTGGCCGCCAGGGGGTGTACGCGTCGGTCCACCACGAGGTGCCGTCGGGGGCCTGCGCGCCGGGCAGGAGCCGCGCGACCTCGGCGAGCGTGGGCAGGAGCCTCGGGCGCAGCACCGACACCAGCGTGGTCTCGCCGGCGACCACCTGCAGCACGGCGCCCTCGTCGAGGACGCGCAACTCGAAGGACTCGTCCCCCGGATCGGTCAGCGACTCCCAGACGGCTCCCGCCGCGGCGCTGATCGCCGCGGCGTCGAGGGGAGCCCGGCTCAGCACCACGCTGCTACGGGGCATCCTGCCTCCTCCGTCGTCGGGTGACGGGTACCGGACTGGTCGCCAGGTCGTCGTCGTGCGGTTCCGACCCCTCGACAGGCTCGGGGAACGGCGGGGTGGTCTCGGTCGCCGACTCGGTCTCGACAGCGGTCGCCGACTCGGTCTCGCTTGCTGGGCGTGTCGAAGCGTCGTCGTGCGGCTCCGGAAGAGCCGGCTGCTCCCACGGGGTGAAGTGCGCGACCTGGACGAGGGTCGGACGCTCGCCGCGACGCGCCAGCCGGCCGCGGCCGGCGATCATCGGCTCGGCGTAGAGCTTCGGCAGCAGCTGACCCTCGGCGCGGTCGCCCGACATGATCAGCGCGGTTCCGCCCGTGTCGCGCACGGCCTGCAGCGCGACGTCGAACATCGCGCGCGAGGCTCCGGCCACGGGACGGCTCACCACGACGTTCAGCCGCAGATCGCGCGCCGATGCGAGGTAGGGCAGCAGCGGTCGCAGCGGCTCTGTGCCGCCGGCGGCGAGGATGTCGAAGTCGTCGGCGATCACCAGGATGCGGGGTCCGGGAGCGCT
>Ga0190275_10002034_pt1 | contig 14741 bp, 13 predicted proteins | sample Popmic550T_FD_133745 | JGI IMG/M metagenome (GOLD analysis project Ga0190275, IMG submission 133745) | Populus adjacent soil microbial communities from riparian zone of Yellowstone River, Montana, USA - 550 T | ecosystem: Environmental > Terrestrial > Soil > Riparian zone > Trees stand | place... | reverse complement strand
CTCTTCTGTGCCGGGCCCAACTGTGTAACTATCTTTCGACTTCATCTACTGAATCAGTCGGAGAGTGACATGAGAGCCTGGCGGATCGTGGGCCTTGTCAGCGCGTCAGTCGGCCTCCTGGCCGGCATCCTCACGGGTCCGGCAGCAGCCGCGCAACCCGCTTCGTCCTGTTCTCCGAACCCGAGTACGCCGCTGCGGCAGTTCCGCGCGAGCTGGGTCGCCTCGGTGGTCAACATCGACTGGCCCTCGAAGACCGGGCTGACGGCCGAACAGCAGAAGGCCGAACTGCTGGGCTGGTTCGACGATGCGGTCCGGCAGCGCCACAACGCGGTCATCCTGCAGATCCGCCCGACCGCCGACGCCTTCTGGCCGTCCAAGGTGGAGCCGTGGTCGCAGTACCTGACCGGAGTGCAGGGTGGAGACCCTGGCTATGACCCGCTGGCCTTCGCCGTCGCCGAGGCGCACAAGCGCAACCTGGAGCTGCACGGGTGGTTCAATCCGTACCGGCTCTCGATGGGCACCAACCTCAACGCGCTCGTCCCGACGCATCCGGCTCGGCTGCACCCGGAGTGGGTGGTCACGTATGGCGGGAAGCTCTACTACAACCCGGGCATTCCGGCGGCACGCAAGCTGGTCGAGGACGCCATCATGGACGCCGTCTCGAACTACGACCTCGATGGTGTGCACTTCGACGACTACTTCTACCCGTACCCGGTGGCGGGTCAGGTGTTCGATGACGCTGCCACCTATGCGCAGTACGGGGCCGGCTTCCCGACGGTGGCCGAGTGGCGGCGGAACAACATCAACCTGTTGATCCAGGAGATCCAGCAGCGGATCAAGGCAGCCAAGCCGTGGGTGAAGCTCGGCATCTCGCCGTTTGCTGTCTGGCGCAACAAGGGGACCGATCCGCTGGGCTCTGACACCACTGCGGGCGTACAGACCTATGACGATCTGGCTGCGGATACCCGGCGCTGGGTGCGCGAGGAGTGGATCGACTACATCGTTCCGCAGGTCTACTGGGCTGGCGGGTTCGCTCCGGCCGACTACAACAAGATCGTGCCGTGGTGGGCCGAGCAGGTCCGCGGTACCGACGTACACCTCTACATTGGCCAGGCGACCTACAAGGTCGGTACGTCGACCCAGTCGCCGGACTGGTCGGACCCCGCCGAGCTGAGTGATCACTTGGCGTTCAACACCACAGTGCCTGAGGTGAAGGGCGACATCTTCTTCTCTGCCAAGGATGTTCGCGCCGATCGGCTCGGGGCGACCAGCCTGCTCAACAGCACTTGGTACACCCGTCCGGCACTCGTACCGGCCATGCCGTCGCTGGATGCGCGAGCACCATTGCCGGTGCATAAGTTGCGGGCGGCTCGGACGGATGCTGGCGTCAGCCTGCAGTGGAAGGCGACCTCAGCCGACACCACGTCGTACGCGATCTACCGCCGCGATCTGACAGCAGGCGATTGGTGTGCGGACAACGACGCCCGCAACCTGCTCACCACCTTGCGTGGTACCAGTTTCGTCGACACCACGGCCGTCAAAGGCCGCCACTATCTGTATTCCGTGACGGCCTTGGATCGCGCCTACAACCAGAGTCTTCCGTTCCCGGTTATTGCCTGAGGTGTCAATGATGTTCCGGCGATCTGAGGAAATGTTGCGGTGGTTCGGCTGCTGGATGTCAGTTGGATCGCTTTGATCGCATTCGAATAGGTGGAACGATGCGCGGCGATCCACCTAGGTTCATCGCTGGTGGCAATCGATGGTGCGCTGAAGATCTCGGTGCGCCGCGATCACCCTTGAATTGAAGGGGATTCAGTGATGATCAAGAAAACTTTGCTGCGGGCAACGCTGGCCGGTTCGGTGGTGGCTGCTTCGATTCTGGGTATGACGACGACGGCGTCGGCGGGCTCGAACGGCTGTGTGTGGATCGGATTCGACGGGAACGGCCGAGTCGTAACCCAGCACCAGTCCGGTTGTGTCTCGGGGACCTACCACATGGACATCTTCTACCCGGGCGTGCATGACTCCGACGGTCCGTACACGTGGAACGGTGGCATTCGGAAAACGACCTGGAATCGTCAGCCGGCCCGGGGGACGAAGGTCTGCGCGCAGGTCTGGCGGCACAAGTCGGACGGCGGCTACGAAAGCGGCGGCCTGCCGTGTGAGACGCGGTAGTTCGTCCGCTTCTGGCTGACGCTACGGCTGCGGGGTGCCGGTGGTCGGCGGGGTGAAGCTGGATGAGGGAAACCCACCAGGCGTCTGCGACGGAGATCCGCCGGGCGTCTGAGTGGGGAACCCACCAGGGGTCTGGGTGCCACTCGGCGTCTGCGACGGGAACCCACCGGGCGTCTGCGTCACACACGGGTCAGGACTCTGCGACGGCACCCCACCAGGCGTCTGCGACGGAAACCCGCCCGGCGTCTGGGAGGGGAACCCACCTGGCGTCTGAGACGCAGATCCGCCCGGCGTCTGGGTGGGGAATCCGCTCGGGGACTGGAATCCGCTCGGTGTCTGGGTGGGGAACCCGCCTGGCGTCTGAGACGCTGATCCGCCGGGCGTCTGGGTGGGAAACCCGCTCGGCGTCTGGGAGGGGAATCCGCCTGGGGTCTGGGACGGGGATCCGCCCGGCGTCTGGGTGGGGCAGGGGTTTTGGGGTGGGAAAGGGGTGGTGCTTGGGGGTGGGTAGAGCTGGTAAACGCGGACAGAGCCGTAGTGGAAGCGCAGTTCGGTCAGGCGTTCCAATTCTTTGGGTGGGGTGCCTACTCGCTCGTCCAGCAGCAACCACTGCACCCCGTACTTCGTGCGCAGCGTCTCCAGCAGCTCCCGGGTCGGCGCGGTGAACGCTTCGTCGTTGAGCCGCCGTCGCTCCGGATCCCAATAAGACCCCTGGACCTTCTCGTCCGCCGCATAGCTGTCATCGACCCGCTGCTTGTACGCCCACCCCTGCACCAGCACCCGCCGCTCGGCGTAGCCAGCCAGCCAGTACGACCCCGTCAAACAGCGATCCGCCCCCGCCTCGCGACAATGAACATTCGTAGCGATCAGATCATTCGGCCCCGAGTTCCGCCGGATGAACCGCGCAGCCTCGATCCCACCCGGCGCGATCGACTCGTACGCCGTCAGCGCCGGCGCAGCGAACTCCCTGAGCGACCCCAGCGTCGGCGAGACCGTCATCCCCAGCACCACCGCGACCGCAACCACCGCCCACATCCGTCGTTTGAGGCGGAACAACAACGCGAAGGTACCGGCCCCGATGAGAGCAATCACCAGCGAAACCACCATCGGCTGCCCGAAGCAACTCGCCGTCGTGCACGCGTCGTCCGAGCGGTAGCGACCCCAGTAGATCGCGGCAGCTCCGATCAGCAGCGCCGGCGCGGCGACGTAGTACTGCTTGCGCTCAAGCGATCCCAGCCCCCAAGTGGCGAGCAGGATGCCGTAGATGAAGCCGGTACGGACGAAGAACACCTGCGTCTGACCGGGCTCGTACAGCAGCCCAGCTGCGATGACCGCGCTGACCAAGCTAGCCAGCAGCATCACCACCATCGGATCGCGAGGCAGTCGCCGCCGGATCAAGACAGCACCGAACGCAGGCAACAGCCAGCCGAGCACCACGACGGCCGCGATCACCACCAGAGCTTCAGTGGTGTGCAGTTCGGTCATCACGTCCATCATGTGCCGGAAGGTCCGGGCCGGCTGGAACTCGATGTTGGAGCTCTCGCCACGCAGTACTACGAAGAAGCTGAACGCGTAGCAAGCTGCGACGCCGACCCCGAGCACCAGCCCTCGCAGGTTGATCCGGCCGGACTGCACGGTGAGGTAGACCCAGGCAGCGGCCAGCCCGGCGGCGTACACGGGAAGTGCAGAAGCCTTGGTCGCGGAGATGGCAGCGATGAGCACAGCAGCCGCTATGAGCATGCCGATGACGTGGGCGCGCGTCTGTGCGGGCTTGCGGCGAAGGAGCATCGCAGTGACGGCGATCAGCGGCAGCATGAGCACTGTGGAGAAAGCCTGCGACGGGTTGGTCAGCTGACCCATCGAGAACGGGCTGTCGGTGAACAGCCGCGAATCGACCGCCCACGGCCAGGCAGCAAGATCCCCAGCGGCCACTGTGAGTCCGGCACCGATCGGAGCGGCCACAGCGCGACCGGTCAACACCACGCCGACCGTTGCCGCACCAAGGACGGTCAGAAGAAGGAACGCGAAGGGCGCCATCCGCTGGGTCAGCACGTCGAGTTCGACGCTGGTGATCCAGTGTGCCGACGCCAAGTGGTCATAGACCGCGAAGTGGTTGGTGAGCGGCCGGCCGGAGGCATAGGGGAGTTGCGGCGGGAAATGATGAGTCAGCTCGCCCGCGAGCGACAGGTTGCGGGCCGCGTCGGAGTCCGACCGCAAGGCCGTGGATCCGACGACAGGGATCAGTTGCGAACCGACGCGGACGAACCAGGCAGCGACCACGCCGACGGCGACCATCACGCCGGCCATCGCCCACCAGGGCGTTGGCTTGACCGGCAGCTTGGCTCGCGGGATCGCGCGGAAGACTCCCATCGCCAGGGCCGGCATCACCAGAGCGGCCAGTGGGATGTCGAAGTACCGGCCGATGGGGTAGACGATCGCCTCGACCGCCAGGCCGAACGAGGTGCCGAGCACAGCGTCGACGGTGAACCAGCCGGTACCGCCGGTCAGCCGGCGCCAGAACAGCGTGCCGGGGATGGCGATCACGATCAGCAGGTAGCCGAGATACGCGCCGGACATCCAGGGTGCGTGATCCTGCAGGGCGATGAACCAGGCGAGCGGAAGCACGGGCAGGCTCACCATCGCGGCAAGGCGCATCGCCCGTCCTGGTCTCGTCATACCGGTCCTCTCAGTCGCGTCCTCGCACACGGAAGAGGGCCCCGGACGACGAAAAGTTCCCTGCGATGGCAAATGCGGCTGCCAGTGTATGAGCCGTTTACCCAGCGACCCACCGCGCCTACACTGAGTAGGCGAACTCCCTGAGATCCGTCACACAGCGCACGGGAGGTCATGAGTATGCCTGCCCAGCACATCGCGGGATTCCCGGTCGAAGAGATTCTGCTCGCCGCGCTCGCCGCCGCCACCCCGATGATCGCGCTGATCGGCTGGGAAATCCGGGACCGCGTCCGGCGGTTGCGCGGCAAACTGTCCAGGCCAGCGGGCCAGGCTGTTCCCGATCATGCCCCGGAGGTCCGATAGAGGTAGGGAGGCAACAACCGCAGCCGCTAGGCTCTGTGCTCATGGCTGAGCTGACGCGGGAGCAGATCCGGGACCTGATGGGAGCGGTGATGAAGGCGCAGGGCAAGACTTTGCCGGGCGACGACAGTGCTGACCTGCGGGAGATCGGCTTCCGGTCGCTGGACTTCTCCGAACTCGCGCTCCGGGTCGAGGACGAGCTCGGTGACGAGCTGAACTTCGACGCGCCGGGGTTGCGCCAGATCGCCAAGGTCGGCGACGTGCTGGACTTCATCGAGCAGCTCCAGTCGGCGTGACCACGCGGCGCCGGTCCACCGCCCTGATCGGGGACGACAACACCGTCGTCGCCGGCGGTAAGACCGTGACGTGGCGGACCCTCCACAAACTGCCGCAACTCCCGTCGCCCGCCGCCGTCCTGGTCGACAACGGCGCGGACGCCCTCGCCGCGGTCCGGCACCACGCTGTCCACGGCACCGAGCTTCTGGTCGCCACCACGTCGCGAGTCGACCTGAGCCTGCGCGAAGAACTCGCCGCCTCCGGCTTCGCGATCGTCATCGCGAAGGGCGACGAGCACTCCGTCGAGCCCGCGAAACTCAAGCGGGTGGAGGAATCCGGCCGCGCCTGGCTGCTCACCTCCGGCTCGACCGGCCGGCCCACGCGGATCGGTCATACGCTCGAGTCGCTGACCACCGTCACCAACCGACAGCAGCCCCGCACCTGGCTGCTCCCGTACTCGCCCGGTACCTACGCGTGGTGGCAGGTGGTAACGATCTCGCTCACCCAGGCCGACCAGGGCTTGGTCGTGATCGAGCCGTCCGAACTCGAGACCTGGCCTCTGATCGCAGCCGAGCACGGCGTCACGGCCGCCTCCGGGACGCCGACCTTCTGGCGCCAGACGATCTACCGCGACGCCGAAGCGCTCACCAAGGTGCCGTTGCAGCAGATCACCCTGGGCGGTGAACCGGTGGACCAGACGATCCTCGACCGGCTCCGCGACCTCTTCCCGCAGGCCCGAATCTCCTGGATCTACGCGTCTTCCGAGGTCGGCGCGTCGATCGTCGTGCACGACGGCTTCGCCGGATTCCCCAAGGCTTGGCTGGATCGCGATCGCGGCGACGAGCACCCGGTGCTGTCGGTCGAGGGCGACGAACTGGTGATCACCTCACCACACCACGGCGCGGGTCTGGACGGTGCCGTCCGTACCGGCGACCGGGTCGAGTTCGTCGGTGATCGGGTGCTGATCACCGGCCGGCTGGACACGGACGAGATCAACGTCGGCGGCTCGAAGGTGTCGGCGGGCGTGGTCCGCAACGTTCTGATGGCTCACCCCGGTGTCGCCTGGGCGCGAGTGTTCGCGCGCAAGGCACCCCTGGTCGGGCGGATGGTCGCTGCCGAAGTGGTGACCAATCCCGACCTCGGGCCGATCACCGACGAGGACCTGGTTCAGTGGTGCTCGAACCGGCTGCCGGACTACGGCGTACCGCGGCGGATCAAGTTCCTCGCCGAGATCCCGCAGAAGGAGACGTTGAAGAGCGATGTCTGACCCGACTGGAGTGCCGCCGTGCTCGGTGGTGCTCGTCTCCGGTGGTTCGCGCGGGCTGGGGCTGGCCATCGTGGCCGACCTGCTGGCGTCCGGCGTGAAGGTCGCCGCGTTCGCGCGGACCGTGACCGACGAGCTGACGGCGCTGGCGACGAAGTACCCCGACCAGCTGCACATCGGCTCGGTGGACGTGAACGATCCGCAAGCCACCCAGGCCTTCGTCAAACAGGTCGAGGAGAAGCTCGGTCCGGTCGACGGGATCGTCAACAACGCAGCGGTCGGTCAGGATTCTCTGCACGTGCACACTTCGGCCGAGCAGATCGCGGACATCATCCAGACCAACCTGACCTCGCCGCTGATCCTGACCAGGTACGTCCTGCGCCGGATGCTCGGCAAGGGCCTGAAGGGCCGGATCGTCAACGTCACCTCGATCTGCGCGCAGCGTGGTTATCCGGGTCTGGTCGCGTACTCCGCGACGAAGGGTGGCATGGACGCGGCGACCCGTTCCCTGGCGCGCGAGCTGGGCGGTCGCGTGCTGGCCAACTCCGTGGCGCCCGGCTTCTTCGCCTCGGAGATGTCGGCCGTGCTCGGCCCGACCCAGCTCGACCAGATCGTCCGCCGGACTCCGACGGGCCAGCTGACCGAGCCGGCCGAAGTCGTTCCGGTGGTCCGGATGCTCCTGCTGGAGAACACCAACATGAACGGTCAGGTCCTCGTCATCGACGGAGCAGCGTCCATCTAACCCGGCAGGATGTTCATGTTCCGGTGGAAGACGTTGCCCGGGTCGTACTGCGACTTGAGCTTCGCGAGCCGGGCGTACTTCGCTTCGCCGTACGACGCCTTGACCCGGTCGAAGTCGTTCTCCGCCATCGCGTTGACGTAGCTGCCGATGCCGAGGGCGTACGGCTGCAACTCGTCCCAGAACGACCGGACCCAGGCGCGCTCCCCGGGCAGCAGGCCGGGCGTCGGCGAGACCGCGATGATGAAGACCGCGTACCGCGGGCTGCGGCCGCCCGAGAAGGCGGTGTCGTTCTCGCCGACCTCGGAGTAGCCGCCGTCGAGCCGGTAGAACAAGACGGTCGACAGCGGCGAGGTCTTCTCCGGCACTCGCGCGGTGATCACCTGGATCGCCTCGTCTGACAGGTCCTCGAGGTAGGTGCCCTTGTCGTAGCAGTAGTGCCCCCAGGCGTTCGGCTCATCGATCGTCTGTTGCAGCGCGACGTAGGGCATCGGGGTGGCGAACTCGAACAGCGGCGGGACGGCCGCACGGATCTGCGCGAGCACCTCCGCATGCTGCTCGGGCGAGCCGAAGCCGACCACGATCAACGCATACCCCGGCTGGAAGTGGTGCTGCTCAGGCACGAACGGTGCCGGTGGCGCATTGAGCGCCGCGATGATGGTGGTGACCTCGCGGGGCAGGGTCGGGATCAGGTCGCGGGCCGTCCGCAGTACGTCGGCGCCCTGCTCCAGGTCCCAGAAGAGCAGGCCGTACTGGACGATCGGCCCGACCTCGTGCAGCTGGAACTCGAACTGCGTCACGACCCCGAAGTTGCCGCCGCCACCGCGGACCGCCCAGAACAGGTCCGGGTTCTCGTCCTCGGCCGCTCGCAGGATCCGGCCGTCGGCGGTGACAAGCTCGACCGACAACACATTGTCGAGGCTTAGCCCGTACTGGTGGGTCAGCCAGCCCATCCCGCCACCGAGGGCGAGTCCGGCGACGCCGGTGTGGCTGACAAACCCCGCCGGTACGGCGAGGCCGTGGGCCTGGGTAGCTGCGTCCAGCTCGCCGAGCTTGGTGCCTCCGCCGACCAGGGCGCGCTTGGCCTCGGGGTCGACCGTCACCTGGTTCATCGCGGAGACGTCGATGACCAGCCCGTCGTCGACGGTCGAGGCGCCGGACATGCTGTGCGCACCGCCGCGAACGGCGATCTCCAGCCCGTTCTCGACGGCGTACTGGATCGAGGCGCGGACATCCTCGGCGCTCGCGCACTGCACGATCACCGTCGGTCGCCGGTCGATGTCCGCGTTCCAGACCCGCCGGGCGTCGTCGTACGCCGGGTCGCCGGGCAGCACCACCGTGCCGCCGATCGCTGTCCGTAGCTCGCCGATTCCGCTCTTCGCCGTCTGAGTCATGGCCATTCTCCCCAAATCGTCACTCACTGTAACCCTACGCCGACGTTCCCCCAGGTGACAGCGTCTTTAGGTCCGATCATCACCCCACATCCTTCAGCCAGTCTTCAGAAGTTGATCGACTACGGCGCGTAAGAAAGGTTGCCGATCGACCGTTATCCACAGGATTGAACCGCCCGGCCGACGCGGCTTGGCTGTCAGTGCCAGACTTTGCGAGTCCAGGCAGCCGGCCTGGTCGCGAAGGAGGAACGGTGGGCAAGGACAACCGGGCACGTCGGGCTGCCAAGCAGCGGGACCGCCAAGCCCGGGCCGCGCAGGCGGCGGAAGCGGCAGCACGGGGGCCGGTGGATCAGCCGACGGACGAGGAGATTCGGCAACTCCTGCCGATGGCCGCGGCCGCCGTTCTCGCCGACAGCCCGCTGGCCGACGGCTACCTGGCCGAGCTCGGGCGATACGACGAGCACGACCAGGCGCAGGTGGACCGCTGCCTCCGCGCCTTCCTGGACGGGCTGATCCGCTCGGCCTGGGAGCGCGGCTGGACCCCGCTGGATGTCGTCCAGCACGGGCGCCGCCGGCTCGACGCGATGTCCGATCCGATGTTGCTGGCGGCAATCGCTTCCGAGCACCGGACCTACCAAGACGCCACCATCGATCCGCGCTGGCAGGAGCAGCTCACCGATCTCGGGATCGACCGTCCTTACGCCGAGCTGAATCTCGGCAGCTTCGGGCGGTACCTCACGCTGCACACCGCCCTCACCGTGGCCGGCTTCCTCCAGACCTTGCCCGGCCTGGCGCGCCTGTTCCCACTCCCCGGTACTGCGACGCAGACGCGCGCTGCCGCGGTACCGGCGTCGAGCGGCAAGATGCTGGCTCGCATCCGGGCTCTGCTGGCGAAAGCCGAGGGCACGGAATTCCCGGATGAGGCAGAAGCGTTGTCCGCCAAAGCGCAGGAGTTGATGGCGAAGTTCTCCCTCGATCGAGCGTTGGTCGATGCGGATCCGTCCCTGGACCTGCCCGACGACTCGGGCGCCCGGCGGATCTGGGTTGAAACCCCTTATGTTTCGGCGAAAGCGCAGCTGGTCGGAGCCGTCGCGAGTGCGAACCGGTGTCGTACCGTCTCGGTGGAGCAGCTCGCGATGGTGACGATCGTCGGCGCCGAGCTGGATCTCCAGCTGACCGAGCTGCTGAGCACTTCGCTCCTGGTGCAGGCGAATCGCGCGATGCTTGCCGCTGGCAAGCACATCGGTCAGTACGGCGAATCCCGCACGCGCTCGTTCCGGCAGTCGTTCCTGATGGCCTATGCGCAGCGCATCGGCGAGCGGCTCCAAGCGACTACGGACGCGACGCAAGCCGCAGTACCGGCCGCTGATGCTGATCGGTTGCTACCAGTGTTGAGCAGGCGAGAGGAGCAGGTCGAAGCACTGTTCACGAAGCTGTTCCCCGAGACGGTCGTCCGGCGGACAAGAATCACCAACGGCGCAGGCTGGGCCGCCGGACTGTCCGCCGCCGACCTGGCCCGGCTCGAAGCCCGTCAACAGGTACGACGTTAGGGTGCTGGCCATGGGCGGACCGAGCGTGAGGCAGACCAGCATCCCCGGGCTTCTGCATGTCGAGCTGGAGGTGCTGGAGACCCCGCAGGGCTGGTTCAAAGAGAGTTTCCAGCAGGAGAAGTTGGGTGCACTCGGCTTCCCGCAGGTCGACTTCGTGCAGAACAACATGGCGTACACAACCGAGGTCGGCATCACCCGCGGGATCCACGCCGAAGCCTGGGATCGGTACATCTCGCCGGCGCTCGGACGGCTCTTCACCGCGATCGTGGATCTGCGGGAGGGACCGACCTTCGGCCAGCTGGAAACCTTCGAACTCACGCCGGGGCAGGCGATCTATCTGCCGCAGGGTTGCGGGCACTCGTTCTGCACGCTGGAGCCGAACACGGTCTACACCTACCTGCTCACCGCACACTGGACGCCGGCTGCTCCGCGGACGGTGCTGAATCTCTTCGATCCGCAGGTCGCAGTGCCGTGGCCGTTGCCCAGGGACCAGCTGAGCTACGTCGAGGCCGACGCGACCGCGCCGTACCTGGACGCGGTGACGCCGATCAGGGTTTGAGGCCGGCCAGCACGATATCGAGCAGCCGGTGCGCCTGTTCGGGATGCATGTCGCGGCCCATCGTGATGCCGCCGACCAGCCGCAAGATATCCATCAGCTCGAGCTCCGGCCGGACCGAGCCATCCGCCTTCGCGGCGTCGAGCAGCAGGTCGCCGGCCTCGCGGACGTTCGCCTTGCAGACCGAGAAGAACTCCGAATCCTTGCCCAAGGCAACTGTCAGCTCACCGGCCAGACTCTTCTTGGAGACGGTGTAACCGACGAAGCTGCGCAGCCAGGCGGCCAGCGCGTCGAACGGGCTGAGCTCCTCGGCGAATCCGTAGGCGTTCTTGCAGACCGACTGGATCTCGTCGACGTAGACGGCCTCCAGCAGCGCGGTCCGGTTGGGGAAGCGGCGGTACAGGGTGCCGATCCCGACGCCGGCCCGGCGGGCGATCTCCTCCAGGGAGGTGTCCGTGCCGTGTTCGGCGAACGCCTCCCGCGCCGCGGCCACCAGGAGGTCGTAGTTCCGGCGGGCGTCGGCGCGGGCCGGACGTGTCGTCGGGAATTGCGGTGTCGACGTCATCCGGCCCTCCTTGCCAAGCCGTCGGGGCGGCACGAAAAGGTCGCGCCGTAAATCGCTTGATAAAGCGGAGGATGCCTCCGTATAGTGATCCGGAGGAGCGCTCCACTTCATTGGAACCAACTGTAGCCCCTTCCGGGGAAGGAGCAAGTCACACTATGTCGGTAACATCCGCAGGCCCGGCCGGCGCCAGTACCGGTACGCCCGCGCGGCGGCCGGGGGTAGTCCTCGCAGTCATCCTGATCACCCAGCTGATGGTGATCCTCGACGGCACCGTCGTGAACATCGCGATGCCCAAGATCCAGCACGCGCTCGACTTCAGTCCGGCGAGCCTGTCCTGGGTCCAGAACGCCTATGCCCTCGCCTTCGGTGGCCTGTTGCTGCTCGGCGCTCGCGCCGGTGACCTGCTCGGCCGCCGCCGTGTCTTCATCACCGGGATCACCGTCTTCACCGCCGCCTCCCTGCTCGGCGGTCTCGCTCCCAACGCAGAGTTGCTGCTGGCGGCGCGGGTCCTGCAGGGCGTCGGTGGTGCCATCGCGGCGCCGGCCGCGCTGACCCTGCTGATGCTCACCTTCCGCGAAGGCCCGGAGCGGATGAAGGCTCTCGGTCTCTACAGCCTCGTCTCCTCGGGTGGAGCGAGCGTCGGCCTGGTCGTCGGCGGCATGCTGACCGACTGGGTCTCCTGGCGCTGGGGCCTGTTCATCAACGTCCCGATCGGTATCGGCCTGGTGTTCGCGGCCCGGCAGGTACTGGCCGAGACGCCGCCCGAGAAGGGCAAGTTCGACGTCGCCGGCGCACTCACGTCGACGCTCGGTATCACCGCGATCGTCTACGGTTTCATCCGCGTCGCCGAGGTCGGCTGGACGTCGGCCGAGGTACTGGGTGCGTTCGTGGCTGGGGTGGCGCTGCTCGTCTCGTTCGTACTGATCGAGCGCCGGGTGAGTCACCCGATCGTGCCGCTGCGGCTGTTCGGCGACCGGGACCGGGTGGCGGCGTACGTGACCATGCTGTTGGTGGTCGGCACGATGTTCGGGATGTTTTTCTTCCTCACGCAGTTCATGCAAGGGGTGCTGAGCTTCAGCCCGTTGCAGGCTGGGCTCGCGTTCCTGCCGCTGACGGGTCTGCTGTTCGCCTCGTCGCGGATCGTGCCGCGGCTGCTTGGCCGGATCGACGGCGGCAAGCTGATGATCACGGGTGCGGTGTCGGTACTGGCCGGCATGCTCTGGCTGACTCAGGTGTCGCTGGACTCCACCTACCTCGGTGGCGTGGTCGGCCCGCTACTGCTGTTCGGGATGGGCGCCGGGATGATCTTCATCCCGCTGACCGGCAACGCGCTGGCCGGCGTTCAGCCTGCGGACGCAGGCGCTGCCTCCGGCATGCTGAACGTGTTGCAGCAGGTCGGCGGCGCCCTCGGCCTCGGCATCCTGGTGACGATCTTCGGTACCGCGAGCCGCAACTCGGACGCGGCCTCGACGATCCCCGCGGAGCGGGCTCGCGAGATCCTGACCGACGGGGTGCACGCGGCCTTCGTCGGCTCGGCGATCTACGCGGCGCTCACCCTCACGGTGATCATCCTCGGCGTCCGCCCGTGGACCCGCCGCGACCAGGCGACTCCTCAGGTAGCCGCCGAACCGGTGGCCGTCGACTCCCACATCTGAGCGATCTCTCAGGAGGTGTCGGCGCGGTGAGCGCCGACACCTCCGATCAGGTCAGCGGCAGGCGGTAGGTGGTCCACTTCGAGTGCTGCCCGAAACCGAGTCGCTCGTAGAGACCGAGCGCGCCGGTCGGGTTCTCGGCATCAACACCGAGTGACGCGCGCTTGAAGCCGGCTTGCTGGGCTTGCCTCATCAGCGCCGACATCGCCACAGCGGCCAGCCCGCGTCCACGATGGGAGCGGACAGTACCGACCTGGCCGACGTACACCTCGCGGATACCCGTCGCGGCGGTCTCGGCCACGTACTCGTAGGCGGTCGCGTAGGAAACGATCTGGTCGCCGTCGAGGACAAGGAAGCTGAGCTCGGACCGGAACGCGCGCGACCCGGTGAACCACGTCTTCCAGGTCTCCTCATCCTTCGGGGTCGAACCCCAGTGATCGAGGAACACCTCGTTATGGGTCAGCCGCAGCGCTTCGTCGTACTCCGGTCCGAAGGGCACCAGCCGGAGCCCGTCCGGTACCTCGACGACCGGGGCCGGTGTGTCGAGCGGGCATCGCAAGGTGAAGGCGTACCGGCACTCCTCGAAGCCCAAGGAGGTGAACAGGGCCGCGGCGCCGGCGTTCGTGCTGATCGCGACAGAGTTGATCTCGGCCTCGACCTCTGGGTGGTGCAACTCGTGCAACTCGCGGGCACGGCTGACCATCCAGGTCATCAGCGCCCGGCCGAGACCCCGGCGGCGCCAGGCCGGCCGGACCGTGGCGTCGGTGTTCAGCCGATCCACGTCGACCAGGTTCTCGCGCCAGTAGACGAGGCCGACGGCGACCATCACGCCGTCTGCCCAGAGGCCGACCGTGTCCCGGTCGGCGATCAGCTTCGGATTGCTGAGCTCCTCGAGCAGGTCGTCCGCGTCGAAGTGCTCCTCGGTACGGTCCACCTCCTGCGCCTCGGCCAGCAACGCAGCCCACTCCTCGGCATCGGTCTTCTCGATCGGCCGGGCCTCGACCCACTCCGGAAATGTCCCCATACCTCGAAGGTAAATCCGCGCCGACAACCCGGCACCTCATTTACGGCGCAGATAGACCTCACATGGCGGTGGGTGCAGTGATGCCCAGTAGATTCAGGCCATCCTGCAGTACGGTCCGGGTCGCCGCGCAGAGCGCCAGCCGGCTGCTCCGTACCTCGCCTTCGCTGGTCAGCACGGGGCACGTCTCGTAGAACGCGGACAACGCGGCAGCCACCTCGTACAGATAGGTGCAGAGCCGATGCGGCTGCAGAGTCTCAGCGACCTGTACGACGGTGTCGCCGAAGCCGGTGAGCAACAGCGCCAACCGCTGCTCAGCGGGCTCTGTCAGTACTGTCACCACGCTGGGAGCTTCATCGGTCTTGGCGAGGAGCCGGGACAGTCGCGCGTGGGCGTACTGCAGGTACGGACCGGTGTTGCCGGTCATCGCGACCATCCGGTCGAGGTCGAACACGTAGTCGTTGATCCGGTCGCTCGACAGATCGGCGTACTTGATCGCCCCGATGCCAACCGCCGCCG
>Ga0190275_10002033_pt1 | contig 14745 bp, 15 predicted proteins | sample Popmic550T_FD_133745 | JGI IMG/M metagenome (GOLD analysis project Ga0190275, IMG submission 133745) | Populus adjacent soil microbial communities from riparian zone of Yellowstone River, Montana, USA - 550 T | ecosystem: Environmental > Terrestrial > Soil > Riparian zone > Trees stand | place... | reverse complement strand
TGACCTGGGCAGCGGTTGCGAATGCCGCCGCCGATTTCGAGCCCGTCAGCATGGTCGTGCATCCCCGCGACGAAAGGATCGCGCCGCGCTACCTGTCCGGGTCCATCGACCTGCACGTCCGGGAGATCGACGACGGGTGGATCCGGGACAGTGGACCGACTTTCGTGGTCTCCGACGCGCACCCCGGGCAGCTCGGCGCCGTCACCTGGACTTTCAACGGATGGGGGCGGCAGGAGTGGGCCAGCTGGGAGCACGACCAGGCGCTCGGCCCGGCAGTCGCGGACTGGGCCGGAGCCGTGCGTATCGACTCCGACCTCGTCAACGAGGGGGGCGGCATCCATGTCGACGGGCTGGGCACCGTTCTCGTCACCGAAACCGTGCAGCGCGACCCCGGTCGGAATCCCTCGCTGTCACGCGCCGAGATCGAGGCGGAACTGCACCGCACCCTCGGTACGACGCGGGCCGTGTGGCTTCCCCGCGGACTCACGCGGGACAGCGACCGGTTCGGTACTCGCGGACACGTCGACATCGTGGCGACGATCGCCTCGCCCGGGCGGTTGCTGCTGCACAGCCAGCGCGACCCATCCCATCCCGACTTCGCCGTGACGGCCGTCCTTCGAGAGTCGCTCGGCCAGGCGACGGATGCCGGCGGCACGCACTTCGAGATCCTCGACCTCCCGGCGCCCGATGTTCTCCGCGACGGCGAAGGGTTCGTCGACTACAGCTACATCAACCATGTGCTCGTCAACGACGGCGTGATTGCGTGCTCCTTCGGCGATCCCCGCGATGCCGACGCACTAGCCATCCTCCGCGACGCCTACCCCGGTCGAACCGTGGTCGCCGTGGATGCCCGTCCGCTTTTCGAACGGGGCGGCGGCATCCACTGCATCACCCAGCAGCAGCCCGCCATCCTTCGCCGAACTGTGACTTAAGCAGGGTGTTGAGGCATCCGCACCCTGCTTAAGTCACAGTTCGGCGAGAACGGGACGGGCGGATTGGCCTGTCGGGCGGCGCGGGCCGGGTGCAGAATCGTCGTAACGCGCCCCGAGCACACGTCGCAGGAAGGACATGTCATGAGCCACTTCATGCTGAGCATGTACCAGCCCGATGGAGGTAAGCCGCCGCCTGAGTTCCTCGAGAAGGTGATGACCGACCTGTCCGTCTTCAACAAGCAGATCTCGGACGCGGGAGGGTGGGTGTACACCGGAGGTCTGGACGACGCCGGCAACGCAACCGTCTTCCGGCTCGCCGGTGACGAGGTCATATCGACGGAAGGGCCGTACACCGCAGGGACGGAACACCTCGGCGGATTCTGGATCGTCGACGCACCCGACATCGACACCGCCCTCGGCTGGGGCAGGCAGGCAACCGCGCTCACTGGACTCCCCACCGAGGTACGGGCGTTCCGGGAGGAACCGGACTCCTGATGGGGGCGCCGCGGTCGCTGACCCGGCCTGCCGTAGCGCTCGACGCTGGGTAGGGACATCCTGAGATCATGGCTGAAGTCGTGAACCAGGCGGCGCCGATCATCATCGGGGTGGACGGCTCCGATTCCTCGTACACCGCTCTCCGGGAGGCGGTCCGCCTGGCCACCGCTCTCGGCACCCCGCTCAGGGCGGTCGCCGTGTGGGACCACCCGAAGGCCATGTACGACGTTTACGCTCCACCGCCCGGGTGGTCGCCGGAGAATGATGCACAGCAGGTTCTCGACGACGCGGCGAAGCATGTGTTCGGGACCGCCGTGCCCCCGTGGTTCAGCACCGCTGTGCGACAGGGCGGCGCCGCCGCAGTACTCGTGAAGGAGAGCCGAGGGGCGGAAATGCTCGTGCTCGGCTCGCGTGGGCATGGTGGCTTCGTCGGGATGCTGCTGGGATCGGTGAGCAGCGCGGCTGTCGCTCATGCGCCATGCCCAGTCCTGATCGTGCGCCGGCCGGACGACCCTGACCGGAGGAACCCATGAAAGCCGTCGTTGTCTATGAATCCATGTTCGGCAGCACCCGCGAGGTCGCCGAGGCGATCGGCGAAGGACTCTCGTCGGTGGCATCCATCGCCGTCGTCAACGTCAACCACGCCGAACCGGCATCGCTCGAGGGCACAGACCTCCTCGTCGTCGGCGGACCGACTCACGTGCACGGCCTGAGCCGACCCGAATCCCGTGCCGAGGCTGTCGAATGGACCAGGGACGGCTCCACGCACGGTCTGCAGCTCGAGCCCGAAGCACCCGGTATCGGGATCCGGGAATGGTTGCCCACCCTGGCGTTGACATCAGGCAGTTTCGCCGCATTCGATACCAGGGCTGATTTCCCGCGCCTGCTGAGCGGAGCCGCATCCCTGGCCATAGACAGGGCCCTGCGGAAGGCCGGGCTTCGCCACGTCGTTTCGCCGGCCAGCTTCCTGGTCACCGCGGAGGGACGCGTCAGCGCTGGTGAGGTCAAGCGTGCCCGCGTGTGGGGTGAAGAGATCGCCAAGGTGATGGCGTCGAGGGTGAGCGGAGGAGGTGGTTGAGGTCGTCGACTTAGAGGGGTCTCGGCAGGCCGGGCTACCGAGGGCGTGCGTGTCGGAGGGGCCGGGTTACGCCCTCGACCGCCGTAGCCTCCGTCGCTAGGCTGGAAACCCAAATCCCGGGAGGACTCACCATGGCACTCACCAGTGAAGCAACAACCGTGTGGAACGGCGACTTGGAGTCTGGCGAGGGAACAACAACACTCGACTCCTCACAGCTCGCAGAGTTCCGCGTCAATTGGAAGGCCCGCACCGAGGGCGAAGCGAGCACCACCAACCCCGAAGAACTCCTGGGCGCCGCTCACGCATCGTGCTTCTCGATGCAGTTGGCGGGCATGCTGGCCAGTGCCGGGTTCCGGGCCACCAGCATCCAAGCGACGGCCGCCGTCACGTTCGCCGTCGGCACCGGCGTGGTCGGAAGCCACCTGCTCGTTGACGCGGATGTTCCCGGCATCACCCAGGAACAGTTCCTGGCGATCGCCGAGGATGCCAAGGTCAACTGCCCGATCTCCCGCGCCCTTGCCGCCATCCCGATCACCCTTGAGGCCGAACTCGCCTGACGGCAAGGCTGACAACCCATGGAGGTCCTGATTGCCGGTGCGTCCGGCCTGATTGGAACAGAGCTCACGCGCCAGCTCGAGGAAGCGGGGCACACGGCCCTCAGGCTGGTTCGGCGCGAGCCACGCGGCGCCGCTGAGTTCCGGTGGGATCCCGGAATCATGCGCGTGGACATCGGCGTCATCGGCCGGGTCGACGCGGTGGTCAATCTGTCCGGCGCCTCGCTCAACCGACTCCCCTGGACGCCCGGGTACCGTCGCACCATCCTGGAATCACGCGTCCATGCGACGCGCACGCTCACGGATGCGATGCGCCGCGTCTCATCCGCCCCCGCAGTGCTCGTCAACGCATCCGCCGTCGGGTACTACGGCAACCGTCCCGGTGAGGAATTGACCGAAAACTCCGCCATGGGTGCCGGGTTTCTCGCCAAGGTGGTGAAGATCTGGGAACGCGAAGCATCGCTGGCGCTCGCATCCACCCGGGTGGTCAGCCTCCGGACCGGAATCGCGATCGCCCGCAGCGGCGCGTTGGCACCGCTCCTACCGGTGACCAAGCTCGGATTGGCCGGTCCCCTCGGCTCCGGCAGGCAGCACTGGCCATGGATCAGCCTTCACGACGAAGCGGCGGCGATAGTCCATCTGCTCACCTCGACCCTCGCCGGGCCGGTGAACCTGGTCGGTCCGACGCCTGCCACGGCGAACGACGTCATGAAGGCGCTCGCCGATGCCCTGCACCGGCCGTTCCTCCTGCCGGTTCCCGGCCCTCTCATCACGCTTGCACTCCAGGACGCCGGCCGCGACCTGCTGCTCGCCGACCAGCGGGTGAGTTCAGCGCACCTGCAGGCCGACGGGTTCCAGTTCACCCACCGCACCGTCCGCGACGCGATCACCTGGATGCTCGCCGAGTCCTGACCCGACTCCCTCGTTCGCCCCGCCCTCGCCCTCCCGCTCCCCTCACTCCACCCAGTTCGGTGAGGGGTCAGCGGAAAAGAAGCGGGAAGGGAGCGGGGAACTTCGGGGAGGGCGGGAGTCAGGAGGCGGGCTGGGAGGGGGTGCGCTCGAGGGTGATCGCGGTGCGGATGGCGCCGCGGGCGCGCCGCCTGTCGCCCGCCGCGTCGTAGGCAAGGCCCAACCGGAACCAGGCCCGCCAATCGTCGGGTGCGGCATCCACGTCGGCCTTGTACCGCGGGAAATCATCGTCGGCGGCTGCGCGTACCGGTCGACCGCTGGCCCGGACCGGCAGTTCCTCTACCGGGAGGGCGCCCTGCTCATCCAGGAGGCGGACCAGGCGCTCAGAGTGGCGGCCGAATTGCAGCTCCCGCACCAGTGCCCACACGCCAACGATCGGCAGGATGATGAGCGCTGCGCCGATGAGGATGCCGAGCGGGTCACCGCTCGCGATGAACAACACCGCCCGCCAGCCGACCAGGGCCAGGTAGAACAGCAGCAGCGCGGCCATCAGGACGACCGCGGCACGACCCTTCATTCGGTGTCCATCGGACCGGGTTCGGCCGGCGCGGCATCCGAACCGTCGAGCCGCAGGTCCATCAGCTGGTCGAGTCCAACGGTGACGCCGCGGGCTTCGCGGACCGCATGGAGGGCCAACATGATGCCCCGTTCGTACGCGCTCGACGACACCGTGTTGTGCGAGATCGTGAGCGTCTCGCCGGTGCCGCCGAACAGGACATCCTGTCGGGCCAGCAGGCCCTCCAACCGGAGGCTGTGCACGGGAACGCTGGCGATCTGCTCACCCCTGGCGCGTTGGTCGGTGTGCGGTGCGGCGACCGGCCCGCGGTCGGCGCGGGCCTGGGCGATCAGCTCGGCCGTGCGCACAGCGGTTCCGGATGGTGAATCCAGCTTCGACGCCTGGTGACCCTCGACGATCTCGATCGAGTCGTAGAAGCGCGCGGCCATTGCGGAGAACGCGGTGCCGAGCACCGAACCGATTGAGAAGTTCGGGATGATGATGACCCCGGTGTCGTCGCGGTCGCCGATACGTGCGGCGAGGCTGTTGATCCGCGGCTGGGACCATCCGGAGGTCCCCACCAGGACGCGCAGACCGTTGTCCACCGCGAATTCCACCACCCGCTGGGTCACCCCGGGCACGGTGAAATCGACGACGACATCCGCACCGATCATCTGCGACAAGTCACTCGACGAGTCCAGGGACGCCACGAGTACAAAGTCGTCGGACTCCTCGACCAGCCGAGAGACGAGGCGGCCCATCCGGCCCTGTGCGCCGATGACGGCCACCCGTGTTGTCATGCTGCCAATCTATCAACCAGCGCTGGAGGCAGGTTGCTTGCAGGTCTCCCGCTCGCCCGTAGCCTAGAGGCATGCCTCAATTCACTCCTGTGTCGGTGACGGATGTGGGAGCGCTCGCGCTCCTGACCCAGTACTTCAGCGACCGCGAGTCAAGCTTTCCTTCCGCGCAAGGCACATACCGCACAACGTTTCCGTCTCCGGAGGAGTTCGTGCCACCGCGCGGTGTGTTCCTGCTGGTGAGCGAGGATGACACCGACACGGTGGGTTCTACCGTCACGTATGTCGGATGCGGCGGCATCCGCCGGATCGAGGACGACGCGAACGCGTCAGTGCGGTACGAGATCAAGCACCTGTTCCTTCAGCCACAGGCCAGGGGACGCGGCTGGGGCCGGGCACTGCTCAGCGAACTGGAGCGGCGGGCGCAGGAGTTCGGGGCCGACGAGGTCGTGCTCGACACGAATTCAAGCCTCGAGGCGGCCGGCGTGCTGTACCTCCAGAGCGGCTACGAGGACGTTCCGCCGTACAACGACAACCCGAACGCGACCAACTGGTACCGCAAGCGGCTGCCGTAGGGGTTCGGCCCGCTCGGCCACCGCGGATCGTTGCGCCGCATGTCCATATGTATGCCCGGGTCTGGCTACGCGTGTGGCTAATTCAGGAGAATCGGACAATCCGGTCCCCATCCGCGCCTTTTCGCGCAGCTCCAGCCGCTTTCTCCTGCATTAGCCACCGATGGCCCGGCTGAGCCGGGATGCTTCTGCGTTGCTCCCTCTGCTCTGGCGCCTCGTCACCGAAACAGCAGGTGTACTCGGGAACAGCACGAATGGTGCTGTTTTCGGTACCGCTCGCGCGATTCTTGCTGATGTGGGGTCGGGTCACGGTCGTGGATGCTCCCGACTCCCGCGAGTTACGGACAACGCACCTTCGTTGAGCCGACGAAGGTGCGTTCTCCGCAATTCGGCGGCGGTTGTGGTGAGGGGCGGAGAAAGCGGGCGGGGGTCAGGGCGGGGCGCCAGGGACTAAAAGGGAAGCGGTTCGGGCAGGCCGGTGCGGAGCTCGAACGGCAGGTGGCCGAGGTCGTTGTGGGTGACCAGGGTCCAGGGACGCCCCGGCTTCTGCTGGAGCACCGTCAACCCGCAGTTGGCCTGGTTGATGTTGACCCAGCGCCAGTCGGGGGCGCCGAGCACTTCACGCACGAACCAGGCGATCACGAAGTTGTGGGTGATGAGGAGTTCGTGCTGGTCCCCCGGCCGGAACTGGAGGAATTCCGAGACCGCGTCGCTCATCTGCGCTCGACCGGCCTCGATCTCCGCCTCGGTCACCGAGCCGAAGAAGGGGTCGTACGCGCTGGGCGTGTCGGCGTCCTTGCCGCACGGGATGCAGTCGAACAGCAGCGCTGACGGTTCGGGCGACAGCGCGGGCAGGCGGTCCGCGATGATCGCGGCGGTTTCGGCCGCGCGCTGCAAAGGCGAATGCCAGGCGCCGGTGAACGGCACGCCGCCCAGGCGTTCGGCGATCAGCTGGGCCTGCCGCTTGCCGCGCGCGGAGAGCGGCCCGTCAGGCATGCCGTGTTCGGCGTCCTGCTGTTCGCCATGGCGAACCAGGTATATGTAGTGGGGCATCGTTGTCCCTTTCGGTGAAGCGAGGAAGTTCCGGGTAGGTGAGGCGTGCTGCGAAGGGGTCGGCGGTTCGCTCCCGCGTCAGGCGCTCACGCCGCTCGGCAGAATGGCCGCGAAGGCATCCTCTTTGATCGCTCCCACTGCTGACACCGAGAGCGGTCCCGCCACCAGTTCTGCGGCGAGCGCCTGCACGTCGTCGGCCGTCACGAGCGCCATCCGCCGCAACGCTTCGTCGAGGTCGGCGAACTCGCCGAGCGTGATTTCCGACCTGCCCAGCCGCGACATCCGGGTATCCGAGTCCTCGAGGGCGAGGGCGGATGCGCCTGACAGCTGGCCGGCGGCCCGCTTCATCTCTTCGGCAGTGACGCCCGATTCGGCGAGCCGGTGCAGCTCGGACATCATCAACTCGGCTACCTGCCCGGCTTTCGCCGGGGTGCATCCGGCGTACATGCCGAAGAGTCCGGCGTCGGAGTAGCCCGGTGCGAACGAGTACACCGAGTAGGCGAGGCCGCGCTTCTCACGCACCTCTTGGAACAAGCGGGACGACATCCCGCCGCCGAAGACGGAGTTGAGGACGCTCATGGTGACCCGACGGTCATCCGTCGCCACCAGGCCCGGCATGCCGATCAGCAGGTTCGCCTGCTCGAGCGGGCGCTGCACGATGGTGAGTGAGCTGCCGGGCGTGATGGAGGCTTCCTGCTCCGCGCGCCGGCCGACGGGCTCGGCGTACTCGTCGAGGTCCCAGCCGGCGAAGGCCAGCGCACGCGTCACCTGGGCGACAAGCACATCATGGTCGACCGCCCCCGCGACAGTCACGACCAGGTCCTGCGGTCGGTAGTTGGCCCGGTAGTGCTCCCAGACAGCTTCCCGGGTGGCGGCCTTGATCGTGTCAGGGCTGCCGCCGATCGGGCGACCGAGCGGATGCCTGCCGAAGACTCCCTCGAAGAGGCGCTCGTTGGCGACATCGGCAGGGTCGTCGTCAGCCATGGCGAGTTCTTCGAGGATGACGCCGCGCTCGTTGTCGAACTCGACCGGGTCGAAGAGTGACGACGTCAGCATGTCGGTGAGGACCTCGACGGCCATGGCCAGGTCCCTGTCCTGCACCTTGGCGTAGTAGCAGGTGTACTCCTTGGCGGTCATGGCGTTGTGCTCGCCGCCGACGGAGTCGAAGGACACGGCGATGTCGAGCGCCGTGCGGGTGGTCGTGCCCTTGAACAGCAGGTGTTCCAGGAAATGCGTGGAGCCGAAGTGCCCGGGAAGCTCGTCCCTGGAACCCACCGCAACCCAATAGCCGATGGTCAGGCTGCGGCTGCCGGGAACATGCTCGCTGAGAATGCGGACTCCGCTTGGCAGGACGGTACGCCGAACCAGGGATTCACCAGCGGCGCGGAACGAGAGTTCCGCCTGGGTCAGAGGAAACTCAACTGCACCGTTCATATCTCCCCACCTTACGTGCTCATACCCCCACCTTTGGTGCCGACAGCCCGACGATATATGTGGACAAACAGACTTGTCTGTTTAGCTAACGTGCTAGATTCTGGATGTGGTTCCGGCGACCACCCCAAAACGCCGGGACCTTGTTTGCCCTGGTGTCCCTAGCACCCCGCCGCGTAGCTGCTGCGATCACGTAAGGAGTTGGCCGGATGGTCGATCAGCACGATTCGACCATCCGGCCGACGACTCACGCGAAGCTGCGGATCCTCGCTACCGCAGACCAGCTGTTCTATGCCGAGGGCGTGCACACGATCGGTGTGGACCGCATCATCAGTGAAGCCCATGTCACCAAGGCGACGTTCTACAAGTACTACCGGTCCAAGGATGCCCTGATCGTCGCGTACCTCCAGGGCAGGGACAAGAAGACTCGCGATTTCATTGCGGGGCTCGCCGACAAGTACGACACTCCCGAGCAGCACCTCCGCGCTTTGTCGACGGAGATCTCCGAGGAAGTCATGCGGGACCGGTTCTACGGCTGCCCGTTCATCAATGCAGCCGCACAATTCACCGACCCGACGCATCCGGTGCGTGAAGCGGTCACCGCACATCGCGAGTGGTACATCTCGGCCGTCGAGAACCTGTTCCGCGGCATGGGGCACCCTCGGCCCGGGGATGCCGCCGACGACTTCTTCCTCGCCCGCGACGGAGCGTACTCCAGCGCCCACCTCGGCGACCCGGTTGCCGCGCATGCCGCGCTGCTCAGGTCGATCCAGCGGACGATGGGCGAGATCGCGTCATAACCGGCCGGGCACGAGCGAGCCTAGTGCGGCAGGGCCGAAACCCGGTCGAGGTCGAGCAGGTCGCCGCGGGTGAGACGGATGCGGCCGGCGGCCATCAAGGCAGCTACCTGATCCGGGCGGCTCGCGCTGGCTACCGGCGCGACGACGCTCTGGCGGGAAAGCAGCCAGGCAAGGGCGATCGACGCCGGCTGCTCACCATGCGCGGTGGCGACTCTCTCGACGACTCCCAGGGTGCGGAGCGATTTGCGGTTGAGATACGCCGACGCGCTCGCGCCGCGAGCCGTCTTCTTCACGTCGGCCCTGCCGTGGTACTTGCCGGTGAGAAAACCATGTGCGAGCGCTGAATGCGGGAAGACGGCCATTCCCTGCGCTCCGGTCACAACGCCGACAGCGGACTCGAACGGCTCGCGGTGCACGAGGTTGTACAGGCTCTGCGAGGCCACGAACCGTGGCAACCCGTTCGCGGTGAGCACGCGTGCTTCCATGAGTCGATCGGCGCTGAAGTTCGAGGCGCCGATGTGGCGCACATGGCCGCTTCTGAGGAGGACGTCTACCGCTCCCAGGCTCTCCTCAAGGGGAACCGCCGTGTCGTCGAAATGGAAGTACAGCAGGTCGATGTAGTCGGTTTGCAGCCGCTCGAGGGACGCGTGCACGGCCCCGATGATGCTGCGGGACGTCAGCCCGGGGTAGTCGAAATTGCGCCCGGCCTTGGTGGCGATGACGGTGTTCTCCCGCGCACGCCTGCTCCGCAGCCAATTGCCGATCAGCACTTCGCTGCGACCGCCGGCATAACTGTCGGCGGTATCAATCAGGTTGCCGCCCAGGTCAGCGTGCCGGTCGAGGATCTGCATGCTGGTGTCGCCGTCGGCGGTCCAGCCGAACACGCTGCCGCCGAGGGCCAGCGGGTAGACACTGAGCGCCGTATCCGGGATGCTCCGCCGTTCGACAGGACGCGACGCATCCGGCGTGATGGATAAGGGCGCAGTCTTCGTGTGCAACGCCGCACGCCCGGTCATGAGCCTCCCCGTCCGCAGGCCACGATGGCTATCCGTGGCTTTCTGGTCCGAGGATAAGCCAGGGCACCGACATTCCCCGCGCGGCGCGCGCGGTGATGCCCAACCGGTACGAATTGCGGATCAGCCGCGGGGATCTGGCCGTTCGGCTCGTCGGAGAACCGCCTCGGCGTGCCTCAGGAGGGGCCCGTCGATCATTCGGCCCTGGTATTGGAAAACCCCGTGCTCACTGGTCGAGGCCTCGAGGATCTCCCACGCATACGCGATCTCCGCCTCCGTCGGCCGATAGGCATCACGGATGACCGAAACCTGGCTGGGATGGATGCACGCGGTGGCCTGGAAGCCGCTGGCGACGGCATCCTCGGCTTCGACGTGGAGCCCGACCAGGTTGGGGATTGCGAGGAACACACTGTCGATGGCGGCCTTGCCGTACGCACCGGCCGCGAGCAACACCGTGGACCTGGCGTGGCGGGCAACCGCGCGATAGGTGCCGTCGGGGAATCGGCTGGAGCTCCCGCCGAGCGAAGCGACGAGGTCTTCGGCGCCCCACATGAGCGCGACGACGTTGGGCGCAGCGGCGATCGCGGGCGCGGCGATCACGCCGGCTGCCGTCTCACAGAGCGCCACGACCTCGTAGCCGCCCAGTTCAGCCAGCTGCGCCGCGCTCTCGGTCTTGGCCAGCATGACGGTGGTGTAGTTGGTTGCTGCGAGCGCCTGCTTGTCCAGCACGAAGTCCGGGGTTCCGACGGCGTTCACCCGCACGATGGTGCGGGCGGGGTCCAGTGGATGCGCCACCATCGCAGCCCGTGCCGCTTCCCTCGCGTCCGGGGCGACGGCATCCTCGAGGTCGATGATGACGGCATCGGCGCGCTCAGCGGCCTTCGCGTAGCGCTCGGGCCGGTCCGCCGGGCAGAACAGGAGGGCGGGTCCTACGTCGAAGCTCATGGTGCGGCGTCCTTGCACCAGACCATCACGGTACGTACGGCCGTCGCGACGACGTCGCCGTGCTGGTTGCGGGCGGTGTGTGCCAGCGTGATGACCCCTTGGCCGGGGCGCGACGCAGAGAGCCGTTTGTCGGTCACGATCGTCTCCGAATACATGGTGTCGCCATGATAGAGCGGATGCGGAAACGTCACCTCGGCGAAGCCCAGATTCGCCACGATGGTTCCCTGCGTGAGCTGCGCGACCGAACTACCCACCAGCGTCGAGAGCGTGAACATCGAATTCACCAGCCGCTGGCCGAACGGCTGGGTCGCCGCCCAGGCCGCGTCGAGGTGAAGCGCCTGCGTGTTCATCGTCATCGTGGTGAAGAGCACGTTGTCAGCCTCGGTGACGGTGCGCCCCGGACGGTGCAGGTAACGCGCATCCAGGTCGAACTCTTCGTAGTACAGCCCACGCTGCTCAATCGTCGTTCGGTCGTCGCTCATCCGTCCGCCTTCACCCCGCCCGGTCGCTTCGCTTCTCATCGATGTCAAAAGGTATCGAAACCGAGTTCACGCGCGATGATCATCAGCTGGACTTCGGTGGTGCCTTCGCCGATCTCGAGGATCTTCGAGTCCCGGTAGTGCCTGGCCACCGGGCTCTCGTTCATGAAACCGTAACCACCGAAAATCTGGGTCGCGTCCCTGGCGTTGTCCATGGCGGCTTCGCTACCGATCATCTTGGCGAGGCTGGCCTCCATCTTGAACGGAGCACCGTTGACGAGCTTCAGCGCCGCGTCATAGTACGCCAGCCGCGACGCGTGGACGCGAGCCTGCATCCGAGCGATCTTGAAGGCGATGTGCTGGTTGGAGCCGATGTTCTTGCCGAACACGTTGCGGGTCTTGGCGTACCGCATCGACTCCTCGAGGCAGCCCTGCGCCGCTCCGGTGCAGAGCGCGGCGAAGGCAACGCGGCCCTCGTCGAGGGTCTGGATGAAATTCGCGAAGCCGCGTCCGCGCTCACCGAGCAGGTTCGCCTCCGGAACCCGGACATCCACCAGCGTGAGCGGATGCGTGTCAGAGGTGTGCCAGCCGACCTTGTCGTAGGCGGGCTCAACCGTGAACCCCCTGGTGCCGTTCGGCACGAGGATGGCGGTGAGCTCCTTCTTGATCGAGCCGTCGGCCCTGGTGGACTCGCCGGTGACCGCCGTGATGGTGACGAGTTTGGTGATCTCGGTGCCGGAGTTGGTGATGAACTGCTTCGTGCCGTTGATGACCCACTCACCGTTGTCCAGGCGCGCGGTGGTCTTCGTGCCCGCGGCATCCGAACCCGCCTCGGCTTCGGTGAGCCCGAATCCGGCGAGCGCCTTGCCCTGCGCGAGCATCGGCAGCCACTCCTGCTTCTGAGCCTCTGTGCCGCTCCGCCAGATGGGCATGGCACCGAGGCCGACTCCGGCTTCCAGGGTCACCCCGATGCTCTGGTCGGCACGCCCGAGCTGCTCAACGGCAAGGCACAGGGCGAAGTAGTCCTTGCCCTGTCCGCCGTACTCGACGGGGAACGGGAGCCCGAAGAGACCCATCTCCCCCATCGTGGCGATGATGTCGTATGGCAGTTCACGCTTGGTGTCGTATTCGTAGGCGGCCGGCGCGACGACGGTGTCGGCGAAGTCGCGGACCTCGTCACGCAGCGTGCGGTATTCGTCGCTGAGCTCGTAGGTGGTGAGGCCGCGTGCGGCCAGTGCGTTGGTCATGAGGGAACTCCATCGGTTGCAGGGATCATGTGGTCTGGCGTGGGAGACAGGGACGGGTTCGGTGTCGGCTCGATGCTGGCGACGACCTGGTCGAGTTTCACGAGGTCCCCCGGCGCGACCGTGATGGTCACGACGCCGGGGAGTGCGGCGATGAGCTTGTGCTCCATCTTCATCGCCTCGACGGTGAGGAGGACGTCACCCGTCTCGACGGCATCTCCGGTGGCGACGCCCACGGTGACGACCGTTCCCGGCATCGGGGAACGCACGTCGGGGTTGGCGGCACCGGCATCGCGGTCGCGGCCGTCGAGGTCGGCGGCGAGTTCCTGCTCCCGGGTGCGGTGCAGGACGGTGAAGGCGGAACCGTCGAACCCGATCCAGAGCCGGGTTCCTCCGTGCCGCGCGCCATGGACGCCGTCGTGGACGATGTCCACGACCCGGCTGACCCCGTCGAACTCGATGCTGAACGAGGTGCTGCTGCCCGGAACCGGCCTGAGGGCCGCTGGAACCGGCCGGCGGTCCCCCACAGCGACGGATGCGGCATCCGGCGCACCCTGCACCCGGACGTCGACCGTCTTCCCGGCGCCGGCCGCGAGCAGGTAGCTCGTCGCCCGGTGCGGTCCCATGCGCCAGCCGGTCGGGCGTGCCCAGACCGCGCGTGCCTGGGGCCACGCGGCGGCCCGCTGGAACAGTGCAGCAGCGGCGAACAGCACATCCGTGGGTTGGGAGAACGCCAGGTGCGGCAGCTTGCGTTCGATGAGGCCGGTGTCGAGCCGGCCAGCCCTCACGTCCTCGTCTCCGAGGAGAAGTCGGAGGTAGTGGACGTTGGTTTGCACGCCGAGAACCAGGGTGTCCGCGAGCGCTCGGTCGAGGCGGGCCAGCGCCTGGGCCCGGTCCTCTCCCCATGCGACGACCTTGCCCAGCATCGGGTCGTAATCGGAGCCGATGACCAGTCCCTCCACGAGAGAACTGTCCACCCGGATGCCGTCACCCACCGGCTCGGCCAGCGCATGAACCGTGCCGGTCGCCGGCAGGAAACCGTGCTCGGGGTTCTCCGCGTAGACCCGTGCCTCGATGGCATGTCCGCGGAGGACGACGTCATCCTGTACCAGGGTGAGCGGCTCGCCGGCGGCGATGCGCACCTGCCAGTCGACGAGGTCGATGCCGGTGACCATCTCGGTGACCGGATGTTCGACCTGCAGCCTGGTGTTCATCTCCATGAAGAAGAAGTGCTCGGGATCAGCGTCGGAGACCAGGAACTCGACGGTGCCCGCACCGCGGTAGTCGACGCTCCGGGCGGCCGCGCACGCGGCCTCGCCGATGCGCGCCCGGGTGGCGGCGTCGAGGAGTGGTGACGGCGCTTCCTCGATCACCTTCTGGTGGCGGCGCTGCAGCGAGCATTCGCGTTCGCCGAGGTGGATGACATGGCCGTGGTTGTCGGCCAGCACCTGCACCTCGATGTGCCGCGGCGCCGGCACGAGCCGTTCGAGGAACAGGGTGTCGTCGCCGAAGGCGCGGGCCGCTACCCGGCGGGCGGCCTTCAACCCGTCGGCGAGCTCGTCCTCGTGCTCGACGACGTGCATGCCCTTGCCGCCGCCGCCGGCCGACGGCTTGATCAGGAGCGGGTAGCCGACGCTCGACGCGGCGTCGATCAGTTGCTCGTCGCTCAACCCGGGTTCGGCGATGCCAGGGATGACCGGCACTCCTGACCGGGCGACGTGGTTTTTCGACCTGATCTTGTCGCCCATGAGGTTCAGGGCATGAACGCTCGGTCCGATGAAGGTGATGCCCGCGGCTTCCACGGCTTCGGCGAAGGCCTCGTTCTCACTGAGGAATCCGTAACCGGGGTGGATCGCCTGCGCACCGGTTGCGGCGGCCGCGGCGAGT
>Ga0190275_10002032_pt1 | contig 14746 bp, 16 predicted proteins | sample Popmic550T_FD_133745 | JGI IMG/M metagenome (GOLD analysis project Ga0190275, IMG submission 133745) | Populus adjacent soil microbial communities from riparian zone of Yellowstone River, Montana, USA - 550 T | ecosystem: Environmental > Terrestrial > Soil > Riparian zone > Trees stand | place... | reverse complement strand
GAAACCGGTGAAACTGTCATCGGTCCGTCACCCTCTCCAGTTGCCAGCGTCCGGAGTCCGGGTCGTGCGCGAGATCGAACATCTCCCGCCGCCCGTGCCGGCCGCACCCCGCCTCTACTCGGTAGACCGCCCGCTGCGGCCCCCAATCTGCATCCAACACACCGACGGCCGCGGATGATCCCGCGACGGCGGTCGCCGTCGCGGCGCCAACGCCGGAGCCGATCACGCCGCGCTCCCACCAGGCCGCGGTCTCCACCCAGTGGGCTTCGACCGAGCAGACCCGCCACAACCGTCCACGCCACAGGAACTGCTGTGGAGTCTCGATGCCGTCCACGACGCCTGAACGCACCTCAACGGCTTCGTCGAACTCCCACATGCTGCATCGCCTCCTGTGTGCGAACTTCTTCCCCTGGGCAGCGGCCCGGTGGGTGGACGCGAGGTGGGGGTCGAGGTCCACCTCGGCGCCCGGCCCACCGGGACCACCGGTTTCCGATGCGGCCGCAACTCCGCACCGGAGTCCTTCAGTTGCTCCGATCGCCCGCGCCTGGCCTCCCGACGAAGCAGACTCTGCGGCAATCGAACATCTGTTCGAACACTGAAAGCGTAACCCTGCCCGCCGACAATCGTCAACGGGCCGTAAGCGCCGAAGGGCTCGCGGCGCGGGCCCGGCGGGCCAGACTGGATCCATCGCCCGGACCGGCCGGGCGACGGACTGGAGATGACCGATGCCCAGAACCCGCCGCCGCACCCTGATCGCCGCCACGGTGGCGGTTGCCGCCGTGGTCGCAGCCGTCGCGCTGCCGCTCTTCCAGCCCTGGCGGCTCTTCACCGGCAAGGTGGTCGACGAAGCGCTGCCTGGCGCCGATCCGATCTCCATGACCACATCCTCGCCGCCGCCACCGACAATTTCCGGCGACCGCAGCCAGACCCCCAGCGCGAGCGCTCCGCCCACGCCGTCGGCCGGCCCGCAGCGGCTGGCGACGGGCACTTTCATCAGCCACGAGCACGACACCTTGGGCTCCGTGTCGATCCTCAAACTCGCCGACGGCACCCGCGTACTACGCCTGGAAGGCCTCCGTACCTCCGACGGACCCGACCTCAAGGTCTGGATCACCGACGCGAAGGTCGTCCCGGGCAAGGCCGGCTGGCACACGTTCGACGACGGCAAGTACCGCAACCTCGGCAAGCTCAAAGGCAACGAGGGCAACCAGAACTACGCGATCCCGCCGGACGTCGACCTGGCCACCTTCCGCAGCATCTCGATCTGGTGCGACCGCTTCAACGTCTCCTTCGGAGCGGCAGCACTCGCGTGACCAAAGCACCTGACCAAGCGTCCTGACAAACCAGCTGTGGCGGCCCAGGCCCGCGAACTAGGCTCCCCACCATGACTCATCCCAACGTCCAGCAGGTGGCCGATGCCCTGGCGGCGGCCGGTGCCGCCGGGGAGATCAAGATCCTCGACGACGCGGTACCGACCGCGGCCGCTGCTGCCGCCGAGCTCGGCTGCGAGGTCGGCGCGATCGCGAACAGCCTGATCTTCGACGGCGACGGCTCTCCCGTACTGATCCTGACGTCCGGCGCCCACCGGGTGGACACCGCCAAGGTCGCCGCCGAGCTCGGCATCGGCGAGCTGCGCCGGGCAACGCCGGAGTTCGTCAAGGAGCACACCGGCCAGTCGATCGGCGGAGTTGCGCCGGTCGGTCATCCGCAGCCGGTCCGGACCCTGGTCGACACCACCCTCGACCAGTACGCCGAGGTCTGGGCGGCCGCCGGCATCCCGCACTCGGTCTTCCCCACCACGTACGCCGAACTCCTCAAACTGACCAACGGCACCCCAGTCACCGTCAACTAGCCCAGCGGCAAACGCCAGTGGAGCCGCCCAGCAATCGCTGGACGGCTCCACTAAGACAGCACCGTCAGTAGGCCAGCTTCAGATCCACGTCAGCCGCCCGGACGTACACCATCCGGTGGCCGAACCAGATCTGGTAGTAGCGGTCCTTGCCGAGCACCTGCACGTGATCCGTCGGCGGCTCGCCAGCGAAGGTAACAGCGCGGTAGTAGTCCGTCTCGATGTTCGCATCGCCCACCGGATAGGCCTGGCCCGCTCCAATCGTGTACTGCAGCGGAGTCACCACCTGGTACGGAATCCCGGCCGGGTAGGCACTCTCCTCCGGGTACGCCCGTCCGTAGACCGGCACACTCGTCTTGCCCGCCTTCGGCTTCACAACGAGTCCCGGCTTGGCAAACGCATCAGGAGCACTAGCAGGGCTCTTGAACCAAGCCTTCGCACCCAGGTACCAGACAGCCACCCAGTCACCCGACCGCTCAGCCACCACGTACTGCGAGCCAGCCGCCGCACGCGCGCCAATGTCCGACACCTGCGTCGTACTGTCGGCACCGCTAGGCCTGTTGCCCAGGTCCTTCACCAGCGGAGCAGCGTCGTCCGGCGCCTGGCGCAGGTAGACGAAGTTCGCGCCCTGCGGCGTGCAGGTCGTCCCGGGGCCGTTGCAGTTGGTGATGACCTGCAGGTTGTCCGCGAAGCCCGGCTTGATGGTGACGACCGTGCCGGCCTTCACCGGGAAGACGCTGTGGCCGTAGATCGGCGCGCCCAGCAGGTCGAAGTACCGCTCCCAATCCCAGTACGGTCCCGGATCCCAGTGCATCCCCGCCACGTTCGCCGGCACGGTGCCGGGCACCTGGTCGTGCCCGATGATGTGCGCGCGATCGAGCGGGATGTTGTTCTTCTTGGCGATGTACCGGACCAGCTTGGCCGAGTTGCGATAGAGCGCCTCGGTATACCAGGTCGCGCCCTGCGCGGCGAAGCCCTCGTGCTCGATCCCGACGCTGTGCATGTTCACGTACCAGTTGCCGGCATGCCAGGCGACATTCTTCCAGTCCACGTGCTGCCAGACATGGCCGTCGGACGAGCGCATCGTGTACTGCCACGACACGTACTTCGGGTTCTGCACCAGGTTCAGCGTGGTCTGCCAGCTGCCCTCGGTGTCGTGGATGACGATGTAGTCGATCTTGCCCGTCTTGGGCCGGTTCGCGAGGTCGTGGTTGCCGTAGTTGGTGGCAGCAGGCCCAGTGGACTCGTACGGCGCCGGCAGCGACTCGCAAGCCAGCTGTACCGGGCACTGCACTCCATCAGCGGCCTTACGCGGAGCACCAGCCGGCAGGCCGACACGGGCGAGCTGCGCCTTCTCCGGCGTCACCTTGAGCGGCGGCATAACGAGCTGCTGGCCGGTGTTCGTAGTACGGGCTGCGCCGCGGGCCAGGATCTCGTAGACGTCGTCGGCGAAGGCAGAGGCGCTAGTACGGTCCGCTGCTCCGGCGTACGTGCTCACTGCGCCGTACCAGGAAGCCGGAGACGTCGTAGCGCCCACAGGCAGGTCCAGTGAGCGCTGGTAGGAGGCCAGAAGCGCAGCGCCACCAGCGATGTTGGCGGCCGCGTCGTTGCGCAACGCAACGGGATCGAGGCCGGTCAGGTCCGATGCCTTGTACAACGTCCGCAGCGAGTCAGGCTTGGCCAGCTTCTGGCCGGTGGAGCGGTCCACCAGCGTGCCGGCGGCAACAGCCGTCAGGTGCATCGGCCCGAAGCCGCCCGACGTGCTCGACTTGCCCTGGTGGTCGTCCCACCGGGTCTCCGCATAGGACACAGCCAGCAGTACCGACTCCGGTACTCCGTACTGAGCTGAGGCTGCGCGGAAGGCCTCAGCAGCGGCCGTGGACGCGGGACCCGGCGTCGCAGCTGTCGCCGCGTGCTGGTCACCGGACGACACGCCGGTCAAGGTTATGGGCAGCGCAACCGCTACCAGTGCGGCGAGAATCTTCGGACGACGACGCATGTTTGTTCTCCCTGACCCAGATGGGACACCGGTCACTCAGACCGGCAGCCTGTTCACTTTGGGTCGCGGAGATCCGGATGTCAACGGTTAACCAAAGTTGTGGTCAGAAGGTTCGATTCTGACGACAACTGAGGTCCCCATGGGGTCACGACACAGGGTTACGGAGCAAGGCGATGGAAGCGTTGCCGTTGGCGTTCACGACGGGCTGGGCGAGCGGCATCAACGCCTACGCCTGTGTGCTGATCCTCGGCCTGCTCGGCCGCTTCGCCGACGTCGACGAGATCCCGGACTCGCTCACCGGCAACGGCGTGCTGATCGCCGCCGGCGTCCTGTTCGCGTTCGAGTTCGTCGCCGACAAGATCCCGTACATCGACTCGGCCTGGGACGCCATCTCCACGGTGATCCGGCCGACCGTCGGCGCGATCCTCGCCGCGCTGCTGTCCGGCGAGGCGAGCACCCTGAACCAGGCGGTGATCGCCACCACCGGCGGCGTGGTCGCCCTGGTCTCGCACCTGGTGAAGTCGAGTCTGCGGCTCGCGATCAACACCTCCCCCGAGCCCGCCAGCAACATCGTGGCCTCCTCCGGCGAGGACGTCGCCGTCGCCGGCGTCGTCACGCTGGCCGCGTTCCACCCCACCGCCGCCCTGATCATCGCCGCCATCCTGCTGCTGATCGGGCTCGTCTCCGTGTACTTCGCGTTCCGCGCGATCCGCCGGGGACTCGCCAGGTTCCGTGCCTGGCGAGAGAAACGAAGCAATCCAGCACCTGGGAGCAGTGCAGTCTGATGTCTCGCGTGATCGTCATCGGGGCCGGCCTAGCCGGTCTCGCCACCGCCGTACGCCTGGCCAAGCTCGGCCACCAAGTCACGATCTGCGAGAAGGACGACCGCCTGGGCGGCGCCCTCGGCCGGGTCGAGGCCGACGGCTTCACCTGGGACGCAGGAGCAGCCAGTACTACGCTGCCGGCCGCCCTGCGCGACCTGTTCCGCAAGAGCGGCCGCCCGATCGAGAGCCTGGCTCAGCTGGAGCCAATCACCGAGCCGCGGCGCCACCTGTTCAGTGACGGCTCCGTGCTCGACCTACCGATCGCCGACCGCGCGGCACAGTCCGAAGCCTGGGCACACCTCGCCGACGACAAGACGGCGCAGCAGTGGACGGATCTGGTCGACAAGTACGGCGAGACCTGGCAGATCCTGCGCAAGTCCTCGCTGGAGCCGCCACTGATGGACAAGCTGCCGCTAGCCGCCATCCGCAGCCTCAAGCCGTGGCAGTCGCTCGAGCGCGCGGCACAGCGCAACCTCGACGACGAGCGGGCGCGGGCAGTACTGCGGCACTACGCGACCCAGCACGGCTCCGATCCGAAGCTCACTCCCGGCTACGTCGGGGTGTGGTCGTACCTGGAGCGTACGTTCGGGCGCTGGACCATTCAGGGCGGATTCGGCGTACTTGCCGATGCTCTGGCGCAGCGAGCTAGCGAACGCAAGATCGACATCCACACCAACGCAGAGGTCGTCGGGGTCGACACGGCCCACGGCCAGGTGACAGGTGTCCGGCTAGCCGACGGCAAGACGCTGCCGGCCGAGATCGTGGTCAGTGACATCGATCCGCGCGACCTCTACGGCCAGCTGGTCACCGATCCGCACGCCAAGAAGGTCCGGCGCCAGGTCCTGTCCACACACCAGGCTCAGGCTGCGTACGTCGTGCACCTCGGTCTGCGGGAGCCGGTGCAGTCTCTACCGTTCGAAACCGTGCTGCACGGCAGTCCGACAGTAGTGGTCCGCACTGGAGGACAGGCACCGGCCGGACACCAGGCGTGGACGGTACTGGTCCACGGCTACCCCACTGACGACGTACTGGACCTCCTGGTGGCCCGCGGCCTGCACATCCGGGACAAGGTCGTTTCCCGGCAGACCTCTCCCTCCTGGTGGGCCGGAGTGGCCTGGGAGGGCAACAAAACCGCCAAGCGACGAGCGGCCAACACCTCCCCGGTCAAGGGCCTGTACTGCGTGGGCGCAGGCGCCCATCCCGGTGTCGGAGTACCGGCGACGACCCTCGGAGCGGCCCTCGTTGCGGATGCCGTCGGCAAGGCCTGATCGCGGCAACCTAAGATTGATCGTTCATGTGTGCCGTGTCGGGGCCAAGCCGAAGGTGAGCTGGCCCGGCAGTAGAGAGGACCCCGGTGGATCAATCCCCCACGTCGACCGACCTGGAGAACGTCGAGCGCACTGAGCTCGAGGCCGAGCAGCAGCACGTCGACCGGGTCTACACCCGGGTCGCCGAAGCCGCCCGGTCGGCCTCCCGGATCGCGGTCGAAGGGCACCAGCGCGGTCAGGCCCAGAATGTCGGCCGCGTCCGCGACGAGGAGCAGACCGGTCTGTACGAGCGGGATGTGCTGGTGTTCGCCGCAGCGCGCCGGATCGCCGAGCTGGACGCCGAGCACGAGGGCCTGGTCTTCGGCCGGCTCGACTCCGACCAGGGCGACGACACTGAGGTCGCCACGTCCGCAGCGGGCCTGGAGAAGCTGTACGTCGGCCGCATCGGCGTCCGCGACGCCGAGTACGAACCACTGGTGATCGACTGGCGCGCCCCGGCGGCCGAGCCGTTCTACCGCGCCACCGCGACCGACCGGCTGAAGGTCGTCCGCCGGCGCGTACTGCGCAACAAGGGTCCGCGGATCGCCGGGCTCGAGGACGACCTGCTAGCGCCCGAGCGTGCGCCCGCCGATCTGCCTGTGCTCGGCGAAGGCGCCCTGATGGCGTCCCTGTCCCGGGCCCGCGGCCACACGATGCGCGACATCGTCGCCACCATCCAGGCGGAGCAGGACGAGGCGATCCGGGCACCCGCCCGCGGCGTCACCGTCATCGGCGGCGGCCCCGGCACTGGCAAGACGGTCGTAGCACTGCACCGCGCCGCCTACCTCCTGTACTCCGACCGCAGGCGCTTCGAGCGCGGCGGCGTCCTGGTGGTCGGCCCGTCAGCCGCCTTCATGGCCTACATCGAGCGAGTGCTCCCGAGCCTCGGTGAGAACACCGTGTCACTCAGGGCCGTCGGCGAGCTCGTAGACGGCGTACGGGCGACTGCTGTCGACGATGCGGATGTTGCCGCGATCAAGGGCTCCCTGCGGATGCGTGGGCTGCTCGCCAAGGCAGCACGCGACCGGGTGCCCGAGGCGCCGACCAGCCTCCGGGTGTTCGTCAACGGCGCGACTGTCGAGCTGGACGCGAACCAGCTCGACAACGTCCGCCGCAACGCCCTGCGCCGTACGCCGCGCAACCGGGCCGGCGCCGAAGCCCGCAAGGGTCTAGTCGCCGCACTGTGGCAGCGCTTCCCCGACGACCTCCGCAACGGCGTCTACGGCGACCGCGAGTCGTTCGGCGACATCGTGACGGACCTGCCCGCCTACCGGTCGTTCTTCGCCGCCTGGTGGCCACCGCTCACTCCCGGCACCGTACTGCGCTGGCTGGGCGACTCCCGGCGTGCACAGCGCTGGGGCCGCGGTGACTTCAGCCCGGCGGAGATCGACTCGTTGTCGGCGGCTGTACGGAGTACGAATGAGTTCACCATCGCGGACGTCGCATTGCTCGATGAGCTGAGCACTGTGCTCGGCAGGCCGCCCGTGATCGAGGCTGGCAAGGACGAGGAGTTCGACTGGCTCGAAGGGCTCTCGGACGGCGTCAACGAAGTACTTACCACGTCAGAGCGCCGTGCACGGGCAGCAGCGGCGGCAGACGCCGACGAGCCCGACGAGTACGCCCACGTGCTGGTGGACGAGGCGCAGGACCTCTCCCCCATGCAGTGGCGCATGGTGACTCGCCGCGGCCCGCAGGCCAGCTGGACGATCGTGGGCGACCCTGCCCAGAGCTCCTGGCCTGACCCGGCCGAGGCTCGTGCTGCGATGGACTCGATGCTGTCGCACCTGCAGCGGCACACGTTCCGGCTCTCGACGAACTACCGGAACTCGGCGGAGATCTACGCCTTCGCCGGTCAGGTGATCCGTCAGCAGATCCCGGACGCCGACCTGCCGAACGCAGTACGGCGTACTGGCGTGGAGCCCGAGCACCGGATCTTCGACGCAGCCAAGGTCGCCGAAGCAGTCGCGGACGCAGCCGGTGAACTCCTCCAGCTGGTCGAGGGCACCGTCGGCGTCATCGTGCCGCCGAAGCTCCGCCCGGGGATCGACGCCGTACTGGCCGAGCTCGGCGACGCCCGCGTGGTTGCCCTGAGCCCCCTGGACTCCAAGGGCCTCGAGTACGACGCAGTGATTGTGGTCGAGCCAGACCGCATCGTCAGCGACACACTGGGCGGCGTCCGGGCGCTGTACGTCGTACTGACCCGTGCCACTCAGCGCATGATCACCATCAACAGCACCACCCACTGGCTGCCCAAGTAGCAGAAGCCGCCGCGCGACACCATCCCTTCGGGGCGTCATCGAAAGGCCAGGCGATCGGCCTGCCGCCATGACTTGATTCCGTCGTCTCTGACGAATCAAGTGATGGGAGCAGGACATGGCGATCAAGACCCGGAGGATGGTGGCCGCGACGGCCATCGCGGTACTGGGGATCAGCGGACTCTCAGCGCAGACAGCTTCGGCGGACCCACCGTGCTATGCCGGCGAGGTCTGCGCGTACTACCAGGGTTCGCTGGTGTCCAAGTTCTCGCCGGTGAGCTCGGGCAACTGCCGCTACATCTCGCACACTTTCGACCGGCTGTGGAACCGCTCCAGCTTCCACCAGCGCGCCTGGTCGGGAACGAACTGCAGCGGCCGTAACCAGCTCGTCGCTCCCCACGAGAGCGCGGGCATCAACTACTTCTGGAGTGTCGGCGGCTACTGATCCTGGCTAGCCGCGGGGAATGACGTAGTCGACGAGGTCGGCATCGTCCGGCGAGAGGTCGGCCCAGCGGGCGGTGTGGTGCAGGACTGTCAGACCGGACGTCGGGTATTTCTGGGTGAGTTCGACACGGTTCGGGCTGGTGCCGTCGAGGGCCAGCTCGTCCGCGAGCCAGGGGATGCCCGGTGCGTGGCCGACGATGACCACAGTCCGGACCTCGGCCGGTATGTCGTGGATGACGTCGAGTAGTTCCTCGGTACCGGCGCTGTAGATCCGGCGGTCGTACCAGATGTCCGTGGCGATGGCGCCGGCCTCGGCGGCGTACTGCCAGGTCTCCCGGGTGCGGATCGACGGCGAGCACAGGACCAGCTCGGCTTCGATGCCTTGGGCAACTAGATACCGGCCGGCCGCCGCGGCGTCGGCGCGGCCGCGGTCGGCGAGTGGCCGCTCGAGGTCGGGCATCGATTCGGGCGGCACCGCTTTGGCGTGCCGGAGCAGGACCAGGGTGCGGTCGATCAGGAGATCGGACGGGTCAGCCATCGGCCCAGGATAGGGGCTAAACGACCGTCGACTGCAGGTTGCGGTAGACCTGACGCGTCGACGTCGACCGGTTCAAGGTGATGAAGTGGATGCCCGGCGCGCCGCCGGCGAGCAGCCGGTCGCACAGCTCGCTGGCGACCTCGATGCCGACGGCACGCACCGCGGCCGGGTCATCCGCGACCGCGTGCAGCTGGTCGGTGACCACCTTCGGCAGCGCCATCCCGGTCAGCTCGGCCATCCGCTGGATCTGCTTGATGTTCGTCACCGGCATGATGCCCGGCAAGATCGGGATGTCGCAGCCCAGGGCCGACGCCCGGTCGACCAGCCGGAAGTAGTCGTCCGCGCCGAAGAACATCTGCGTGATCGCATAGTCGGCCCCGGCTGCCGCCTTCGCCGCGAGAACGCGGGCGTCGGAGTCGAAGTCCTTCGCCTCCGGATGCTTGTCGGGGAAGGCAGCGACGCCGACGCAGAAGTCGCCGAGCTCACGGACCAGCTCGACCAGCTCGACCGCGTGGTTCAACCCCTCGGGATGCGCGACCCACGGCTGCGACGGCCCGCCCGGCGGGTCCCCTCGCAGCGCGAGCACATTGCGCACGCCCGCGCCGGCGTACGCGCCGATCACCGACCGCAGCTCGTCGCGCGAGTGCGACACGCAGGTCAGGTGCCCGAGCGGCGTCAGCGAGGTGTCCTGGGCGACCCGCTCGGTGACCCGGATGGTGCCGTCCCGGGTCGTACCACCGGCGCCGTACGTGATCGAGACGAAGGTCGGCCGGAGCTGCTCGATCTCGCGGATCGAGCGCCACAGCACCTCCTCGGCCTCGGGCGTCTTCGGCGGGAAGAACTCGAACGAGAACGAGGGCTCGCCGGTCGACAGCAGCTCCCGGATCGTCGGCGTACTGCCGGGGAGCGTGGACGGGAGACCGGTTGCCATGAGGTCAAGGCTACCGGGGCGTGGGCGCGGGCGACGGGACCGACTACTCTCCGAGACGTGTATGCCGACGCAGACATCCCGACCGAGATCCAGCAGGCACTGACCAGCTTCCTGGACATCCAGCAGGAACGGCTCGCCGCGATCGGACCGGAGCTCGAGGAGCAGGTCCAAGCCGCGCGAGACGCGACCAGCGGCGGCAAGCGCCTGCGGCCCTCGTTCTGCTACTGGGGCTTCCGCGCGGCCGGTGGCGATCCGCGGCTGCCGATCCTGAAGGCGGCGGCCAGCCTGGAGATGCTGCACGTCAGCGCACTCGTGCACGACGACGTGATGGATTCCTCCGATGTACGCCGGGGCGCCCCGGCCGCTCATCGGCGCTTCGAGGCGCTGCAGCGGGCCCGGTCCGAGAAGAGCGGCAACGGTGGTGACCCGGTCGGTTTCGGGGTCGGCGCGGCCATCCTGCTCGGCGACCTGTGCCTGATCTGGGCCGACGAGATGATGCACACGTCCGGTTTCGACGCTGCTGCGTTGGCGAGTGCCTCGAAGTTCTTCGATGCCGTCCGGGTAGAGGTAATCGCCGGGCAGTACCTCGACCTGGTCGCGCAGGCCTCCGGTGAGGCCGACATGGATCGGGCGTTGCGCGTACTCCGGTACAAATCGGCCACCTACACAGTCGAGCGGCCGCTGCACATCGGTGCCGCTCTCGGTGGCGGTGGGCAGCACCTCATCGACTCGCTGTCGTCGTACGGGCTGCCGTTGGGTGAGGCGTTCCAGTTGCGCGACGACCTGCTCGGGGTTTTCGGCGATCCGTCGCTGACCGGCAAGCCGGCCGGGGACGACCTGCGCGAGGGCAAGCGGACGGTACTGACCGCGTACGCCGTCGAGCACGCGTCGGAGGTGCAGCTGACCGAGTTCGACCGGCTCTTCGGGCGGCCCGACCTGGACGACGACGAGATCCAGTTGCTGCGCGAGATCCTCCAGGACAGCCGCGCGGTCCAGGCCTGTGAGGACCTGATCACCGAACGCACCGAGGACGCCCTCGACGCTCTCGACCGCTCTCCCATCGAAGACGAGACCTCCCGCAAGGCACTCGCCGACCTCGCGATCGCCGCCACCGCCCGACACCTCTGACAGATGTGGCCACTCGCACCTGAGCTCTCCCGGCCGCGGATTCTCCGGCAGAGCTGGTGCGACCTGTCCTTCATCCACTGGGCAGTGGAGCCGGCGACAGTCGCGCACTACTTCCCTGCCGGCACGCGGCCCGACACGTTCGAGGGACGCACGTACGTCGGGCTGGTGCCGTTCCGGATGGTCTTGCACGGCACGTTCCCGGAGACCAACATCCGCCTGTACTCCGTCGACGGCACCGGCAGGCGCGGCGTGGTATTCCTCAGCCTCGACGCGAGCCGTCTAGCGGTCGTAGTAGCGGCCCGGAGCGTCTTCGGCATCCCCTACCGCTGGGCCCGCATGCAGCATCACCAGCAAGGCAACCACCACACATATACGTCTCTATTGCGTTGGCCCGGCACTACCGCCAGCAGCAGAATCGAGACGCGTGTCGTCGCTCAACTGGAGCCCGGCCCGCTAGAGCACTTCCTGACCGCCCGCTGGGGCCTACACCTCACCAGAGCCGGCCGTACGTGGTACCTGCCCAACGAGCACCCTGCCTGGGTTCTGCATCACGCGGAGCTCCACACGTTCGAAGACAACGGCCTACTCGCCTCTGTCGGGCTGGGTGAGCTCAGCAACCGCCCACCCGATCACGTGGCCTTCAGTGCGGGAGTACCGGCTCGCTTTGGCCTTCCTAGAGGACCGGTACCTCGGTGACGAGGTCTGGTACGTCGTCAGCCTCGCGGAGGAACACCCGGAGCTGACCGGACTCGTTGGCGTCCTCGGTGAAGATCTGCAGGGCTACATCGACCGTGTCGTGGTCGTGGTCGAGCAGCTCACGCCAGCCCTCCCAGAGCACCACCTCTGGCTCGCCAGTCGACCGGTCGCTCAGCGAGTCGGCCAGGGCATCCCAGTTGCGGCCGAACCAGCGCGGTAGATCGAAGGCGGTCGCACAGACGTCAAGCAAGCCCGTCTTGTCGTGCACGCCGGTCGTGTCGAGGAGAACGAAGTTCCAGCCGGCTGTGGTCACGCTGCGGCGGACCTCGTCGACAGTGAGCTTCGATGGCCACCGGTACACGCCAGGGCGCAAGCCGGCGCTCAGCAGCGTGCTCAGGTCAGTCATCCGTCGGTCCCCCCGTCCGCTTGGATCCGGCGGAACGACTTGTAGTGATCCTCGGTGTAATAACGCTCGTCACCCTTCCCAGTCACGATCCGGCGGGCGCCGCGATCCTTCTCGCCGGGGGTCTTCACGGTGAACTCGTGGTAGTAGCCCCGGTCCTGCCGGGGCAGGAGCTTCTCGAAGTTGCCGAACACGGCTCCGTCCCGGCTGTACGGGTACGGCCCGCCCTTGTCGATCAATTCGAGCGTCTGCCGGGCCTCCTGGGGAAGGTCGGCCACGGGCACATAAGCAAGGCCGCTGACTGGATCCTTGGTCGGTGCAGCCTCAGCAGGCTTCGAAACGCCGCAGCCGATCAGCGAGGCGGCCAGGGTGATCACCAGCATCGCGATCAGGACCGCGGCGACGATCCGGGCCGCCTTCGGGTTGTTCATCATCTGGCGGCTCGCAACCGCCTGCTGAACTCCCCCGCCGCCGCGGCCGGGTCATCCGCCTCAGTGATCGCCCGTACTACGACCACTCGGCTGGCGCCGGCTTCGAGCACCTGGTCCAGCCGGTCGAGGTCGATCCCGCCAATGGCGAACCACGGCTTCACCGGGTGCCGGCTGGCGGCGTACGAGACGAGCTCGAGCCCGGCGGCACTGCGGCCGGGCTTGGTCGGAGTCTCCCAGGTCGGGCCGACGCAGAAGTAGTCCGAGCCCTGCTCGTCGACAGCTGCGTTCACCTGGCTGAAGGTGTGAGTGGAGCGGCCTATCACCGGCTCCATCCCGGTGATGGCTCGTGCAGCCCTCACCGGCAGGTCGCGTTGGCCAAGGTGCAGGACGTCGGCTCCGGCGGCGAATGCGATGTCGGCGCGGTCGTTGACGGCCAGCAGCTTGCCGTGCCGCCTACAGGCGGCCGCGAACACCTCTAGCGCCGCCAGCTCGTCAGCGGCCTCCAAGTCCTTCTGCCGCAGCTGCACGATGTCGACGCCACCACCCAGTGCGGCATCCAGGAACTGCTCCAGGTCGCCCTGCTTCTCCCGCGCGTCAGTACACAGGTAGAGGTAGGCGTCGGCGAGTCGGTCACGCAATCCAGCGTCAGCGGTGTGCTCAGTCACAGTGCTCAGCCTGCCACGTGCCCTCTTTCAATGTGTTCAGGCGTCGTAGTCTTACGGCATGGCTGAGCGAACCTGCGATGTCGTCATCATCGGTGCGGGGCTCATCGGCCTTGCGACTGCTTGGCGACTCGCTGTAGACGGTATCCAGGTGACGGTATGTGACCCGACACCAGGTAGCCAGACGTCCTCGGTCGCCGCCGGCATGCTGGCCCCGGTCACCGAGGTCGAGTACGGCGAGGACGCCCTGCTCGCCCTCAACCTGGCCAGTGTCGCCGCCTGGCCCGGCTTCGCCGAAGAGCTGGAAGCGCTCACCGGCCAGTCCGCCGGGCTCAATCGCACTGGAACTCTCTCGGTCGCGTACGACGCCGACGACGCAGCCGCGATCCGCCGGCTCGCCGACTACCAGCGCAGGCTCGGGCTGGAGGTCGAGGAGCTCTCTGGCCGCGAGGCTCGCAAACGCGAGCCTCTACTCGCAGCCGGCGTCGCAGCAGGCGTCTGGGTCCCCGGCGACCACTCCGTGGACAACCGCCAAGCCGTGGCCACTCTCCTACGCGCCGCCGAGCTGACCGGCGTGCAGCTAGTCCGCCAGCGCGTCAAGCGGGTCGTAGTGTCCGGTACTACGGCCGTGGGGGTCGAGCTAGAGGACGGTTCGGCCATCCACGCAGGCCAGGTCATCGCCGCGGCCGGCCCCTGGTCGGGACAGCTCGAAGGCGTCCCGGCCGAGTTGCGGGTGCCCGTGCGCCCGCTCAAGGGCGAGATCCTGCGGCTCCGAGTGCCCAAGGCGTACCAACCGGCCCTGAACCACACAGTGCGGGCGACAGCGCGTGGCTTTGCCGTCTACCTGGTCCCGCGGCCGGGTGGCGAGCTGGTGGTCGGGGCGACCACTTCAGAGCTCGGCTACGACACTCGGGTGCTCGCCGGCGGAGTGTTCGCCCTGCTGCGGGATGCACGCATGATCCTGCCGATCACGGACGAACTGGAGCTAGTAGAGGCAGTGGCTGGGCTACGACCGGCTACGCCCGACAACGCTCCGATCCTGGGGCCGTCCGGCCTCGACCGGCTGCTGTGGGCGACAGGGCACTACCGCAACGGAGTACTGCTGACGCCGGTCACGGCACAGGTCATCGCCGAGACAGTACGGACCGGTGTCCTTCCCGAGCTGGCGAGACCGTTCCTGGCCAGCCGCTTCGCCGAAGTTAAGGTGGCGCCATGAACGTGCTCGTCAACGGCAGTACCGAGCAGATCGCGGCGGGGACGACTGTCGCCGAGGTGGTCG
>Ga0190275_10002031_pt1 | contig 14749 bp, 9 predicted proteins | sample Popmic550T_FD_133745 | JGI IMG/M metagenome (GOLD analysis project Ga0190275, IMG submission 133745) | Populus adjacent soil microbial communities from riparian zone of Yellowstone River, Montana, USA - 550 T | ecosystem: Environmental > Terrestrial > Soil > Riparian zone > Trees stand | place... | reverse complement strand
TTCGGACTGCCGAACAATCCGGATCTGGCTTCCTTCAGGCCGACGATGTCGTCTGCCTTGACCCAGCCGGGCGAGCCGGTCGGGAAGCGGGTCTTGGCGCGCGCGGCAAGCTCGCGCGCCGTTTTCTGGTCGCCGCGCGCGAGCGCTGCCTGCGCGGAAGCAAGATCGGCATCCGCAAGGTTGCCCTTGCGGCCGTAGGCCATGGCGAGCTGCGAGTAGACTTCCGGCATCTCCGGCTCGCGCGCCATGGCGACGCGCAACAGCGTGATCGCCTCGTCCGAATACTTGTTCTCGCCGGTTCCGATCAGCGCCTGACCGAGCATGATGCGGATCAGCGTCGCGTTCGGGGCAAGCGCCGCGGCGCGGCGCAGTGGCGCGATCGCTTCTGCGGGATGCGCGCTCTCGAGCAGCGCCTGGCCCTTGAGCTCGTGGAAGTACGGGTTGTTCGGCTGCGCCTGGATCAGTGCGTCGATCTGCGTCAGCGCACCCGACAGATTGCTGGTGCGATACGCCGAGATGGCGCGCGCATAGCGCGCCGGCAGGCTGGTGTCGGTCGAGGGATAGCGCCGCATGACCGAATCCGGCCGGTCGAGAAAGCCCGCGAGCTTGGCGCGCATCATGTCATGGCGCAGTTGCAGCTCGGGCGGGTCGGGCTTGTCCCAATAACCGCTGGTCTTGATCAGGTCTTCCAGGTGCGCCATCCGCTCGCGCGGCATCGGATGCGTCTGCTGATAGGGATCGATGCGCGAGGAGATGACCAGCTGATCGTCGAGGAACCGCTTGAAGGTCAGGTACATGCCCTTCGCGGACTGCTGCGTGGCGTTGAGAAACTTGACGCCCGCGCGGTCCGCCGCCTCTTCCTGCGCGCGAATATAAGAGAGCATCGTGCGGCGGATCATTTCCTGCGGGCCCTGGATCAGCGCGGGTGCGATCTGGCCCATGTTCGTTCCGGAGGAGCCGCCGGCGGTGGCGGCGCCGGCCAATGCACCAACGCCGAGCAGCATCGCGATGATCGAGGCGGTTTGCGCATTGGCCATCTGCTCGCGCAGCCGCGACAGGTGACCGCCCGACATGTGGCCGGTCTCGTGCGCCAGCACGCCGATGACCTCGTTCGGGGTCTTCGCACTATAGAGCGCGCCGACATTCATGAAGATGCGCCTTCCGTCCATCACGAAGGCGTTGAAGGCGCGGTCGTTGATCAGCACGACCTGCACGTTCTGCTGCGCGAGACCCGCCGCCTTGAGGATCGGCGCGGTATAGTCGCGCATCAGCTGCTCGATCTCGGCATCGCGGATGAGCGGCAGGGCGGGCCGGCCCTTGGGCTGGGACATCGCGGGCTGGCTCGCCAGCGTGAGCGCCGCGGCGGTAGCGATTGCGATTGCGCGCGATGCTGGCATCGCGCGGCGCGCCCTGCTAAGTGTCTCGCCGGCCATCCGGAATCCCAAATCGCTGTTTCGCCGCAAACTAGGGACCCGGGCGGTTGGGGTCAACGCGCGCCGGATCACGCTTCGCGGCGCCGCCGCTGAACCAAAAGCCTGCCGATTGCGGCACCAGCGAGGCGGTATAACCGGCTGGAATCTCAGGAGAACGCTTGATGCTCGATACCGCGCGCCGCCTCCTGGTGCCGTCCGCGCGCAGCGATGTTCCGCCCTTCATGGTGATGGACGTGATGGCGGCTGCTGCGCGTATCGAGGCGGCTGGCGGGCACGTGATTCACATGGAAGTCGGGCAGCCCGCCGCGCCTGCGCCGCGCACCGCCATCGCCGCCGCAAAGGGCGCGCTCGACAAGGCGGACATCGGCTACACCCAAGCGCTCGGCATCCCGGCGCTGCGTGCGCGGATTTCGCGGCACTATGCGGAGGCTCACGGCGTGACGGTCGAACCGGAACGCATCGCGGTGACGACAGGCTCCTCGGCCGGCTTCATCCTGGCGTTTCTGTCGCTGTTCGAGCCGGGCGATCGCGTCGCGGTCGCTTGCCCCGGCTATCCGCCGTACCGTCACATCCTCACTGCGCTGGGCTGCGAGCCGGTGCTGATCGAGATCTCGGAAGCGACGCGCTGGTCGATCACCATCGATGCATTGCTCGCGGCGCACCGGCGCGCGCCGCTCAAGGGCGTGCTGGTCGCAAGCCCGGCCAATCCGACCGGCACGATGATGCGGCCCGCCGCGCTCGCCGAGCTGATCGAGGCGGCGGAAGGTGAGGGCATCCGCTTCATCTCGGACGAGATCTATCACGGGCTCGACTATGCGTTTCCGGCCGAGACCGCGGCGAAATTCTCCGACAATGCCGTGATCATCAACTCGTTCTCCAAGTACTTTTGCATGACGGGCTGGCGCATCGGCTGGATGGTCGCGCCGGATGCGCTGGTGCGGCCGATCGAGCGGCTGCAGCAAAACCTCGCCATCTCGGTGCCGACGCTGTCGCAGATCGCCGCCGCCGCTGCCTTCGACGGGCGTGACGAGATGGAAGCGGTGAAGCACGGCTACGAGGAGAATCGGCGCATCCTGGTCGAGGGGCTGCCGCAGGCGGGGCTTACCAGATTTCTGCCGGTCGATGGTGCGTTCTACCTCTATGCCGATGTGTCGCATTTCACTGACGACAGCCTGAACTTTGCGAAGCGGATGCTCGAGGAAGCCGGCGTCGCCGCCACGCCCGGCATCGACTTCGATCCGGTCGATGGCAAGCATTTCGTGCGCTTCTGCTACGCCGGTTCCGCCGCTGACATGCGCGAAGCAGTCGATCGACTCGGCGGCTGGCTCGGACAGCTCTGATTGGTTCGCGAAGAACGCGCTACGAGGCGATCACGATGTCGGAGTGGAACTGCTTGGCATAGGTCGCGATCTCATCTGCGCGATCCAGTTTGTTGATGATCCGACGCGCGTTCTTCCAATCGGTTTTCGTTTTGTTGAAATAATTACTGAGTTTCTTGCTCGTGAACGTTCCGCGAGTCATGCCTTCAAACATTATGTTGGAAGCTGTGACGGGATCGAGCGCGAGGTCCGGTTTGCCGGCCAGATCGATGCCCAGGATGGTGCCCATCGCCTTGTAGTTCGCCTGCCACGTGAGCTGCACCAGGCCGCGGCCATAGTACACCTGTCCATCGACGACCTTGGCGTACTTGTAACCTCTTTTCTTCACGTAGGCCCTCGCTTGCGCGTCGGTTTTCTTGAAGCCTTCACGGACGGGAAGCATGTTCGCACCGCATTCCGCCAGAACCGTCGCCAGCATGTAAGCAAGCCAGCGTTCGTCGGTCAGGCCGCTCGCCTCCCAAGCGTCGAGCACGGTGGTGACTCCCTTGACGGTAGATGCCTTCAGCGCACCGCTGAACGGCCCGGACTTGATGCCATCGAAAAACTTCTTACGATTAATTGCCATACTACCCTGCTCCCAGGTTGAACGTGACTTTTAATTCTACGGAAGAGAGAAGGTTTTGCAACCGCAGGATCCGCAGTTCATGGTGAGCACTGCGGTCGTCGGCAACATGCGCGAAGCCGTGACGCGCATTGGGCGCTGGTTGCATCGCTGACTCGCGGGAAAGTTATGGCGCAGGCAGTTGCGTCAGCGCGTCTTGCGCGCTAAATCCATCGCCCTCACACCAGCATTGGCTCGCCGACGTGCGAAGTCCGCGCTTGTCGTAGCCGTGACCCGAAATGGAGCGAATAGGAATGTGGAGCGGCCCCAAGGGCACCAGTACGGAAGATCGACTCGCGCGTGCGCAGGAAGCCAAGAAAGCATTGCTGGAGCGCTTCCGCTCCGCGCCCAAGCCGGGCGATCCGGTCTACGAGGAACAGCAGGCGAAGTTGAGGGAGGTCGCCGAGGCGCGACGTCTGCGCGAGGAGCAGCGCGCCCGCCAGAAGGCCGAGGAAGAGGCACGGCGCGCCGAACAGGCTCGCCTGAAGGCCGAGCGTGACGCCGAAGAGGCGCGTGTCGCCGCCGAGAAGGCCGCCAAGCTCGCCGCCGAGGAAACCGCCATTATGGCGGCGCTCAAGGCCGAGGAAGAGGAAAAGCAGGCCGCGCTGCTCGCCGAGCAGAAGGCCGCGCGCGACGCCCGCTACGCTGCGCGCAAGGCGGCCAAGAAAGAGCGCCGGCGCGGGTACTGAGCGCTCCGCTCAGAACTCCGCCTCTAGCTCGTTACTTCCTCCCGCGACGCTTCTGCCGATGCGGGAGGCGCGAGGCTAGGGCTTTGCGCCTCACTCCGCCTTGACGCCCGCCGCCTTGATGATCGGCCACCACTTCTCGATCTCGGCCTTCTGAAACGCCGCGAGCCCTTCGGGCGTCTGCTGCGCCGGCGCCGCAACGTCGAGACCGAGCTCCGCGAGCCTGGCCTTGATGGCGGGGTCCGCGAGCACCTGACGCATCGCGCCATTGATCTTGTCGATTGCCTCTTTCGGCGTGCCCTTCGGCGCCCAGAAGCCGAACCAGCCGGACATCAGGAAGCCCGGCACGCCGCCTTCGGCCGAGGTCGGAATGTCGGGGATCGACTCCGAGCGGGTGGCTGAGAGGTTGGCGATCGCCTTGATCGTGCCGGCGCGCACCTGCGGCAGCGACACCGCGCCCTGCACGACCAGCAGGTCGACCTGACCCGACACGAGGTCGGTCATCGCCGGGCCCGCGCCGCGATAGGGGATGAATGTGACTTCGGTCTTCGTCTCTCGCTGAAGCAAGATCCCCGAGACCTGCGCGGCGGCATTCTGGTTCACGAACGTGACCTTGCCGGGCTCCTTCTTCATCAGCGCGACCAGCTCCGGCAGCGTGTTCGCGGCGAGGTTTTTCTTCGCGACCAGCAATTGCGGATTGTTCGAGATCAGCCCGATCGGCTCGAAGTCCTTCTCCAGATCGTAGTTGAGCTTGTAGATGATGCTGCCGACATGCGTGTCCCACTGGCCGATGTCGATGGTGTAGCCATCGGCCGGTGCGCGCGCGAGGCGTCCGACGCCAATGCTGCCGCCCGCGCCGCCGACATTCTCGATCACGATCGGCTGGCCGAGCAGCGGTCGCATGCGCTCCGCCATGATGCGCGCGGTGGTGTCGGTCGAGCCGCCGGGCGGGAAGGGGACGATGAGCGTGATCGGGCGCGAGGGGAAGGGCTGAGCGTGGGCGGCGGTGAGCGCGGCCAGCATGAGCCCGATGCACGAGAGCAGGCGAAGCATGAGTTCCCCCAAACCAATTTAGTCTACCGCAGTGCCGCCGCGATGTTGCCGCCGTCGACTGTCGTGACATCGGCCGTGGTTTTCAACGCCAGCGCCTGCGACACAAACGCCTGCGCGACATCCTCGGCCGTCACCTCGCGCTGCAAGAGGTTGCCGCGCATGTACTCTTCTTCCGACACGCCGCGCGCCTTCGCCCGCTCGCGGATGAAATCGCCGGTTACGATGCCGGAGCGGATGCGATCCGCGTTCACCGCATTGGAGCGAATGCCGGCCGCGCCATAGTCGAGCGCGTACTGGCGCGAAAGGAAGAGGGTCGCGGCCTTGGGCAACCCGTACGGCCCAAAGTTCGGCCCCGGATTGATCGCCTGCTTCGACGCGTTGAACAGCAGGCAGCCGCCGGTCGCCTGCGCCAGCATGATCTTCACCGCCGCCTGCGCGGCGCGTTGGTGGCCGTAGAAGTTCAGCTCGAAACTTTTCCGGATTGCGGCTTCGTCGATCTCGCCGATCTTGCCCTGCGGCGGCGTCGCGCCCGCGTTGGAGACGAGAATGTCGAGGCCGCCGAAGGCTTCGACGACGGCCGCGAAGGCGCGGTTGATCGACTCTACGTCAGTGACATCGCAAGACATCGCAGCGCCGCCGATGGCCTTCGCCTTCTCTTTCGCAGCGTTCTCGTTCACGTCGAGCAACGCGACCTCAGCGCCCGCAGCGGCGAACGCTTTCGCGGTCGCGGCGCCGATTCCGCTACCGGCACCCGTCACCGCGACGATCTGGCCGGCGAGCGGCAGCGGTTTCGCGGCGCTGAGCTTGGCCTGCTCCAGCGACCAGTATTCCATGTCGAACAGGTCGGGCTCGGGCAGCGACTCGAAGCGGCCGATCGCCTCCGCGTCCGCAATCGTTTCGATCGCGGCCTCGGCGAGATCGGCAGCGACCCGCGCGTCTTTCCGGGAGCGGCCGAGTCCGTAGAGGCCGAGCCCGGGCACCAGCACCACGCGCGGCGCCGGATCGAGCAGCTTCTTGATGCCGCCGGCGCGCGCGTTGTTGGTGTCGAAATAAGTCCGATACTTCCCGATGAAGGTCGCCGCTGCGGCGCGCACGTCGCTTGAGAATTCCTCGAGCTTGCCGGCTTGCGGCGCGGGTACGATCAGCGGCCAGTTCTTGGTGCGGATGGTGTGATCGGGCGTCACCACGCCGGCCTGCGAATAACGTGCAAGCTCCGCGCCGTTGACGAAACTCAGGATCGCATCGCTCGCGCGGAAGTCGAGGATCATTCGCGTCCAGGCGCCCTCGACCGCCTCGTCCTTCAGCGCGCAGGCGCCGCGGATGATCGGCGCGACCTCGGCGCGGGCCGCGATCTGCCCCGGAAGCTTGGCCATCGCGAGCGTCTTGCGGCCGCGCTTCAACCGTTCCTCGGCGAGCGTCACGTGCTCGACCATGCGCTCATAGGCTTCGCGCGCGTCCCCCCCGAAGGTGAAGATGCCGTGCTTGTGCAGGATCAGCCCCTCGACCGAGCGGTCGCGCTCGAACGCGTCGGCGGCGGCCTTGGCAAGCGCGAAACCCGGCATGATGTAGGGCACGTAGCCGAGCCGCTTGCCGTAGACCTCCTCGCACAGCTTCTCGCCTTCCGGCTGGTCGGTGAGGCTCAGCACGGCGGTCGAATGGGTGTGATCGACAAAGGCGTGCGGAAGGAAGGCGTGCAGCAGCGTTTCGACCGACGGGTTCGGCGCTGAAGGATCAAGCAGGTTCGCGCGCTGTACGCGCACCATGTCCTCGTCCGAAAGCGCGTTGCGCCAGCGCAGCTTTTTGAGCGGCTCGAGCCGCACAGCGGGAAGCCCCGCCGGCTCGATCGTGCCCATGTCCCAGCCCGAGCCTTTGACGCACAGCACGTCGACCTCCTCGCCATTGAGGTCGGTCATCCGCGTCTTCACCGAGGTGTTGCCGCCGCCGTGCAGCACCAGCTTCGGGTTCTGGCCAAGCAGGCGCGTCGTGTAGACGCGCAGCGCCAGGTCGCGCGCGATGCCGTCGCGCACGTAGCGGGCGACAGCGGCTTCTGCGTCGCTTGTCGCCCAGGCGCTTTTCATCGCGGCAGGTTATCCGCGCCTGTTCCACCAGCCGAAGCGCCGCGGCTTTGCTTCCGCGGGCGCGTCCGCGGCTGCGGCTGCCGGCTCCGGCATCGCCACCGGCGGCTCCGGCGACGGGGCGGCGGGCGCAGCCGGAACGGCTTGCACGTCACTCATCGCGCCGGAGGAAAACATCGGGGCAGGCTCGCGTACCGTCGAGCGGCGGCGTGGCGGCTCTGCGGGAGCAGGAGGCTCAGCCGCAGCAGCCGGTTCAGGCGGCGGCGAACGCTCCGGTTCGCGTGCCACCGGCTCGAAGGGCTGCGGAGCCGCCTGCGCCGGTTCGACCGGCGCTTCGGCCTGGACGGGGCCGCCGAGATCGGCGACCGCGTCCGCGACCTCGGGCTCGACACCGTGCTCCTCATGCGGCTGGCGATCGTGATGCTCGCCATTCCCGTTCTGGGCGGCGAAACCCTCGCCCTCGCGGCCACGCCGGTTGCGGCGTCCACCGCGCCGGCCGCGCCGGCGCCGCCGGCGTTCGCCGTCCGGATCGCCGGGCTGCTCGCCACGGCCTTCGGACTCCCCGTCAGTCGATTCCGATGCCGCCTCGCCGTTACCCTCGTGCGCGATCGCAGGCTCCGCAGCCGTCTCGTGGGTGGATTCTTCGCGCGAACCGCGCCCGCCACGGCCGCGGCGGCGCCTGCTGCGGCCACGGCGCGGCTCATCGCGTTGCTCGTCCTCGGCTTCCGCGGGCTCCTCGGTGGCCTCGACTTCGCTCTCCGCTTCGGCCTCCGCCTCGCCGACCTCTTCCTCTTCGGCGAATTCCTCCTCCGGCTCTTGCGTAGCGGATGCGGGCGGCATCGCCTGCGCCACGATCGCCTTGGCGGCTTCGACCGAGTGCACCTGCTCGCCCTTCTCGATCAGGAACGGCTGCGCAGCGCCGACCGTCGCGTCCGCGTTCACCGTGATGGCGATCTGGAAACGGCTTTCCAGCTCGCGCAGGTGCGCGCGCTTGTGGTTGAGCACATAGAGCGCGACTTCCGACCGCGTGCGCACGATCAGATTGTGCGTTGCGCCCTTGAGCAGCATCTCCTCGATCATACGCAGAAGGTGCAGCGCGACCGACGAAACCGAGCGCACGTGCCCGGTGCCGCCGCAGTGTGGGCACTTGTCGGTCGAGCTTTCCAGCACGCTCGAGCGGATGCGCTGGCGCGACATCTCCATCAGGCCGAAATGCGAGATGCGGCCGACCTGGATGCGCGCGCGGTCGTTCTTCAGGCTCTCCTTCAACCGCCGCTCGACGAGACGATTGTTGCGGCCCTCGTCCATGTCGATGAAGTCGATGACGATGAGCCCCGCGAGATCGCGCAGGCGAAGCTGGCGCGCGATCTCTTCGGACGCTTCGAGATTGGTTTTGAGCGCGGTGTCCTCGATGTGATGTTCGCGCGTCGCGCGGCCGGAGTTCACGTCGATTGCGACCAGCGCCTCGGTCTGGTTGAGCACGATATAGCCGCCGGAGCGAAGCTGCACGGTGGGCGTGAACATCGCATCGAGCTGGCTCTCGATGCCGTAGCGCGTGAAGACCGGCTGCGTGTCCTTGTAGAGCTTCACGTTCTTGGCGTGGCTTGGCATCAGCATGCGCATGAAGTCGCGCGCTTCGCGATGACCTTGCTCGCCGGCGACAAGGATCTCCTCGACGTCCTTGTTATAAAGGTCGCGGATCGAGCGCTTGATCAGCGAGCCTTCCTCGTAAACGAGCGTGGGCGCGGTCGATTTCAGCGTGAAATCGCGCACCGTCTCCCACAGCCGCAGCAAGTACTCGAAGTCGCGCTTGACCTCGGTCTTGGTGCGCGCCGCGCCTGCCGTACGCAGGATCACGCCCATGCCTTCCGGCACTTCGAGGTCCTGCGCGATTTCCTTGAGCTTCTTGCGGTCCTGCGCGCTGGTGATCTTGCGCGAGATGCCGCCGCCGCGGGCGGTGTTCGGCATCAGCACCGAGTAGCGGCCGGCGAGCGAGAGATAGGTGGTCAGTGCCGCGCCCTTGGTGCCGCGCTCTTCCTTCACCACCTGCACCAGCATGATCTGGCGGCGCTTGATCACTTCCTGGATCTTGTAGGAGCGGCGGTAGCGTGGGGTGCGCTCCTGCATTTCTTCGAGCGCGTCGGCGCCGCCGACCGACTCGACCACGTCCTCTTCGCCGTTCTCGGCCGTGGCCGGCTCTTCGATTTCGGTGACGTTGCCACCGTTGCCGCTATCGCCATTCGCCGGCGCGAGGTCGGGACTGTCGGTCAGCGCAGCTTCGGTCGCCGCACTCGCCTGCGCGGCGGGCTCGCTCGACTCGACTGCCTCAGAAACATGCTCTGCCTGTGCGGGCTCTGCGGGTTCTGCTCCCTCCGCGGCGGGCGCTGCTTCAGCCGTGGGCTCCGCCGTTTCGGCGGAAGGCTCTGTGATGGGCGCGTCTGCCTGATGGGTGTCCGGATGATCGGCGCTGGTCTGGGTGACCTCGTGAAACTCGGCGTCGATCGCCTCACCGGGCGCGCTCTCGCCGGTCTCGCCGGCTTCCATCGGCTGCGTGCGCCGATCGTCACGCCGGCCGTGCGATTGACGCTGGCGGCGGCGGCTGGCGCGGCGCTCGATCTCGTCTTCGGCGTCGCGATGCGCGCGCTCTTCCTCGGCAATCAGCGCCTGCCGGTCGGCGACCGGGATCTGGTAGTAGTCGGGATGGATTTCCGAGAACGCCAGGAAGCCGTGGCGATTGCCGCCGTAGTCGACGAAGGCGGCCTGGAGCGAGGGCTCTACGCGCGTGACCTTGGCGAGATAGATATTACCGCGCAGCTGGCGGCGGCTTGCGGACTCGAAATCGAACTCCTCGACCCGGTTGCCGCGTAGCACCACCACCCGCGTCTCTTCGGGGTGGGTGGTGTCGATGAGCATCTTGTTGGCCATGAAACTGTCTCTTTGCGGCGTGCGCGCGTGCGCCGTGCAAGCACGGCTCGGGGGACGCCGAATTTGGGGTTGGATGAATGGCCTTGGGCCATGCGGGCGGGAGCGAACGCGAACGCGTTGCCCACAACTCTGATTTGCTCGCCCGGGCGGAGCGGAGAACCCGCGCCTTGCGCCTTGAGCATGATCCTCAACCTGGACTTAAACGGCTGCACTTTGGAACGCGCCGCCGCGGTTTCTTTGTCGCCAACGGGTTTGGACTGGCGGAAAATCCGCCTTCTCCGGATGTCCTTAAAGGGCTCGGGTCGTTCCGCTCTCGGCGCCGCAGCGCCTTGGCGAACTGACCTATGGCGGCCCGCAATGTCCGTTCCTTTAAGGGACGGGGTTTTCGCGGTCGCCGGATGCCCGAACGCGGCAAATCCAGATTCGCAACCGTCAGCAGGACTTACATACGGCGGGGAGGGGGGAATGGCAAGCTGATCAACTCCCAGCTGCGCCGTACGATAAGAGATGTCTCCGAGCGAACCAGTCATTTGACCGAAACGCGGCTGTGATCCATCACATTCCCAAAAGGGGCGCGTAATGGACTGGGCCAAAGGTTACGTGGCCGACATCGGCTACACGGCGGGATTCTATCGCGAGACCGCGCCGAGCCACATGGCGTTCGCGGCGCTGACCCTAGGCAAGTCGCCCGGCCGTGCGCTGAAGCCCAAGCGGTTTCTCGAGGTCGGATTCGGCCAGGGCTTTGGTCTTGCGCTACTCGCCGCCGCCAACCCGGACGTTGCCTTCGAGGGCTACGACTTCAACCCCGAACATGTCGCGCATGCGCGCCGCCTGATCGAGGGAGCAGAGCTCACGAACGTCGCGGTCACCGAAACGAGCTTCGAGGACGCAGCCGCGCGCGGCGGCGACAACGACCTCGACGTCATCGCGCTGCACGGCATCTTCAGTTGGGTCACGCGCGCTACCCAAGACGCGATCGTGTCGATCCTGCGCCAGCGCCTTCAGCCGGATGGCGTGGCGTATGTCTCGTACAACTGCATGCCAGGCTGGGCGCCACTCGCGCCGATCCGCCAGTTCATGGTCGAGGTGAAGCGGCGCAACGCCGGGCGCTCCGAGCGCCAGCTCGCGCTTGCGCTCGATCTCATCGGCAAACTGCGCCACGGCAACGCCGCCTATTTCGCCGCAAATCCGATGGCCGCGCAGCACCTCGACGCCATGGTGAAAATGGACCGGGTCTATCTCGCGCACGAGTATCTCGATGAGCACTGGGACCTGTTTCAGTTCTCCGAACTGTCGGCGCGCATGAGCGAGGCCAAGCTCGCCTACGTATGCTCGGCCACCATTCCGGAAAATCTCACCCAATACGCGGCGCCGGCCAGCCTGCAGCCGCTCATTGCCGGGACCGACGACCCGATGCTGCGGGAGACCATGCTCGACTTTGCCGGCAACAGGCGCTTTCGCCGCGATCTCTACGCCCGCGGCAGCGCCGCGCTGATGGCAAGCGAGCATCGGCGCATCCTGTCGGAGATGCGCTTTGCGCTCGTCCTTCCGCGCAACCGGGTGACCTTCAAGTTCGCGGGTCCGCTCACCGAATTGACCGGCCACGACGCGCTGCACGGGCCGATCGCCGATCTGCTGGCGCAGAAGAATGCGACGTTCGACGAGTTGCTGGCGCTGCGGCCGTTCGGCGAAGCGAAGATCGGTATCCTGCTCGATTGCCTCGCGCTGCTCGTCCATTCCGGGCAGGTCGTGCCCGTGTTCGCACCGGCCGATCCAGACGCCGCGCATCGGTTCAACCGCATGGTGGTCGGCCACGCCCGCACCGGCCGCATCTACGCGCATCTTGCCTCACCGGTCGCCCGCACCGGCATCCCGGTAACGGATTTCGGCCTGCTTACGCTTGCGGCGATCTACGACGGCAAGGCCGACGATGCGGCGGGCGCCGCGCGTCATGCGATGTCGATGCTGAAAATCATGGGACGGCGACCAACCAAAGAGGGGCGTTCGCTCGCGGACGACGGCGAGGCAACGATTTTTCTCGCCGAGCAGATGCAGCCGATCTTGAATGAGATGGTTCCTGTGTGGCGTCGACTCGGCGTCCTCTAGCGCCGGTATAGATCATCTGAAACACGGCTGGACCGACCCGAAGGCTCCAGAGTTTCATATACTTGGCTGTGAAGTGTGGCGCGCGGGTCACAGACATGTTGTCCGAACTCCTGCAATCCTTACGTTCCGGCATTGGCTCTTGCAGACGCGAAAAACAGCGTTGCGGGCACACCGCGGGGATGGGGGTTGTCATGATTATTCCGGCTATTCGTCGTGTTGCGTTGATGACGAGTTGTGCGGCCGGCGCAATCACGCTGTTCCCGGTGCTGGGCGCCGCGCAAACCGTAACTGCGCCTGCGGCTGCCGCCGGATGTGTTGAAAACGCCGCGAAGCAAGAATTTGCCTGCGGCACCGGATCGAGCACGGTTTCAGGAGAAGGGTCCACGGCAGTTGGGAACAAGGCGCTAGCGACCGGCGACAGAGCGTCCGCATTCGGGGCGAACAGCATTGGCTTGGGCGACGATAGCACGGGATCGGAAATGCCGCCAAAGCCGCGGACGTCAACGCGACGGCCGTGGGCGCGGCCGCGGAAGCCTCCGGCCGTTCCTCTACCGCCATTGGCAGCGGCGGTGTTGCATCACGCCCGGTTATCGCCGCGGGCGGGTTCAGCACCGCGATCGGCACCGGCAGCCAGACCGACAAAGGCGCCACGGGTTCAGTGGCCCTTGGCGATTTCAATAAGGTAGGCGCGACGGGATCATTCGGCGCAGCAATCGGTGCATTCAGTACTGTCAATGCGACGAGCGGACTTGCCATCGGCAATTCGGCCACGGTTACGCTCGGCTCGACGGACGGCATGGCGCTGGGTACAGCGGCCCTCGCCAGCAAAAGTGCCGCGGTGGCAATGGGAAGGCTCGCGGAGGCGGGCGGCGAGTTTTCGACCGCCATCGGCAGTTTATCGAGAGCGTCCGCCGAAGGCGCGTCAGCGTTCGGCGGCGACTCGCAGGCGGCAGGCACGTTTTCGACCGCCCTCGGCGCTATATCGACAGCGACCGGCGCGAACTCGACCGCCGTCGGCGGCGGGCCCACGGCCGCCACCTCGGCCCGGGCGACCGGCGCCAATTCATCCGCCTTTGGCTCGAACTCGCTCGCATCTGGCGACGGCTCGGTGGCGATCGGCTTCGGAAGCAGCTCAACCGGGCTCAACAGCATCGCGATCGGCACCGGAGCGACTGCGACCGGCTCGGTGGCAATCGGCGCGGCCTCATCGGCCAGCAACGGCGGTTCGGCGTTCGGCGATGCATCCATTGCAACCGGCAGCAACGCGGTTGCCATCGGCAACGGCGCGTCGGCAACGTTCGCCAACTCGGCGGCCATCGGACCCGGCGCGGCGACGACCCGCGCCAACCAGGTCGTGGTCGGCACGGCGACGAACACGTACACCATGCCCGGCATCACATCGGCTGCAAGTCTTGCGGCGCAGACCGGGCCGGTGTCGCTGGTGACGACGGACGCGAGCGGCAATCTTGCCGCGGCCAATATCAACATTCCGGATATCAGTGGCTTGCAGAACAACGTCGCGCTGCTTCAGGGCCACGTCGCGTCGCTGCAGTCGCAGATGCGGCAGTCGTTCGAAGGCACCGCGATGGCGATCGCAATGGGTGGCAGCGCGCTGCCGGGTGACAAGCGGTTCGCGATTTCGACGAACTGGGGCACGTTCCGCGGCGAGAACGCCGCGGCATTCCTCGCCCAGGCGCGCGTCACCGATAACATCGTGCTCAATGGCGGCGTCGCGATGGGCTTCGCGCAGGGTGGCGTCGGCGGACGCGCCGGTGTTACGTTCGCTTGGTGAAGCGCAGGTATCGGACCAAATTTGGTTTTGCGGCAGCGGTGATGGCGGCAGCCATCGCCGCTGTCGTCGTGCCGGCGGTTGCGCAGGCTGAGCCGAAGGCCGAAGCGGCGCCGAAGGCCGCACAGATCGATCGAAACGGCGTGCTCATTCTTGTGCGTTCGACGATTCTCGCCCTCGATCAGGCCAACAAGACCGGCAACTACACGGTGCTGCGGGATCTCGGTGCGCCGGGATTTCAGCAGGCGAACACGGCGGCGCGACTTGGCGACATCTTCGCGAAGCAGCGTGCCGACAAGCTCGATCTCTCGGGTGTGGCGGCGATCGATCCGCAGCTCTCGCTGCTGCCGCAGATCGAGTCGAACGGCCTGATGCGAATGGCCGGATTTTTCCCCTCGGTGCCGCAGCAGGTGAATTTCGAATTGCTGTTTGCGCCGGTCGAAGGGCAATGGCGCCTGTTCGGCCTGTCGGTGAACCTTGGTCAGGCAGCGCCGTCAGCGCCGGTGCCCGCGCCGAGTCCGCCACCTGCCAAGCAATCTGAAAAGAAGGCGCCAGCTCCTGCCAAGCAATCCCCAGCACCGCCGAAACAATAGGACTGTGAGCGGGGTCACAGGCATGCAGCGGCATTAGAATTGTCGTCCATATCCTTTTGAATTCTCTCCAGAGTTTCTGCTTCGCGCAGGTGCGCACGCCCGGCCGCGC
>Ga0190275_10002030_pt1 | contig 14749 bp, 12 predicted proteins | sample Popmic550T_FD_133745 | JGI IMG/M metagenome (GOLD analysis project Ga0190275, IMG submission 133745) | Populus adjacent soil microbial communities from riparian zone of Yellowstone River, Montana, USA - 550 T | ecosystem: Environmental > Terrestrial > Soil > Riparian zone > Trees stand | place... | reverse complement strand
GCTCGCGCGCAAAGCGCTCCAGCCCGGCTGCCACCTCCTGCACCTGCCCGACACTGCCGGGCGCGCCGGTGAGGTCTGACGACCAGAGGGTCTGTACCGAGTCCACCACACATGCCTGCGGGTGCTCCTGCTCCAGGGAGGCAAGGACCACCTCGAGCGACGTCTCCGCCAGCACGGGGACCTCGAGCGCGTGAGCGCCCAGGCGCTCCGCACGCAGCCTCACCTGCGCCGCCGACTCCTCGCCGCTGACGTAGAGCGTGGAGCGGTCCTGGGCCTGGATGCGCGCCAGCGCAGCGCTCATCAGGGTGCTCTTGCCGATCCCGGGCGACCCGCCAAGCAGCACCACCGAGCCCGGCACGAGGCCCCCGCCGAGCACACGATCGAACTCCTCGCTGCCGGTCCGCAGGCGCTCTACCTCGCCGGGCTCGACCTGAGCGAGCGCGACCGGCTTGCGAGGCTCCGCCGGGCCCGCGCCACGCGAGCGACGGGCCGCCGAGCGCCCGTCGCCGAACGCAACCCGCCGATCGGCGGCCTTTTCCTCTATCAGGGTGTTCCACTCCCCGCACCCCGGGCAGCGACCCATCCAGCGCAGGCTGGCCTGGCCGCAGGAGGTACAAGTGAAGCTTGTGGACGCCCTTGCCATCCGGTTTCACCACATTAAGGGCGGCGGCCGACGAGATTGCCCGGCGATCGTGCCAACCTATGCGGATTCCGGCAGGCGTCCGCCGCCGCATGCCGGCGCGCCGGGTAAGCGCATCAACCGACGGCCGCGCGTGTTCTGAGCCCCAGGACCAGTTTCCTTGGCAGATTCCAACCTCACACGCCGAAGGTTCATGCTTCGTTCCGCGCAGGTCGGCGCCGGGGTGGCCGCGGGCGGCCTCGTATCGTCCCTCCCCGCTCCCGCTTTCCATGGTTTTGAGCATCGCGCGCTCGCGCCACCGGGCCTCCCGCGCCCGCCGCTCACGAACGCCGACTACTGGCGCTTCGCCGACTGGCTCGCCCCGTACTTCGACGCGGTCTGGGTGCCGGAGAGGAACCTTTACGGCTCCGGCAACAGCACCGTGGGGCGCATCTACCACAACTCGGCGCTGCTGACCACGCACGCGGTCGCAGCGCTCAGCGGCCACCAGGGCCCGTGCCGTAACGACGAGCGCGCCCGCACGCTGGCACGACGCCTGTGCGACTCGCCACCGTGGAGCGAGCGCGACGCCTCGCCCGAGGGCGACCCGCAGTTCCACAACCCGGGATGGGTCGAGAGCATGGGGACCCGCGAGGCCGCGATGGACAAGTCGATCGATCCCAAGGTGGCCGAGGCGCTGATGTACGCCTGGCGGGCGCGGGACGTGCTGCGCCTCCCCCCTGAGACCGTCGACCTGATCGCCGACCGCGTGAGCCGCTGCGCGCGCGGGCCCTTCTTCCGGTTCCCGAACGTGCGCCTGAACCAGCTCAACTGGAACTGCGAGCTCTACGCGCACGCTGCCACCGTGACGGGCGATGCTGAGCTGCTCGTGAACGACTACCGCGCGCAGGTGGTGCGGTTCTGCGACGGGATCGCGAGGGCGGCTCTTCCCGGCGGCTCACCGAACCTGGGCCCCGGATACCGCTTCCACTACCTCCCGCACCGGCCCCCGACGCACCCCTTCAACATCGACAGCGCGGAGTACGCGAGCGAGACGATCCACTTCATCCTCTATTACGAGCAGGCGCTCGCTGCCGGCATGGCCCCGATCGCCCCGGAGCAGGAGACCCTGCTGCGGGCCTGGGCAGAGCACATCGTGTGCGCATACTGGACCCACGGCGGCTATCTGAACTGGGACACGGGCTACGGGTTCAAGCGCTGGCACGCGGGCCGCACGTGGGCGCTGGCGCAGCAGGGCCTGCTTGCGATCGCGGCCACCCCTCGCTTTCATCCGCGCCCCGAGCTGGGCGCGTGGGCGAAGTACCAGCTCGATCGCGGGCTGGCCCTGTACGAGCGTCTTTCGCAGGCCGCCGCCGACGGCAAGGGCATCGCACCGTCCAATCTGTACGACGTCAACGTCGCCCCTCTCGGCCCGAGCATCAGGGACCTGTTCGCCGCCCGGATGCAGGCAAACGCGGTTCGAGCAGTGGCGCTCGGGCTGGGTGGCATGCGGGCGCCGGAGCCACCGCCTCTGTACTCGTTCGACGGCGACATCGGCCGCCTGGCCGTGACGACCAAGCATTACTCGACCGCCGTGCTGCCCGTCAGCCAGCGCGCCTTTCCGTACGGCGGCATGGAGCTGTGCAGGTTGTACGACGGTGACCAGCGGGTCGTCTCGAATGTCGGCGGCCGGCCCTGGGCAAGCTTCGGCGTGCTGGTGCGGCAGCGCGGGAAGGAGATCGCGACCTCTCAGCGCCCCAAGGCGGTCCCGCCACTGCGTCCACCTCTGCGGCTGCTGTCCTCCCCGCACGGCCGCGTCGACCTGGCACAGCGGTATCCGCCGCGACCGTACGCCGGCCCGTTCAAGACACTGATCACGCAGGGTCGCAGCGGGTCCGACGAGGTGACGATCGACACGACGCACCGCTTCTATGAATCCTGGATCCAAACACGCTGGACGATCGCGCGCCGCCGCCGCGGACGCTACACCGTTGACGTCCTGTTCCCCTCGTGGGGCCGGGCGGCAAAGGTGGAGGCGATCCTGCGCGGCGGGCGCCGCGTGACGCTGGCCGCGGCGGGCCACCGCCGGCGCAGCGTCTCACTGCGCGACGTCGCCTACTTCTACATCGCCGGAGAGGAGACCGGCTACGTCGTGGTGCCGACCGGCAGGAGGCCGCGCGCCACGGCGCACATCCTGCGACCCAAGGCGCAATCCTCGGCGCCGCGACCCGGGCCGACCCTGGCGGTGCAAATCGCCCAGGGAAAGCGCTTCAAGCGGCTCGCGCTCGCGGCGCGTATCGCTCCGGCGCGCGGCACGGCCGAGGCTGCCGCGGTTGCGCGCCGGCTCCGCCGCCGGCCCCGCAAACGGCGCCGGTAGCTCAGCTAGACGGAGGCCACCTGCCGGCTCCGGCGTGATTGCTGGAAGAGACGCAGGTCGATGGCGTGGTGCTCGCGCAGCGCGCCCACGAGCTCGTCCACGACATCCGGGTCGAACTGCCCGCCGGCGCCCTCGCGCAGCTCGCTCACGGCGAGCCAGGGACGCAGCGCGTCCCTGTAGGGTCGGTCCGACGTCATGGCGTTGTAGGCGTCGCAGGCGAAGATGATGCGGCTCGCCAACGGGATGTCGTCGTGGTCCAGCCGATCGGGATATCCATCCCCGTCCCAGCGCTCGTGGGCATGTCGCACGATCCGTGAGATCCGCTTCAGCCCCGGGACGCGGCACAGCATGTCCGCCCCCCAGGCCGGGTGTTGCCGCATGAGCTCCCATTCCGCCCCTTCCAGCGGCCCTGGCTTGCGCAACACGGCGTCGGGCACGCCGATCTTGCCAACGTCGTGCAGCCGCGCGGCGAACCCCAGCTCCCCGAGCTCGTCGTCTGACAGTCCCATCCGCTCGCCGACCATCCGCGCGAGTCCCACGACCTCGTCCGAGTGCGCGCCGGTGTAGTCATCGCGCATGTCGACCGCGGCGGCCATCGCCTCCACGCCGGCCTCGACCGCCCGCTCGAGCTCCTCGCGCATCCGGGCCTGCTCGAGCGCCACCGCGCCGAGCTCGGCCAGCCGCAGCAGCGCCTCCAGCTCCTCACTCGCCAACCGCCGTCCGGTGTGCGTGGTGCCAGCGGTCAAGGCGCCCAGCACGACGCCGTCGCGCGAGATCGGCACGGCGGCCCCGGCGCGCAGGCCCTCGCCCGCGGCATGTCCGATCCTCTTCGGGAATTGCGTGTAGTCATCGACCAACACCGGATCGCCGGAGGTGATGACGTGTCCCGCCATTCCTTCATCGATGCCGATCCGGCTGCCGACGTAGTCGGATGGCACGCCGTGCCCGGCCACCACGACGGCCGAGCGCGGATCTGACTCGTCGCGCAGCACGACCACGGCACGCTCCACACGCATGATCCGGCACGCCTGCCGCGTGAGGCTCTCGAGCACGTCGTGCACATGCCGCCCGCGGGTGACCCCGAACACCACCTCGTCGAGTCCGTCATCCGGGCGCCCGTCGAAGCTCGCCGGCGACTCCCTCAGGCGCCCGGTCGCGTGCAGGACCAGCGTGGCAACCAGCGCGGCAAGGGGCACGTCGAGCCACCACTCGGATGGGATCGGCTCGGAGCGTGCAACCTGGTCTGCGACGGCCGCGATCAGCCCTAGCGTCACAGCGCACGTGATTTGCAGGGCTTTCCGGGTGACTCGAACAGACTCCACTGCCACAGGTGGTACCCGGCACGTCGCGTTTCGCCAATCGGATATCCGGCCACGGCCGCGCGCCGGTGGACGGATAGCATCACTTCCCCAGGGCGACTGAGCGTCTAGCGCGCCTGCAGCGCGTCCATCGCCACGGCCAGCCCGATCGCCAGGCGTCTGTCGATCGCACGCTCGCCGTCCCCGCTGACATCGAGGACATAGCGGTCGCGGAAGCCCAGACGCCGGTCGAGGCTGCCGACCTGCTGATCACCGCGGTAGAAGTCGAAGTGGTAGAGGATGGGGATCAGCTCGATCAGATTCCCCACGAGCGGTATCAGCCCGGCGAGGCCGATCAACCGTCGCAGCACTGATCGGAACAGGCTGCGCTCAGCCGCCCAAGCGATCTCCTCGCCGCCGGGCGAATAGATGCGCCACGTCGAGCGAGCCAGCGAACGCCGGAACGCCTTGCCGAGCTCTCCGATCTCTGCGCCGTCGGCATCGGTCACGCGGTATCTCGCCGTGGGGTCGAAGCGCTGCCTGGCCTTGATCCGGAACAGCTCCGCCGTCCGTGCATCGTCGGCCCAGAAGCGCAGGTCCTCCTTCAGCGCGAACGTCTTCTGCTCGACGTAGGCGACCAGTTCGCCCTCCTCGTCGTCGGGGAGGGCGACGCGCACCTCGTAGACGTTCTTCACCGCCTTCAGGCGCTGGCGGATCGTGAAGCGGTCCATGTGCGCATGCGGGAAGGGCGTCATGGCTTTGCTTGCGTCTCCGGGGTCGGTTGGACGTTGACCACGCGATCACACACCCGCGCATCGGCGTCAGCCTACGTGAGCTTCGGCGATCAGCCTTTTGAGACGTTCGATCCGCGGACCGTGGAGATCACGGGCCGCGGCGTCTAGCCTGGGTCCGCTAGCTCTCGCTCGGCTGCTCGGGCTGCTCGGGCTGCTCGCCGGCATCGCCGGAGGGCTCGTCGCCCTCGTCCGATCCGCCGACCGGCACCGGCTGCTCCTCCGGCGGCTGCTCGACCGGGGCGAGGATGGTGATCTTCAGCTCCTCGTCGCTGCCGCCGTCGACCGCCCGCTGCCGTGCCTCTTCGTCCCGTTCCACCAGCACCGTGGAGCCGGGCGTCATCGGGGTCTTCAGCACCTCGTCGGCGAGCGGGTCCTCGATGTAGCGCTGGATCGCACGGCGCAGCGGGCGCGCGCCCATCGCCGGGTCCCAACCCTTCTCGACCAGGAAGTCCTTGGCGCCCTCGGACATCTCGATCTGCAGCTCGCGCTCAGCCATCGACGCGCGCAGGTGACGCATCAGCAGCTCGACGATCAGCTTGATCTCGTCCTTGGAGAGCTTGTGGAAGACGATCACCTCGTCGAGGCGGTTCAGGAACTCGGGCCGGAAGACCTTCTTCAGCTCGCCGGTGATCCGGTTCTTCATGTCGTCGTAGGTCATCCCGGTCTCGTCTGAGACGGAGAAGCCCAGCGGGGTGTTGCGCGCGATGTCCGCGGCGCCGATGTTCGACGTCATGATCACGATCGCGTTGCGGAAGTCGACGGTGCGGCCCTGTGCGTCAGTCAGCCGTCCGTCCTCCAGAATCTGAAGCAGGATGTTGAACACGTCCGGGTGCGCCTTCTCGATCTCGTCGAGCAGCAGCACGCAGTACGGCTTGCGCCGCACGGACTCGGTCAGCTGGCCGCCCTCGTCGTAGCCGATGTAGCCGGGGGGCGACCCGACCAGCCGCGACACGGAGTGCTTCTCCATGTACTCGGACATGTCGATTCGCACCATCGCGTCCTCGTCGCCGAACAGGAACTCGGCCAGGGTGCGCGCCAGCTCGGTCTTGCCGACACCTGAGGGGCCGAGGAAGATGAACGAGCCGGTGGGGCGCTTCGGGTCCTTGAGACCAGCGCGTGAGCGGCGGATTGCCTTGGAGACGGCCTCGATCGACTTCTGCTGCCCGATCACGCGCTTGTGGAGCTCCTCCTCCATACGCATCAGCTTCCTGGACTCGGCCTCGGTCAGCTTGAACACCGGGATACCGGTCCACATCGAGACGATGTCGGCGATCTCGTCCTCGCCGATCTCGGGCCGCTCGCCACCCTCGCCCGACTGCCACTGGTCCTCGAGCTCCCGCTTCTTGTTGGTCAGCCGCCGCTCCTTGTCCCGCAGCCCGGCAGCCTTCTCGAACTCCTGCGCCTCGATCGACGCCTCCTTGTCGCGCCGCGTCTGCTCGATCTCGTCCTCGAGGTCGCGGTAGACGGGCGGGGCCGTCATGGCCTTGATGCGGGCGCGCGAAGCAGCCTCGTCGATCAGGTCGATGGCCTTGTCGGGCAGGAAGCGATCGGAGATGTAGCGGTCGGCGAGCTCGGCTGAGGCGTGCAGCGCCTCGTCGGTGATCTTCACGCGGTGGTGCTGCTCGTAGCGCTCACGCAGACCCTTCAGGATCTGCTCCGTTTCCTCCGTGGAGGGCTGGTCGACCTTGATCTGCTGGAAGCGCCGCTCCAGCGCCGAGTCGCGCTCGAGGTACTTGCGGTACTCGTCGAGCGTCGTCGCGCCGATCGTCTGCAGCTCGCCGCGGGCCAGGGCCGGCTTCAGGATCGAGGCCGCATCGATCGCGCCCTCGGCCGCCCCGGCGCCGACGAGGTTGTGCAGCTCGTCGATGAACAGGATGATGTCGCCGCGCTGGGTGATCTCCTTCATCACCTTCTTCAGGCGCTCCTCGAACTCACCGCGGTACTTCGAGCCTGCGACCAGCGCCGCGAGGTCGAGTGTGTAGATCTGCTTGTTCTTCAGCAGCTCGGGCACCTCGCCGTTGGAGATGCGCTGCGCGAGCCCCTCGACGACGGCCGTCTTGCCGACACCTGGCTCACCCACCAGCACGGGGTTGTTCTTCGTGCGGCGCGACAGGATCTGCATCACGCGCTCGATCTCGGTCAGGCGACCGACCACGGGATCGAGCTTGCCCTCCGAAGCGAGCTTCGTCAGGTTGCGGCCGAACTGGTCCAGCAGCTTCGAGGACTTCTTGCCCTCGGGGCCGCCGGCGCCCTGCTGGCGGCGGCTGCCCGGACCGGACAGCATCCGGATCACCTCATTGCGGATCTTCTCGGAGTCGGCGTCGAAGTCGAGCAGGATGCGGGCCGCAACGCCCTCGTTCTCGCGCACGAGCCCGAGCAGAATGTGTTCTGTGCCGATGTAGTTGTGGCCGAGAGAGAGCGCCTCGCGAAGGGCGAGCTCGAGCACCTTCTTCGCGCGCGGCGTGAACGGGATCTGACCGGAGGTGACCTCCTCACCGGAGCCAACGATGCGCACGACCTGGGCGCGCACGCGCTCGACGGTGATATCCAGCGACTCGAGAACCCTTGCGGCCAGGCCCTCTTCCTCACGGAGCAACCCAAGCAGGATGTGCTCCGTCCCGATGTAGTTGTGCTTGAGCTGCCGCGCTTCTTCCTGGGCAAGGACGACGACCTGGCGGGCTCTCTCTGTAAATCTCTCGAACACGTCAGCTACCTGCTTCCAAACCCCTGTCGAGCTCGACGGGAAGTCCTTGCCTTCTTTTTCGGCAGATACTCCCCGCTAGATCAGTCCCGGGCTGAATTCATGCGCCGGGTTGTCATTGTAACAACGGCCCGGGACCGCTCTGGAAGGTCCAACTCCGCCGTCCCAAGCGGTTTCACCGCATTTGGGGGGAGTTCTAAAACACCTGCAAGCAGAGGGGTCAGCGGTCACGCAGTGCGGGGAACAGCACCACCTCGCGGATCGAATGCACCCCGGTGATCACCATCAGCAATCGGTCGATACCGAGTCCTAGGCCTCCCGTGGGCGGCATGCCCTGCTCCAGCGCGCGCAGGAAGTCCTCGTCGAAGGGCTGCGCCTCCTCGTCTCCCGCGGCCTGCAAACGCTGCTGCTGCTCGAAGCGCACGCGCTGCTCGTCGGGGTCGTTCAGCTCGCTGAACGCGTTCGCAACCTCGATCCCGCCGATGAACCCCTCGAAGCGCTCGACCAGACCCGGTTGCGATCGGTGCGGCTTGGCGAACGGCGACAGCTCGATCGGGTAGTCGAGCAGGAACGTGGGCTGCACGAGCGTCGGCTCGACGCGCTTCGACAGCAGCTCGTCGACCAGCTTGCCCCAGCCCGTTCCGGCTTGGGGGTTCGCATCGATGCCGGCCCGGCGCATCGCGTCCAGCAGCGCGTTCCGCTCCGTGTGCTCGGCGATGTCGACGCCTGTCTCATCCAGGATCGCATCCCGCAGCGTCACCCGCCGCCACGGCGGCGTGAGGTCGATTGACTCCCCGTCGCGCTCGACCTGGAGCGTCCCGATCGTTTCGCGGGCCACCGTCGCGACCAGCTCCTCGGTCAGTGCCGCCACGTCCAGGTAGTCGCTGTAGGCCTCGTAGGTCTCGAGCATCGTGAACTCGGGGTTGTGCTTGTGGGAGATGCCCTCGTTGCGGAAGTCCTTGCCGAGCTCGTAGACCTTCTCGAGACCGCCCACGATCAGCCGCTTCAGGTAAAGCTCGGTCGCGATCCGCAGGTACAGGGTGCGGTCGAGCACGTTGTGGTGGGTCGTGAAAGGGCGCGCGAGCGCGCCGCCGTAGAGCGATTGCAGCACCGGGGTCTCGACCTCGAGGAATCCGCGCTCGTCGAGGAAGCGCCGGACCGCGCTCACCATTCGGGTGCGCAGGACGAACAGCTCGCGGGCCTCCTCGTTCGCGATCAGGTCCAGCTCGCGGTGACGGTAGCGCTGCTCGACATCCGCGAGGCCGTGGTACTTGTCCGGTGGCGGGCGCAGTGACTTGGCGAGCATGGTCCACGTGTCAACGCGCAGCGACAGCTCCCCGCGGCGGGTCCGGAACGGGGCTCCCTCGACCCCGATCAGGTCGCCCAGGTCGAGCCCCACCAGCCGTTCGTAGTCGTCGCCCAGCACGTCCTTGCGCGCGTGGAGCTGGATCTGCCCGGAGCGGTCGGTGAGGTCCAGGAACGCGGCCTTGCCGTGACCGCGGCGGCCCGTCAGGCGACCGGCGAGCCGGTACTGCTCATCCGTCTCCTCACCGTCGGAGAGGCCGATATGCCGCGCCAGCACGTCGGACACCGGGGTGCGGTCGGGGAAGCTCGGTGGGAATGGCTCCACACCGGCTGCTCGTAACTCCTCGAGCTTCCGCCGACGGTCCTCCATGAGCGCGCCCTCGCCGCCCTCCTCGGGGGGATGTCGATCGGAGGCGCCCACGCGCACGGAAGCGTACCGGCGGGGCGGGCCGGGTCTTCGACGCGCCGATGGCGCAATAGCATGACGCGCATCGCAGATACGCCCACAGATCCGGCGGGGCCGCCCGGGCCTGAGCCGGAGTGCCTGCCGGACTGGCGAACCGGGCCGCCCGACTTCGTCGGCATCGGCGCGTACCGCTCGGGCACGACGTGGCTGTACGAGATGATCGTGGCCCATCCCGACGTGGCGATCCCGCCCGGCCGGCCGAAGGAACTCCACTTCTTCAAGTCGTTCTGGGAGGGTGGTTTCACGCCCGCCGACGTCACGCGATACCACCGCTACTTCCCGCGTCCGCCGGGGAAGCTCGTGGGCGAGTGCACCCCTCGCTACATGTTCGACAGCTGGACCCCCCGGATGCTGGCCGCAGCCGCCCCTGAGGCGCGTCTCCTGGCAATCCTGCGAGACCCGGTGTCGCGATATGTCTCGCACCTGGCCAGGCAGCTGGAGCCGTGCCGGCCGGGCCGGGCGGGGCGGGGACCGGCGGTGGCGGGCATCGCGCTTGCGCGCAGCCTCTACATGACACAGTTGCGCTCCGTGCTGCTCCACTTCCCGCGGGAGCAGCTGCTGCTCGTGCAACTGGAGCGCTGCATCCTCGATCCCGAAGCCGAGGTGCGACGCATTTACGGGTTCCTCGGACTCGACCAGTCCTTCGTGCCGCCGGACCTGGGGCAGAAGGTACACGCTGGCGGCCCGATCGAGCTCAGCCCCGAGTTGCTCGAGGACGTGGCTCAGGCGGTGAAAGCGGACGCGGCCGAGCTGGCGCGCAGCTTCCCTGAGATCGAGCTATCACTCTGGCCGTCTCTGCAGCGGCGCAGTTGAGCGCGGGCTGAATCGCTCGGCGCTCCCTGGTCCGCGTGACCGCGCGAGTTTGTGCGATAACTCGCGATCCTGAAGTCGACCCTCAGGGGGAACCCTCGTGGAGGAACCGAAGTCGCTTTCCAAACGAAGGTTCCGCTCATACCGGCGCTTCGACTACGACCGTCGGCTGCTGCCGAACCCTTACCTCGCCGAGCTCGAACCCGAGGGCGCCGATCTGGCCACTGCCTTCGGACGGACTGGCCGGACGGTGGGTTATCCGTCGTGGAACCTGCTCTATTACGCGCTCTTCTGCAGCCCGCAACCGGACCCATCGGCGTACGGGCCTGTACCGCCTCCGATCACCCCCGACCTGGTGGTCGTCGAGACCGGCACCCACTGGGGAGTGTCGACGATCGTGATGGCCCAGGCTCTCAAGGATCTCGGCACCACGGCGAAAGTACGGACGGTCGAAATGAACGGATCACTGGTCGAGATCGCGAAGCGTAACGTCGAGAAGGCCGGCCTCACCGATCAGGTCGAGTTTCACGTCGAAGACAGCCTGTCGTTCCTGGCGCGGACCGCAGATGAGGTCGACCAGTTCGACTTCATCTTCATCGACGACGACCACCGCGCCGAGCACGTCATCAAGGAGCTGGCACTCGTGTGCCCGAAGATCGCTCCGAGAACGGGCAAGATCTACTTCGACAACACGAGCAGCGCTGGGGTCGACGCGGCGCTTCACCATCTGAAGGAGACCTACGGCGGAAACCTGCTCGCGTTTCCGAACTGCTCCGCTAGGCCGCCGGGCAACGCGATCTGGCAACCCGGTTGAGCGCGCTTACCCTAGGCGGCTTCGATCTTGGTGATCTTCAGCTTTCTGTTGGGGCCGCGCGGAACCTGCACGGTGACGATGTCCCCCCGCTTGTGGCCGATCAGCGCGCTGCCGACGGGCGACTCGTTGGAAAGCTTGCTCTCGGACGGGTCCGCCTCTGCGGACCCGACGATGTGGAACAGCATCGACTGGCCGGACTTCTGATCCTTCACGCGCACCGAGGTCCCGACTGAGACCACGCCGGCGTCGAGCTGCTTCTGGTCGATCACCGTGGCGTTGCGCAGCTTGTCCTCGAGCTGGGCGATGCGCGCCTCCAGCATCGCCTGCTCGTTCTTGGCGTGGTCGTACTCGGCGTTCTCGCTGATGTCGCCGAACTCGCGCGCCTCCTTGATGCGCTCCGCAACCTCGCGCCGCTTCGCCGTGCGGAGATGCTCGATCTCCGTCGTGAGCTTCTCATAGCCCTGGGGCGTGAGTACGGTTTCTCTGGCCATAGCAGGTAAAACGTGCCTGGACGACCGTTTGGGCCGCCAGGGGACCGGCAAGTATAGCGACGGCCAAAACAGGCCCTTTTGGGTCCCGGAGCAGGTCTAGCGGTTCCTTTCGTAGACGAGCCGCAGTCCCTTCAGGGTGAGCAGGTCATCGACCACGTCGATGCTTTCCGTGAACCCGACGATCACGGTTGCAAGGCCTCCGGTGGCGATCGTGGTGACGCGATCCCCCAGCTCCCGCCGCAGGCGTTTGCAGATGCCGTCCACCTGCGCGGCAAACCCGTACACGATCCCCGACTGGAGCGCGGCGTCGGTGGACTTGCCGATCAGCTCGCTCGGCTCGGCGATGTCTACCTTGGTGAGGCGTGCAGCGCGGGAGGTCAGGGCCTCGATCGAGATCTCGATCCCGGGGCCGATGATCCCCCCCAAGTACTCACCGGAGCGCGAGACCACGTCGTAGTTGATCGCGGTCCCGAAGTCCACGATCACGCAGGCGTCGCCGCAGAGGTCATAGCCGGCAACGGCGTTCACCAGGCGGTCGGGCCCAAGCTCGTGCGGGTTCTCGAGCAGAATCGGCATCCCGGTCTTGGTGCCAGGGCCGACGATCAGCGCCTCGCGCTCCAGATAGCGCTCGAACATGTGGCGGTACTCGGACACCAGGCGCGGCACGACGGAGGACACCGCCTCGCCGTGGATCTGGTCGAAACCGATGTCCCGCAGGGCAAGGAGGTTGTGAAGCATGGTGGCGAGCTCGTCGCCTGTCGATTGGCGGTCCGTCGAGAAACGCCAATGTTCGACCAGCTCCGGACCGTCGAAGGCGCCGACGTGGGTCTGCGTGTTGCCGACGTCGATCGTGAGGAGCACGGCGGGATTATCCCGTGACCGGCGCCAGCGACGCGACCCGGCTCACCCGCTGGCCGGGCGGCAGCGATGTCAGGCAGTCCTGCAGCGAAGTGCCATCCGGGAGCCGCAAGGCGGGCTGGAGCTCGAGCACCGGCACGAGCACGAAGCGGCGGTTGCGCAGCTCCGGGTGGGGCAAGGTGAGCTGGTCCGAGATCAGAACCCGGTCTCCCGCCAGCAGCACGTCCACGTCGATCGCGCGCGGCCCGTGACGCGGGCCGGCAGTGCGGCCCATGTCGTGCTCGATGGCCTTGCAGGCGGCGAGCAGGTCGACCGGCTCCAGGTCGGTCTCGACGCACACTGCCGCGTTCAAGAAGTCACGTTGATCCGGAACCGCGCCTACCGGCTCGGTCTCGTATACCGACGACCGCTCCAGCAGCCGCACGCCGTCCAGCGCGGCGATGCGTGACGTTGCCTCCCGCAGCCGCGCCAGCCGGTCCCCGACGTTTGACCCCAGCCCCAGGAACGCCCGCGTCAGCGGCTGACCTCTACCGAGACCTCCTCGACAGGCAGCGGGATCGGCGGCTCCGGCTTGGTGGCGCGCACCACGACGCCGGATGCGCCGAAGCGCTCCTCGACCATGTCCGCCACCGTAGTGCAAACGCGTTCCAGGGTGCGGTATGAGCGTTCCGTCGCCACCAGCGCGACGGCCTGGCACACAGCCGCGTAGTCGATCGTGTCGTCCAGGCGGTCGGTCACCGTCGCGTCGCAGTCCTCGACCTCGAAGGTGATGTCGAAGACAAGGCGCTGACCTGTCTGCTGCTCGGCCTCGGTGGCGCCGTGGTGGGTGAACAGCGACAGGCCGGAAATCTCGACCGTCACGAAGGAGTCGGAGGAGTCGACCTCCTGATCCTCATGTTCGCGTCCTTCCCAGCTCTCCATATCGTCACTCCCGGTCCGAGGCGGCGGCGTCGCCCACCGTAGCAGCCGCGACCGCCAGCGCATCGCGCGTCTTGGCCACGTCGTGCACGCGGAACATGTGGGCTCCGCGCTGGAACGCCAGCACGTTGGCCGCGACGCCGCCCGCCACGCGGTCGGGCTCTGCACGACCCGTCAGGCTCCCGATGAACCGCTTGCGCGAGACGCCCACGATCACGGGGCGCCCGACGGCCGCGATCTCGCCCAGCCGGCGTAGCAGCGCGAGGTTGTGCTCCAGGGTCTTGCCGAAGCCGATACCGGGGTCGAGCCATACCCGCTCCTCGGGAATGCCGTGGGCCACCGCAAACCCGAGCCGCTCCTCGAGGAAGGCCTTCACCTCGGACACGACGTCCTCGTAGCGCGGATCGTCCTGCATGGTCCGCGGCTCCCCGAGCATGTGCATCAGGCACACCTCGGCGCCTGACTCGGCCACCGCCGCGGCCATGCCGGCATCCCCGCGCAGCGCCGTCACGTCGTTGACGAGCACCGCGCCGGCGTCCGTAGCAGCGCGCGCCACCACGGCCTTCGAGGTGTCGATCGACAGCGGCACGGTGCCCCGCTGCCCGAGCTGCTCGATCACGGGCATCACCCGTCGCAACTCCTCGTCGGCCCGCACCGGCTCGGCACCCGGGCGCGTGGACTCCCCGCCCACGTCGACGAGGTCCGCGCCCTCGGCGGCCATGCGCTCCGCATGCGCAACCGCCGCGGCTGGATCGAGGAACTCCCCTCCATCGGAGAAGGAGTCGGGCGTCACGTTGAGCACACCCATCACCGCGGGACGGACGAAGGCTGTCACAGCGGTGCTGCGCCTAGACCTAGTTGTCGCCGCGCATCTCCGCCGTACCACCGGCCAGGCCGGGGCGGGGATGCGGCAGCGGCCGCGGCTGCGCGACGGGCCGGGCGCGCTCGGCCTCGGCCGGGGGCGGCGGAGGCTCCTGCTCGGGCTCCGGTGCTCCGAAGACCTCGTCCGCGGCCTTGCCGGCCAGCAGAGCCTCGAACTGCTCGCGCTCGATCGTCTCATGCTCGAGCAACAGCTTGGAGAGGCGGTCGAGCGCGTCGCGGCGGTCGCTCAAGACCTGACGCGCGGTTTGGTGCGCCTCCTCGACGATCCGCCGGATCTCGTCGTCGATCTCGCGCGCGATCTCGTCCGAGTAGTCGGCGGTCGCGCTGAACTCGCGCCCGAGGAAGGGCTGCGACTGGTCGTGGCCGAAGGTGCGCGGCCCAAGCTTCTCCGACATGCCGAACCGCATCACCATCTG
>Ga0190275_10002029_pt1 | contig 14758 bp, 6 predicted proteins | sample Popmic550T_FD_133745 | JGI IMG/M metagenome (GOLD analysis project Ga0190275, IMG submission 133745) | Populus adjacent soil microbial communities from riparian zone of Yellowstone River, Montana, USA - 550 T | ecosystem: Environmental > Terrestrial > Soil > Riparian zone > Trees stand | place... | reverse complement strand
CGTCCACCACGAACGCCGCGTCGGCGGGGTTGATGTCGCCGCGCATGCGGGCCTCCAGCCCCCCGGCGCGGCGGACGACGAGCTGCTGGTAGTCGTTCCCCGAGAAGGAGGAGAGGATCCCCTCGCCCGGCTTCCCGTCGCCGCGCAGGATCACCGCGCCCGCGCCGTCGCCGAAGACGTACGCGCCGAACGCCGCGGGGAGGCGCTTGCGGCCGGGGGTCGACTCCACGTCGCCCGTCCACACCTCGCGGTCCACCAGCGCCGAGGTGAAGGCGCTGCCGATGATCGCCGCGGTGCCGATGGCGCCGCTGCGGATCATCTTGTAGACCATGTCGATGATGTACGGCGTGCCCCCGCAGCCGTCGTCGATCATCAGCGCGTACGCGTCGGGGCGGCACCCCAGGCGGCGGTGCACCTCCATCGCGTCGTAGCTGAAGTTCACGCGGTCGGGGGTGCAGGTCACCACGAACACGGCGTCGATCTCGGACCCCTCGATCCCGGCCATCTCGATCGCGCGGCGCAGCGCCATCTCGCACATGTCGGTGTTGCACGCCGGCCCCGTGTCGGTCGCGGGCGGCGCCACGGTCACGCCGGCCTGGGCGTCGAGCGCCCACAGGAAGCGGCGCTCGCGGATCTCCGTCTTCTCGGCGATCCAGTCGGCCGTCCAGCCGGGGATGGCGTCGGTGATCTGCGCGTTGGTGATGGCGTGGGGCGGCACGTACGCGCCGGCGCCGATCACGCGGACGGCCCGCGTGCCGAATGCATTGGTGACCTGGATCATCTGTAGCCTCGGGAGAGTGATGAGCGGGCGTGCAGGAGAGTGGGAGGAGTCCGCGGGGGAGGGATCGATGTTGGAACGAGCATCCGCGCCGCACCGTATCTGCCCTGGCGTTGCCGTGTCACATAATATGTCGGCTCCTGATGGTGTTAGCAAGGTCCGTGTCACCGCTGTCGAATTTTGCCGGTGAGCCGCGCTCAGTGTTCGAATACCGGCTTCGCCGCACGATTTCCCATATCCGCCGGCTCCCCGGAACCGGTCACCCCGTTCACCTCCCGGTTCGGCGCGACCCTGCGGCGGGATTGCATAGTGCCACCGTGACGGCAAAATGCGAGCGCCCGGATCTGCACGCTACATCCGTATAGTTCCAAAGTGCGTCGGTCGGGAGGAGGAGGACGTCCTCGGAGGAGCGAGGGGGAGAGGTCCGGCGGTTGCATGCGACGGCGCGGACCGCGCGAGACGCCAGCCCCGTGGACCGGCGGCTGAAGCCGCAGCAACAACTACGAAAAGCCTCGCAAACTGCGCGAGGCTTCACTAGCTCAATCGATCTGACCTTTAGCCGACCCCGACGATGCGCAGGCCCTGGACGGAGGTGTTTCTGCACCTTGTGTGGAGCACGTGGCGGCGGGAGCCGTTCATCACGGCGGAGTTGCGGGAGCGGATCTACGGTGCGGACCACGTCCACCTGCTCGTCCGCATCCCGACCACCATCTCCATCGCCGAGCTCGTTCGCCGGCTGAAGGGCACCTCGTCGCACCTCGTGACGCACGTGCTTCAGTCTCCCGAGCCGTTCAAATGGCAGGGTGGATACGGTGTGTTCAGCGTTTCGAAGCGGCACGTCCCCGTCGTCCGCGACTACGTGCTGAACCAAGAGCGGCACCATCGCGACGGCCCCCTCCACCACCAGCTGGAGCGCGATGCGGAGTAGGCCGTTGCTGGTGGAGCCTCGCGCAGTTTGCGAGGCTTCTCGTAGTTGTTGCCGCGGCGCCGCGGCTTCAGCCGCCAGTCTCCGAGGCTGCAGTGGGGAGTGGACCCGTCGTCCGGGGTGCGGATTGCTGGCGGATCGGCACCTCGTCAATGCGGACGCGGGACGCTACCTTGCCATCGATCGCCGCACCGCCGGACGGCTCGAGCACGTGCCGGCGGCGGCGATCGGCAGGGATGTCACAAAGCCATGGGACGGCGCGTTCTCAACCCGCAAGACGGACGAGGCGCATGTGCCCGCGGCGCACGCACCTTTCCGCCGCAGCAAACCCCGGACGAGATGGCGCCAAAGCCGTGCAATCCTCACCCACCCCTCGGGCGCGGCCCACACCCGCGCCCCAGGTAGGCCCCGGCCAGCCCGTGGACTACGACGCGCTGTTCCGGCGCCTGTACCCGTCGCTGTTCCGGTACCTGCACCGCCTCACCGGCGACACCGACGCGGCCGACGACATCGCGCAGGAGAGCTTCGTGCGCCTGCTGGGCCGCGAGCTGCCCGACGAAGAAGCGCGGCTCTGGCTGTTCACGGTGGCCACCAACCTCTTCCGCGATCGCGCCCGCACCTACAAGCGGCGCGAGCGGCTGCTGGCGGTGCGGCCGTGGACGCCGACGCCCTTCCCCCGCCCCGACGAGGCCGCCGAGACGGCCGACAGCGTGGCGCGGGTGAGAGAGTGTCTTTCCCGCCTGGCCCCGCGCGACCAGCAGATGCTGCTGATGCGCGAGGAAGGCTTCCGATACGACGAGATCGCAAACGCAGCGGGCGTGGCGCCGGGCTCGGTGGGCACGCTCCTGGCACGCGCCGCGCGGCGGTTCGTGGCCGCCTGGGACCATGGAGACGAAGACGGTGAACAGGCACTTGGGTGAAGGCACCCTGCAGGCGCTGCTCGACGGCGAGCTCGCCCCGCCCGACCGGGCGGCGGCCGAGGCACACCTGGGCGCGTGCCCGGCGTGCGCCGCCGAGCTGCGCGAGATGCGCACGGTGAACGAGCGCGCCGCGGGGCTGCTGGCCCGTACCGACGTGCCCGCGCCGGTGGCGCAGGCCCAGATGGCGATGCGCGCCCGGCGGATGCGCCCCGCCCGCTTCGGCGGGATGCGCCAGGCGCTGCTGCGCGCGGCCGTCCTCGTCATGGGCGTGGCCGGCGTGGCCGCGGCGGCGGTCCCCGGCTCGCCGGTGCGCGAGTGGATCGCCGAGACCATCCTCCCGCGGCCGAAGCAGGCGGCGGCGCCCACGCTCCGCCCCGCCCCGGCGCCGGCCCCCGCGCCCGCGCCCGAGGCGGCTCCGGCCGGGGTGTCGATCCGCCCGGAGAAGGGGTCGGTGCGGGTGGTGCTCACCGGCGCCTCGCCGCGGCTGGAGATCGTGGCGCGGCTGGTGGACGGCGACCGCGCCGGCGTGGTCGCCCGCGGCCCGGCGGCGGCGGGCGCGCGCTTCCGCACCTCGCCGGGGCGGATCGAGGTGCTGGGCGCGCGCGACGGCTCGGTGGAGGTGCAGCTTCCGCGCGGCGCCGACCGGGCGTCGGTGGAGGTGAACGGGCGGGTGTACGTGGCCAAGCAGGGCGAGTCGCTGGTGCTGCTGCCGCCGGCGACCGCCGGGGGCGGGCCGTCCGTGCGCGTGGGTGGGTGAGGCCGTCGGCGCCCGCGCGGCCGATCCCGTCCTGAACCCGGTGCCGTGATGCTGGCTCCGCTCGCCGCGCTGCTGCTCGCCGCCGCCGCTCCCGACACCACCTGGGGCGCGATCCGCGGCACCGTGGCCAGCGACCCCGGCGGGCTTCCGCTCGCCTCGGCGGTGGTGGAAGTGTTGTCGGGGGGGAGGGCGCTCACCGACAGCGCCGGCGGCTACCGCCTCACCCGCGTGCCCGCCGGGCCGCAGACGGTGCGCGTCCACTCGATCGACCACGAGGCGCTCGAGGTGGAGGTGCTGGTCCCCGCGCGCGGCGAGATCGAGCTGGACGTGTCGCTGCGCCACCGCCCGCTGATGCTGGACCCGGTCAACGGCGTGAGCTCGGGCCAGGGCGGCACCGCCAGCGACGCCGCCCCGCGCGGCGTGGCCGCCATCACCGACTTTCCCGCGCTGGAAGGGCCGGGGACGGGGATGGAGGGCGGCGCGGGCGGCGGCAGCGGCGGCGACGTGCTGCTGGTGCGCGGCTCGGCGGCCGACCTGAAGCTGGTGCTGCTGGACGGCGCCCCGGTGTACGCGCCCTTCCACATGGGCGGGCTGATCGACTCGTTCGAGCCGGGGCTTCTCTCGGGGGCGCGCCTGTACCTGGGCGGCGCCCCCGCGCGCTATGACGGCGGCGTGAGCTACGTGCTGGACCTGGCCACCCGCCGCGCCGGCGCCGACCGCTGGTCGGGCGGCGCGGGCGCCGACATGATGGCCGTGCGCGCCGAGGCCGACGGGCCGCTCTGGCGCGGCGCGGGGCTGCTGGTGGCGGGGCGCGCGGTGCACGGCGCCAGCCTGGGCCGGCTGGAGGGCGAGCCCTTCCCCTACCGCTACGCCGACGGCCTGGCGCGGCTGGACGTGGCGCTTGGCGCCCGCTCCTCGCTCGCGTTCACGGGGTTCCTGAACGGCGAGGGCGTGCGGGTGGACACCGTGAGCGGGCGCGACGACTTCCTGCGCTGGAGCAACGGCGCGGGGTCGCTGCGCCTGCGCTTCCCCGTGGCCGGGAGCCGGGCCGAGGTCACGGCGGCGCTCTCCGAGTTCGACGCCTGGCTCCCCAACCCCGCCGACGAGTGGCAGGTGCAGGCGCGGCTCAGGCGGGCGCGGCTGGCGGTGGACATGACCCAGGACCTGGGGTCGCTGCGGCTGGGCTACGGCTACCAGTACGACCGCCAGTGGGCGCGCCACAAGGGGCTCGACCGCAGGGTGGGCGAGCGGCTGTGGTTCATGCGCGACACGGTGGGGAGCGTGGGCGGCTGGTACGTGGACGGGCTGTACCGGCCGAAGGGCGACTGGGTGGTGCGCGGCGGGCTGCGGGGCGACATGTACGCCGGCGGGCCCTTCCTCTCCTTCTCGCCGCGGCTGGCGGTGACCTGGCTGCTGAGCGGGCGGGCCACGCTCACCCTGGCCGGCGGCCGCTACCACCAGCTCGTCCTCACCCGCACGCGGAAGACCTTCGACTACGGCGTGACCGACGTGGCCGACTCGCTGGGGATCGCCACGGTGCCGCGGGTGGCGAACGCCAACCATCTCACCCTCGCGCTCGACCAGGAGATGCCGGGCGGCGTGCGGCTGGGGCTGGAGGGCTACTACAAGGCGTTCCGCGACATCCCCAACGCCGAGCGGATGGCCTCGTACGCCAGCGGGGTGGACGTGTGGATGCGGCGCGGCGAGGGCGCGGTGCGCGGGTGGATGGGCTACTCGCTGGGCTGGTACTGGTCGCGCGCCGACTCGGCGCCCACGGCGGCGCGCTTCAGCGGGCGGCAGATCCTGAGCGCCGGCGTGCAGGCGCACGGGCGGCCGGGCTCGGTGGAGGTGCGCGTGGCCTACGGCTCGGGCCTCCCCTACAGCGCGCTCGGCAACCTGGCCGACCCCAGCGGCGCCGGTGACGTGGCCCAGGGCGGCGGGCTGGAGAGCTCCACCGGCTCCCTCTCCGGCGTGGCCCCGCAGGACTTCCTGCGCCTGGACGCGCGCGTGTCGCGCACCTTCACCCCCCGCGTGGGCGACCGCGAGACCCAGCTCACCCCCTTCATCCGCGTGCTGAACGCCCTGGACCGCCGCGACGCCCTCTTCTACCGCTACCGCCCCGGCGACGACGAGGATGCGCGGCCGGTGGCGACGCTGCCGGTGCTGCCGGTGTTCGGGGTGGAATGGAGATTTTAGGCGGGCGAACGGATGCGGCGTGAACAGGTGCGTGAGTGCGTCGATGTGCTGAGTGCTGAGTGTTGAAGTCTGGATCGTGAGGCTCCTCCCCGTCGCCGGGGGAGGGGCCTTTTTCGTGTGAGGCGGAGGGTGGCACGACCGCGGCACCGCGCCCTCTCCGGCCGCCCGAGGGCGTCCACCTCATCCCGTTCCGGGAGAGGTTGTGGGGCGGGCCCCCGGCAACACCGAAGCATCCGCGCGCACGGAAGCCCGCAGGCCGCGCCGGGACCCACCACCCTCTCCCGCGAAGCGGGGGAGGGCGAGCGCTCTAAGGCGCGGGGAGGGGGCCGCCCCGCCGCCGCCGCACGTTCCCCTGTCCGACGCCCTGATGCCGTCCAATCCACAACGCACTCGCGCACTTCCGCACTCCCGCACCTGTTCCCCCGCCCGCCGTCCGCTCGATTCCCCGCCCGTCTCGCCCGCCCATCCTCCCCCATCCCCGCCGACCTCCCCACCCGTGCCAAACCACACCCGACCCGCTACATTGGCCCCCCGTTTTCCGGAAGCCCGAACCCGACCGAACACGGCTGAATGAGCACCCTCACCCCCCCCTCGCCGGCTCCCGCGGCCACGCAGGACGCGGTCACCGCCGACGAGATCTGTACGCTGATCCGCTCGCACGGCCGCGCCGACGAGGCGCTGGTCTGCGACTTCGCACGCGTCTTCATCGGCCGCGCGCCGCGGGCGCTCTTGGAGGAGCGCTCGGCCGCCGAGCTGGCCGCGCTGACGCTGGGCGCCTGGGAGTTCCTGAAGCGCGCCCGCCCCGACCAGGTGAACGTGGAGGTCGCCGACCCCCGCGACGAGGGGTGGAAGGCGCCCGTCTCCGTCATCCGCACCGAGGTGGGCGACCGGCCCTTCATCGTAGACACCATCCGCGAGTACCTGACCGGCGAGAACGTCCCCATCCTGCAGTACGTCTACCCCGTGCTGCGCGTGGACCGCGGCGCCGACGGCGCCATCACCGCCGTGTCGGCCGCGGCGGGGGGCGACCAGCTCGAGGCGCTGGGGCACATCGAGATCCCGCACGTGGCCCGGCGCGAGCGCGCCGAGCAGATCCGCGGCGAGGTGGCCCGCCGCCTCACCGACGTGGTGGAGGCCACGCGCGACTTCCGCGCGATGGTGGCGCAGCTCGAGCGCGTGCAGGGCGAGGTGGCCGGCTACGTCCGCCGCTTCCCCGACCGCGCCCGCGAGTACGGCGAGTTCCTGGAGTTCCTGGGGTGGCTGCGCGAGGGGAACTTCGTCTTCCTGGGCTACCGCGCCTACGCGTTCGCCGGCGAGGGCGAGGCCGCGGCGGTGGGGCTGGTGCCGGGGAGCGGGCTGGGGATCCTGGCCGACGAGGAGCGCTCGCGCTACGCCCGGCCGCAGCCGCTGGCGCGGATGCGCCCCGAGCTGCGCGAGCGCGTGGTGGGCGGGCCGCTGCTGATCGTGAGCAAGGCCAACCGCGAGAGCACCGTGCACCGCCGCGCCCGCATGGACTACGTGGGCGTCAAGCAGCTCGACGAGGCGGGGAACGTCTCGGGCGAGTGGCGCTTCCTGGGGCTGTTCACCAGCCAGGCCTACGCCCAGTCGCCCGCCGACGTGCCGATCCTGCGCCACAAGCTGCGCCACATCCTCACCGGCAGCGGCGCCCGCCCGGGGAGCCACGACTACAAGGAGATCATCTCGATCCTGAACGAGATGCCCAAGGAGGAGCTCTTCCAGGCCTCCGCGGCGCAGCTGCGGGACGAGGTGAACGTGGTGCTGGGCCACCTCTTCAGCGACGAGGTGCGCGTGTCGCTGCGCCCCGACCCGCTGCGCGGCGAGGTGTCGGTGATGGTGATCCTCCCGCGCGGCCGCTTCAGCGCCGAGATCCGGCGCGAGATCGGCACGCTGCTGGAGCAGCGCCTGGGCGGCACCGTGCGCGACAAGCACCTGGCCATGGGCGGCGCCGACCAGGCCCGGCTCCACTTCTACCTCACCGACCCCGAGGGCACGGCGCCCGGCGCCGACGCCGACGCGGCGCAGGTCGAGCGCGCGCTGGAGCGCGAGATCGCCCTGCTGCTGCGCTCGTGGGAAGACCTGGTGGAGGAGCGCCTGGCCGCCGCCGGCGACCCCGCCGAGGCGCAGCGGCTGGCGCGCGCCTACGGCCAGGCGTTCGGGCAGGACTACCGCGCCGCCAACACCCCCGAGGCCGCCACGCGCGACGTGGCGCGGATGGAGGAGATGCTGCGCGCGGGAGAGACGGTGTCGCTCCTCCTGCGCCCGGCGGTGGAGGGCGAGACGGTGGCCGCCGGCGCCACCGTGCTGCGGCTGTACCTGGCCGGCGAGCGGCTGGTGCTGTCCGACTTCATGCCCACGCTGGAAGACCACGGCGTGCGCGTGCTGGAGGTGGACACCTTCGAGCTGCAGCCCGGCGACGCGCTCCCGCAGCTGATGACCTACTCCTTCCACGTGCAGACGCGCGAGGGCGCCCCGATCCCCGAGGCGCTCTACCCGGCGCTCGCCGAGAGCCTGCTGGCCTCGCGCGGCGGCGACGCCCAGCGCGACCCGTACGCCGCGCTGACGCTGGTCTCCGGGCTGCGCTGGCGCGAGGTGGACGTGGTGCGCACCTACGCCAACTACGCCTCGCAGATCGGCGCGGTGCCGTCGCGGCTGTCTCCCGTCCGCGCGTTCCTGAGCTATCCGAAGGTGGCGCGGCTGCTGGTGGACCTCTTCCACGCGCGCTTCGCCCCCGGGCAGAAGCCGGGGAAGGCGCAGCTCGGGGGGATCCGGGCCGCGCTGCACGCCGAGCTCGAGGCCGTCACCTCGCTCGCCGACGACCGCGCGCTGCGGCGGCTGGTGAACCTGGTGGAGGCCACCGTGCGCACCAACTACTACCGCCACGGCGGCGCCGAGCCCACCGGTCGCTCGGGCGGCGTTCCCTACGTATCGATCAAGGTGCGCTCGGCCGACGTGGAGGAATTGAAGAAGACGCGGCTCCTCTACGAGATCTACGTCCATTCCTCGCGGATGGAGGGGGTGCACCTGCGCGGCGCCCCGGTGAGCCGCGGCGGCATCCGCTGGAGCGACCGCCCCGACGACTTCCGCACCGAGATCATGGGGCTGGTGCAGACGCAGGTGGTGAAGAACGCCACCATCGTCCCCAGCGGGAGCAAGGGCGGCTTCATCACCAAGCGCGTCTTCCCCGACCGCGACGGGCAGATGGAGGAGGCGCGCCAGCAGTACATGACGCTGATGCGCGGCCTGCTCGACGTCACCGACAACCTCGTCGACGGCAAGGTGGTGCCGCCCCCCGACGTGGTGCGCCACGACGGCGACGACCCCTACCTGGTGGTCGCGGCCGACAAGGGGACGGCGCACCTCTCCGACACCGCCAACGCGGTGGCGGCGGAGTACGGCTTCTGGCTCGACGACGCCTTCGCCAGCGGCGGGAGCCAGGGGTACGACCACAAGAAGGAGGGGATCACCGCCAGGGGCGCCTGGGAGTGCGTGAAGCGGCACTTCCGCGAGATGGGGAAGGACATCCAGGCCGAGCCGTTCACCGTGGCCGGCGTGGGCGACATGAGCGGCGACGTCTTCGGCAACGGGATGCTCCTCTCCCCGGTGATCCGGCTGGTGGCGGCGTTCGACCACCGGCACGTGTTCATCGACCCCGAGCCCGACCACGCGCGCTCCTTCGCCGAGCGGCAGCGGATGTTCGACCTCCCGCGCTCGAGCTGGGACGACTACGACCGCTCGGTGCTCTCCCCCGGCGCGATGATCGTCCCGCGCGCCAGCAAGGAGATCGAGCTGACGCCGGAGGCCCGGCGCGCGCTGGGGCTGGGCGACGAGGTGGAGAAGCTGGACGGCGAGGGGCTGGTGCGCGCGGTGCTGAAGGCGCCGGTGGAGCTGCTCTGGAACGGCGGGATCGGCACCTACGTGAAGAGCCCCGAGGAGACGCACGGCGACGTGGGCGACACCACCAACGACCCGGTGCGCATCGACAGCAGCGAGCTGCGCTGCCGGGTCGTGGGCGAGGGCGGCAACCTGGGCTTCACCCAGAAGGGGCGCATCGACTTCGCCGTGCGCGGCGGGCGGCTGAACACCGACGCGCTCGACAACTCGGCCGGCGTGGACATGTCGGACCACGAGGTGAACCTCAAGATCCTCCTGGGCGCCGTGGTGCGCGCGGGGGAGATGGACATGGAGGGGCGCAACGCGCTGCTCCGCTCCATGACCGACGAGGTGAACCGGCTGGTGCTGCGCAACAACTTCGGCCAGTCGCTCGCCGTGTCGCTCGACCAGGCGCGGAGCCGGGAGGCGCTGGACGACTTCGTCTCGCTGATCAACGGGCTGGCCCGCGACGGCCGGCTGAACCCCGCGGCGGAGGGGATCCCCGACGCCGACGGGCTGCGCGCGCGCGCCAAGGAGAAGCTGGGGCTCACCCGGCCCACGCTGGCGGTGCTCCTCTCGCACGCCAAGCTGAAGGCCAAAGCCGCGCTGCTCGCCTCCACCGTCCCCGACGACGACGCGACGGACGACTACCTGGTGGAGTACTTCCCGCGCGCGGCGGTGGACACGGCCGGCGAGGCGCGGCTGCGCGAGCACCGGCTGCGGCGTGAGATCGTGACCACCGAGCTGGTGAACGACCTGGTGAACCTGATGGGCTCGTCGTTCCTGCACCGGGTGAGCCGCGATTCGGGGCGGCCGACGGCCGAGGTGGTGCGGGCGTGGCTGGTGGCCAGCCGCATCGCCGGCGCCGCCGAGATCCGCGCCGACATGACGGCGGCGGAGGGGCGCTTCCCCGCCGAGGTCGTCTACCGCTGGCTGCTGGGGCTGGCGCGGGTGCTGGAGCAGACCACGCAGTGGCTGCTGGCCAACGTGCAGGGCGAGGTGGCCACCGCGGCGATCATCGAGGAGGCGCGCACGGGCCTGGCCACGCTGCGCGGCGGGTTCGCGCAGTTCGTGGCCGGCGAGGACCGCCACGTGTTCATGCAGCGCCTGGGCGAGCTGCAGGACCTGGGGGTGGAGAAGGCGCTGGGCGAGCGGCTGATCACCCTGCGCTTCCTCCCGCAGCTCCTGGAGATCGTGAGCGCCGCGCGCGCCGCGGGCACCGAGGAGACGCGCACCGCGCGCGCCTTCTACGCGGTGAGCGAGACGCTGGGCACCGCCCGCCTGCGCGAGGGGCTGCGCGCCGCCGCCGGCGACAACCCGTGGGACCGGCGCTACGCCGGCACCCTGGGCGACGACCTGACCGCCGCCCAGCGCGCCGTGGTGGCCGCCGTGCTGCGCGACGGCCAGGACCCCGCGCGGGCGCTGCGCGCGCTGGAGACGGCGCACCCCCGCGAGTTCGGCGGGTTCCGCGAGCTCGCGGCCGAGCTGAGCGTGGGCGAGTGCCCGATGGCCGCGTTCGCGCTGGGCGTGCGGCAGCTCCAGTCGATCGCGCGCGCGGTGTCGGAGGCACCGGCGGCCACCTGAGCGGTGGACGAGGGTGAGGGAACGAGCGAGGGGGCCGGCAGCGATGCCGGCCCCCTCGCTTTTCGTGCACGTGGGAGATGCGTGTCCCGCCAACAGAGTGACGCGACCGCGCCGATCGCGTGAGATGCGTGTCCCGCCAACAGAGTGACGCGACCGCGCCGATCGCGTGAGGGATTCGCGCCCGGAGGGCCGAGACGCCGGCGCGCTCGCGCCGGCGTCCGCGGGAACGAGCGGGACCATGGCGCGCCGGCGGCTCGGCGCCGTTGGCAACGGCGGTATCGTTGCCTACGGCGCGCGAAGCCCGGCCCGGAGCGCAGCGGAGGGACACGCCCGCACCCGCCGTTTCCGTCGTCCCCCGGCCACCCCACGTCTCGCGATCCGAATCAGTCCGCGCCGACGGGGGACGCGTACCGGGCGGGAACCCGCGCGCGCCTGCGACCCGACGCGACCACCTCGCGCGCCTCGTCGATGGCGTCGGCGACGATGACGGCGGCGCGGCGGACCTGTTCGGGCGCGTGGCCGGCCATCACCTGCATGCGGAAGCGCGAGCCGCGCACCGGCACCGCCGGGTACTCCACCAGGTTCACGAACACCCCGCGCTCGAACACCCGCTTCGCCGCGAGCCGTGCCACCGCCGCGTCGCCCACCGGCACCGGCACCACCGGCGACGGGTCGCCCAGGCAGCCGATCCCGCGGGCGGCGAACCCCTCGCGCAGCGCCACCGCGTTGCCGCGCACCTTCTGCCGCAGCGCCTCGCCCTCGGTCGAGCGCACCACGCCCAGCGCCTCGCGCACCACGCACGCCTGCACCGGCGAGAGGGCGTTGGAGAAGATGTGCGGCCCGGCCAGCACCCGCACGAACTGCCGCACCGCCGGCGAGCGCGTGGCCAGGAAGCCCCCGTTCGAGGCGAAGGTCTTGGAGAAGGCGCCGATCACCAGGTCCACCTTCCCCAGCATGCGCTGGACGCCGATGCTCCCCGTGCCGCCCGGCCCCAGCGCGCCGAAGTCGTGCGCGACGTCGACCAGGAGGGTGGCGCCGAACTCGCCGCACAGCGCCTGCAGCGCGTCGATGCGCGGTGTGTCGGAGTCCATCGAGAACAGCCCCTCGGTGACCACCAGGATCCCGTTCGCCGAGTCCCTGGCGCGGATGGCGGCCAGGCTCTCGGCCACCGCCTCGGCGCTCAGGTGGCGGTGGCGCACCACGTTGCGCGTGGCCGCGTCGGCGCCGCTCTGCAGGCAGGCGTGCGACAGCGCGTCCATCACCACGTGGTCGCCGGGCCGCACCAGCGCCGTGATGGCGCCGAAGCCGGCGGCCCACCCGGTGGGGAACAGCGCCACGTGCGGCATCGCCAGCGCCTCGGCCAGCGCGGCCTCGAGCCGCAGCCCCGGCGCGGTGTTCCCGCCCAGCATCGCCGAGCCGGCGCTGTGCAGCCCGTGGTCGCGGATCCCGCGGTGCGCCGCCTCCACCACCGCCGGGTGGGTGGAGAGCGAGAGGTAGTCCTGCGAGGCGAAGTTGTCGCCCACGCGCAGCTCGCCCAGCTCGCTGCGCACGCCGCACTCGGCGTCGGGCGCGGCCTCCAGCGAGCGCGAGTAGGGCCACAGGCCGGCGTGCCGGCGGGCGTCCTGCCAGGCGAAGAAGGGCTCGGTGCGTGCCAGCAGGTCGGGCCCGGCCGGGTTCGCGTAATGCGAGACGAAGTGCCGCATCAGCGGCGTATTCAAAAGGTCGCGCTCGTCCATGGTGTGCGTCCTGTGGGTCTGGAGATGGGGGATGGCTCCCGCGGGCAACGGAGACGCACGTGTCGGCACCCGCCGCGCGGATGGCGCGGCGGCGCTTCGTGAAGCGCAGGTTCGTCGTGTCACCGAGGGAGGATGCCTACCGGTCGGCAGGCGGGCTCGCAGCGGAAGGGACGTCGTGCGGAAGCGTGTATCCGTTGTGGCGCGGAAGCAGCGGAAAAGTAACGTTTAATCAGGCGTGGTCAACCGTCTCGCCGTGACTTTTCGCGAGTCCCAAGATGTTGACGGGGTTCGGCTTACACGAATCGGCCAATACCTTCGGAGCCTGGGCGAGGACCGCGAGGACCGCGAGGACCGCGCGGCCGGGAGCCGCACGCGACGCGCCACCCCTACGCCGATTCCGTGGCCGCAGCCTCGCGCCGTTTGCAAGGCTTCCGTGACCCCTTCACCCGGCGCCGGGGTGATCCACGAACCGCCGCCGCGTATATTGCTACACCGCGCCACGCGCCCCGGCACACGGTGATCTCGGCCCGGACGAACCTCGGCAGGGCGCGCCGACCCATCACCCTCTCCCGCGAAGCGGGGGAGGGCGAGCGCTCCAAGGCGCGGGGAGGGGGCCTCGCGGCGCCCCCGAAGCGCCCACCGACCACGGTCGCACCTTCGCACTCTCGTCTCACCCATCTCTCGACCCGAGCACCAATGCCCATCACCACCATCAACCCCACCACCGGCGAGAAGCTGCCGAGCGAGTGGGAGAAGCACACGCCCGCCGACGTCGAGGCGAAGCGCGCGCAGGCCGACGAGGCGTTCCGCGCGCACCGCCGCACCTCGTTCGCCGAGCGCGCGGAAAAGATGCGCGCCGCCGCCGGCATCCTGGAGCGCGAGAAGGAGTCGCTCGGGCGGATGATGACCACGGAGATGGGGAAGACACTGAAGTCCGCGATCGCCGAAGCCGAGAAGAGCGCGTGGGGGTGCCGCTACTACGCCGACAACGCCGAGCGCTTCATGGCCGACGAGGCGGTGGAGACCAGCGCGAAACGCAGCTACGTCCGCTACCTCCCGATCGGCCCGGTGCTGGCGGTGATGCCATGGAACTTCCCCTTCTGGCAGGTCTTCCGCTTCGCCGCGCCGGCGCTGATGGCGGGGAACGTCGGCCTGCTGAAGCACGCGTCCAACGTCCCCCGCTGCGCCATGGCGATCGAGGACGTCTTCCGCCGCGCCGGCTTTGGCGAGGGCGTGTTCCAGGCGCTGCGGGTGGGGGCCGACGCGGTGGCCGGCATCATCGACGACCCGCGGGTGAAGGCGGCCACGCTCACCGGCAGCACCCCCGCCGGCAGCAGCGTGGCCGAGCGCGCCGGGAAGCGGCTGAAGAAGACGGTGCTGGAACTGGGCGGCAGCGACCCGTTCATCGTGCTCCCCAGCGCCGACCTGGACGCGGCGGCGCGGACGGCGGCGAAGGCGCGCTGCATCAACAACGGCCAGAGCTGCATCGCCGCCAAGCGCTTCATCGTGCACGCCGACGTCTACGACGCCTTCCGCGACCGCTTCGTGGCGGCGATGGAGGCCGAGACGATCGGCGACCCGATGCTGGGCGACACGGACGTCGGCCCGCTGGCGACGGCGCAGACGCGCGACGACGCGGTGCGGCAGGTGCGTGACTCCGTCGCCGCCGGCGCGAAGGTGCTCACCGGCGGCGAGGCGATGGACGGCCCCGGCTTCTTCTACCGGCCCACGATCCTGGCCGACATCCCCGAGAGCGCGCCGGCGTACCGCGAGGAGGTGTTCGCCCCCGTGGCGCTCCTCTTCCGCGCGGACGACGCGGCGCACGCCGTCCGCCTTGCCAACGACAGCGACTTCGGCCTGGGCAGCAGCGTGTGGACGCGCGACCCGGCCGAGGCGCGGCGCTTCGTGGACGAGCTGGAGGCGGGGATGACGTTCGTGAACGCGATGGTGGCGAGCGACCCGCGGCTCCCT